>Ga0187818_10001270_pt1 | contig 10116 bp, 8 predicted proteins | sample NC_wetland_sal_i_14_FD_130581 | JGI IMG/M metagenome (GOLD analysis project Ga0187818, IMG submission 130581) | Wetland sediment microbial communities from Neuse River Estuary, North Carolina, USA - SO4_3 | ecosystem: Environmental > Aquatic > Freshwater > Wetlands > Sediment | place: USA: North...
AGCCTCGCCAGCGGCGCCTCGATCATCCCCAGGATCTGATCCTGGCACTCCGGCACTACCGAAGGAGACTCCACACGAACCAACTGCTCCAAAAGCGCCACCATCTCCTGCAGACGGTCGCGCAGATAAAACAGAATGCGTTGAGCCGGACCCGAATCCATTGCCGACCCCTTTGGGCTAACGCTTGAAATCCAGGGGAAAGGGGAACGAATAGCTTCGATCGATCTGAGCGATCCGCCCCGGATACAGGTATGCCATCAGCGGTGCGCTATGGATGACCTCCTGGTCGTCACGATCCGACGCCCGCAGCACGTCCTCGTGCACATGTGCCGCAACAATCCGCCCGGTAAGCAGGCTATTTTCTCCGAACCCATCGATGATTCGATCCAGCGTGCACTCAAGGAAAATATAGCCCTCCTCAACCAAAACCCCGTCTACCCGGGTTGCGGGGAAAGTCGACAATGCCATCAGGCTGGGCTTGTCGTCCTCCCCACAGCGCGGCGCTGCCGCAAGGCTCGTCAGCACCATCTGCGTCGGCCGCGGATAGGTTACCGTGAAGGCCCGTTCGCGTTGGATGTTCCGGTAGGTACGGTGCCGCGGTGTGCAGACGAAACCGAAATAATTCTCCCAGCCCATCGGGAAGGCCATGTGCTTTGGCGCGAGGTCGTATTGCTTCGTCTCCTCCCGTGTTCCAACCAGGACCAGGGGAGCGACCGTGAAAAACCGTTCCCAAATCGGTAAATCATTTTCCAGCGTAATTACCCGATCACGGATATGCTGAGCCATCGCATCAGTCCTGTATGCTGGCTGAAACCTTCAGATGTCGTCTCAAATCATAGTTCCGCGACCCCGCATTGGCCAGCAGGAGGGATAAAGCGGGGCTGACCCTTGCCGACCTGGCCGTCCTATCCGCGCTCGCGCCGATCTTCCTCGATCCGCGACAGCGCCGCGCGCGCCGCCGCCTGCTCGCTCTGCTTCTTGCTGCCGCCCTCGCCCACGCCCAGTTCGCGGCCCGCAATCCGGATTTTGGTGGTGAAGCGCTTGGCATGGTCGGGGCCGCGCGCCGACACCAGTTCGTAAACCGGCTGCGCCCGGAAGCGCCGATACGCGGTCTCCTGCAACTCCGTCTTGTAGTCACGCTCGGCCGACGGCCCGCCGATATCGCCGGTAAAGAGCTGCTCGACCACGCGCTGCGCCGGCGCCAACCCCCCGTCGGTGTAGATCGCGCCGATTACCGCTTCGAATGCGGCCGCCAGTATCGAGGTCTTGTCGCGCCCCCCGCTCTTCTCTTCGCCCTTGCCCAGGCGCAGCTTGCCGCCGAGCCCGATCTCCGCCGCCTTGAGCGCGAGCGTGCGGCCATTGACGATCGACGCACGCTCCTTGGAAAGCACGCCCTCCTTGGCCTCCGGAAATCGCCGCATCAGCAGATCGGCGATCGCGAGATCAAGCACGGCGTCGCCCAGGAACTCCAGCCGCTCGTAATGCGCGTCGGGGCCGGTGGCGGCGCTCGGATGGGTCAGCGCGGTCGTCAGCAGTTCCGACCGCTTGAAGTTATATCCCAGCGTGCTCTGGAGCTCGGCGTTGTTCGGTTCCGGCGCCGCCGCCAACGGCCGCTCCGCCACCGGGCGGGTCGCACGTCCTAACCATCTGGCCAACCAGTTGAGCGCCCTCAGCAAGCGATGCCTCCACCTCTATTTCACGATTACTCAATTCCGCACTACCGTAGGTCAGGACGCGGATATAGTTGCGGCTGTACCCGCTGAGCCGCCCCTCTCCCGCCTCCTCTTCGACCAATACCTTGAGCCGGGCACCGATAAACCTGCGCGCAAATGCCTGCCGCTTCGCCTCCCCGAGCTCCCGCATCAGCGCCGCCCGCCTCCGTATTTCGTCCGGCCTAACCCGTCCGCCGAACTTCGCCGCGGTCGTGCCCGCCCGCACCGAATACGGGAAAACATGGAAGTACGCGAGCGGGAGGCTTGCGGCGAATGCGTGACAGTAATCAAAATGGCGCGCCGTCTCGCCCGGAAAGCCCACGATCAGGTCGGTGCCAATCGCCGCGTCGGGCATCGCCGCGATCACGCGGTCGACCCGCTCGCGAAATTGCGCCGTAGTGTAGCGCCGGCGCATCCGCGACAATAGCCAGTCCTCGCCTGCCTGGAGCGGCAGATGGAAATGCGGACAGAACTTGCCGCTCTGCGCGACGATCGAGATTATCCGATCGCTCAGTTCCTCGGGGTCAATCGAACTGAGTCGTATCCGCCCGATCGGCGCGCGCTCTGCGATCATCTCCAGCAGCGCAGCCAGGTCAATCGCCGGCTCCAGGTCCTTGCCGTAGCCTCCCAGATGAACCCCGGACAGGATCACTTCCTTGAAACCGCGCGCCGCAAGTTCGTCGATCGCCGCCAGCACGCGGCGCGGCTCGACGCTGCGCGATTGTCCGCGCGAGAACGGCACGATGCAGAAAGTGCAGAACTGATCGCATCCCTCCTGCAGCTTGAGAAAGGCCCGCGTATGGCCCTCGAGCGTCACCGCGCCCAGCTCGATCGCCGCGCGCTGCTTGCGCAGGTCCCCAACCATTACGCGCTCGCCGGCGGCGCCCATCGCCGCCCGTTCGAGGTCGCCCGGCCGTCCCAGCCCGACCACCGCGTCCACTTCCGGCGCCCGCGCAAGTACGCCGGGATTCGCCTGCGCCAGACACCCCGTCATGATTACGCGGGCGTTGGGGTTGAGACGCCGTGCCCGCCGCGCCAGCCGCAGGCTTTCAGCGTCGGCGCGATCAGTCACGGTGCAGGTGTTGACTATAAAGACGTCCGCGGGCTGGTCGAACTCCCCGCGCTCCATCCCGAGCGCATCGAGACGCGCCCCGATAATCGCCGAGTCGTACTGGTTGACCTTGCAGCCCAGTGTCGCGATCGCAAAGCGCATCGCCACCCTACCTTTCGAGCGCCCGTTCGATGAAGCCGCCACCGAGCACTTCGTCGCCGCGATAGAGAACACACGCCTGCCCCGGAGTCACCGCGGGGCCGCCGTTGCGAAAGCGAATCTCCGCACTATCCGCGCTGATCATCCTGAACGTCGCGGGCAACGGCGGATGGCGATAGCGAATCTTGACTTCGAGCGCGATTTCACCCTTATCCGCGATAGCTGAATCGACCAGACTCACGCGCGTCGCTACCAGGCCTGCCGAATCAAGTTCCTCGCGCGCCCCAACCACGACGTCGCCGCTGTCGGCGAAGATTTGGCGAACGTAGAGCGGTTGCCTGCCTGAGATGCCGAGTCCGCGACGCTGGCCAAGGGTGAAATGATGCACGCCGCGATGCTGGCCGAGCGTGTTTCCGTCGCTATCGAGCAGGCGGCCGGGCCGAATCCGTCCGGAGCCGGCGCGGCGCTCGACGAAACTTGCATAGTCGCCGTCGGGGACGAAGCAAATCTCCTGGCTCTCGGGCTTGTCGGCATTAGCGAGCCCGAGGGCACGGGCGCGCGCGCGAACTTCCGTCTTGGTCATATCGCCCAGCGGGAACAGCGTTCGCGCAAGTTCCTTTTGCCCGAGGGAGAAAAGGAAATACGACTGGTCCTTGGCGGTGTCGGCGGCGCGCCGCAGATGGAAGCGGTCGGCGGCGTCGCGTCCGACGCGGGCATAATGGCCGGTCGCGACAAAATCCGCCTCGAGCGCGCGTGCGCGCTGCCAGAGGCGGTCGAACTTGATCTCGCGGTTACACATCACGCAGGGGTTCGGGGTGCGCCCGCCAATATATTCGCCGACGAAATTAGCGATCACGCGCGCTGCGAAATCAGCGCGCAGATCGACGACATAAAAGGGGAAATCCAGGCGTTCGGCCACGCGGCGCGCATCTTCGAAATCCTCATGGGAGCAGCAGGCGCCGCGCCGAGCGGGCGCCGGCGGCGTGGCTTCGGGCACGAGGCGCATCGCGACGCCGACCACATCGTAACCCTGATCGCGCAAGAGCGCGGCGGCGACGGAACTATCCACGCCACCCGACATCGCGGCGAGCACCCGCACGCTCATCGCGGCGCCTCCGATCGCATCTCTGGCTCGGCCGCGGCGACGCGCTGCCAGACGCGCGGAATTATTTCCGCCGCGCGCGCGACCTCATCCGCGGTTGTGCTCCAGCCCAGGCTGATACGCAGCGAAGCGCGCGCGTCGACCGCACTCCGGCCCATCGCGGTCAGCACATGCGAGGGTTCGACCGCACCCGCCGCGCACGCCGAGCCCATCGAGACTTCGACTCCCTCAAGGTCGAGCGCGATCAGCATGCTCTCGCCGATCACGCCGGGGAAGGTCAGGTTGAGCGTATTCGGAATCCGCCCGGTGAGCGGTCCGTTGAGACGCAAGCCGGGAATCGCCGCGATCAGGCGCTCGAGCAGCGTAAACGCGAACCCCTCGATGCGCGCGCTTTCCGCGGCGATCTCGCGCGCGGTCTCCTCGGCGGCGGCGCCGAAGCCGATTGCGCCAAGCAGATTCGGCGTGCCCGCACGCAGCCCAGCCTCATGCGGTCCGCCCAGGATCGCGGGAGCAATCGCGCAGCCCGGCCGGACATAAAGCGCGCCGATTCCGGCGGGACCGCCGAACTTGTGCGCGCTCATCGTGATCAGGTCGCAGCCGAGTTCGCTGATGCGAAGCGGGATCCGGCCGATCGCCTGCGCTGCGTCGGCGTGGAACACGACGCCGTGCACAGCCGCCGCACGGGCGATCGGTGCAAGTTCCTGGAGGGTGCCGACTTCGGCGTTGGCAACTCCGAGCGTTACTAAAGCGGTCTCATGATCGATCGCGGCCGCGGCTTCCGCAGGGTCGATGCGGCCGTCACGATCGGGCGCAAGCGTGAGGACCTCGCATCCGCGGGTCTTAAGCTCGATCATCGGCGCGAGCACGGACGAATGTTCAATTGCGGACGTGATGACCTTGCGCCGGGCCGCGCCCGCCGCGCGCATCACGCCGAAGATCGCCAGGTTATTCGACTCGGTGCCGCCGCTGGTGAAGACGATAGTGCGCGGCGGCGCATCGAGCAGCGCCGCCACCTGATCGCGCGCCTGCTCGAGCCTCCGCCGCGCCCGCTGACCGGCGCGATGCACCGACGCGGGATTTCCATGGCCGGCGTCGGCGATCCAGCGCAGCATCGCGGCTTGCGCGGCCGGCCGGAGCGGAGTTCCGGCGTTATGATCGAGATAGATGCTCATCGCCCAATTGCGAACCCGTTTGAGGGGTAATAACTTACCTCACCCGTCCATGCGGCAAAAGCGGGGAATTTATGGCCGATTCGCATAATCCCGATGTAATCGTGGTCAGGGCCGGGGTAGTCGGCGCCAGCATCGCCTTCCATCTGAGGCGAGCCGGCGTTCGCGTCATCCTCCTCGACCAAGGGGCGATCTGGTAACGCTTGCAATTGTTCTAGCTATTCGGGGGTCGCTGCGGCTCGGTCACGCCGGCAAGGTTCGAGCTAAAGTTTCCGCACCGGGATACTTTAACGTGATCAGAGCGCCGCGCTTAATTAAAATAATCAGAGCACAGAGAGCTCTGAGGCGAACATGCAGTTCATCCAAAGGCTCGTCAAACGCGGTGAGCGGTTCAAAGGACCCGTTCAGGAGGCTGCCATCATTCACCGTCAGGCACAGGCGGTTAAGGATGCCATCAAAATCCGGATTCAACCCGTAGCCGACCATCTATACATGGAAACTGACCAAGAGCAGTTTCACATCGAGCGCGATTTTCCGGCCCTAGCGCCGCCGTGGCCGAAGGCGCTCTATGTCTGGACCAATCCTCGCTTTTTCCGCTCCGAGGGTCGAATTATACCGAACCCGTTCGGCACTGAACGCGTCGAATGTATCTGTCTAGCCGCCTCTGGTCCTTACCCGAAACCGCCAGCTAAGTGGGTCATCAATTTTCTATTGTGGACCTGGCATCCAAACTTTCCAGATCGAATCGCGCTGATCGCGATCGTGATCGGCATCAACGAAGAAGGCCAAGTCTGCGACCTGGAACCCGGCCATCACGCAAGCGACGAGTTCCTCTATCAAAGCGGCGGCACGGATCATTGGCCTGACGAACGGATGCACCCTATTTCGAAGGAAATTGGCCAAGGTTCGCTCCACACGTTGCTTTACCCAGCGCTTCTCGCGACGTGCCTTTACAATCACAAAAACCTCAGGGTCGTGCGTGTGCCGACCGCAGAGCAGAATCGAACTGCCGACACGAAGATTTTCAGGCTGTTGAAAAAGGATTTTACCTATGTTGCCGGTTGTTCAAAAAGCAGAGCGAGTGATTCAGGAAGACGCGAAGACGCTTTTTTCACTGACGTGCTCGCTGCGCTCGGCGTCGTTGCAAGGGGCGGATGAGCCGGACCGTTGCTCGGAATGACTTGGCGTCGGCCTGTGGCCCCACACTACTCGTGCTTTGAGGAGTCAGGGCCCGCTGGTGTGGCGGCCGCGGGTTCGGTCGCGGGGCTACCGTTGGCGGACGGCTGTGCGGGTATCAGCTTGTCTTCGAGGCAATCCTGGCGCTCCTCGATCTCCTCGAGACGGACGCCGAGTTTGTTGATGGTCTCGACCAGGTTGTTGATCGCGCGCGCGACCGGGTCGGGCAGCTTCGCATGGTCCAGTTCGGCAACGTCCTGGCGCGTGCTCCCGCCTTCGACGACCTTGCCGGGAATGCCCACGATGGTCGAGTAGGGCGGCGCCGGAGAGACCACGACCGCGCCCGCGCCGATACGGCTGCCACGCCCGATCCGCACCGGACCGATGACGGCGGCGCCCGCGCTGATCATCACATGGTCCTCGATCGTGGGATGGCGCTTTTCCTTCTTGAGACTGGTGCCGCCGAGCGTGACGCCCTGGTAGATGAGAACGTCGTCGCCGATCTCCGCAGTCTCGCCGATGACGACGCCCATCCCATGGTCGATGAAGAGCCGGCGGCCGATGGTCGCGCCCGGATGAATTTCGATCCCGGTGAGGAAGCGCGCAAACTGGCTGACGATACGGCCAAGCAGTTTCAAATTGCGCTGCCACAGCCAATGCGCCACGCGGTAGGCCCAGATCGCATGCAGGCCGGGATAGGCGAGCACGACCTCGAGCGTAGTGCGGGCGGCGGGGTCGCGGTCAAAGACCGCCTGAATATCTTCGCGCATCCGATGCAGTACGCTCATAAATGCCTCCTGCCTTTTTTCACTGCCGTGCTCGCTACGCTTTTTTCACTGCTGTGCTCGCGTTGCTCGGAATCATTGCAAGGGGCGGGCAAGCAGCCAGTTTTGATGCCGGGTGTCGAGAGTAGCGTTTTGGCTGATTTTCCATACTTTTCAGGGTCGCCCTGCTAGAGCTTGGCGGGCGCGGCGCCGCCCGATCGCCGCGGCCGCGCCGGCGAAGGTTTGCCGTTCGACGCGCCGTTCGCCCTCGCGCCGTTGGCCTTCGCGCCATTGGCAGCAGTCTGATTCGGCAGTATCCGCGGCTTGGCGTTGTCCTTGTGCAGTTTGAATTCGACCGAATCGACCAGCGCCTGCCAGCTCGCCTCGACCACGTTGCTCGACAATCCGACCGTACCCCAGCGACGGGTGCCGTCGGTCGACTCGATCAGGACGCGCACGCGCGCGGCGGTGCCGGCACCGTTATCGAGCACGCGCACCTTGTAGTCCGCAAGGTGCATCTGCTCGAGGCCCGGATAGTACGGGATCAACGCGTGGCGCAGGGCCGAATCGAGCGCGTTGACCGGACCGTTCCCGAGCGCGGAACTGCGGCTGCGCTGGCCGTCGGGGCCTTCGATGATCACGACGGCCTCGCTGAAGGGCGCCTTGTCCTCGTGCCATTTGTCGTCGAAGACGCGGAAGCTGACGAAATTGAAGTGATCATGGGCGCGCCCGAGCGTCCGCAGCATCATCAGCTCGAACGACGCGTCGGCGCCGTCAAAGGTGTAGCCGAGACTTTCGAGCCGCTTGAGCTCATCGAGCAGCGTCTTCACCTGATCGTTGGTGAGTTCGGTATCCACGCCGAATTCGCGGGTCTTGTAGAGAATATTCGCGCGGCCCGAAAGTTCCGAAAGCACCACGTGGCGATCGTTGCCGACCGCCGCCGGATCGATATGCTCGTAGGTGCGGACGTTGCGCTGGATGCCCGAGACGTGAAGTCCGGCCTTGTGCGCGAAGGCGCTGCGCCCGACGTACGGCTGCCGCGGATGAGGCGTGACGTTGGCCAGTTCGTAGACCAGCATCGAGGTTTCCTGCAAGGTCTTGAGCTTGGCCGCCGGGACGCAGTCGTAACCCAGCTTGAGTTGCAGGTTGGCGATGACGGAAACCAGGTTGGCGTTGCCGCATCGTTCGCCGAAGCCGTTGATGGTGCCCTGCACCTGGCTTGCGCCGCTTCTCACCGCCGCGATCGTATTCGCCACCGCCACTTCGGAATCGTTATGGCAATGGATTCCGAGCGGGCATCCCGCCGCCGCCACTGCCGCGGCCATCGTCGCTTCGATCTCGTGCGGCAGGCGGCCGCCGTTGGTATCGCACAGGCAAATCAGGTCGGCGCCGGCGCCGGCGACCGCCTTGATACACGCGAGCGCGTATTCCGGGTTGAACGCATAACCGTCGAAGAAATGTTCCGCATCGAAGACCACTTCGTCGACGTGCTTTTTCAGATAGCTGATGGTGTCGTGCAGGATTTCGAGATTGGACGGGAGCGAAATCCTGAGCGCCTCGCGCACGTGCATGTCCCAGGTTTTTCCGACCACGCATGCGACCGGGGTCTCCGCACGCAGGAGCAGTTGCAGGTTGCGATCGGCGGCGGCGCGCACGCCTGCGCGGCGGGTCGATCCGAACGCCGCAATCCGCGCGTGGCGCAGCTTGAGCCGCTTGACCTCCTTGAAAAAGGCCGCGTCGCGATCGTTCGAGCCGGGCCAGCCGCCCTCGATATAGTCGACGCCCAGATCGTCAAGCCGACCCGCAATCTCCAGTTTGTCCTCGACCGTCAGCGAGACGTCCTCGCACTGGCATCCGTCGCGCAGCGTGGTGTCGTAGATCTGGATTTTTTTGGCTACCGCCATCTGGCTAAACCGTTTCCCCGGGCAAGCTGTTGGCCCCTGCCCCCAAGAATGCGTCGTGCAGGGAGCGCATCGCAAGCTCTCCATACTTGGCGTTGACGACGACCGAAACCTTGATTTCCGAAGTCGCGATCATTTCGATGTTGACGCCCTCGGCGGCGAGCACGCGAAACATCTTGGCCGCGACCCCGGCATGGGTGCGCATGCCGACGCCGACGATCGAAACCTTGGCGACGCGGTCGTCATGGCGGATACCCGCGGCGCCGATCTCCCCCGCGACCATCCGCACCAGCTCGAGCGCCCGCCCAAGGTCGCCCAGCCCGACCGTGAAGGTCACGTCGGTGCGTCCGTCGGCACTGGCGTTCTGGATAATCATGTCGACCACGATTCCGGCCTCGGCGATCGGGCCGAAGATCTTTGCCGCGAGCCCGGGCCGATCCTCGACTCCGGTCAGCGTAATCTTGCTCTGGTTCTGGTCGAGCGTGACGCCCGAAACCAGTACGTCTTCCATCGATTTGTCCTCTTCTCCAACCCAGGTCCCGGCCGAATCCTCGCTGAAACTCGAGCGTACCACGAGTTCGACATGGTAGCGCCGTGCGAGCTCGACCGACCGCAGTTGCAGCACCTTCGCGCCCAGCCCCGCCATCTCGAGCATCTCGTCATACGAGATGCGGTCAAGCCGCCGCGCCGTCGGACAGATGTTCGGATCGGCGGTGTAGACGCCGTCGACGTCCGTGTAAATCTCGCAAATCGAGGCGCGCAGTGCCGCCGCCAGGGCGACCGCGGTGAGGTCCGAGGCCCCGCGTCCGAGCGTGGTGATATCGCCGCATGGGTCGACCCCCTGGTAGCCGGCCACCACCACTATATTCCCGTCATCGAGCGCCTTCAGCAGCCGATCGCATTCAATCGATTTGATCCGCGCGGCGCCATGGCGCGAGTCGGTCGTGATGCGCAACTGATGGGCCAGGAACGACACGGTCGGATAGCCCAGCGCCTGTAGCCGAATCGCCAGCAGCGCGGCCGAGACCTGCTCGCCGGTCGCCACCAGCACGTCGGTCTCGCGCGGATGGGGTGAAGCGCTC
>Ga0187818_10001271_pt1 | contig 10113 bp, 10 predicted proteins | sample NC_wetland_sal_i_14_FD_130581 | JGI IMG/M metagenome (GOLD analysis project Ga0187818, IMG submission 130581) | Wetland sediment microbial communities from Neuse River Estuary, North Carolina, USA - SO4_3 | ecosystem: Environmental > Aquatic > Freshwater > Wetlands > Sediment | place: USA...
CACGGAGCCAAAACCATAACTGATTCAGACCGAATCGCATGCGTTGTTTGTTGCATCTACTGGGTTTTGACACCGCAATTCTACCGTGGGTCCAAGTTCTCCGCATTCAATTGACGAAAAATCCCCATTTCACTCATCGACCCCGGAAAAGGCGAACAGAAGGCGCAAAGTTGTGTAAACGCCTTCAGGCAGCGGAAGTTCGTATCGTCCACTGGCGTCATAGCGTGACATCTTGCGCCTCAGGTTCCCCTCCTCATCGTCTCGTGGGCTGCGTTCATACTGGCAGCATTGGCGACTCTGATTTCGTTTCGATTCAGCCACTCCGCTTTGGAAAGAATGTTTCCGGTAATAAATGACTATTACCTGAACGGCAATTCCAAAGCGTTCGACAAGCACATGGACGACCCAAGGACGAAAGCCATCGAATGGTTTGCTTGGGGAGGACTGGTTCTCTTCGTACTCGGTCTGATTTGCACTATGATATTTGTCAGCGGTAACATCGTGAGGGCGAATGGTATGGCTGGGAGAGATACTCCGTCACAGGACAATTCCATCCACATAGATGGTGTGGATGTTTGCTGCAATCCCCAAGCGATGACGCCCGTGATACGGAATGCGAAGAAGGGCGATGACCTTGGAAAAGGGGTCAAACCGCCACCGATGACTCCCGTCCGCCCGACTCCACCACCTTCACCACCGCCAACACCGCCAAAGAAGTGAGTGAGGTATCAATGGCACGAGCAACTGATGGTTTGAAACCAACGGGGATGACGCCTCTGGTCACGGGCAAGGAAGACCGAGGTCTAAAACCGCCACCGATGACACCTGTGCGGCCCGAACCACCCGCACCTACTCCAACTCCTCCCGTGGACGCCCCGAAGAAGTGACGGGAGCGAGCAGGCCGCATGTCAAGCATTGCAGATGGCTCTTCGTTTGAAGACAGACGTTGGTGCTCTCTCGTACGCCGAAGAAACGGCGGTGAGTGTGCATCGTGAACTAAAACCCCCGTTCAAGTTCGATATTGCGGACATCATCAAACGCCTGCGAGGGCTGCCTGTCACTGTCGATGGCGTAACCATCACTCTGCCCTTCGTTGAAGTATCGGTGAAGCCCGACAAGACAGAACGCAAAGTCGCAAGGGAAGTAGTCATTCGTTTGGCTGACCGACGTGTCCTGACATCTGCTGAGTGCTGTGACAACTGCATAGATAACGCCCTGACCTCTCTTCAGGAAATCCGGAAAATTATCGTGGACAAGCAGGTCGAACTATCGGACAAGACCGACACAGCACTGTATGTACTTCTGGACTCGATTCGTGATTCCATTCGGCAGTTCTTAACGTTTCAACAACGGCTCAAGGGCGGCAAAGTTGAGCACAAAGTACCAGACTTCTACCGAACAGCCCAAAGCCGTGACTTGTATTTTGCTGCTCTTGAAATGCTGCGTGCCCACATCCATCGGACTCTGCTTCAAGTCGCAAAGATTGCTGGCATGCGAGGGATACCCGGACCGGAAGGGCACATGAGTTACGACGGACAGTGGCAACTTGAGGCGTACAAGAAACCACCAGCACTGACAGAGTGAAGCGGTTGCACGAACGGCCAGAGCGTCAAAAATCCCGTGCGAGAACTTGTTGTTGAAAATGAGATAGTTATTTCCGCTGTCGTAAGCGGTCTGCCCCCTCTTTGAAAGTGACGACTTCGACCGCACCAGAGTCGCGATGCTTCGCCAGTTCTGCCATCTGCCTAGCGAACTCGGGTACGGTAATCGGCTCCCATCCATCTTTGTGGTCGCCGATTCCGTGGAACGTCAAGACGTGCCAGCATCCGGGGTGTACCCATCCGCCGACATTCTCATTCGTCGAAATCTGGCGACAGTCTACGTTGAATCTATCCAAAGAACCATCATCAGGAATGATGTAGTAAGAAGCCCGAGGACTTCCCCGTGCTTGCTCATACCCCGCATTTTTCACAGCATTAGCAAGGTAGGCATGAGAACGACCATAGTACGGATAGCAAAAGGACGAAACCTCTATCCCCAGCCAATCTTTAATCAACTGTTTGGACTTGTGAGTTTCAATTTCTGGCTGCCCCGGCATGATGTCCAAGTTGTGAGTGACACTGTGGCTGCCTATTTCATGCCCATCCTGAATCGTCTTTTTCAACATCAGGATGTCTTCTTCACGCCAGTCAATTTTCCACCAATCGTTGACATGACCATACCAAAACTCATGGGTTGAGTCTGGATTAGCAGGCAGAAAGAAAGTGGCTGGAAACTGGTACTGATTGAGAATAGGCACGGCATGCCTGAACTGGCATCGCAGCCCGTCGTCGAAGGTGAGAGAAACAAGTGCTGGGTTGTCCATTGGCTTACCTCATGGAGAACTGTCTCAGGCGCTAGCGGGGTCTCCCTGTAGCGCTAGGACGCTCTTGTGAATAGCTTTTCGAGGTGCGAAGCGGCATTAAGTTTCTTGTCGTGACCTGCACCACACAGGGAAGTTTGCGGGCGAAAGATGTCCTGAAACGCACTCAACAAATCGCCCATCACGTCGTTCGTCACCCATTTCTTCGGGCGAAGTTGGAATATCCAGTCAAGCATGTGGGCGCTGTCAGTAATCTTCCACAACTCAATCTCGTAATGGTGACGCATTCCGTCGATTTTCGTATCCAGCACCAACACCGAATCGTGGGTGTCGAGAGTCCAGCCGCCCCACGTCATGCCGTTCCTTAAGTTGTTCAGCATCTCGCCCTCCAACCCCGCTCCTCCATTTTACCGCAACGATTCACTGGGTTCAGGCTGGGGATTTCTACTGCACGATTCACTGCACAATTCGCTAGAGGCGGGGTCAAATGCGTTCAACGCAAGCGAATCAAGCCCGCCGTGTCACCGCCACGCACAGCAAACTCAAAGGCAGTGGGGGCAAGGTAGGCGCGGGACAGGGGCTAGTCGAAAATCAAATTGGTTAGGTCCACGCCCGCCTCTATCTGCTGCCACAGGAAGAGCGCCACGTCTCGCAAATTGGCTTCAGTCTTATGCGTCACGCTGAAAGGCTTCGGGGGACTTGCGAGCGCCTTCGGGCACCAGAACGAGCCATCATCACGGCATACGCCCCGCACCTTCCAGTTAGACGACGTGAGCGTGTGTCAAAACGTGTGTCCAGCCATCAGGATTTCTGCGATTCGTGTTCTTTCTGGTGCTGATTCTAAAGGTACTTCCTTTGTTTGCAACACGGTCCTGTGTTCGACCCCCACTCGCTTCCGCCAAAACAAAAGACTTAGCTGGGTCTGCGATCCGCCTGCGATCCGTTAAGTCGATTGAGAGCCAGCCCTGCGACCTTGCGGTGAGCTTGCGCCATTTCGTCCGTCACCACGTCCCCATAAACGTTCATGGTTGTGCGGATGTCAGCATGTCGCATGAGCTTCTGTTGGACTGCTACGGGAGTTCCAACCGCATCGAGCCAACTCCGATATGTGTGGCGCATTGAGTGGGTGCCTATTCTCCCGATTCCAGCTTTCTCGGCGGATCGCAGAAACGACCGCCACACTTGATCATAGGACCACGGTTGGCGTCCCGACATTGCTGGCGAAGCAAAGACCCAATCGCTATCGGTGGCGAATTGACTTTTTTGCTTCCAAGTTTTCAGGATTTCCAACATTTCGGCATCAATCGCCATCTTGCGTTGCGAGTAGACGGTTTTCACTTCCCCGATCCGCTGACGGTCGATGCCGCGTTGTACGGCTAGCTTGCTGCATAGCCAGTCAATGTCAGACCACTTCAGGGCTAGACATTCACTGATTCGCAAGCCAAACGAAATGCAGACCAGCGCAATTGTGCGAAACGGTTCCACGAGACAGCGTACAAACTTGTGGAACTCTTCCACAGTCAGACTGCATGGCGCACGAATACGTTTGGATGCACCTTTGATTTTCGCCAATTCCGTAGGATTCCGCTGTGTTGGTACGTCTCCGCGCCACATCGCGTAGTCCCACAGAATCCGAACCAAGCCTTTAACATGCGCCCGGCTCTTAGGAGACAAGGGCAAGCCCTCCGACCAGAGTTCAATTGGCCGAGCCTGCAATTCGGTCAAAGGCACGTCCCTCCACTTGGGAAGGATATGGTTGCGAATCCACGATTCGTAACACCGATGCGTGCTGAATCGCATTGGCATCTTCTCCTGCCTGTAGTGGTCTATGAGAGTGTCCACAGTGGGAACCTCAGTTGACGCTTGCAGAACTCCATAGGGTGAGATAAAGGGTTGCGCCGCCATCCAAGCTGAACCCTTTGTCGGTAATTCTCTGAGGGTGCCGATCAGCCTGGATCGCCGTTTGCCGTCCTCCCACCATAGGAAGTTCCAAGTCTTACGTCTTTTGTCGAACACTACACTTCCGGTTTTGTGCCGTGCTGCCCCTTTTCATTGACCCATCCTTTCGGCAGGGCGCACGGATGGCGATTCGGATGGTAGCACGGCGGATTCCAGTAGGGCAGCGTCCAAGTCCTGCTTACGAAAGCGCCAGACTCGCCGCTTAGTACCCGAAAGTGCAAAGGCTTTCACTTTGCCTTGGCGTACCCAGAGCAACAGCGTGCGGACCTTCACTCTGAGGTAGGCGGCCGGCCATCCATTTCGTGTTGGTGGTTGGTCCGCGTTCGGTGCGCTTCCCCTCGATCACGACAACAATGTCAGGTGTTTGGATGAAAACGTCCGGATGGGTCTGGCCTTCAAATAAGTGCCAGTCCTCCCCGTTGGGGTTGTTTCTAAGGAGAGCCAGCCCCTCAAGCCTCCGCGTCTCGGATCCTGCAATCCATTCGCTTCTGAGCCTTTTTTGGATCTGAGCTCAGCGTTCCCGATAAGGGCGGACGTGGGTGGCGAATGAGCCATGAAAGCAGAGCAACCGGGGGGTCGAGTCCCTTCTCCTTGTCTCCCCATCCAGCTTCCTGAATGGTGAGGTCACAGTTCACGGGGAGAAGTACCGACTGTCCACCGACCGGAAGTGAAATGAGCTTCCGAATCCACGATTGGCCCGACCTATCCTTCCTGTAGAGATGGTCGAAGATTGGGACTACTCTTGTCTTGGTGGAATCGTGCTTGCCCATTTTTCCCTTCGCAAACTCCTGATCGCATGTAACGGAAAGGGCTAGCGAGTGTCCCGGGATCTTTTCGGTATCCTTTGCCTTTATCGTGTGAGGTTTTGTCTTATAGATGATAATGCCATTCGACCCGGAACACGGCATTTAGCAGGTTACTGTGTACTCAGTGTGCGGGCTCGGGCGGACAGGAATGGAGAATGATTTGTGGACTACTTCAAAAACTTTGAGCAATGTAGCGGCACGTATGTGAAGGTCGTTCGATTCACTGAACCTACAAATCCAGATGGGTTCATAGTGTTGTACTTACGACCGGAAGGTCGCTTCCTTTTCGTTGGCTACTGGTTAGGCTATGAGAGCTCGGTCGCCGCTGGCCATTGGTCGAAGCGCGAGTCGGAGTATCATCTTCAGGGATACGGGCGAGTCAGAAGTGACACGCCTCCCGACCACCAGGAACGGTTTGCTCGGATTTTGAAGCTGGAGATAATGAACCACACACCTACATTGACTGTCGCCGAGGAACTGAAGGGATGGAGCCCCCTGAGTTGGGTCGGACCATTCACTTCATATCAGGAGGCAATATGAGTTTGCTGATAGATCGTCGTCAGTTTGTGAAAACCGTTGGACTGGGCACTGTGGCCAGCGCAGGTCTGGGATTAGTTGGGGGCCAGGTAGCTGCCGCAGCACAATCGAATGTCAAGGAAGACAAATCCAAACTGGCAAGGTTATTTCCCGGATGCTGTGCCTACTCCTACGATAAAGACCTCAGGCATGGCTCGATGACGATGGAAGAATTTATGCTCAAGGCAGTAGAGATGCGGCTGGTCGCCGTGGACATGACGGTATATTACTTCAAGTCCACGGATCCGGAATATCTCTACGGGCTTCGCCACCTGGCGTACAAGCACTCCCTGGCTTTTTCCGGAGCTGCATGCGGAGTCAGCATGGTCCAAGCGGATGCTGCAAAGCGCGCCGACAGCTTGAATCAAATCAAGAAGTGGGTCGATGTCACGGACCAGCTCGGAGCTTCCCATCTCAGAATCTTCGCCGGTGAATTGCCGCCCGGATCCAGCCTGAAGGACGCTATCGGTTGGGTAGTCGAATCGATGAAGGCCGCATGTGACTATTCCGGCAAGAAGGGCATCACACTTGGAATTGAGGACCACCAAGGCGTGACGCAGAGCGCGGACGTATGTGTTGAAATCATGCAGCGCGTGAATTCGCCTTATGCCGGCATCAATCTCGATATTACGCACTTCATCCCTACGCCGACGCAAGACGCCTACGCCCAGATTGCTGCATGTGTCCCCTACGCTACCAATATGCACATCCGCGACCACTTTGATGACCACGCTCCGGTGGATATGGACCGCGTCTGGCAGATCCTGGCGCAAGCGGGGCACCAGGGTTATCTATCGGCCGAATATGAAGCCAGTTCCCCAGACAGCCTGCCTCCCGCCACGGGCGTGCCAAAACTGGTGGAAGAAATCCAGGCGCTCTGCAAGAAGTATTCCAGCGTTTAACTGCTAGGAGGCGATGCTCTATGCGCGTGGGAATCCTGGGAACGGGTGCCATTGCACAAAAGCATGCGCTGGCGTATCGAAATATCGGATACCGGGTAGTTGCATGCACCAATCGCGATGTTGCCAGGGGCCGGAGATTTGCCCAGGAGCATGAAGCAGAGTTTGTGCCGACGGTTGAGGCACTTTGCCGGCATCCGGATCTGGACTATATCGACGTCTGCACGTTTCCGGGATACCGCCTGCCGGCGGTCGAACTCTGCGCCGCCGCCGGCAAGCACGTGTTAGTGCAGAAGCCAATGGCGACGCGCGCGGAGATTGCGTGGGAGATGATTCGAATCGCTCACGAAGCAGGCATTCAGTTGGGCGTCGTAAGCCAGCACCGTTTTGACGACTCCACCATATTCCTACGGAAGGCATTGGCACAGGGCCGGCTGGGCAAGCTTCTGCAGGCTGACGCTTACGTCAAGTGGCATCGCTCGCCTGAATACTACAGCCGCCCGGTGAAAGGCAGTTGGGCAGGGGAAGGCGGGGGCGCACTCATCAATCAGGCGATTCATCAGGTAGATCTGCTGCTGCATCTGGCGGGCGCTGTTGTGGAAGTCTGTGCCTATCGGCAACTGGGGGCGCTCCACGCAATTGAATCGGAGGACATCATCTGCGCTGTGCTTCGTTACTCTTCGGGCGCGACCGGCGTTATTCAGGCCTCCACAGCCTTCTGGCCCGGCTATCCCGAGAGGATTGAGCTCCACGGCACGAAAGGAAGCGCCAGCATTTCCGGCGATCGTCTCTCCGCCTGGAACGTACTGGAGGATCACGGAGAGCCTGCGCCGGTAAGCGCCGAAGCGTCATCCGGGGCTTCCGATCCTATGGCAATTTCTACCCTTCCATTCGAGCGGCAGTTCCTGGATTTTGGCGAAGCCTGCCGCACCGGCCGCCGCCCGCTTGTTTCCGGAATCGATGGCTACCGGGCGCTCCAACTCGTCTGCGCGAGCTATCAGTCCTGCGCTGAGAATCGCAGCGTCTCGATCCCTGATTACTCGCTCGAGTCACTTGATCGATATCCACAGCTTCAACCGCATTCACAGCCAACATGAAATTGTCGCCGGTCGAAGCCGGCCATGCTTCCGATGCAAGAAAGGAGCCTGAACGATTCATCGTGGTTATCTGGTTTCCCAGCCGCAACAACCCACGGAAGGAGCTTTTCTTCATAGATATATAAAGTCCCGTCTTGTGCCCTCGCAGTCCGCCGGCAAAAAGCCGAATGGCGCTGCAGGATCGCTGGGATTTGCCAAATCATGTTTCAGTTCATTAGTATTACCTTTCTTTTTCTTTCATTTTCTTTCATTGAGTTTAGAAAAAGCCAATCTCCGGGACCGCCTGCAAGTTGATCCGGAAACTGTGAAATGGAGAGTGGATCCGATGAAGCCGAATATATCCTGGTCACAAACGCCAGCTCTTGCAATCCTATTGTTGCTTGCCACACTTGCCAGCCCGGCTCAGGGCCAGGGTTCGAACAGTTGGAAAGTAATCGGCCCGGGCGGGGGCGGCACTACGATTGCACCGACTATCAGCCCCCACGATTCCCGGCTTGTGGTCGAACACTGCGACATGACCGGGGGGTACATCACGCACGACAATGGGCAGTCGTGGCACATGTTCAACCTTCGTGGTGGCAACTTAGTCTTCGCCTTCGATCCTGCTGACCCCCAGGTCATCTATGCCGGGAATGCCGCCCTCTGGCGTAGCAGCGACACCGGGCAGACCTGGAAGATGCTCTTCCCTAACCCGGCCCGCAACACCATCGAACATCAAGTCGGCGACCACTCCGACTACAGCCTTACCTCCAGTGATCCGGCCTATCCAGGCGGGAATATCTCATCCATCGCAGTTGCTTCGGGAAACGGCCAGGATAAGGGCCACGCAGGGCCGGAGCGTCTTTATCTTTCCTTTCAGAAAAACCAAACCGCAGTCATCGTTACCTCTGCCGATGGTGGGATGTCCTGGAGCCGCCTCGCCACCCTGCCCCAGCGCGTCCTGCTTCTCAGCCCGCAGGACAACGGGCTGATCGCCGCCTCAAGCTCCGCAGCCTATCGCATCGCCCCTGATGGCAGCACCACGAAGCTGGGCGGCATGGCAACCGGCTTCAGAGCTGTCAGCGCGGCTCGGTCCGGCGCCTCGGTCTGGATCTACGCCACCGGCAATGACGGGAAGGTCTATCTCTCCGAGGATTCCGGCCTCCACTGGAAACCGGTTACGCCCGCTTTCCAACAGACCTCTGGCCACTTTGAAGCCATTGCCACCAGTGATCGCCACCCTGAGGTCGCCTATGTCGGCTTGCGAGATCTTCAACTCGGCGCGGGCCAGGAGAACATGTTCAATGGCATCGCCAAGACAACGGACGGCGGACACACCTGGAAAATCGTCTACAAGGAATCGACTCAACCTGGCGCCAACCTGAGTGGAAGCTGGATCGAGCAGCGCGCCACGCAAACCGGTGTTGCGATCTGGTACGACTCGCCGTACAGCCTGGGTGTCGCGCCCACTGATCCCGACGTAGCCTACGCGACCGACCTGTTTCGCACCTATCGCACGCTGGATGGCGGCGCAACCTGGGAGGAAGTGAATTCCAAGCAACTCAGCGGCGGCGGCTGGACCTCGCGCGGCCTCGATGTAACCACCGACTACGGTGTACAGTTTGACCCGTTCGATTCCCGGCACATCTTCATCGACTATACCGACATCGGCCTCTTTCAAAGTGAGGACGGCGGCGAATCCTGGCAAAGCACTTCTGAAGGCGTCCCCGAAGACTGGCGCAACACCACCTACTGGCTGGCCTTCGACCTCGCCCAGCGCGGTCTGATATGGGGCGCCTTCAGTGGCACCCACGATCTCCCTCGACCCAAGATGTGGCGCAGGCATGGCGTCCGGAGCTTCACCGGCGGGGTCGCCGTGTCAACCGATGGCGGCCACCACTGGAAGCCGAGCAATGCAGGCCTTCCTGACGACTCCATTACCCACATCCTGCTTGATACCTCCAGCCCCGCCGGCAGCCGCACCCTTTACGCCTGCGCTTTGGGCCGCGGCGTTTACAAGTCCATTGACAACGGCCGGAGCTGGACCGAAAAGAACAACGGCATTGCCGGCGACGAACCGTTTGCCTGGCGCATCACCCTCGCCCAGGACGGCGCCCTGTACCTGGTCGTTGCTCGCCGAACCGAGGCGAAAGACTTCTCCTCGTCCGGCGCCGGAGCTCTCTATCGCTCGACGGATAAAGCGGAACACTGGCAGCGTATCGAGCTCCCATCAGGCGTCACCGGTCCCACTGGCCTCGAGATCGACCCACGCAATCCGCAGCGCCTCTACCTAACCGCCTGGGGACAGGAGGGCGAAGACGCTGACCGGAACGGGGGCGTCTATGCCTCCGGCGATGGCGGCCAAACCTGGCGAGCCCTCTTCACGCAATCGCAGCACGTCTACGACCTGACCATCGATTCTCGCCATCCCGACA
>Ga0187818_10001272_pt1 | contig 10113 bp, 7 predicted proteins | sample NC_wetland_sal_i_14_FD_130581 | JGI IMG/M metagenome (GOLD analysis project Ga0187818, IMG submission 130581) | Wetland sediment microbial communities from Neuse River Estuary, North Carolina, USA - SO4_3 | ecosystem: Environmental > Aquatic > Freshwater > Wetlands > Sediment | place: USA: North...
CCCTCAGACTGGCGACCTTTCGACCTCTCGTAACCGTAGTCTTTCGTTTCATCTAGCGCTAATTATACTACATATATATACGTACATAAATAACTGCAAAGTGTTCCACGTGGAACACTTTGTCCAGCCGCCCCACCGCATGGTGCAAATCAAAAGCCCCGCCTTGCGGCGGGGCTTTACGCGGGCGAGGGCGCCCGTCCCCACACGGTTCAAGCTAGCAGCCAGTAGCTAGAAGCTAGGAGCTGCTTCTCAGTACATGTCCCCCATGCCGCCGCCGTGGCCTCCGCCCATCGGAGCTTTCTTCTCTTCTGGAATCTCCGAGACCAGGGCTTCGGTGGTCAGCATTAGCGAGGCGATGGAACCGGCGTTCTGCAGGGCGGTGCGCACGACCTTGGTGGGGTCGAGGACGCCTGCTTTGACCAGATCTTCGTACTCGCTGGTTTGGGCGTTGTAGCCGAAGTTCTGTTCCTTCGACTCGAGGATTTTGCCCAGCACGACCGCGCCCTCTTCGCCAGCGTTCACGGCGATCATGCGCAGCGGCTCGGTCAGGGCTCGCTTCACGATGTTCAGGCCGATCTGCTCGTCGCCTTCGAATTTCAGCTTGTCGAGAGCCGCGACGCAGCGGGCCAGAGCTACGCCTCCGCCGGGGACAATGCCTTCCTCGACGGCCGCGCGCGTGGCGTGCATGGCGTCTTCGACGCGGGCTTTCTTCTCTTTCATTTCGGTTTCGGTTGCGGCGCCGACTTTAATTACGGCTACGCCACCGACCAGCTTCGCCAGCCGTTCCTGCAGCTTCTCGCGGTCGTAGTCGCTGGTGGTCTTTTCGATCTGGCTGCGAATTTCTTTCACGCGGCCTTCGATCTCGTTATGCTTGCCCTTGCCTTCGACGAGGGTGGTGTTGTCCTTGTCGATGGTGATCTTCTTGGCCTGGCCGAGATCGCTGACTTGGACGTTCTCGAGCTTGATGCCGAGATCTTCGGTGATGGCCTTGCCGCCGGTGAGGATGGCGATATCCTGCAGCATGGCCTTGCGGCGATCGCCGAAGCCGGGAGCCTTGACGGCCGCGACTTGCAGCGTGCCGCGCAGTTTGTTGACGACGAGGGTGGCGAGCGCTTCGCCTTCCACGTCCTCGGCGATGATGAGCAGGGGCTTGCTGCTCTTGGCGATCTGCTCGAGCAGCGGCAGCATGTCCTTCATGTTGCTGATCTTCTTTTCGTGGATCAGGATGTAGGCGTTCTCCTGCACGGCTTCCATGCGCTCGGGATCGGTGACGAAGTAGGGAGAGAGGTAGCCGCGGTCGAACTGCATGCCCTCGACGACGTCGAGCTGAGTTTCGAGCGTCTTCGCTTCTTCGACCGTGATGACGCCGTCCTTGCCGACCTTCTTCATGGCTTCGGCGATGATGCGGCCGATGGTTTCGTCGTTGTTGGCGGAGATGGTGCCGACCTGGGCAATCATTTCCCCGGAGACGGGCTTGGAGAACTTGTCGAGTTCGCCCTTGATGCGGTTGCCATCCTTGTCGAGGCTGCCGCAAATGGCGGTGACGGCCTTCTCGATGCCGCGCTTCATGGCCATCGGGTTGGCGCCGGCCGCTACGGTCTTGACTCCCTCGCGGTAGATGGCCTGGGCGAGAACGGTGGCGGTGGTGGTGCCGTCGCCGGCGATGTCGCTGGTTTTCGAGGCAACTTCGCGGACCATCTGCGCGCCCATGTTCTCCTGCGCGTCCTTGAGTTCGATTTCTTTGGCGACGGTGACGCCGTCCTTGGTGATGGTCGGCGAACCGAATTTCTTTTCGATGACAACATTGCGGCCCTTGGGGCCCAGAGTGACCTTCACAGCGTCAGCCAGCAGGTTGACGCCGCGGAGAATGGCCTGACGGGACTCTTCTCCGTGAACAATTTGCTTTGCCATTGCTTTTAGCTCCTATCGAATGATTGGCAGGCGCGGAGCCTGCGGAAATTAGCTCTCAGCTCTCAGCTGTCAGCTCTCAGTCAAACCTACGAATTGCCGACTGCTGAGGCGCTGCTCACAAGACGCGGCAAGCCGCGTCTCTACGCAGAGACGGAATCGCTTTGGGACTACCGGCGCGCGCCGGCGGTTTCTTTCTTGGCCGAAGTCGTGGCGCCGGAGAGAATGCCGAGAACCTCTTCTTCGCGCATGATGATGAAATCTTCACCATCAATCTTGATTTCGGTGCCGGAATATTTGCCGAACAGGATGCGGTTGCCCTCTTTTACGTCGAGGGGGCGGACCTTACCCTCTTCATTGATTTTGCCTTTGCCTACCGAAATGACTTCGCCCTCCTGCGGCTTGTCTTTGGCCGAATCCGGGATGATGATGCCACCACGGGTGGTTTCAGCTTCTTCCACGCGCCGGACCAGGATGCGGTCGTGCAGGGGAGTAAACTTTGTTGCCATGTTCTATCTCCTTTCAGTTGTTGTAGGGGTCAAATCTAGATTGTTAGCACTTAAGCTCAACGAGTGCTAATTATACGAATGTGAGTGACGGGCTGTCAAGGCAAGGCCCACCGCGCCAAAGGCCCGGCCAAGCAGGACGATAGATAAGTATTTCGTTTTGTGATGGTTGCGCAGTGCTCGGGTGAAGGCGGGCAGAAGCCGCTAGGGATTGGGCGGAACCTGGTCCCCACAATGTGGGACTGCGGAACAAAGCCGCAGCGGTCCCATCTGGCCCACCGGCTCAGGCCGCATTGGACCCGATCCGCAGATCGGTTGGCGGGGCCGCAGCCGGGGCCGACGCGCAGAAAAGGGCGCGAGCCCTTTGGAGCGGCAGTTCGACAAAACTCCGCATGGACTGCGCGTAGCCAATGGTGATAGCGAGAATGGCGACAGCCAGGAGAATACTGGGCCGGTAGTAGTGGTAGAAGTGATGGAACAAGGTGTGGTGGATCAGATACATGGTGTAGGAAAGTTGGCCCAGCCACCGCAGCACTCGCAGCTCCAGGCATCTGGTCAGGAAATGCTTTTGGGGAAGCGAGATCAGGAAGAAGATCGGCGCCAGTGCGATTCCTTGCAGAGTATAGCGGAAAGTCTCGCGGAAGAAGGGATCGCGATAGGCAAAGGTGAGCGCCAGCAGGCCCGCTCCGGCAAGGGCCCAGGCGTGGGCGTGTTTCTTCAGCCAATCGACTCGGTCTCCGAAACGCGGGTTCGCGGCTACGGCAAGGACGCAGCCGTAGAGGATGGAGTCGAAGCGAGTATCGGTGCCTTCATAGATGTTCTCCCATGGGGAATGAAAAAAAACCGCCCGCCCGCAACGCCAGAGAAGAGCCACCGCACACAACGAGAGCAGAAAAACCGCTTGCCGTCTCCGACTGACCGATTTGTACACGCACCACGCGTAGATTGGCGGAAACAGAAGATAGTAGTGCTCCTCCACGGCAAGGGACCAGAGCACACCCATGCCGGCCGGAAGATTGCCGAGGCCGAGGATATTCCAATAGTTGGAAAAATAGCCGAAGGCCGCAACCAACGCCCGGAAGCTCTCGGTGTTATAAACCAGTCCCAAGAGGGTGAGGAGGGTTACGATCCCCACGGTTAGGTAGCACGGCGGGAAAATGCGCAGCACCCGCCGAATGTAAAAGCGTTTGAGGTCGATTGACTTTTTTCGCTCGCCTTCCCCGCGAAGCAGCGTCGTAATCAGATAACCGCTGAGAAAGAAAAACACCGTAACCCCGAACCCGCCGGGAAGGGCCTTATCGGGCATGGAGTGGGCGACAAACACGATGAAAAAAGCGATGGCGCGGATGCCGTCCAGCCCCGGGATGTAGAGCGGAGATTGGAGATGAGAACTTCCCCGAGGAACGTTCGCTGCCATTGGGGAGAGCGTAATCTCGGAGGAGGGCGCAGTCAGTGATCCATAGGCGCTGAATTTGTGATGATTTTCGCGGTTCGAGAGGAAGCTGCTCGCCCTTCTTCATTGTATTCCGGGAGATAAGGAACTATGATGCGGGGGGCTAATAGACCCTCTCGTATGCGAGGGGATAATATACCCCCTCGCCGCTCAGGCCATTCTTTTTCCGCATCCGACAGGCGCTTTTGCGCGGGAGCGGCAGGCGTCTAGGCAAGCCATGGCGGGGAGGCGGCGGGTCACAAGGGTTTGTGAGTAACTCACAAGGATTAAGTGATGGAGATCACTCAGCGATGTGCGAAAAACCCCACCGAAGGCGATAGCTGGGTGCCTGAGCACTCGGAACGCAGACGGAAGGTGGAGGTGGAAGAGACTGATTTCATAGCACTTGAGGTTGCATGGAGCAGGAACGGAAGAGGGTGATCGGATTGGCCAACGGGTTGCCCATAGAGAAACGGGTCGCGCCCATAACGCAAGGCGTAAGAAAGGAAAGAGCTATGCCAACAGCGGTAGCGGTAGCGGCGGTGAGGGATTCAAGCTTTCATATGCGGTATCAGACAGAAGCGCAAATGAAGCACGCGCCCTATGGCTTACCGATCCTCGAGGACGTTCGGGAATTTGGACTCGGGGAGAGCAGTTTTGTTTCCGGTCTGTCGGAGCAGGCCATAACCGCGCTAAATGACATTCAGCACACCAGCGCATATCCAGAGGGAGCGATTGTGCTGATGGAAGGACAAGCGTCGCGCGGAATTTACATCGTATGCCAGGGGCGCGTAAAGCTGATGACCACCAACCACGAGGGCAAAACGCTGATCGTGAAGATTGTGCAGCCTGGCGAAGTGCTGGGACTGCAGGCGGTAGTGACGGGCGCCGCGTATGAACTGACCGCGGAGACGCTGCAGCCGAGCCAGTTGGCTTATGTTGGGCGCGAGCAGTTTCTGAGGTTTCTCAAGGCGCACGGCGACGCCTGCCTGCGGGCGACACAACATTTGAGCCGTGACTGCGATGCCGCGTATGACGTCATCCGGGCCATCGGACTGTGCCATTCGGTGCCGGGGAAGCTGGCACGGCTTCTGCTGCAGTGGTCGGCGGTGGAGCGGCGCAGCAGCGACGGACTGGTGCGGATGAAAATAGGGCTGACCCATGAAGAGCTGGCGCAACTGATCGGCTCTTCCAGGGAGACCGTGACGCGGATCCTGGGAGACTTCAGGCGGAGCGGGATGGTCGAGCTGCAAGGGGCGACGATGGTGATTCGCAATCAGGCAGCGCTGGAGAATTTGAGCGGATCGTAGGGACGACACCGCCGTGTTGTGGCTAACCGGCCCCCGGCGTGAAGTGCGAGGTAGTTGGCCTAAAACTCAACTGCCGGACGGTCGCCGAGATGTGCATAACATCCCGGCGGCTTTTTTTTCCAGTCGAACCGGGATTCTCAGCTACTCTGGGACCGAATAATCACAAAGGGCAGGCTGCGACTTCGCTCCGTCGAAAATCCCCACCCACGCGGAGAGGCTTGGATGAATCCCACCCCGCCGCCCTCGTTTTGAGAGGTTGCGGAAAAAGTCGGAGGGCCAGGCGCCGTCACGCTCTAGACTCCGCCGGGTTCGATATAATCCACCCTTCAGATGACGCTGGCTTCCGGCACAAAACTGGGACCGTACGATATTGATTCGCTCGTGGGCGCGGGCGGCATGGGCGAGGTGTATCGCGCCCGGGACGCGCGGCTGAATCGGACGGTCGCCATAAAAGTTCTGCCGAAAACCTTTTCCGCCGACAAGGAGCGGCTGCAGCGTTTCGTGCAGGAAGCGCGGGCGGCGGCGGCCCTGAATCATCCCAACGTCCTTTCGATCTTCGATATCGGAGAAGAGCACGGGGCTCCCTACATTGTTTCGGAGTTGCTGCAGGGAAGCACGCTGCGCGTGGCAGTGAGGGACGGCCCGCTGCCGGTGAGGAGGGCCGTCGACTGTGCCGTGCAAGTGGCGCGGGGACTGGCGGCGGCGCACGACCGAGGGATCGTGCATCGTGACTTAAAGCCGGAGAACATCTTTCTGACCGAAGACGGGCGGGTGAAGATTCTGGACTTTGGGCTGGCCAAGCTGACGCGTCCGGAACTTGCGGGCTCGGACGGGGACGTGCCCACGGCGCAGGTGAACACGGAGCCGGGCCAGGTGATGGGGACGGTGGGCTACATGTCTCCGGAGCAGGTGCGCGGGCGTCCGGCGGATCATCGCTCCGACATTTTTTCGTTCGGGTCGATTCTCTACGAGATGCTTTCCGGGAAACGGGCGTTCCAGGGGGAGACTCCGGCGGACACGATGAGCGCCATTCTGAAGGAGGAGCCGCAGGAGCTTTCCGAGACGGCGCGGAATGTGCCGTTGCCGCTGGAACGCATCGTGCGCCACTGCCTGGAGAAGAATCCAGCGCAGCGGTTTCAGTCGGCAGGCGACGTGGCCTTCAACTTGGAAGCGCTGTCGGACAGTGCGCCGGGCTCGCGGACCAGTGCGCAGGCGGTGATGGCGGAGGCGGCACCGGCGGCGGAAGCGGACGGTAGAAGCCAGAAGAGAACGGCGGGCCAGAAGGCAGCCCGGGGAGCGGCAGCGCTGGTTCTGGCGGCGGCCATGGCTGGCGCGGGGTGGTGGTTGGGGCGGGGCAGCGCACAGCCGTCGCTGGCGGAGTACCAGCAGATCACGTTCGGAACGGGCTCGATTGGCAATGCCCGTTTCACTCCCGACGGCAGCATTGTTTACGACGCCTTGTGGGAAGGTGGCGAAAACCAGTTGTACATGGCGCGCACGGATAAGGCCGGTTCGCGCGAACTGGGACTGAAAGGCGCCGAGCTGCTTGCGATCTCCAAAAGCGGAGAATTGGCGGTCCGGTTGAACACGGTTTATCACTCTGGCTATGCGCGAGTGGGGACGCTGGCGCGGGTTCCGCTAGAAGGAGGACCGCGCGAAGTGCTGGACAATGTGCAGGACGCAGACTGGGCGGCGAACGGCGAGACGATGGCAGTAGTGCGGTTTATGCCCGAGAACCGGCACTGGCGGCTGGAGTATCCGATCGGGAAAGTGTTGCTGGACGGCATCAACTGGATCAGCAGTCCGAAGATCTCGCCGGACGGGAGAAGGGTAGCGTTCGCGGACCACGAAAACACAGGAGGCGACGACGAAGGCTCGATCGCTGTGATTGAACCAGAGGGGCAGGAGAAGAAGCTTTCGTCGGGGTGGGCTTCGATCGAAGGCATAGTCTGGTCGCGGTCGGGGGATGAGATCTGGTTCACGGCAACACGAGGAGGCAGCGCGGAAAATCTGCGCGGGGTGACGTTGGCGGGGAAGCTGCGCACGATCACGAACGTGCCGGGCGGGATGTGGCTGCAGGATATTCGGAACGGGGTGGCGCTGATGATTACGCATCAAACTCGCCTCGGGATCCGGGGGATGCCGCCTGGTGGAAAGGAGGAACGTGAGCTGGGATGGCTGGGATGGGCTGAGCTGAGGGCTATAAGCCTAGACGGGCGGAAGGTTCTGTTCGAAGAAGAAGGAGACGAAGGCGGACCGAATTACACGGTGTTTCTGCGCGATACGGACGGGTCGCCTCCGGTGCGAATGGGCGAAGGCGTGGGCATGGCGGTTTCTCCGGATGGCAAATGGGTGATCACGAAGCCAGCCAAGGAGGGAGCGCTGAGCATGGTGCCGACAGGTGTGGGCGAGGCCCGGCCATTGACGCACGACAACATCAGCTACGAATCGGCGGAGTTTCTGCCGGATGGAAGACAGTTGCTGGCCAGCGGAATTGAAGAGTGGCATGGAGTGCGGGATTATCTGATTGATCTGAACAACGGGAATGCGAAACCGGTCACGCCCGAGGGCATTGCGGGCGCGTACCTGTCGCCGGACGGGCGCAGGGCGGCGGTGCAGGGACCTGACGGGAAGTGGGGCGTCTGGCCGCTGGATGGGAGCGGCCTGCGCCTGATTCCGGGGCTTGAGTCAAAGTACCGGCTGACGGGCTGGGCCCCGGACGGGACGTCGGTATACGTGATTTCCAGCCAGTGGTCGGAACGCACAGTGAAGGTCTATCGGGTGAATGTGACGACTGGGAAGATGGATCCCTGGAAGACATTCGGGGAAGACCTGCCGGCGGGAGCCACGAAAGCCTTTGTGCCCCGAATTTCGAGCGACGAAAGCGCATATGCGTATATGTATTATCAAGATTTGTCGGTGGCGTACGTGGTGAAGGGATTGAAGTAGACAGGCCGCATAGATGGGAGTGGTAGGACGGGAATGATGACGCGAAGGTTGGCAGCAGGAATGGCGGCGATGATCGTGCTGGGCGCAATCGCCGCGGTGGACGCGGCATGGGCGCAGGACGAAGAAGGGCCGATGTCGAATATGCGCTTCGTTGTAGTGCGCGAGTACAACGGCAAGCCGGTGAAGAATGCCGCGGTGGTGCTGCATCCGGTGACGCGCAAAGGCAAGCAGTCGAAAGGCGGGCTCGAACTTAAGACGGACAATGATGGGCGGACGGCGATTGACGGGATTCCGTACGGTCCCCTGCGCGTGCAGGTGCTGGCGCCGGGCTTCCAGACGTTTGGGGAGGACTACCAAATCAATCAGCCGGAGACCGAGATAACCGTGAAGCTGAAGCGGCCGGGGCCGCAGTACTCGGTATATGAGAAGCACCCGAGCGACAAGAAGGCAGACGAGAAGAAAGCGGATGAGAAGAAGCCGGACGGCAGCAAGGCCGAGGAGCCGAAGCCGCAGTGAGAAGTCGGCAATGAGATGGCAGAAGTCAGATTGCAGAACTACAACTGGTTCATAAGTAGGTTTTGGGAAGGGCACGGCTTCAAGCCGTACCCAAAACCTATTTGTGAAACCAGTTCTATGTATTCTCCTTGCATTAGGAGCTTTTACCCCAAGCGCGGACCGAGTTATAGCGCAACTAATCGGACCCAACACTAGAACTGGTCTCATAAATAGTCTAGGAGGCCGACGGCGTTGGCCCTCAGGGGCTAAAGCCCGCATCAATTGCGGCCACTAGCGGCACGGCTGAAGCCGTGCCCTTCCACAAAACCACTTATGAGACCGGTTCTAGCCTAGCGCAGCGAACGAAGAGTCTCTAACCTGAGAGATTCTTCCCGTATCGACCAATCAACGCTGAAACAAGTCCTGCTTTACTTCACATCTCCGCACGCCGCCCCGAGGTACCGGGAAGTGAATTTGAAATCCATGGTCATGGTCCGGCCCTCGCTATTAGTGACGACGTGTGTCGAACCCTTGGTGCTGTCGGGCGTCACCGCCTCGGCGACAACCGTGCCGTCGCTGGTCGTTTTGTTCTCTTCGCAGTGAAACTTCATTTCCCAGCGGCTTGGCGAAGAGCTCACAACCGTGCGCTTGCAGTTCTCGCGGTTTTCGGCGAACGCGGTTTGCTTGTCGAGCTTTTCGCGGGTGATACAGTTCTTCGTAATCGTGGTGGAGGGCCCGCCCCCGATACCCTTCTGCTTCATCATTTCTTCCATGCGCGCCCGCTGCTCGGGCGGCATTTTGGCCAGAGTGTCCTCCGGGATACCCGGCATACCGCTCGTGGAATGCGTGATCGTCGTTTCCCAAAGACCAAGCTTGATGTTCAACGGAGTAAATTTGTCAGCGGCCAGCAAAGCGAGCGACAAAACTACGATTAAGCCCAGAAAAAACTTCATGCGCATTATGTTTCTCCCATGACAGCAGAGTCTGCTTGCAGCAACAGCATTGCACACGGCGAGCGGGGCGGGCAAACCAATTGTCGCTTCCGGTTCGCCGGGACAGAGCCTGGCATCTGGGGTGCGCAACGCGGCCAAGAATTAAGGTTTGTGCGGAGGAGAGGTGCCGGTTCGCTTGAGCGCGTAGCGCGTTCCCGAGATTTCACGGCTCAAAAGATGCATCACTTCGAAGCAAAGCGCGGGATTCTGCTTGAGGCAGTCCACCAGCGCCTCGCGCGGCACAAATGCGAGCTCGGCGTCCTCGACGACAGTCGCGGTCAGGCTGTAAGGAGATCCACCGACGGCAGCCGGCAGTCCGATGACGGAACCGGCGCCCAATGCTCGGGGTGGAAACGCAGGGTTAATTCTATCGAGAGCTAGGAGGACTTTGCCCCCGCGGATGAGAAAAACACCGCCGCCTACATCGCCGCGCGAGAACAGGATTGTGCCTTTGCGCTTGGAGACAACACTGCCGAGACCAAGCAGCTGCTCCTTCATCGCCTGCGAAACGTGGAGATCCC
>Ga0187818_10001273_pt1 | contig 10111 bp, 8 predicted proteins | sample NC_wetland_sal_i_14_FD_130581 | JGI IMG/M metagenome (GOLD analysis project Ga0187818, IMG submission 130581) | Wetland sediment microbial communities from Neuse River Estuary, North Carolina, USA - SO4_3 | ecosystem: Environmental > Aquatic > Freshwater > Wetlands > Sediment | place: USA: North...
AGTGACCTTGCGAATCTCCTTCACATGAGGGCAGGTTGCCTGTGCGCGTGCCATACATCCTCCGTGACTTTGCGATCACTGACTCGGCAGACTTGCCGGATTATTCGTGATCTTCCAGGAATTTTTCCGCTTCCAAAGCCGCCATGCATCCTGAGCCGGCAGCCGTGATGGCCTGGCGATAGCGCCGATCCTGTACGTCTCCGCAAGCATACACCCCGTGCACCCGGGTGAAAACGTAGCGGGTGGTTTTCAGATAGCCATCCTGATCGGTATCGAGCTGGCCTTCGAAGATCTTGGCGTTGGGGATATGGCCGATCCCCAGAAACATGGCGCTCGTGGGAAAGTCCCAAATATCACCGGTCTTGATGTTGCGCAGCTTCAGGCCAGTGACTTCCTTCGCGTTGACGTCGTGGACGTCCTCCACCACCGTGTTGGTGAGGAAATGAATCTTGTCGTTGCGCTGGGCGCGCTCCAGCATGATCTTCGAAGCGCGAAACGCGTCGCGCCGATGGATGAGGGTGACTTTGGTGGCGAAGCGAGTGAGGAAAATGGCTTCTTCCATCGCCGAATCTCCACCTCCGATCACGGCGATTTCCTTGCCGGAGAAAAAGAAACCGTCGCAGGTTGCGCAGGAAGAAACGCCGTGTCCAATCAGTTGCTGTTCATGCGGCAGCCCCAGCCAGCGCGCCGAAGCACCGCTGGCGATAATTAGAGTCTTGGAATGAACCACCTCGTGGCTGACGTGGAGCTTGAAGGGGCGCTGGCTGAGATCGACGCTGGTCACGTGGCCGTGCTTGTACTCCGCGCCAAAGCGTGACGCCTGCTTGCGCATGTTCTCGACCAGTTCCGGACCCTGAATGCCTTCCGGGAAACCAGGAAAATTTTCAACCAGAGTAGTGAGTGAGAGCTGCCCTCCCGGCTCGTGGCCCTCGAGAATCAGCGGTTTCAGGTTGGCTCGCGCCGTGTAGAGCGCGGCCGTATGGCCGGCGCAACCGGAGCCCATGATTACCACGTTGCGGATATTTTCCATAGGAATCCAATTAGATTGCGGGATTCTCGGTTAAGTTTCAACCGCTATTGAGACTTGTTCTGCGGAGAAGCGTCCTGGGCCGCCGACTTGGTCTTCCTGACTCTGGATGTGCTGATCCGGCCTAGCTCTTCGGGCACCGCTTTGCGGGCGCCCAGAATATTTCGATAACTGGTCACGATTGCCGTCGCGCTCTGAAACAACGGCTCATAAGCACGCTGATCGGGCGCAGGGTGCTCCTCTGAAGCTGAGCACCGGGCCAGCACGATCGACGGTTTCCCAAAGCGTTCCAGCTTAATCCGGCCGGCTGGCGTAGCGGCGGTCAGCATAGCGGCTGCCGTGGTAACAGCCGAGGCACCGTCTTCGATGGCAATTTGCGACAAGTCTTTAGGATCGCGAACATGGAAAACCAGGGTCTCGACCATGTTTTTCGGATCACGGCTGAACGAATACTGCACCGTAGAGAAGAATGCCTGCCCGGGAAATTCGCGCCGGATTCTCACCCAATCCGCAGTCCCGGAGTCGGAGGACATTTGCGCATTCTGGCCGGGCTGAAGGAAATCCGGCGCCTGGTCGAGGATGGAACGGCCACGGTCGATCTCAAAATCCTCGCTGAAGGAAGGTTGTTTGGGGATGCGCGCCAAGGCGGAAGCGATCTCCTGCTGCTCCTCCGGCGAAGGCGAGCAAACATTCAGCACGTTGAGCTTGACCTGGGGCTGTGTCTGCTGCGCGGCAGCGAGATGCGTAAGACCCCAGCTGATTGCGAATAGCAGAAATTTTCGGAGCACAGGGCATTTTAACAGGCGCCCGGTCGTCACAGAACTGCGCGGCTCGGGGTGCAGGTAGAATCACCTGATGGCAAACCTGATGCTTGTCTATGGATTGCGCCTGCTCCCCTCGGAGGAAGTGGAGGAGGTGGGTGACGCTACGCTCAAACTGAAGAATGGCCACGAGGCTCACGTGACCATGCACCTTCTCGAGGGCAGTAAGGAAGAGATCGAGAAGCAGCTCAAGACCAGCCTGCAAGCTTTCTTTGATTTCTATCCGGAGATCTGAGGCTCCCAGGGTTGTGAAGAACTGCGGATCCCTCGCTTCGCTCGGGATGACAACAAGACGGGGGTTTGGAACAAAAGGTATCTGTGTCCATCTATAATTCCGTTTGTTGTTATGCGCTCTTACGTGTATGCCCGTCTGAAGCTCGAGCAGTTGGGCCTGATGCCCACCAGCAAGGTGGCGCTGATCGCCTGGTACTTGCTCGGACTGGATCTGCTGCTGTTCGTGCTGCAGAAGCTGCTGGGAACGTTGAAGTCTTCCTACGGCGAGAGCCTCGGTGGTTGGGTGAGTTTTCTTAGCTTTGTAGTCACGCTTCTGTTCCTTGTCCTGGCGTTCCGTTTCCTGAAAGCCAAGGTTTTGTGGCGGCTGCGCAACCGGCTGATCGTCACTTACATTTTCATCGGCGTGATTCCGGTGGTCATGCTGGCGGTTTTGGCGTTGGGTTCGTTTTACCTGTTCGCCGGACAATTCGCCACCTTCATCGTGACCACTGATTTGGAGTCGGAATTAAAGAGCGTAGAAGCGTCGAATTCGGCCATCACCCACCATCTTGCAACCCAATTGCGGCGCGGAACCGGTAACAGCGCCGAGGCACTGGAGAGCTTGCGTCAAGCCGACAAGAGCTGGGCTGACCGCCAGCTTTGTGCCTGGCTGGACGAGAAGATCGTTCTGAATAGCAGTCCGCCGGGCGCGAGTGCTGCGTCCTCCGCTCTTCCTTCCTATCTGAAAGATTCTTTCCGCGGCGTCGTACGCGATCACGACAAGCTCTATCTGCGTGCCGTCGAAAGGATACCGGTCAACGGCGCGAGCCTGACGGTTCTCTCCAGCGAGCCCTTCGACGAGCACCTGCTGCGACACTTGGCCACGAACCTGGGAGAAGTGACGCTCTACGCTACCGGGCTGACGCTGCGCAAGGTGGACGAGTCACAGCAAAAAGCTGTGCGCGCGGGTGATGAGAGTTCCCCTGCGGTCACTGTCCGCAAACCAGAAGGTGAGTACGTGCTGGACACGGGCAAGAGCCGGCCGCCAACCTACAGTGTCGGCAGTGTGCCGCCTCCAACAGGCAGTGTGGACCGCCAGGTCACGTTTCCGACAACCGTACTTGTGATGGATTGGGACACCGGTGACACCTCTTCGCCTGCCCTGATCAATGTACAGACTCGTTTCTCCAAACTCTACGAGCGTCTATTCGCAGCTCTCGGCGACCTGGCACCGCTTGCGGAGGTCATCCTGCTGGTCATTGCCATTGTCTTCGGAATTATTGAGATCGTTGCCTTGATCATCGGCATTCGTCTGACTCGCACGGTCACCGGCGCTGTCGCACAACTTTACGATGCGACCAAACACATCAATCAAGGCGATTTCAGTCATCGCATTCCAGTGAAGTCGGATGACCAGCTCGCCTCTCTGGCGAACTCGTTCAATTCCATGACGGCCTCGCTGGAGCAGCTGATCGAGGAGCAAAAAGAAAAGCAGAGGCTGGAAAACGAGCTGGTGATCGCGCAAGAAGTGCAGGCGCAGCTTTTCCCCCGCGAAATCTCACAGCTCGCGTCCCTCGAAGTGCACGGGTTTTGTCGGCCGGCGCGCACCGTGAGCGGCGATTATTACGACTTCCTGACTTTGGACTCCAAAAGACTGGTTCTGGCGGTCGGAGACATCAGCGGCAAGGGGATCTCAGCGGCGCTGTTGATGGCGACGATTCACTCCGCCGTGCGCGCCTATAGCCTGCAGGACATTCGCGCTCTGCGCGAGCCGGTCGCGGTGGGCACGGCGACAGGGACTGGCGTCGTACTAGCTTCCAGCGTCGCGGAATACGGAGTATCACCCGCCGCATTGCTGGCGCTGCTGAATCATCAACTATTCGAAAGTACACCACCGGAAAAATACGCGACGCTGTTCGTGGGCACTTACGACGCTGCCGGGCGCAAGCTCACCTACAGCAACGGAGGCCATCTGCCGCCCATCATCATCGCAGAAGACGGCGGCATTCGACGGTTGGATCGTGGCGGCACGGTGGTGGGGTTGTTTGACCAAGTAACCTACGAAGAAGGCACCGTCCAGCTGCGGCGGGGTGAGATTTTTGTGGCTTACAGCGACGGTGTCACCGAACCGGAAAACGATTTCGGCGAGTTCGGCGAGAGGCGGCTCATCGAACTGGTGCAGGAAAACCGTGATCTACCTCTGGTTCGCATCACTGAAGTCGTTACGGCCGCAGTGGCTGACTGGATCGGCGACAAAGAGCAGCCCGACGATGTCACGCTGGTGCTGGCGCGAGCGCGGTAAGTAGAGCCTGCAGTTTTGGAATCTGCAACGTCCACGCACCGCGAGCACGGGACAGTATCCCTGCGGATGGCTAAGGATAGTTTCCCGCCGAAATTGTGGCTGAATGTGTGTTTCTATTTCGGTGTTTTCTTGCCGACAATGTTCAGTTCCACCACCTGTCCATTGGGATTTTTCACCAGCAACAGCTTGCCGTTTAGTTTTGCCGGAAACTCTTTGCCGGGGGCCCAGTCAATAAAAGCTGCAGCGGGACCGCTGGAGCGGCACGTGTAGACCGTATCACCCATGCGCATGGAAATCTTGTACCCTCCCGTATCCTCCATGTGCTGGGCGTTAGCGGCGAGTTTTTCGATAGCGAGAACTCTGGCCGTCTGATAGCCTTCGTCCCCGTTTTGCGCAAAGGCGAGCACCGCAGCCATCGCGATGCAGCACGATAGAACTACCAACCATGTCTTCATCGGTTTTCCTCCCTGATGATCGAAAGTTTACACTCACAGCCTGAGAGAAGCAGTTTTTCCCAATCCGTCGACCGTCCGACTTTTGCCTCAGGGCGTTGTGACCAGAGGCAACTCAACAAAACTCGCCTGACCGGGCGCGTGGTAGACACGCTGCACCGCTTTGCGGTAATCCCCCGGCTTGGCCCAGAAGATGCTGGGCACGAACGTTTGCGGATTGCGGTCATACAGCGGGAACCAGCTCGACTGAATCTGCACCATGATGCGGTGGCCGGGCTGGAAGACGTGGTTAGCCGTGGGCAGGTCGAAGCGGTAGAGTAAGGGCTTGTCGGGGGTGATGGGCTTCGCCGTCTCCAGGCTTTCGCGATAACGTCCGCGGAAGACGTCCGCGGAAACCATTAGCTGGTAGCCGCCCAATTCCGGCTGGCCGGCTACCTCGTCGGGAAAAACGTCGATCAGCTTGACCACCCAGTCAGAGTCGGTACCGCTGGTCGAGGCAACCAGATTGGCTACCGGCTGGCCGCTGATCTTCACCGGCGCGCTCAAGACATCGGAGACGAAGGCCACCACATCGGGGCGGCCGGAAGCCTCGCGCTGGTCGTCCACCAGCCACCGAGCCCAAGTAAAGCCATCGCCATATCCGACCGGCTGAATCGGGCGGGCGCGGAAGGGTACGGGTTTGGCGGGGTCGGAGATGTATTCGTCGAACGCCGCGTCGTCAGGCTTGGGCGTGGCAAAACTCAACTTCAGACCAGCCGTGAGGTAGAGCGGCGTGGCGCGCAGCGAGCACCCGCTAACGCAGCCGGCTGGCCACGCGGACAGGCGCTGCCATTGGTTCGTCCCGGTTTCAAAGGCAGAAACGGGGGGAATGTCGGCCTTGGGCGCGCTGTCTTTCAGATACTGATCCAGGAATGGCCGCAGAATTTCGAGACGGAAGTGGAGGGCAGTATCGCTATTGAATTTTATGGCGCCCAGCATGCTGCCGTCGTCGATTTCCTGGCCGTGGTGCCAGGGACCCATGACCAAGAACACCTTGTCATTGTTGGTGTCCTTCGGCTTGATGGCCTTGTAGACGGCGATGGCGCCGTAAATGTCTTCCTGATCCCAGAGGCTGTCGACCAACATCACCGGGACTTTGAGCGGTTGGGCTGCCAGAATGCGATCCATCGCCTGCTCACGCCAGAAGGCGTCGTAACTGGGATGCTCCAAGAGCTTGCGCCAGTAACCAATCTGCTCGAGCCCGCGGCGCCGGCCGAGTTCGCCCGCCGAACCCGCCTGCATGTACATGTCATAGTCGTCAAAGTTGCTGGTCCACCACTTAGGCTCCGACTTGGACTCTGAGCCGCGCGTCGCCTCCTGATCGTAGATGTACGGCATATTCTGCTGGCGGAAGGCGCCGTTGTGGAACCAATCGTCCCCGATCCAGCCGTCGACCATGGGATTCATGGGCACGGCTACTTTCAGCGCCGGGTGCGGATTGACCAGCGCCATCAGGGGCAAGAAGCCGTCATAAGAAATGCCGAGAATCCCCACCTTGCTGTTGCTTTCTGGAATGTTCTTGACCAGCCAATCGATGGAGTCATAGGTGTCGGTAGACTCGTCGACGGGCGTGGGGTTCAGTGGCCCGTGCAGGGGGCGGGTCATCACGTAGTCGCCCTCCGAGCGATACTTGCCGCGGATATCCTGGACGACGCGGATGTAGCCGCCGTCGACGACCACTTCGGTAGCGTTGTCGTAGCCGTTCAGGATGGGGCCGAGGTGAGAGCTGTTGGCGTGGCTGGTGAGGTCGGTGGCGTCGTAGGGCGTGCGGGTGAAGAGGATGGGAGCATTCCTGGCTCCCTTCGGCACGATGATGACCGTATGTAGCTTCACCCCATCGCGCATCGGGATCATCACATCGCGCTTGACGTAATCGAAACTATCTGTGACGGGCTCGAACTTGGTTGGGGTTTCGCTGGGCAGGCCTGGATACTGGGGCGGCGGAGCGGTCTGCGCGGCTAACCATCCTGTGTACATGAGCAAGACTGGAGCGAGCGAGGTGAGCGTACGAACGTGATGGATCAGTTTCATGAAAGCCCTCAGAGCCGTTAAGGAAAGATTTCGATTGAAAAGCGCAAGCAGTATAGCGGAAGCGGCAAGGGGTGGTGAAGCGGATCGGACGAGTGGTGCCGCCATTTCGGAAATCTCAGGTATGAGTGTCGTCCTGAGCGAAAATGGGTTTAATTTCTTATTTTGCCTTCGGTTCCTTAGACAGGAGCGCTACCTTGGGGGTTACCTGCTGTCCTTTTTCCATTCCACCGATGATGACCAAGCCTTCGTGCGTAACCAAAAGTCCGCGATGATCCATGGTGGGGTCGGGCGTATTTTCGTTAAGCGTTTCCCACTTGTTGGCGTGCAGGTCGAAGGCGAAGGTCACGGGAGACGGCTCGGAGGGTTTTCCATCGTAGCCAATGCCGTTGTAATCGTAGGGATTGTCCGTACCACCCGCGAAGTAAATCTTGTCGTCTCTCTCGGAGCCACCGGCGGCAATGCGGAAGCGGGCGTTGCCGGGATGGTTGGGCAATTTCGTCCAATCAATCTTGGCCGGATTGTGGCGGTCAATTTTGCCCAACCAGCACTCGTTCGAAGCTACAAACCTTGGCGAGTTTCCCGCAGCGTTCTTGGCCGCGCCGTCGATGTAGAGGATGGTCTCTGCGACCAGCCCACCCGCATGGCCGAACACCGGGGTTCCGGGAATCGGCGTGGCCTGAGACCAGCGGTTCTTGTCCAGATCAAACATCTGAACGTCGGAGACGGGACCGCTATTGGAGCGGCCACCGACCAGATAGATGTAGCGGTCGTGATGGATGCCAATGACGGCGTCGCCCACTGGCACCGGTATGTCCGGTCCACGCGACCACCGGTCGTGGGCGGGCTCATAAATATTCACGTCAGGAACGGCCATTCCGCCTCTCTGGTACAGCACATAACCTCCGAACAACAACACGTGGCCACCGGCCCCAACCGCCATCGCTCCGATACGGCCGACGGTTCCAGGGACAGGATGGATGGTGTACGCCTTTCCCGTACCCACGTCGATTTCATAGGCCCCGCTGGTGACAGCATCCCACGTTTTCTTGGGGCCGATTCCCATGAGCGAAAACAGCGCCATCTCTCCCTTAACTTTGGCAATGGCAACGGCATTATTGGAGATGGCCTCGGGCAAGGGCTCGGGCCCAAACTCGTTCGCAGCCAGCGCCAAGACGACACAAAAGAGAACCAGGGTTAGCCAAGACAGTTTTTGCATTGGATCTTGCGGGGATCTAGCACGCCGTTTCCAAAATATCATGTGACTGAGCCCTTTCTGCAGAAATCCACCGTCATCCGAGTGCTGTGCTCCGTTTGATATTCTTCCGGTACCCTACAAAAGCGACGGACGCGTTGAACCAGTGCGACAAAGAAGGCCGGCGATTCTCTATCCTTGACGCGGTGGGGAAACACCGCCTCCTCGCGTTGTTGATTGCAGGTCTTTCTTGCTTCAGCATGTGGTTCTACGTCGACCGCATCTGGGCGCCTCCCGTTTACGTGTACTATTCCGATCTTTTTCCCCGGTGGTACGGTACGCGCGAACTTCTGCTCCACGGCCGGGATCCTTACGGTTTGGACGTGACCCGCGAAATGCAATCTTGGGGGCGCGCCCGTGTGATTGGCGCAGAAGAGTTGCACGATGAGCCCAGATTCGCCTATCCGTTGTACATAGCGTTCCTCCTGGCTCCAACAATCGGCTACTCCTTCCCAGCGGTAGAAGCTCTTTTCCGATGGATTCTGCCGGCCACAGTGCTAGTGACTATTCCACTCTGGCTTTCGGCCCTTCGATGGCGATGCGACAGGCAAACTCTTGCATTGCTAACGCTTTTGAGCTTTGGGAATTTCGCAACGCTTCAGGACATTTACCTTCAACAACCGGCCTTACTCGCAGCACTTTTCCTGTCGGCGTCGTGCGCAGCTCTCAGCGCCGGGTTTCTACCGCTTGCCGGTGTACTGCTAGCCTTGGCGACGATTAAGCCCCCAGTGACTTGGCTCGCGGTCGTCTGCTTGATTCTATGGGCAGTGTCGGATTGGCGCTCCAGGAAAAAGCTGGTGTGGGGATTCATCCTTGCCATGGCTGTGCTCGAAGGCGCTTCGGAACTCCTGCTGCCGGGATGGATTCCCGAGTTTTTCTCGGGATTAATAGCATACAGTCGATACACTCGCGGCTCATGGCTGCTTTCCGACTTGGCTACACAGTCCGGCGCCCTGGTCGTGTGCGGTGGAGTATTGATTCTCTTCGCGCCTGTGTTGTGGCGTGTCCGCCATGAACCGGCTGGATCAGCTTCGTTCAACTTCGCGCTCTGTTTCGTGTTAGTAGTAACCGTGGTTGTTACCCCGATACCCTATACCACGGCGCAAATCATGCTCCTGCCCGCGATCTTTCTGCTCTTGACGGAGTTTGAAAGAGTGTGGGCCGGCGGACGTTATCCACGACTGATGTATGTGGGCGTCTTCACCCTGATTGGATGGCAATGGCTAGGTTCTCTGCTTTTCATGATTGCCGCCACCGTTATTTCCTTAGACACGCTTCGAAAGCACTGGATTATTCCGGTGTGTTCAGTCTTACTGATACCACTGGCGATGCTGATTCTGTATTTTGTCTTGGCTGGGCGAAGGCTCTTTGACGATGGTCGCCTCAATTCCTCTCGCAATCCGGCCTGAGTCTATCGACTTCTCTGGCTCGCGAGTCAGCAGCGTTTACAATGCAAGCGTGAAGCCGTCCGCCAGCCCGATGCAATGCTCATGGCTTGCGTTGGCGGCTTCGCTGCTGATCTCGTTCGGCATGTGGCATTGGGCAAGTGCGATTTTTCTACCCGCGAACGCGGTGGCGGCGCAAGCTGCCAACCGGCCCATCGGGAACAACTCCGACCTCTATCCGCGCTGGTTAGGCGCTCGCGCGGCGCTTTTGTACCGCCGAAATCCCTACAGCAACGAGGTCACGCGGGAGATCCAGACGGGGTTTTATGGACGGCCTCTCGATCAGCAAAAACCCGGTGACCCTGCTGCCAAGGAGTCTTTCGTGTATCCGCTGTACGTTGTATTCCTACTGGCACCCACGATAGGGCTGCCATTTCATGCCGTGCAGTCCGTGTTCCGCTGGCTCTTGCTGTTTGGCCTGGCAGGCAGCGTGCCGTTGTGGATGTATGCCATTGGATTCCGTCCACGACTCCTGTTTGTGCTCTCAGGAATTGTGCTCACTTTGAACACCTATCCCGCGATCCTGGAA
>Ga0187818_10001274_pt1 | contig 10105 bp, 12 predicted proteins | sample NC_wetland_sal_i_14_FD_130581 | JGI IMG/M metagenome (GOLD analysis project Ga0187818, IMG submission 130581) | Wetland sediment microbial communities from Neuse River Estuary, North Carolina, USA - SO4_3 | ecosystem: Environmental > Aquatic > Freshwater > Wetlands > Sediment | place: USA...
AAAACCATTCTCAAGGGCATGGGCTACGCGGTGATGGGCACGGCGGTGGCCACGGGGCCGGACCGCGCCGTCGAAGCGGCCAACCGCGCCATCAATAGTCCGCTGCTCGAAGACAACTGCATCCAGGGCGCCCACGGCATCCTGATCAACATCAGCGGCTCCTCCACCATGTCTCTCCACGAGGTCAACGAAGCCTCCCTGGTCATCCAGAAGGCCGCGCACGAAAACGCCAACATCATCTTCGGCGCGGTCCAAGACGACCAGATGAAAGACACCGTAAAAATTACCGTGATCGCCGCCGGCTTCAAGGAAGCCAACAAGAAACAAGTGAAGGAGAAGCCTTCGTTCCTGCCAAAGACCTGGAAGGCAGCACCCGATGTTCCCGAGCCTGCGCCGCCAGCCAATGTCGTCCACCAAGTCCAGCAGAACGTCCGCGAAGTTAGCCACGAAGTCCCCGTGGACGATCTGGACGTGCCGACGTTCCTGCGCCGCCAAGCCCAAAAGGCGTAGTCGGTTCGCACAAAACCAGATAGCTCTCATGGAAAGGGCGCAGCTCGCTGCGCCCTTTTGCTTTCGCACAACAACGACCTCGTCCAGACTCGTTGAATGACCAGTCATCCTGAAGTCGCAAGGATCTCGACGATACTCCTCACTTCCGCTTCGAAATCTTTCCATTGTCCGTCTGCACCGCGCGCGACGCTGCTCAGTCCGGAGTGAAATTCGCGAGCGCGGGTGTGTTGCGCTACGCGCTGGACGTTCGATGCGTTGATGCCGCTGCCTGGGACGATGATCATGCGGTCGTCGGCCGGGTCGACAAGTTCGGCGAGAGCGGCGAGGCCGTCCGGCGCATTCGCCGCGCCGCCGGAGGTCAGCAGGCGAGCCGCGCCGGTCTGAATGACGTCTTCGAGAGATTTGCGCAGATCTGCTGAGACATCAAAGGCGCGATGAAACGTAACCGGCAAGGGTCGAGCATGTTCCACGAGTTCTCGCGTGCGCTGGATATCGACGTGGCCGTCCTCTTTCAGTATTCCGAGCACCACGCCGTCCATGCCAAGTTGCCTGGCAGTCCCGATGTCGCCCTGCATGGTTGCAAGCTCAGCGGCGGAATAGACAAAGTCGCCGCCGCGCGGGCGAATCATCGCAAAGATCGGCAGCGTCACCTGCTCGCGGACAGTGCGCATCAGTGCTGTCCCCGGCGTTAGCCCTCCTTGCGCAAGGTTGCTGCACAACTCGATCCGATGCGCGCCTCCACGCTGTGCGGCGAGCGCGGCGTCCAGCGTCTCGACGGAAATTTCCAAAATGTAGGAGTTGCGCATCGCGAACTAGCTTAGCAGCCGGCCACGCTGGTCGAGAATCTTACAGGCCCGCCAACGGCTTAGCGTGGGTCAATGTTGCATTGGCCCAGTTCCAATATATGCCCGCCACCGAAGCTGCATTCCAGGCCCACATGAAGATGCGCATTTCCGTGGGAGTGTAGGCGTGATTCTTCCAAAGCAATTTCGCATCGAGCACAAACCACACCGCTCCTGCGCACAGGAAGCCGGCAATAACCGCGTCTCCAAAGAACGCGTATACCAGCAGGCCCTCGATGCTCAGAAGAATAGCGATCAGACGCTTTGCATTGACGGCTCCGATTTGCGTTGCCGTCGTGCGCCGCCCGCTCAACAGGTCGGGCGCAATATCCATCACCTCGCCGAACACGTGCGAGTGCATCGCGAACAACGCGCCGAACACAAACGTCGGCCAAGGCAACTGCGCGACGTGATTCAGCCAACTGGTCAAAACGAATACCAGCAAATAGCTCGCTTGAATCAGCACGTCGAAGGGAGGACGCCCTTTCCATCCAAAGCGAGGCGCGTTGTAAAGTCCCACCGCAAACAGCAGCGTCGCCAGCCACCATATAATGCGCGGCCCCACGAGGAAGAAAAGCAAAACCAGAAATGGGATTTGCACCAAGGCGATCTGCCACCGCAAGGACGCAAGCTGCTCGGAAGCCCCAAGCGACCCGAACAGAAACGTGCCCTTGCGCGGGTTATACCGGTCGGCTTCGGCGTCGACGATGTCGTTCACTCCGTACAGCAGAAGGCCGAGTGGAAAGAGCACGTAGAACAGTCCGATCCAAAAAGCCGCGGAGCGGGCCATTTTCCAATGACCGAGCGGCATCAGATAGAACAGCGCTGTCGTGGTCCACAGCCCTGGGCGTGAAACCTGGATAACGAAGACTAGTTCGCGCAGCAGCCCGCGCTTTCTCTCGGTCTTGGAAAGAGTTACAGTCTCGTTGGCCATGTGGTGCGTCCCAAGCGTCGCAGCTCCAGAAGACTACAAAACGCCGGCCTCTTTGAGCACGCTAAGGGTCACGCGACACGTATCGGATACCAGGACTCCAAAGAGCGGCGAACTATTTTTCGATCGGAGGGTAGCTCGCCTCCCCCTGGCTTGTGATAGGCTTGCCGCCCAGACAATCCGGGTCTCTCGGTTCTTGGCTTTTCTCAATCCCGAGCCGGAGAAGCAAAGGAGACCTTCGATGAAATTCCATTACAAGCTGGCGGTATTGTTGAGCCTTGCTCTCGGTATCGTGTTGGTCGCGTGCGAGGAGCCCTATCACCAGAAGGAAGAGCAGTATTATTTTATCTCCGCGAACATCAATATTCCGTACTGGCAGGAAGCCCAAGCTGGCTTGCTGGATGCCGCCAAGGAAATGGGTGTCAAAGCGGAGATGGACGGTCCCACAGTCCTGTCCGCAAAAGATGAACTCGATTCCTTCCAGAAGGCTGTCGCCTTGCACCCGGCGGGGATTCTCGTGTCGGTCGCCAACGTCGACCTTTTCAAGGGTCCCATCGATGCCGCCATCCAGACGGGCATTCCCGTGATCTGTATCGATTCCGATGCGCCGGACTCCAAGCGCGTCCTGTTCATTGGCACAGACAACTTTCGCGCGGGTCAGGAAAGCGCCAAGCGCATGGCGGACATTCTCAAGGGCCAGGGCCAGGTGGTGCTGGTCACCATCCCTGGGCAATCCAACCTCGATGAACGCGTGCGCGGCGTCAACGAGGTCCTGAAAAAATATCCAGGCATCAAGCTCGTTCAGACCATCGACGACAAAGGCGATGCCCGCAATGCCTACGACGGCATCTCCGCCCTTCTTTCCAAGAAACAAAAGCTGGACGGAATTTTATGCTTGGAAGCCTCGGGCGGAGCTGGCGCAGCCGATGCCCTGCATCGCGAGGACATGACCGGAAAGATCGCTATCGTTTCCTTCGACAACGACCCCGAAACGCTGGACTGGATCGACCGCGGCGGAATCAACGCCACGGTTGTTCAGAAGCCTTACGTCATGGCCTATTACGGGTTGAAGTTTCTCGACGACTTGCACCACAACGCCGTTCACGAATTCAAGGACTGGCGAAACGCGCCGACGGCTCCGCTGCCATCCTGGGTAGACACCGGAACTGCGGTAGTGGACAAGAGCAACCTGGCGGTGTTCCGCGAAGCTTTCGCCGCGCACCCCAAGCCGCTATAACAGGCGGGTGAAAAACCAAGTGGCACAGGCTTTCAGCCTGTGCGCCTTTCAGCCACGCCGCAAGCGCAGCTCCTCATTCCTTGTAGGGGCCGGGGCTTGTTTACCCTGAGCCTCGAAGGGCCCCGCTCGCCGTCAGCCTCGGCACAAGGCTTGCGACGGAGCGGCTAGACCAGCCCAAATGACGCCAACGTGGTAATCGAAGCGCAGCCCAGCGCGATTCCTAGCACTGCGCCTGCAAGCACATCACTGAGGAAATGCATGCCCAGGACCACGCGGGACAACGCGATGCTCAACGCAAGGAAAAACAGCGGCCCTTCCAGCGAAGGATAAAAGTAGCTCACCACCAGCGCAATCGAGAACGCCGTCATCGTGTGACCCGAAGGAAACGAGAATCTGTCTGGCGGCAGCACCTTGGACCAGCAATGCGGCTCAAACTGGCAAGGCCTGGGCCGTTGGCTGAGAAGCTTGATCGCTTTGAACACGAAGATCCCAGCGACTCCGGCCGCCCCCGCTGCTCCCACGGCCGCGTAGCGCTGAGGGCCGCCGCAGATCAGCAGCATTATGCCCAGCCCGTACCACAGCCAGCCGTCTCCCATTCGCGTGGCCGCGATCATCCAATAGCGAATCCACCGCGGCGCACGCCAGCGGTTCATCCGCCGCATCACCCGGTGATCGCGGCGCTCGATGTATCCCCAGAGGTTGCGTGCGACAGCCATCGCGACACTCCTCTAAACTTGGATTCGCCAAATTTCCACTATGTCAACTCGCTAGATTCGCTTCCAAGTTCGGATCCAGCTTCCACAGCATGCGCGGACGCTTTTCTCCGCTCTCTAGCGCTGCTGCCCATTTGCGGCAGAAACGCATTTCATTGAGCCAGTGGCCCGCCGTGATCGCCGGCACCAGCACGGTGATCGGCAAGATCGGCAGCGCCCAGGGCTTCTCCCCGAAGAAGGACGCCGCGATGCGATAAACATCCGCCGTCAACTTGGCGTAGCTTCCGTGGACTCCATGCACGATGCCGCGGCCGGCCCGCAGACCAGCCAGGAACTCGTCCACCGTACGTACGCCCGGGACCTCCGTGTACGTAAGCCCGACTCCCGCGATCGTGTGCGAGTCGCTTCCGCCGACCCCGATCTTTCCCAGCCGCTTAGCCAGCCGCTCGGCGCTGGCATTGGCTTCCGGCCACATCTGCCCGTTGCGCACTTCAAACGCGGGTACATAGGACGCAAACCAGCTAAAATCATCCTCATGCCGCCGGCCCGTGAGCCCGGAAAACACGTGATTCACGCTGAAGAAAAGTTTACGCTCCGTCAGGTACATCAGAAGCGCTATAAAATCGTTCCGTCGGCGCTGAATTTCGGCATGGTCCCGCTCGGTGATGCCATAGACCCCCAGGTGCATCTCGGTAGCGCTGGGCATCCGGGCGGTGACCTCTTCGCTTAGGAAGAAGTCGGGGTGACGCCGGAGGACCTCGGCGGCGTCGATGGAATCATGGTCGGTCACGGTGACGATGGACATCCCAAGATGCTTGAGCCGCTCATGCACTTCTTGGGGTTCGTTGTAGGACTCCCGGCACACACGGCTCAAGCCGGGAGTGTTGCACATTCCCGAAGCGGTCGAGTGAACGTGAAGGTCGCAGCGCATGAAGCTATTGTTATCGAGAGATATGAACAATCCGTGAAACGGTCGCGAAAACTGCATGAATGTGCTCATGGAACTTATTGAACACACATGACTTCCGGAGTTATCCACATGGCATGCGGGTTGCTCTTCTTGGCGAAGATCAAGCGTATGTCACACTCCAATCATGAAAAAAGTACACATCCTCTTCCATGACGCGGGTGGCGGCCACCGCAACGCGGCTGTCGCCTTGAAGGCCATCATGGACCAGCAGCAGCGGCCCTGGCAGGTCGAGCTGGTGCAATTTCAGGAGTTGACCGACAAGCTTGATGTCCTGCGTAGACTCACTGGCATCCGCATCCAGGAGCAATACAACGTCCTCCTGCAAAACGGGTGGACCCTGGGCAGTGTGTACCTCCTGCGCCTGCTCCAAGCCACTGTTCGGCTTTTCCACGGGTCGCTCGTCAAGCTGCTTGAGAAGTCTTGGCGCGAAAAGCCGGCCGACCTGCTCGTCTCCGTCATACCCCACTTCAATCGCGAGATTGCCGAGAGCTGGACCAAGGTCTATCCCGGCCGCCCCTTTGTCACCATCATCACCGACCTCGCGGATTTTCCCCCGCGGTTCTGGATAGAGCCGATCAAGGAGCAGTACGTCGTCTGTGGAACCCAGCGCGCCGTCGAACAAGCCAAAGCCCTCGGCCACGACGATGCCCACATCTTTCGCGCCTCCGGCATGATCCTGCGGCCCGATTTCTACCTGCCCGACAATTCCGATCCCCTCGCCCTGCGAGCCGAGCTTGGCCTAAAGCCTGATGTGCCGACGGCGATTGTCCTGTTCGGCGGGCATGGCTCGAACGTGATGTACGACATTACCGAGCGCCTCGATTCTGCAGGCTCGCCGCTGCAATTGATCCTTATCTGCGGCCGCAACGAGGAGCTCGCCGCGAAGCTCCGCACGCGCAAGTGGCGTCTGCCGGCCAACGTTATCGGCTTCACAAAAGAAGTCCACAAGTTGATGCGCGCCGCGGACTTCCTGATCGGCAAGCCGGGGCCCGGAAGCATCGCCGAGGCCATGGTCCGCAAGTTGCCCGTGTTGATTGAGTGTAACGCTTGGACGCTCCCGCAAGAGCGCTACAACACCGAGTGGGTCGTGGAGAAGCGCGTAGGCATCGTGCTGCACAGCTTCCGCGACGTGGTGGCCGGCGTCCAGCAAATGCTCGAGCCCGCGACGCTGGCCGAGTTCAGAAAGAACGTCGCGGCCCTCGAAAATCGCGCCATCTTCGAGATTCCCGAGTTTCTAGCCACACTACTGGGCGAATCATCCCTCGACGCAGCGCACCGTCGCGCCGCCATATAGTGCCGTCCCTTCAGGGCGGCATCTTCGATGTTGCCCCTGCCCGGACTGAATTCGGTCTCTTCAGCCGGCGCGTCACTCGGAAAACACGACCGCAGGTTTCCTTGAATTTAGTGGCGGGCGTGTTCAGCCCGGTCCGGATGCGGCAGCCGCGGACTGGCACCGGGATTCTCACCCGCAGGCTTCCGGTGCGGCCTGGCGCAAGATGTCGCCCACCAGCGCGACGCATAGCGCTTTGATTCGCACATTTTCGCGCACCCTCCGCGAGAGCGCGCCATGGCGCAATGGCAATAGCATGCGTCGGCCGGTGTCGACCGCAGCAGGCCAGAGGTGTCCGCCAGAAGGCTCAGGGATGTGAGGAAGAGGGCAGCTCCCAGCGCCAGACCCCGCCGAATAAGGCGGCGAGCGATGCGGGCCGGGGAACCGGGGTACATGGCCGCAGTCTGCTCGCAGCCCGGAAAAAAACCCATGGAGCACGCAGTCAATCTTAAATGTAACCGGAGTAATAGGACTAGGTCTTGTAGGGGGCGCAGGACACCTGCGCCTCTAACACCCAGGCACAAACAATCCGCCACCCAAGCCCGCCTCCCAATTCAGATTTGAACCAGTTCCGAACTGAATTCCAAGGCCGCTTTTGGTGCCCCAGGTCTTCTGCCAGCTCTTCTCAAGATATTGAAAATACGCAGCTTAATCACGACCCACACCCACTGCTTGGCGCGCCGCGTGCATTACCTTCTGCCGTGGGCGCGTTTCAAATGGCGAGATGTAGAGGGTGACGTAGCGAGGGGGAAGGGGCTTGCTCGTCCACCTGCCTCTGAGAGGGAAGCCAGGATAACCGATGGGTGGCCGCTCAAAAACCGGATACGGGATATGTCTGGCCGAGTGAAACGCGCACCGGTTACATCCACGACGAAACGGTTCGCCGCGCACATTTGAAGGTACTGGAGACGGCGAAAGTACGGCACTTCGTCCTGCACAGCTTGCGGCACACGTTCCTTACGCGCCTTGGACAGTCGGGCTGCGACGTTTGGACGTTGGCGCGGATCGGTGGGCACTCCTCAATTTCGATTTCGAGTCGCTACGTCCACCCGTCCGAGAACGCAGTCATCACTGCGATGTCGCGGCTGGGTGGGCACAAATCTGGGCACAGCGGCACGAAGCAACTTTCAGACGGCGACCGAGAACTAGCTGCATCTGCCTAATTGTGAGTAGATTACAGCTAACTTCTATCGCTCACACCGGCGCGTGGGGTCATCCTCCAGCGCAGCACGCACGCGGGGTGTCATCGGGAGCACGCGACGGGCCGCAGCGGACTTACCATGTGTGACCGCCAATGTGCCGTGCTGACCATTCAGCCACGAAATTGCCTCCCAACGGAGCCGGAAGCATTCATCAGCCCGTAAACCGGTATCGAAAAGCACTGTGACGATTGATGCGAGCGGCTCCTGTGCAACCTCCAAGTACTTCTCTTCCTCTTCAAGGCTGACAACTCGGTCCCGGATTCGCTCGCCGCGAAGCAGTTTCATTTTCGGCATGGTGGCAAGCAGATGCCAATCGACCGCCAGACCCAATACGCGCCGCAACACACGCAGGTTAGAGTTCACAGTCGAGACCGCAAGTTTCTGCGTCTGTCGGTGCACGGCGAAGTCGGCAAAGTGCTCGCCGGTTATCTCGTCCAAGTGGCGTGACGCCAGCGGCCCGTACGCGCAGATTGCTCGAAATCCGGGCCGATACCAACGAACGTATGTACCTGGGGAGTTTGTCTCGAACGTAGCTTTAGCCCACGGATCAACACGTTCGTTGATGAATTCCCTAAGCGTGGGCGCGACTTTCTTCTCACGGATTCCCACCTCACCCTTAGCAAGCGATGTGCGGTGCGCCGATTCCATCTGTCGCGCTACTTTGTCATTGCCCTGCTTTGTGGACTCGCGTACCAGCTTGCCTTGCCACATGAACTTGTACCAATACGTCTTTACACGCTTATAGATCATCGTTCTTATCTCCTGCCACGACTTGCGGTATCCTTCTGGCGGTTCTTTTTTGTCCGCGTCGCACGCCTCTTAGTTCCCACAGTTCTCCACCACTTTAGTGTGCGTTCGCGTTTCACGCCGCCACTACAGGCCGTGCTGCAATATAACTGCGCCGGTTTGCTGGCGACAAAGTATGTCGAACACTTGGCGCAAATCTTGGCGCGCCAGCTTTCACGCATGAGCTGGTACACCGCCCAGCGAAACTCGTTGTCGGGGGAATAGCTAAAGTCGCCGCTCTTCCAGCTTGGCCAGACTACTGGGCGGCTGACTTCGGATGCGCCGGGGTGGGCCATTTGAATCTTGTCCAGGGCCATCTTGAGCGTGAGTCCGGTTTCATCGGGAAGAGAGATGTTCACGCCGCTAAGACCGAGCAGGAAACCGAGCATCCCACCATGAAGAGCAACGGGGTCGGAAATCCAAACGCGACGGAGTGCGTCGCGGTGCGCCAAGAAAAGGCCGTGGCAGGCATTGTCCCACGCGAGCGAGTTGGCTTGTCCGTCTTGCAAATCGAGCGGCCAGAAGCCCGGCCATCCCTTCGCCAGTGCCTTGTATTCTTCGAGGGAGTCAGCCGCGTTGACGAATCGCTCTAGGCCACGGAACAGGCGTTTGCGGTCGGCGGATGCTAGACGATTCACGTCAAGCGGCGCGACAGTAGCCTCGCGAACGGGCGGAGCCACTTGCGGACTCGCACCCCGTGTGGCATCCTTAAATTGTTGCTGATTCATACGCTCGACTATATAGACTAGCGTACGGATTGTCAAGCAGGAAATCGCAGTATCTAGCTGACAGGAGCAGAAATGATGGAAACTCACGAAGGGTTAGCATCCGTTGAAGAAACCTCAAAGCGGCTCTCGGTTTCAACGTTCACCACGCGCCGATTGATTAAGGCAGGACAGTTGCGCGCTGTGCGCGTCGGGAAGCGCCTTTTGATTCCCCAAAGTGAGATAGCGCGCGTAATCGCCCACGGTTGCGGCAAACATGCGGGCACCGGCAATGCCTGACTTCCGCACTGAGCGGCTGCCCCTCGCCATCTTCCTGCACGCCACGGGACGGTTGTGCTTCCTCGGGTGCAAGCCGAACGGCGATGGCCGCCTGCACTTCGTTTTCTCTGACCCGGAGCAGGCCGGGGCACAGGCGAAGTTGGAGTATGAACGGGGCGCGTCCGTGGCAGCTACGGCCTTATTCGCTTCTCAAAAGTTTCTGCGGCGCAGGATGAACGAGGCACTCAACAATCGGAACAGCGGAGAACCGAAATATGCCTACGGACGTTGACCTTTCATCCACGGGTACAGGCACGCTTGCCGAGACTGTTGGAACACCCATCCCGATTACTCCTGCTGAAACAGACGCCAGCACTGAGGGCGGGGAGTTGACGCCGCAGAAATTGCAGTCGTTGGGCGTGCTGTGGCCCGCAGAGGTTGACCGCATCTGCGCCGAGGAAACGAGGACTCAATTTCTAATCGAAGGCTTTCTTCCGGCGAAGAGTATTGCCATTGTGGGCGGGGACTCCACAATAGGAAAAAGTCCGCTCATCTGCCAGCTTGCGCTCTGTGTCGCGGCGGGGATTCCTTTCCTGGGCAT
>Ga0187818_10001275_pt1 | contig 10103 bp, 6 predicted proteins | sample NC_wetland_sal_i_14_FD_130581 | JGI IMG/M metagenome (GOLD analysis project Ga0187818, IMG submission 130581) | Wetland sediment microbial communities from Neuse River Estuary, North Carolina, USA - SO4_3 | ecosystem: Environmental > Aquatic > Freshwater > Wetlands > Sediment | place: USA: North...
AGGGTCGCTAGGCGACTCGGCGAGCGTGCAGGCCATAACGTGAGTGAACGCTGAGCAGGCCCCGAAACAACAATTGCAGGAGCCGACCTGACTGTTACACAGGGAAGGCCGCCGACGATGGAGAAAGACGAGCGAACAAGCTCCATTGGATCTGCCGTGGTAATGGCGATGGCATGTAGGCAGAGGAGACCAGACGCGACACGGGAAACCCCAGCGGTGATCGCGGTCGGGATCAACCGGCAACTCGTGAGAGACAGGCCGGGCCGTGTGGGGTGGCGGAGAGGCTTCCCGGTACCAATCTGACCAAGTTTCTCGAAGCTCGTTTCTGGACCGCAGGGCGAAGAGTTGAAGGGCTCCGGATTACTTCCACATTGCCGACGACACCCCAGATTTGTAGCGCCCGCTCCAACGGGCAGGCACGGACTACAATTACGCGCACGCACGGTCCCAACCTCCTGGCACGAAACTCTGGCTGTGTGAAATCCAATCTCCCTGGCGCCGCTGCCGCCGAAAGGGTTGTCAAAGTACGGAATTGAAATTTGCGAAAACTGGTTCGCGCTGACCACGCACTGGGCGCAGGAGTTTCCCGTTGGCCAGCGAAGCCAAAACATTCGATGGTTCCCTAGTGGTAGTGGAGCAAGTAGCCGGGTTCGAGAGGGAGCTTTCCGTCCACTTTTACGACAACGATTTCGCTGGTGATGGAGTAAGTGTCAACAACTCCCACCGCATTGGGCGTACTACTGACAAGCCTAATCACCTCGGCGTCGCTGTTGACCACGATGATGGTTCGCTTGGCCGCCATCTCGTTGAGTCCCTCCGGAGTCTGCGCCAGGAGTTTGCTGCCCACAGCCTGAGTTTCGGGCGTGTTCAATGGCTTGACGACCAGAACTATGTTCTGGCCGTCCGCCAGTCGGGCGGGTGCTGACTTGAATGCCCTAATGAAAGCAGCGGACTGAACTGTGGTGATTTTGGAGTTTTTCGCCACCACCAGCGCCGCATCTTTGGCAAACGCGAGCAGCGGCGTAACAGCAAGCAGCGCCAGCAGCGCGAGCTTTCGGACCGACACCCTTACGCTATAACCAACAGCAAAGTTATAAGGACTCACTATGCGCCGAGTTGAGCACATGAAGAAATCCACTTCAAGTTACCTTAGCTACTTTTTAGGGAATTAGGACTCTGCTACGTTGACCGGTTATGCAAAAAGTCCGCGTCCTTGTGTGCAGCATCGTAATGCTGCTGATTGTTCCCGCGGTCGCACAGACCCCTTCGCATTCAAAATCTCCGCAAGCGTTCCGTCTTTATCAAGAAGGTCTCAGGCTGCAGGAAAACCGGCGAAGTTATGAAGCGATGCAGAAATGGCGCGAAGCCACAAAACTCGACCCGAACCTGGCGCTCGCTTGGGCGATGCTTTCTATTGTCGAGACCAGCCCGGATGCTGCACGCGAAGCTCGAGAGAAAGCGCGCTATCTGATTGAGCATCAGCCGCAGGGCGACGTTGACGATTTGTTGATTCGCTGGATCATCAGCCGGTCCGAGACCGAACTCATGTATTCCATCCAAGTCGCCAACGACCTGGTATCGAAGCATCCAGACCAGAAACGCATTCTGTGGACCGTTGGCTCCTGGTATGGGTTTCAGATGCACCAGTACGATCAAGACGTCGCCTTGCAGGAGGCGGCTCTCAAGATCGACCCGAACTTTGCTCCCGCTCTCGACGAGCTGGGGTTCGCCTACGCGCATCTGCAACGATTCGACCACGCCGTCGAAATGATCAAGCGTTACGCGGAGCAGGTGCCGAACGAACCCAATTCAGAGGATTCGTACGGTGAGGTGCTGCGCCTTGCCGGGCGGTATGAAGAGTCTTTGCAGCATTACCGCCGGGCGCTGAAGATCCTGCCTGCGTTTGAATCCTCCCAACTGGGTCTGGGCGACACTTACGCTTTGATGGGGGAAGAGAAGAAGGCGCGAGACGAATATGAGAAGTGCAGCAACGTCGGCCCAGTCAGTGTGCGCCTGGACTGCCGAAAGATGTCGATCTACGCCTACGTGCGCGAAGGGAATGACGAGGAAGCGGCGAAGCTTCTGACCGACTTCACGCGGCAGATGCATTCTGTGAAGCGCATTTCCCTGGAACTGGAAAGCCGGATCGCTCTCGGGTTGATTGCGAAGAAACCCGACGCTGCATTCGGATATTTTGACCAGGCCATTGCGGCGGCAAAAACCAGCAAAACGATTCCCCCGTCGGACCGTGAGGAAACCACGGCGCGTGTGATGGCCTACAAGGTCCGCATTGCTAGCGCCAACGGGGAAACGGATACAGCACAGAAGGTACAAGCCGAACTTGAGGCCATGGACGCATCCACGAAGGATCCCAACGTGTACGCAGCCATGCATGGAGGAAAAGGCGCGCTGCTGTTTTACCAGGAGAAATATGACGAGGCCTCAAACGCACTACAGGAGGATACCAACGACGTGTTCTCGATATTGCTGCTGGCACAGTGCTTCGAGCACCATGGTGTGAAAACTGCAGCCGACGAGCTGAGAAAATCGCTCGTTGAGGATCATACCATGGACATCGATCTCGCTCTGGCGCAAAGGGAGATCAAGAGCCAGTTGTCCGATTCGGAACGATAGAAGTCGGCAAGTTGAAGCAGTCGAATCGAGTTTATGCGCTTGTCAGGGAGCAAGGATGAAAGACTTACTAAGTCGCAGACGATGCGTCGTCTGGACCGCTGCATTCATATTGCTATCTATGTTTGCCACCGCGTGGGCGGAAACTAGCAAGCACAGCGGAGGCGATCCGCAGGCACCAGGAGTTGCACCAGTTTTATCCGCTGCCGGAGCAAAATATGTCGGCAGTGAACAGTGCAAAATCTGTCATGCGGACCAGGCCCGCATGATGCAGGCGACGCCGCATTACCGCATTTTTGGCCCAGACAAGCAGGCTGGCGCAGAAGGCTGCGAAGTTTGCCATGGACCTGGTTCTGCCCACATCGATGGTGGAGGAGACCGGAGCAAGATTTCCCGTCTGGGAGAAGTGAAATCGGGCGAGGTGCTGGGTGTCTGCCTGACCTGCCACGCTGAGCGTGCCAACCAAATGCACTTCAATCGCAGCCAGCATGCCAGTGCTGGGGTGACCTGTGTCGATTGTCACCGCGTGCATACTTCCAAGGCGCAACCGCTGCTTGCCGAAAACCAGCTTGACCTGTGTTACGGCTGCCACCAGGAGATGAAGAGCGACTTTGCCAAACCCTTTCACCATCGCGTAAACGAAGGCCTGGTCCAATGCAACGACTGCCATAACATTCATGGGACGGCGAGCGTGCGGCAGGCGCGAACCCTGCCGAGCGGAGATGCCGTTTGCTTCAAGTGCCATGCCGACAAGCAAGGGCCCTTCGTTTATGAACATGTGCCAGTAAAGACAGAGGGCTGCACTGCTTGCCACGCGCCCCACGGTTCCACCAATCCTCGGCTCCTCAATGTGAGCCAGGTGAACATGCTCTGTCTCCAGTGCCATACCTTCCCCACGGTGGGGCCAGCCGGGCCCGTACACAATCAATCGGCGAAGTACCAGGCCTGCACCATGTGTCACAACCAGATCCATGGGTCAAATTTCAGCCGTGTTTTTTTCAAATGAAAGGAAACTGATGCCGTCGCCAGGAAGACTCGCTTCGCGATCCCAATTCGTGCGGGGACGGGTTTGTGTGGAGACGGGCGCCTCGCCCGCTCAATCCGAGGAGACGGGGGCCCACGTCAAGCCCGGTGTTGGATTGACGAGGTGGAACAGCGCAGCAGCCGCCCGTGGCCACAGTAGCTGTGGACTGCTGTTTCTCGACGCGCTGGCGGCGGTCTTGATGGTGTCGTCGAGCTTATGCTTTGCGCAATCGTCCAGCTCTGTCCAGAATCCGTCTGGGGAACCAGATGGAGTTACCAGCGGCGGTTATCGAATTCACTCGTCGGGTGAGCTAGGCTATCGGACCAGCGACATAAGGGGCAGCGGCGAAATGTACGACACATTGGTGAATCTGCAGACCGGTCCACGGTTTCTCGATGAAACGCTTTCGATGCAATCGCTGGATCACCAGGGCGTGCCGTTCGACAATCTTTACCTCAACAGCTTTGGATGGGGAGGTGATCCCAACAACGTTTTGGGAATCCGGTCCGACAAGAACAAGTGGTACAAATTCGTAGGCAGTTTCCGCCGCGACCAGAGTTTCTCCGATTTCGACTTGCTGGCCAATCCCCTGAATCCTCCAACCTCCACCCCGTCGATTCCAGTGCCGAACTCGCCTCACTTATTCGATACGACGCGGCGCATGAGCGACGTCGATCTGACCCTGCTGCCGGAGTCGCGGGTCAGCTTTCGCCTGGGGTTTTCGCACAACAACATGACCGGACCTTCCTACAGCAGCATCCACGAGGGTACGGACGCTCGGCTCCTCCAGGACTGGAACACAACCATGAACTCCTACCGCTTGGGGGTGGACTGGAAGATCCTGCCGCGAACCGTTCTCAGCTACGACCAATTCCTCGATTACTACAAGGGAGACACGGACTACCAACTTTCGCCCTTCGAGCCGACGCTTCTGTCCACGGTAACTCCCGTTGAGCTGGGTTTGTCCATTGACACTGCGAACAGGGAACCTTGTGCCGTGGTGCCGCCGGCAACCAGTTTGATTGTCGGTGGAGTCCTGACCAACAACACCTGCAACGCGTATTTCGGCTATTCGCTGAACCAAAGGATTCGCACTTCCACGCCCACTGAACGGATCAGTTGGCGCAGCACTTACTTCCAGCGGCTAGACCTGGTCGGTTCCTACTCCTACAGTTCCGCCCAAATGAACACACCCTTGGACGAGAATTTCTCTGGTCTGATCACGCGTAACCAAACCCTCGCCTTCAACGGCACCGGTGCCGCCGACGCAAACCGAATTTCCAACGTGCTCAATCTCGAGGCCACGCTGCGCCTGACCCCACATCTGCGCCTGGTTGAGACATTCTATTTTTGGGCCTACCGCATTCCGGAGAATGGCAACTTCACCGAGATCGACAGTGACTGCACAGTGTCAAGTACGTGCACGCTGCTGACTCCGCTGAGCGCCACCACGCCGACGACGATACCTACCCTGACCCAATCGTCTTTCAACCAGACGCGGAAGAGAGATGAGACCGACTTAGCTTGGGACATTTCGAAGGAGGCGGGAGCCCGTATTGGTTTCCGTTATGGTGATCAGGTCTTCAACCTCTTCAACGATTATTCAGGAGTCGAGACCTACAACAGCTTTTCAACGACGGGTGAGGATCATTTCCTGGTCACCGAGTACACAGCGCTCCTGGGCTTGTGGGTAAAGCCCACCCATGCCTTGCGGTTGAATTTCGATTTGGAGCACACCAATTACGACAATACGATCGTTCGCATGGCTCCGCGCAAAGAATCGCGGTATCGGCTCCTGACGACCTATAAACCCCGGCCGTGGGCGGTCTTGGGCGGGTCCATCAATATTCTGCAAAATGCCAACGCCGATGTACTAACCCAGTACGTTGGACATAACCAAAACTACGGACTCACCGCCTCGCTGGCGCCGCGCGAACGCTTCGGACTGGATCTGGCGTACAACTTCAACAGCGTGATCCAAAATGCCCTGATCTGCTTCAACGACACGCCGCCAACCGGGGTGACACTCCCGTTCGTGACCGGCGCCACCACCCCTGTCAATTATTGTGGAAATACTCTAACCGGTGGGGTTGAGGTGCTCTCGACCAATCCCCTGCTGGCCAATTCGTATTACACCAACCACACTCAATTCGGAGTGACCACCATCCGGTTCAAGCCCGTGAAGCGAGTGACCACCAACGTCGGCTACAGCATCACCAGTGTTGACGGCAGCACCCCGCAGTTCAACATTCTGCAGCCCCTCGGCTCGTTGCAATACAAGTACTGGCAACCGGTGGCCAACCTGAGCATGGACATTGGCCATAAGCTGGCTTACAACATGAGCTGGAATTATTACCAGTACGCCGAGGGTTCGTTTGTTGGACCTACGGCGCCACGCTATTTCCACGCGAATTCGGTGGTCGACTCCCTGCGTTACACATTCTGATGTTGCCTTCAAATGTGTAGTTGAAGCAATTCATTTAAATCAGTTTCCGTTCTTCATGCACTTACGTGCATCGCGGTTGGTTAACTGGCAAACCAAGAGTTGTCGTTTCGTCAGTCGGGTTTGGTACTGAGAAACGGGCTTGGAGGAGATCAATGGCCATCTCCTCGAAGCCGCCTTCTGGCCCGGAATAGCTTCAGGGTTCCCTGTTATCCGTCACCCCATCCGTGCGTGGACATCCCAGGGGGCGCGAGCTTGTCCATGATCGCGTTGATGTGTGTAATTGCCGCGCGTCTCGCTGTGGCGATACCATCGGCTCTATGCCAACCGGAATCCTCATTCTCGCCTGCTGGGTCGCGCTCGTCGTGTACTGGAATATCAGCGCCCGCTCGGTCAAGACCGCGGCAGAACCGCAGAATTTTGCGGCCAGGCTGGCCCGGATGCCGATATGGCTGGGCTTCGTCCTGTTCGTCGCGGCCTGGGTGCACCCGTTTGGCCCGGTCGCGATGCGGCGTACAGTCTCTTCGGATTCGGTCGCCGTGGCTATCTGTGCGCTGGGGCTGTTTGTGGCCATCTGGTCGCGCAAGGTGCTGGGCACCGAATGGAGCCGGGACGTCGAGTTGAAGCAAGGACACAAGCTGGTGGAATCCGGCCCCTACAGGTTTGTGCGCCATCCCATTTACACAGGGCATCTGCTGATGGGCCTAGGAACGGCTGTTGCCTCGGGCTTGCTGGTTGCTTTTGTGGGGCTGGCGTCGTTCGCGGCAGGGTTCTGGATAAAACTGAACCAGGAGGAAGACCTCCTTCACAGCGCCTTTCCCAACGAATATCCCGCTTACAAGGAGCGTGTCAAGGCGCTGATTCCCTATGTGTTTTGACGCGTGAGGCGGCGAACCTTCCCTTACAAGATTAGGAAAGCGTTGCCCGTGATCCGCCCGAAGGAGTTTTGCCGTCCTGACAAACCCCCGCGGCAATCCGCTCCGACAGTAGAAGGCACGCACATCTCGACAGTATGATGTTCTCAGCTCCCGATGCACCCCACGCCGATCATCATCGGGCTCCAGTTGGTGGCTGCCCTAGTTTTCTTTCCAGGGCTGCTGCTATGGCTGTCGGGCGATTGGCGCTGGGTGGAGGGCTGGATCTTCGGCGTCTGGTGGGTTTCCTTAGGTGCCGCCATTCTCTTGTGGCTTCACTACCGGGACCCTGCGCTGTACGCCGAGCGCTTCCGCATGCCCGGCAGCGGCGGTGAATCGCGCTCCGATTTGGCTATCCTCATCGAGCTAAAAGTGTGCGCGGGGCAGGCCGTAGGCGGGGCCGTAGAGGTTGACGGCGCCGGCTTTGCCTTCGTCATCGGCCATGACTCCGAGGGCAGCGCGATCGGCGGCGGGGACGGAGTCGCGGACATGAGCGACGGTGGCGGCGAGGTCGGGCCAGCCGATCTGTACTGATGGGTTGTTGCGTCCTGCACGCGCCACCACGCGGAATTGATGGGGGCAACGGGGAGAATGAGGGCGGCGACGATCAGGCCGCCGATCGCGGGGGCCCTCCACGCCGTGAGCAGGAGGCGGGCCTGGCGCTCGGTGGGAAGCGAGCGAAGCCACTTTTCGCTCCATGCGGCGCCAGCGGCGAGCAGCATGGGATAGGCCGGCGCGAGGTGGTAGTCGCGGCCGCGAGCGGCCATGAGCTCGACGAGCGTGAGGAGGTACATCCAGCCGATCATGCGCCAGCGCTTGCCGTCGGGCCGGGCAAAGAGAAACCAGAGGCCGGCCAGGCAGAGCGGCACCGCAACAGGGTTGAGGACCTGCCAGAGCTGGTTCAGGAGGAAGTAGTCCGCGCGGCCCATGCGGATGTCGCGGGCGTGGATGCTGCGCATCCAGGCAAGGCTCAAGAAGTGGTGCTGGTACTGCCACCAGAGATTGGGCGCGACGATGACGAGCGCCAGAGTGACGCCGCACCAGAACCAGGGGCTGCGAAAGTAGCGGCGGTTCGGGGTCAACAGCATCGCGCCCAAGAGGGCGACGGCAAAGAACGCCATGGTGTACTTGGTCATGAGTCCGAGGCCGATGAAGGCACCGATGGCGAGCCACCAGCGGGCGTCACCGCTCTGAAGCAGGAGCGCGACGCACCAGGCCACGGCGACCCACCAGAGCAGATCGAAGGACATGTAGGACATGAACGAGCCGGTGAAGAAGACGGTGCCTCCGATGCTGGCCGCAAATGCCGAGACGAGCGTGGCCTGGCGGCCGCCGCCGATGGCGCGCGCCATCAGCCCGGTGAGAACGGCCGTGAGCCCACAGGCGGTGGCGGCGAAGAAGCGGAAGCCGATGAGCGAGGTACCGAAGAGCACGAGCTCGATGCGGGCGAGGAACGGGGTGACGGGCGGGTAGACGACGTATCCCCACTCGAGGTCGCGGGCGTTGGAGTAGGTGAGGAGCTCGTCGCGGTGGAAACCGTAGCGCGCGCCTGCGATGAGATGCAGGGCGGTGAAGGCTAGGCCGAGAAGCCATAGGGCAGCGGTCGAGCTCGAGAGAATCCGATGCGGGTGGGGCGATTCGTGCATAAGGGCCTCGGTTGTGAGGATAAACTTGCGGCCATGATAGCGCGAAGGGCCGCGGCGGGCTGTGATGGCTGCAAAGCGTCCCACCCTACCCTTCTGAATGATGTCAACAAGCGCATAATCGCCAAGTCACTTATCCAGCCCCTATCTATGTGAGTCGTCGTTCTTGGCGGTTGCCGAGCAAACAGGAACTCAACGGAATGCATTGTCGGTTTCTTGTTTGCAAACGATACCGCCAGTGACACCGGTTCGGATTCGAGTAGCCAGTACAGAAGTGAACATGCTGGCGCCAATGTTTCCAAATTCGCGGTTCCGTGGATATTGGATTTCCCAGAAGCCGACTTCTGGGGAGTCAGCGAGATTTCATTTGTCCGATTACAGACTTGTGGCCCGGCATAACTTCCGGGGTGCGCGTCAGAACGAGGCGGCTCGCGCGGCGGACGCTACGGCGTGTATAGACCCAAGCGTCGGAACTGTCCTCTTGAAGAACGGACGGGGCCGGAGGTAGGAGGACGCAGATGCGAGAGCTGCTACGTGGCGAAAATCAATAATGTCGTTTTTGGCCAAAGTCCCTGTCTGGCAAGGTTTTTCAGGCAGAAATTGATTGAATTCCCATAGCACCCCGCGTCCGCCGCACCCGCGAGCGGCTTCCTTCAGACGGCTGTATCGAAAGCGAACTCCCGAAGTCGAGGCTAACCGGAACCGTCGTGCCGTTCGCTTCCGATACAACACTAGCGTCATCCGGGAAGGGACCGCGATCGATTCTCACAAGCGACTTCTCCGTACCAATCCGGCCTACTTCCCGAATCCCGTTTCTGACCGCCATCCATAACATCCGCTTGGTAGGAGATCGTCAGAAAGCGCACGCTGCGGGGAGGGAGCGGGGGGTTTGACTCGCAATTCGTGCGCGGCAACACGCTCACATAATGCTTTGCCGATTGCTGACTGACTCCAGGGGCAGAGCGCCCGGCGCGCGGAGAGTGCGGATGTCCCGCATAGGTGGTTGCCCGAAAAAGCGACTGTATTCGCGATTGAACTGGCTGGTGCTTTCGTATCCGACCTCAAATGCGGCGCTGGCGGCGTCGAGACCATTGAGGAGCATGAGGCCTCGTGCTGCCTGCAGCCGAAGTTGCTTTTGATACCGAAGAGGGCTCATCGCGGTGAGCGCTCGAAAATGGTGATGAAGCGTTGACACACCCATGCCCGCGATTTCTGCCAGATCTTCCACCCGTAATGGCTTCGCGTAGTTCGCCTTGATCCACGCTATCGCTTTCGCGGTCCTGTGGCTCTGATCTCCCAGCGTTGCAATTGCCCGAAGGCGCGCCCCCTCCGGTCCGCGCAGGATTCGGTAGATGATCTCGCGTTGAATGAGATCGCCCAGAAAGGGTATGTCTTGCGGGCTGCTCAGCAGATCCACGAGCCTGCAGCATGCACTCAGGAATTCCACC
>Ga0187818_10001278_pt1 | contig 10096 bp, 7 predicted proteins | sample NC_wetland_sal_i_14_FD_130581 | JGI IMG/M metagenome (GOLD analysis project Ga0187818, IMG submission 130581) | Wetland sediment microbial communities from Neuse River Estuary, North Carolina, USA - SO4_3 | ecosystem: Environmental > Aquatic > Freshwater > Wetlands > Sediment | place: USA: North...
CCAAGCTCGATACTTTTCTATTTGTTGCTGGTCGCCGCAGGTCTGGTTCGTGGAGGACTGAATCACTGCCTGTAGTCTTGACCGATCATCATGACAGAGGGTAGTGAACTGGCAACTGCAAGTGTTTCCCCTCGACCGAACCGAGCCCCTGTGGACATTCGGCACAAATAGGCAGGCGATTTAGAAATCCGGAACGTATTCCCCAAGCCGGTGCTTTGGCGCACCATTCGTTTTCGTCCGGGGCAGGCAGGTCGTGCCACGGAAGCGGTCAGAAGTAAGAGTACTTCAGAAGGCTTGGGGAATGAGAGTAGGGCTCACGAATAGTCCCACTACGAGAAGATCCGATTCTGAATCTGTGCGAGTTCCATGGGTGCGGAACATTCCTTTTGAGCCTATCCATTTTTAACCGATCTCCGAGAGTGTCAGTCCGCATTACAGCCGGAGTGTGGCGACCAGCGGGTACAAGAGAGGCATTGGGTTGAAGTCCACTGGTGGAACACGCTGGGCACACTGCTCCGGCATCGAACGTGTTCCAAAGGTAGGCGCAGGGACAAGACCAGCGTTCGCCCTTGCGGGACGACCAACCGCAGAGTGGGCATCGAACGCCTCGACTCCGTACATCCGCATACGGCGATCATCCGAAAGACTAAGGTACGAAGGATTTCCACCCTAGGCGAGGCGTATCCTTAGTGGGTGGTCAGGGGCACATTCGCGAGATGATGAAAAAGCTCCGATTCTTGGTATCTCTTCACACCCGCGAGAACGATTTCCAAAGGGCACAAGCCCAATCCGCAGAAGATACGGCGCGCAAGCTGGGGATTGATGCGGAGGTCGTCTTTGCCGATGACGACGCGGTGAATCAGAGCACACAACTTCTAAAGGCAATCCAAAGCCAGGTTGAGTCCCGACCCGACGCGATTGTGGTGGAACCGGTTGGGGGCACGGCTCTTCCTCAGGTAGCCCAGGCCGCCAGTGCCGCCGGAATCGGCTGGGCAGTCCTGAATCGGCGGCCGGATTACTTGCCGGAGCTCCGCAAGGCGGCAACTTCACCCATCTTTGCTGTCAGTTCCGATCACTTCGAGATTGGGCGCATTCAAGGAAGGCAATTCGCAGCGTTGCTGCCCAGAGGCGGTTCTGTTCTGTACATTGAAGGACCTTCGCACAGCTCTTCGGCTCAAATGCGTACGTCCGGGATGCTGGAGACGAAACCGGGGAACATTCAGGTCGCGATGCTGAAGGCACGGTGGACAGAGGAAAGTGCCGGGCGGGCGGTGCGGTCTTGACTGAAACTGGCTACCTCACAAAGCGCTCCGATTGACCTGGTCGGTGCGCAGGATGACTCGATGGCCATGGGCGCTCGCAAAGCTTTTCAGGAGATCACCAACGAAGCAGGGCGTTCGCGATGGCTGAGCTTACCCTTTACCGGATGTGATGGTCAGCCGGCAACGGGCCAAGCCTGGGTACGCGAAAAATGGCTCACGGCGACGATTCACATTCCACCGCTTACAGGACAGGCGATGGAGGTTCTCGCAAAAGCCATTCAGGACGGAACCCAGCCGCCGGAACATTCCTTGACCGCGTCCTACTCGATTCCTCCTCTCGAATCATTGGTTCCGCGAAAACCATAGGCATCTCTGCGCCTGTCCCATTTGCATGCTTGCTTCACGTCGGCTTCTCGTAAACGATGACTCTGTTTGAGTGCTCCATGTTCTTAGATCCAGAGACTGCTCTTGCGCGCTTGCTCAACCACGCACCGAAAGAGATCGTAGCAAAGTCTCACGTAATGCACCTGGAGCACCTCACTGGTTGTACCTTTTCTTATAGAAGTCGAGTTGCTGCTGGAGCTGTTCTTTGCTCAGACCCTTGGTCCACTGGTGATACGGATTGTTCATGACGTCTGAGGTCACGCCAGGCATAAGCGCCTCCGCCTCAGGGATAAATTCCGTGTAGAAGGTTTTGGCTACCTCGTAAAACCCATGCCACTGGGTGTAATCCGGTCCCATCATGGCGGTGCCCATCCGAGCCCGCCGTCCCTGGTGATGCCAGAGCTCGTAGTAGGTCCACTCGATCTTTTCATCGAACGGAGTCTTAGTGAGCTTGTTGGCGGCATAGAGCTTGTCCATGATCGTCTTGGCAGGCTTGGCGAACTTTTCGTTATAAAGATCGATCGTGTTCTCATACTGCTTATAGAAGTTTTCCACCCAGCCGGTCGCGTGGCAGTTTGAGCACACATCCTGCATGGCAGCGCGGCGTTTCTCCCAGTTCTCCAGTTTGATGCTAACCACCGGCCGCAGCGTGAAACTGATGCGGTCCCCCACATCGTGAGTCACCGGCTGATTCGAGGTCGCGCTCATGTGGCAGGTGGCGCATGTGGGCGCTGCGGAATAGTCTTTCCCCACTACCCAGGACTTCGCATCCAGGTTCATCTTGGCAATGTTAGCGCGGAACTGAATGCCATGCTTCGATTCGGTATAGATCTCAATCTGGGGATGGTCGGGCCCCATGTGACACTTTCCACAATTCTCCGGCTGGCGAGCCAGTGCTGAACTGAAAGAGTGCCGTCCGTGACAGGCAGCGCAGCTGCCACGGCTGCCGTCAGGATTCACTCGGCCAATCCCGCTGTTCGGCCATGTGTCGGGATCGAATCTCCCATCTTTCACATACTTGACCTCGCTGCCGTGGCACTGGCGGCATCCGTTAGCAGCTGCTGGACCGCCCTCCACGACCTCTCCCAGCATGTTGTCGAGCGACCCGATGAACTGCGCAGCTTTGGCATGATGGCTTTTTTCGAACTGCTCGACTTCTTTGCTGTGACAACGCCCGCAGTAATTGGGCGTGACGATCACGGCAATGCGGTGCCCGTAGTGCTCGAAGGTTGCCGGATCTTTTTCGCTAGCGCGATGGCACGAGTAGCAGTCCACGTTCTTCTTGGCATGGGCGCTTTCCCGCCATTGCTCCACGATGCCTGGTGTGCTACTGCTGTGGCAGTCCAGACAGGCCTGGCCTTCAGAGGAGACCTGGGGCTGAGCAACCGCAATCGAACAGAACAAGAAGAAACTGAGAATAGCGCTAAATCGCATGAATACCTCCAGCAGGCAACAGCTGTTCGCAATCATTTTGGGGCACGGTCCTCTCGTCAGAATGGAAAACGCACCGACGTGACCCAGTTGTGTTCATAGGCATGGAACTGTGTGGCAGCAATCTGGACGCCTCCGCCAAGAGCGAAGCCTAACCGTTTCCACAAGTGCAGCATGCTCACCACTAACCCAGGCGACAGAAAGACCTGTTTCTTCCCGTCGTTTTTGCCGTTGGCCCAAATCGTCGAATTGACCTCGACCTCGGGCCAGAACATCCTTAGTAGATGGTATTGTGCGGTGGCGTTGAGCACAACGGGAGTCCCTAGTAGGCTGACATCGCAATAACTCCCGGTTGGTCGGCAAACCTTACCTTACCGGGTTAGGTAAGGGTAGCCCGCACTCGGCCAGAATCCGGCGATGCCGTCCGCCAATCCCTCCTTGACACTCTAGGAGAGCATTGCTATCGTCTCCCCTAGACGCGCGAGGAGACGTAGTGGGAAAACAGATCGATCTGCTGCAAGGCACTCTTGACATGCTCATACTTAAAGCCGTCTCACTTGGCCCCTTGCATGGCTATGGCGTTTTGCTGCGGATTCAGCAAATCTCCGGCGAACAACTGGAGATCCAGCAAGGATCGCTGTACCCAGCGCTCTACCGGCTGGAACACCAGGGCCTGATCGCCAGCGAGTGGGGCGAATCCGACAACAAGCGCAAAGCGAGGTTCTACCGCCTGACCGCAGCCGGGAGACGGCAACTCCAATCTGAGACCGAGAAATGGAACCGTATGGCTTCACTGATCGCCGGCATTCTTAGCACAACTCCGGAGGAAATATGAGCGTGTTGAAGCGGCTCCGTTCATGGTTGACGTGGATGATCAAGCGTCCGCGTCTGGAAAGGGAAATGGAGACGGAGGTGCGTTTTCACATCGACAGCTTCGCCGAGGACCTGATCCGGAGTGGCGTCCCCGAACCGGAGGCAAGGAGACGAGCACGGATCGAGTTCGGTGGCATCGAATCGCACAAAGATGCCGTGCGTGCATCGCTGGGCCTGCGCTGGTGGGATGAGTTATGGGCGGATCTTCGCTACGCCCTGCGGATGATGCGCCGGAACCCTGGGTTTACAGCCGTCGCGGTGCTGTCGCTGGCGCTTGGTGTTTGCGCCAATACCACCATCTTCAGCGCAATCAACGCGCTGTTGTTTCGCCGCCTTCCCTACCAGAACAATGACCGCTTGGTAGGTCTCTTGAATCGGAGCTTCAGCCAGCGTGGCATCCAGGGCGTCTCAACCGGCGATTTGGCCAACTGGAGGAAGCAGAATTCGGTATTTGATCAGATCGAAGTGACCAGCACCTTTGCATCGAAGAACGTGCTGGTAGGGCCCGGTGGATCCGAGCGGGTCGGAATCCAATATCTCACGCCGGGCCTGCTTGGATTGCTGGGCGTCAAACCCATTGTGGGACGCCTGCTCCTGAACGAGGACGCGAACCCAACCAACCAGGGGGCCAGCAATGTTGTGCTCAGCTACACATACTGGCATCGCCGCTACGAGGACGATCCCCACATTCTCGGCAAGAGCTTCTTCATGGATACTGCCATGGTAACGGTAGTGGGCGTTCTACAGCCGGGCTTCGATCTGTGGGGAACGGGAGACACAGACATCTATCAGCCCCTATCCGCTGAAGGTGCGGCCGCGGTAGATATGACCAATCGGTGGCTTTTGGCTGTTGCCCGACTCAAGCCGGGGGTCAAGCTCGAGCAGGCACAGTCTTCCATGGATGTCGTGGCTCGACGACTGGAACAGGCTTATCCCGATAGCAATAAAGACGTAGGAGTCAAGGTCCAATCACTGCGCGAGACGCTATTTGGGTGGGTCGGACAAATCCTGTATCCGCTGTTTGCGGCCGTGGCCTTCGTCCTGCTCATTGCGTGCACCAACATCGCCAATCTGATGCTGTCGCGGGCGTCGGCGCGGCGCAAGGAAGTGGGTATCCGAAGCGCGCTGGGTGCCAGTCGATTCCGTTTGATTCGGCAGATGCTAACCGAGAGTGTCCTGCTGGCTTTGTTGGGAGGAATGCTGGGGCTGGCGCTTTCATTTTGGGGAACCAAAGCTTTCGTAACCCTGGCCCCTCAATGGTATCCGCAGGCCAAGGAAATCACGATGGACGGTCGCGTCTTGGCGTTCACTCTTGCGATCTCGATTCTGACCGGAATTGCCTTCGGCCTAGCCCCGGCCTTGCGGGCGTCCAAAACCGATTTAACCGATTCCCTCAAGGAGGGAGGACGGAGCTCGTCCGCAGGCTCGCGTCACCGCACCCGCAGCATATTTGTCGTGGTAGAAGTTGCGTTGGCTCTGGTTCTGCTGGTTTCCGCGGGCCTTATGATGAACACGTTCCTGCGGGTTCTTCATGCCAGTCCGGGGTTTCGCACGAACCGTGTTCTCACGCTGGAGTTCCGCTTGACCGGGACAAAGTATCTCGATGTGACTCCCCTCGACAAGACGGGTTTCGCCGTGGTCACACCTCAGGTGGAGATCTTCTGCCGACGGGTCCTCGAGGGGATCAAGGCACTGCCCGGAGTTGATTCGGTGGCGTTGATTGATTGGCTTCCAATGTCCGACCGGATGGATAGTCCCGAGCGTGGATTCACTATTGCCGGGCGGCCACCCGTGCTTCCCGGGGAGAAGCCGAACGCTTTGTTCAGCGCGATCAGCCTGGAATATTTCCGCGTGATGGACATTCCTCTTCTACGCGGCCGCTTCCCGACGGAGCAAGACACAGAGTCCGCACCCTGGGTGGTGGTCATTAACGACGCCATGGCGCGCAAGTTCTGGCCCAATCAAGATCCGATTGGACAAGTGCTCACGCTCGATACTGTACCGGGCGAAGAGCGACCGCGGGAGGTCGTTGGAGTTGTCGGGAACGTCAAACAATTCGCCTCGAGGGTGGACCCGAATCCGGAGATATACGCTCCTTACCAGCAGCAGCCGAAGCAGAGTCCGAGTATGTTCACGGAAACGCGGCTGCACAAAAGCCTGGTGGTGCGAACCAGTTCCGAGTCGAAGACTCTGATGGATACTGTGCGCAAAACCGTGGCTGAGATGGACAAGCAGTCTCCAGTGTTCGGAATTAACACCGTGCGAAACGTGGTCGAGAATTCCACAACCGGGGAACGTTTCTATACGCAGCTGTTGGGAAGTTTTGCCATCGTAGCGCTGTTGCTTGCAGCGATCGGCATTTACGGGGTCATTTCGTATTCGGTAGTTGAACGCAGCCACGAGATCGGAGTGCGCATGGCGTTGGGTGCCCAATCAGGACAGGTTCTGCGGCTGATGCTAAAGGAGGGATTGACTCTGTCTGCATTGGGCGTCGTGATCGGCCTGACTGCCTCATTTGCCGCAGTTCCGCTACTCTCGGTTTTCCTCTACGGCGTAAAACCCTATGATCCGTTGACCTGGAGTCTGGTATCCGCATTCCTCATGGCAGTCACCCTGGTGGCAACTTACTTACCGGGACGACGGGCAACGCAGGTGGATCCGATGGTGGCTCTCCGCCACGAATAAAACGGGATCAATCCCGCAGTCCCTTGATTCCCAGTGCAGCATGCTTTCCCGCGCGAAAAGCGTTTGGGTCGCGGGCTCCAAACGGGGTTAGGGGACGCGACGAACAAGGGTTCCGGAATGGTTGGTCGGCTAACCTTACCTTGGGATTACTTCAGCGTTGCCCGTGATCGGCGGCGAGCGCCAAAGGCTTCCAGTCAGCCGTTGCTATTCGTTAGCGCCGACTCGCACGCGAATGCAACTGGTCATGCCTTGAAGTGGCCACCTCACTAAGATCAACTGGTCTTACTTACTTGCTTTAGCTACGGTTACGCAGTTCGACAGCGATCTTTTCTGGCGCGAGGTCAACAGCCGCTTCCCAATGCAAGCGCTCCAGGTGCATCGAATCACTGCGATAGTAGGGAAGCATTGCTGTTCGCGTCACCATGACCAAGTTCACCCGGAACCACGCTGCGCCTTCGAGCGGGCCGGAAAACAGGCTAACATTGAAGCTGTCGTATCCCAGGGCACAGTACCATAGCAGCACTCGCGATATACCAGTCGCAACGGCGGCAATATCTGCGTCGTCCAATTGCAGCAGGGTCTCGCGGCCTCGAAGCACGGCGCGCACTTCATTGAAACCGATCGGGGCGAAAGCGGTCATCCAGACAGTCGAGCCGACATCCCAAACAAAACGTTCGTTTCTCGCCCGTTCCTCTGTGACGAGGTCTTCCCAAAAGCTTGTGCCATTCTCCTGCCAGTATCTCTCGCCCGCCTCGAACTGAAAGCGCATCATGGTCGTGGGAATAGGGTCGAGGAAAACCTGCGAGTGCGGGTGCGGCAGTGATCCGCCGGATGGGAACAGATAATTGACGTTCCAGGCGCAGTAGCAGGCACGCGAATCGGACGCGTACACAGCTCGAATGTAGCGAACACAGGCGGTCAGGTTATCGGCGATCAACTTCGGAGAGAACTCATTGACACTGAGCCAGTGCCTCGACGTGAATACCGCGACTGCCGCGTATTGCGAATAGGGCACGAGGTTTGGGAACAGTACGGTTTCGCCGGACCGCATACGGGATTCATTGCTCACCTTCGGATCGATACACGGGGTGACCTGACCGACGCGCTCCGCACAGAAAGGGCACGATGCATCTTGCACCTGAAATCGCCCCAGGGCCGCTGCATCTGCTGTTTGCAGCTTCACGCCTTCGGCAATTCTTGAAGTGGTGCCGAGCAGAGGATCAAAGCGAACTTCGACCGATCGCACGTGGGTTTGGGACCCGTCTGAAGTCGCAGATCGCGCTTCGAGCTTCTCGCTGCGGAATCGAATGGGCATAGCTTTTCCCGATGAGTTCGCTAGCCTATCAGTTCCGCCTGAAGAAGCGAAAGACCTGCTGTTCGGACCGTCATCGGGAATTACACGGAGAGGCAAGAACCGCACTCATGTGTCAGGTCTACGCATGTCGAGCGAACGGGCTATCCGTAGGGAGTCCGTCAGCTCGGCATTTCGGCTCGAGCCACGACGCGATAGCTCCCGGATAGTCGGCAAACCTTACCTTACCGGATTATGGAAGGGTTGCCCGTCATCCGACCGCAATCGGCGAGAGCGTCATCGACGCACACCAAGGCAGTATTCTGTCTCATTGCAACTTTGCCCACTCGGCCCTGGCTTCCTTCAGAATGGGGATGTCGGGGTCGGCGTCTTTCCAGAGGGCGAGGAAATCCTGGTAGGCGGCGAGTGCCTGGACGCGAGCGGCGTCGGCATCCGCGCCCTGCGACGTTCTCGACTGCAAGGCCTTGGCACGAGCCATTCCTAGATGCGCCAACGCTCCCGTCCAGCAGTTCCAGACCATGCCGCTGTGATCGAGAATTTTCTGAAACTCCGCTGCGGCGGCGGTCCCCTGTCTGGCCGCCAAGTAAGCCTGTCCGCGTACATATGTCGGATAGAGGCAGGAAAGATTCAGAAGGAAATCGATCTGACCCAACTCGATGGGTGCGGCCTCTTGCAGGGCATTAAGGGCGCCCGCCGGATTCTTTCTGTCCAGCGCCAATTGCGCCTGAATCGGAGGTAGCCAAAGCGAGTGCATCTGCGTGTCCAGTGGAAATCGTTGCCCTAAGTCCAGAGCGAGAGAGTCAGCTCGCGCCGTATCGCCGGCGATGGCAAACGCAAGTGCCGCTTCACTTTCCGTCGCCTGACTCGCGGGAGCCAAGTTCAAAGCCGCTGCAGCTAATCGCCGGGCTTCTGCGGCATTCCCGTAAGCAGCCGATCGCTGGGCAGCAATTGACTTCCATATCGCGCCAAGTTCCTTGCTATCAGCCCGAATGGCGGAGTCCACAGCCCGCTTGCTCAGTTCCCGCGCCTTAGCAAGATGACCGGCGTATGCCTCGGTGTCGGATGCGAGCGCCAGTCCAAAGTTCTCATAGTCCTGTTTGCCCGCAAACCACTTTTGCCGTTCCGCCATTCCCGCAGAGTCCGCCCCGAGATAGGCGAGGCCGTAGGAAGCACTCTGCATTAAGAAATCATCCAGCTTTGGCGCTTGGTGGATGATCTGCTGCGCTTCGTCGAAACGCTGCAGGGCAAGGGCGTAGTAAGCGAGAAGCTCGTACAAAGCTACTTCGTTCGGGGCAAGGCGCAGCCGATGGCGAGTGATCTCCGTGGCCTTGTCATACTGTCCCTGTTGGGCATACACGATGCCCAGACCGACGTACCCTACGACTGCCCGTGGGTAGCTCTCAATCTCCTCTTGAAATGTCCGGGCGGCTTTATCCAGTTCGCCGGTTACATGCCGATAGTAGGCACTTGTGATCTCTAACCGTTCCCGCTCGCTGGAGTGTTCCCGCAGCTGAAATGCCTTGCTGAAGTACTCTCGGGCCCGCCCTGCCTCGCCGAGGCCGGAGTAGTCCAAGCCCACGGCCCGGTAGCCCATGGCAAAATCCGGATCAAGCTGGATCGCACGTTGATGGTAGGTCAGGGCTGCGGCGGGGTCTTTCGCACTATAGGCCTTTTGTCCGGTGCTGTACGCTCTTAGAGCTTCGAGAGAAGACGTGGTGGCCTGTTCGAGCGGGACATCAAACTTCTTCACCATGGCCAGCGACTCGCCAAGTTTCCCGCGCAGCTTGGATGCCGCATCGCCCAGCACGTCCAGCACCGTCTCTTTGGACGACGCCGTCACCTGCTCCTCGGCCAAGGTGTCTCCGTTCTCGCAATTTACAGCCTTCAGGCTCAGCACATATTCGCGGCCCAGACTGCCAATCGATCCTGCAAGGTAGGCCTTGCTGCCTGCCCGCTGGCAAAGCTCACGGGAGAGCTCGGGCGTGAGTTTGGTGGTGGCCGGACGCGTCATCAGGTGCAACGTCTTCGCTACTTCGCCGTCGGAGAGCACGTTCAAGAAAGGCGATTGCCGAAGGGAGACGTTGAGCGCCGTCTTCAGGGTATCGTCGAACACCGGATCGCCCGTCGTATTCACGAAGTCGGAGACCAG
>Ga0187818_10001279_pt1 | contig 10092 bp, 7 predicted proteins | sample NC_wetland_sal_i_14_FD_130581 | JGI IMG/M metagenome (GOLD analysis project Ga0187818, IMG submission 130581) | Wetland sediment microbial communities from Neuse River Estuary, North Carolina, USA - SO4_3 | ecosystem: Environmental > Aquatic > Freshwater > Wetlands > Sediment | place: USA: North...
CCCATATGGGAGCGAATCCACGCGGCAGGTCCGCAGCATCACGCGCCCATCCGCCATCAACCGCCAGCGCCGATAGACCGACAAGCCGCCGCGAAACTCGCCCGCCCCGCCGCTGTCGGGCACGAAGCCGAAGCCGTCGAGCATCACCGGCAATTCCTGCTCGAACACCTCTCCCGAATTGGCGCGGAACCCGGTCATCGCGATCGGCATGACGCCGTCGATGCCGTCCTTCATCGGACGCCCGCCCCATCCGCTGGCATACATCTCGGTCATCATCGCGCTTCCACCGTGGCCGTTGGGCGTCGTGTAGACCATCATGCTCACGCCGCCCTCCGCCGCCGCCGGCATCCGCTCCGGTATCGCCATCGCCAGCGCCTTGCATACCAAATCGTAGACGCGCCACAGCAGTTGTCCGCGCGATCCCACCGCCGCCGGAAATCTCGGATTCAGCACGCTCCCCTCGGGCGTGATGGTCTCGATCGGCGCGAACAGGCCCGAGTTGATCGCGATCTCCGAGCCTCCCAGCAGCGCCATGAACACCATGTTGGACGTGAAGTTCCCGATCAGATCCGGCGGGCAGTTGAGTGCGTTGGCGACTTGCGGCCCGGTGCCCGTGAAATCAACCGTGATGCTGTCGCCTTTGACCGCGAGCGTTACCACGATCTCGACGCTCGTGCCGCCGCCGTCGTCGAAGGTCTCCGCGCATCTGTATCTGCCGCCGGGAATCGAACGGATTACCGCGCGTACCTGGTTCTCGCTATGTGCCAGCAGATGCCGATAGCAATTGACTACTGTCTCATAGCCATACTTCCCGAATAGTGCGCCAAGCGCACGCTCGCCGCGATTGCACGCGGCCACTCCCGCGTCGAGATCGCCCAGCACGTCGTCCGGCGCGCGCACGGCTGCGGCGATTATCTCGCGCACCGACTCATTCAGCTCCCCTTGATCGTAAAGTTTGACCGCCGGCAGCCGCAGGCCCTCTTCGTAAATCTCGGCGCACGGCAGCCCCATCCCTCCCGGGAAACGCCCGCCGATATCCGTGTGATGCTGCACCACGGCGGCGAAGCCGCGATGCTCGCCGCGCCAGAAAATCGGCTTCACCAGCGCTATATCCGGCAGATGCGACAAACCGCCGTACGGATCATTCGATATGATTATGTCGCCGGGCCGGAATTTCCCCCGATATTTCCGCATGATGTGCGGCATCACCGCGGTGAAATAACCCAGACCGTACGGTACCGCCTGCGCGATCACGCTGCCCTCAGGGTCGAGCAGGCCGGCCGAGAAATCACCGCCCTCCTTGGCCACGATCGATCGCGTAGTCTGCTTCATCGTAATGTTCATCTCCTCCGAGGCGGAGATGAGTTCGTGCCGCATCACTTCGATCAAAATCGGGTCAAACTTCGTCGTCGTCATCATCCTGCCCGCCGGGGCTTGGATCGTTGTTCCGGCTTCTCCGTTTCTCAGTAGAGGATCGAACTGGATTACTCAATCGCGCGGCTATCCCGCGATGCTCTCGCCATCGACGCCCGGCATTGTCGCCATGGCGGGACCGGAGTTTCAGACCACGCCACGGGACCGAAGGCGCGCAATCTCCTGCTCGTTGTAACCGAGTGACGCGAGGACGGCGCTGGTATGCTCGCCCTTTTCGGGCGTCGGCGTGCGCAACGCCCACGGCGTGCGGCTCAATTCCACCGCCTGCCCAACCAGCTCCTGGCGCCCGTGCCGCGGATTCTCGATCGCGCGCGCAATCCCGATGTGTTGCACCTGCGGATCGGCAAACACTTCGTCCATCCGGTAGATTGGACCGCATGGCACGCCCGCGCCGTTGAGCAGGTCGATCCATTCCGCCGAGGGCTTCGTCCGCGTGATCTCCTCGATGATCGCGTTGAGCTGGTCGCGATTGGTGCGCCGGGCTCCCTCGCTCGCGTACGCGGGATCTTTGGCCAGGTGCTCGGCGCCGAGCGCCCGGCACAGGCGGCCGAAGATGCCAAACCCCGCGGCTGCAATATTGATGTGCCCGTCGGCGGTCGCGAACACGCCCGTCGGGATGCCGGTCGGATGATTATTCCCCGCCTGTGGCGGAATCTCCTTGCCGATCAGCCAGCGCGCGGCCTGGAAATCCAGCATCGCGATCTGCGCGGCAAGCAACGAGGATTGTACCCACTGCCCTTCGCCCGATCGCTCACGCTCGTACAGCGCGAGCAAAATCCCCATCGCGCAAAACACACCCGCGCTGACGTCCGCGATTGCGATGCCGACGCGGACCGGCCCCTGGCCCGGCAGCCCGGTGATCGACATCAAGCCGCCCATCCCTTGCGCAATCTGGTCGACGCCCGGGCGATCACGGTAGGGACCATCCTGGCCGAACCCCGAGATGCTGCCGTAGATCAACCGCGGATTGACCGTCCGCAGGCTCTCATAGTCGATACCCAGCCGATGCTTGACGTCGGGGCGGTAGTTTTCGACCAGCACGTCGGCGTGCTCGGCCAGACGCTTCAGGATTTCCACTCCCTCAGGGGCCTTGAGGTTGAGAGTGATGCTCTGTTTGTTGCGATGGAGGTTTTGGAAATCGGGACTGTTGCGCGACGCAAAGTCCGAACCGTCACCCGGTTCCTCGACCTTGAGGACATCGGCTCCCCAGTCGGCAAGCTGGCGCACGGCCGTGGGGCCTGCGCGCGCGCGAGTGAGGTCGATGACTGTTATGTTTGAAAGCGGAAGCTTGCCCATGCGGTTCACATCTCATTCGCCCGGATTGCCGAGCTGGGATTCAAGCGATCTGTAGGAGTTGTTCCGTTCGATTGCAACCATAAGCCGAGTGATCACACCCCGCCGTCAAGGGTGAAATAGACCAGCGGGACACGAGCGCGCGCTGGCCCGCGCTCTCAGTGACGCCGACGCCGATCGAACCGGAGGGCGCGCCCGTCGTACGATAGTCCGGGCTTGAGGCCGCCTATGACCTGTCGTGGTCGCGTCCGAGGAAGTCCAACACCCGCTCCATGACCTCGCCCTTGGGATAGATGGCGTTCAAGACGCGCGATCGCGTCAATGGGTCACTGGCGAAGAAGCGCTCGTAGAGCACCTGACGGCTGCCGAAGGCACTGCAGGCAATGTCCCAGGCCAGACGAAAGAGCTTGACGCGATCACGCGCCGTCGAGGTATCGGTAGCCAGGTATTGCTCGATTTCGGGGGCGAGCGGGCTCGCGAAGTCGGTTTCGCTCGGGATGATCATGAAGCTGCTGGAGCCGAGGAGCTGAAGGATCTCCACCATCCGCGGATATGCGGTCATGAACAGGTTGCGGGTAATTTCCACCGGCAAATGGGCAGGACACATCACGCCCCATTCATCGATCTCCGCATCGGCTTCGGCGGCCCGCATGCAGGCACGCATGAGTTCGGTGTACATCATCAGCTCGCTCAGACGCTCCTCGGAGTGAGGGAGGTGAGCGTTTCCGAGCGTCTGCGTCATCAGGAGTGCGACGCCCAGGATGAGCTCGCATTTGGCGAGGTTCTTGGTCACGCCCTGATGGGCCGAATGCCTGGACGCGTGGGTTTGGAGGGCGGCTCCATTGACCAAATCAACGTCGCCCAGGAGGAACACCCGTTCCCACGGCACCAGCACGTCATCGAAGAAAACGACGGAATCCATCTCCTCGAAGCGCGAGCCGAGAGGATGGTCAAAATGCGAACGTTCGAGATCGAAGCTCTCGCGGCATAGGAATTTAAGTCCGGGCGTACCACAGGGAATCGCGAAGCTGAGAGCAAAGGGGCTATGGCGCTCGGTCATCCGCGCGAGACGAGGGGAGTAGACGGCGATTTCATCCGCCATCGGTCCGAGCGTCGCGAGGATGCGCGCGCCGCGCACGACGATACCGGCGCTGGTCTCGCGCATCATGCGGAGCGCCGTTCCCTCCTGCAGGTTGAACTCACCAGAGACGTCGCGGCTGCGTTGCAGGTTGATCAGCGAGTGGGTCAGGGTGAGGTCATGCTCGCGAATATGTTCGTAGTAGCGCCTCAAATTCTCCGCGAACTCGCGACGGCCGCGCGCGAAATACTCCCCCGCGCCAGCCCATGCGGCGAAGGTAACATTCATGAAGTCCGGCGAACGGCCCATCATGCCGCAGGTCGAGCGCGCCCAGTTGAGCATCATCCCGCGCCGCGCTTCCAACTCCTGCCTGGTCCTGGGAATAATGAACGACAAGCCGACGCGATCGCCGCTGGACGGCGAAACGTAGGTCATCTCGTCGCGCAGTTTCGGATCGTGCTGCATGTCGTAAAGGGACGCGATGGCGCGCACGCCGCTCTCCAACCCGGGATGGGTCGTCACGTCCTTGACCCGTTCGCCGCGCAGCCAAACCTCTCGTTCCTGCTGCCGTAGACCCTCGATGTACTGATTCCCGGTTCGCGCGGGCATCACCTTCTCCTAAATGACTCAGGTCTTATGCGCGGGCTGATCTTCGTCCCAAGGGCCGGGGAAACGGCCGAGGTCCACCAGGTCTTCGGCGAAGAGTCGCTCATGCCGGGGCCATTGGCTTGGCGGCAACTCGTAGGAAACCTCGATTCCGTTGCCGTCGGGATCGCGAAAGTAAATCCCGATGGAGATGCCGTGGTCGGACACCCGGTCGATATGTACATCTTTTTCTTTCAGCCGCCGGTAGAGTTCTTTCAAATCATCGAGGCTGGACATCATCCAAGCCATGTGATTCAGGCCCACTTGCCGCTTCTGCTGGGCCGGGGCTTCTTCGCCGACCTGAAGCAGCGCAACCTCATGCGACTGTTCGAGATCTGCCGATAAGAAAGCCGCCTGCCCGGGCCGAAGCCCGTAGGTGTGCAGTCCCGGCACGTCGGTATACCATCTGTGCGAGCGTTCGAGGTTGCGTACGGCAATGTTCACGTGCCCCAGATATCGCGGTCGGTAGCTCATTGCGTTCCTCCTCGCGGTCGGTGAACTCGAACCCGCCGCCGAGACCGGCCATTCAGGGCCGCAGCAAAGTCGTCGGCACGGCCTGCAACGTGGCCGAAACCACGTTTACTCTCTCATTGTTCGGCGTGTTCCTCAAATGCTTCGCGGAGGTCTGTGAAAGATCGGTGCGATTCTTCCGGCCAGGCCTCAACTTCTCGGCACAATCGCCTGCGCGCCGAGTTGCGGCCAGGCGGCCGGAGCACTCGCCTTGGCCAGACGTTCGTCGATGGGCAGGCGCTCATCCCACCGTGATGCGATTATCCGCCGTCCGTTGAACCCGTCCGAGGCGGCCGACGCCAGCCATACTGCTGGGGCCTGCATCACTTCGGGCTGAATCAGGCTGGCCCGGTCGAACGGGGCGCTGGCTGGAATCATGTTGGTATTGGCAACTCCACCGGGCACCAAAACGTTAGCCGTCACGCCGCTGTCCTCAAGCTCCTGCGCAATGGTCGCGACGAAGGCCTCGTGACCGGCTTTCGAGGGCCCATAGGGAGCGCCGCCGCGCCGATACATCGTATCCATGCTGGTGGTGACCCCGATGATACGCCCCCACTTTTGCGATCTCAGATGGCCGATCGCGGCCCTCGCGAGGAAAAATGGGCCGCTCAAGTTTATCGCAATTACCCGGTTCCAGATTTCCGGCGTGATGGTCCAGAAATCGCTGTCCAGCCTTTGGCTTCCGATGGCGCCGCTATGATGAAGACCGGCGTTGTTCACCAGGATGTGCAGCCCGCCCAAATCCGCGATCGTTTTTCGCACTGCTTGATCCGCAGCCACGGGATCGGAGACATCGGCCGAAAGCGCCAAGGCGCACTGAGGACCCCCGATCGCACGCATCTCCACGAGCCGTTCGTTCAACCAGCCCTGGTTGACGTCGAGCATCGCGACTCGTGCGCCCGCGCGCACGAAACCGAGCGTGATCGCATGGCCGAGGCCGGTCGGGCTCGCGGCGCCGGTTACGATTGCCACTTTTCCCTCTAATGATTCCTTCGCCTGCGCCATTGTAGTCACCTTCAGGGATTTTCATGTAATTCGCATAGCCTTCATCCAGGTACAACCTTCCGGCAGGCGCAACCCCTCAGCGAACTCGTATATAATCGCCGGCTGGCCGCACTTGACGCTTATGGTTTGCGTTCACGCGCATAGTCCCTGAAGTGGTAGAGTGCATCAGATTTCGCGACTCACTACGCTCCTTGGAGGCGTCGAACATGATAGAGCCATTAAGAATCGGCCACGCGGTCCTGGGAGTGCGCAACCTTGAGCGGTCGCGGAAATTTTATACCGAAATACTCGGCGCCAAGGTGCGGAAAACTTATCCCGAGGTCAAGATGGTATTTCTTGCCTGTGGCGATCACGACCATCATGAGTTAGCGCTGGCCGAGGTCGGGGACAACGCACCTGGACCACTCAACAAAGGTGTCGGACTATTTCATCTCGCCTTTCGCCTGCACGACTGGGCGCACCTTCAGGCGGCGTATCGGGAGCTTAAGGAAAAAGGGGTTACGATCGTTGGAATGGTTGACCACAATATCACCAGGAGCGTCTACTTCCTGGATCCCGACGGCAACCAGCTCGAAGTTTACTGCGACAATCCGCGCTGGCGCGAAGTGATCGGCACCAACCGTTCGGAACCTCTTGACCCCGAGGGTCCGGAGCCGGAGGCCGTCAGGACCAGCGAATTCAACGTTGCACCGGCGCGTTCCAGTGCATCCGCCAATACCGCGACCAAATAAATTCAAGTGTCTGGCTCGATGCTCCCGAATCCAGCGATCGAAGACGACCTCTCCTCCGAGAACGCGGCCTACTCCAAGGTACGATGGAAGCTGCTGCCCTTCCTCTTCGTGCTCTACGTAGTTGCCTACCTCGACCGCATCAACGTCGGTTTCGCCTCGCTCCAGATGAACCGGGAACTCGGGTTGAGCGAAGCCGCCTTCGGCTTCGGCGCCGGCGTGTTCTTCATCGGTTACTTCGTCTTCGAGGTCCCGAGCAACCTTATGTTGCAGCGGATCGGCGCCCGCGTCTGGATTAGCCGAATCATGCTCTCGTGGGGCGTCGTCGCCATGGCGATGATGCTGGCGCGCGGCACCAAAAGCTTCTACCTGCTTCGCTTTCTGCTCGGCGTCGCGGAAGCCGGCTTTTTCCCGGGGATCATCTTCTATCTGACGCACTGGTTTCCCGCCCGCGAACGGGCACGCTCGGTCTCGATGTTCATGACCGCCACGCAAGTCGCCGGGGTGATCTCAGGGCCGGTCTCGGGAGCGCTGCTCGGAATGCGCGGCGTATGGGGCCTCTCGGGCTGGCAGTGGCTTTTTCTCGCCGAAGGCCTACCCGCGGTGATCCTGAGGATCGCGGTCGCGCTGTATTTGCCTAACGGTCCGGAGGACGCCTCGTGGTTGAACGCGGATGAGCGCAAGTCACTTGCCGCAGGGCTGGCGCTCGAGCGCGAGGGCCGCAAAACCTGGAATAACCATACCCTCGCCTACGCGCTGGCGAATGCCAGGGTTTGGCTATTGGCGCTGCTCTACTTCACTATCGTCTTCGGCCACTATGGGATCGCACTGTGGCTTCCGCAGATCATCAAGGGCTTCGGCGGAATGAGTGACCTTCGCGTCGGGATGTTGTCATCGATTCCATTCATAGCCGCCGCAATAACCATGGTGGTCGTGGCGAAGCATTCCGATTCCAGGAATGAGCGGCGCTGGCATCTCGCGATACCCGCCTTGGTGGGCGGGTTTGCGCTGGCATTGGCGGCAGCGGCCCGCCGTCCGATGCTGGCCCTCGCCGCGATCACGATCGCGGAAGCCGGCGTGTCGAGCACCGCCGGTCCCTTCTGGACGTTGCCGCCGAGCTTTCTTGACGGCGCCGCCGCGGCCGGAGGTATCGCGCTGATCAACTCGACTGGCAACCTCGCCGGATTCGTCGGACCCTCCGTCGTCGGCTTGATCAAGCAACTCACGCACAGCTTCGCGGGCGGACTGCTGTTGATGGCCGCCGCAATCATCGCCGCGGGGCTGATCGCGCTAGCGCTTCCGGAGATAGAGCGGCCGCCGTCGCGCGGGCTCTGACTGGATCCTTCGGGCAGGGACGAAATGTGAGCCGCGAGGCTGACAGCTTTGCGCGCCAGTGACTTACGCTTGCGAGCATGAACGATCGCCGCGACCGAGCTATCTCGGAAGTTCCTTCAAGGCCGTCGATACGCGGTCGGCACCCGAGCGTTGCGCAACTTCCTCATATAGCTGACGCACCCTTTCAGCGACCTGCCCCCATGTATATCTCTCTTTTACCAGGCGATATCCCGCCTCACCGAGTGCCCGGCACAACTCGCGATTCAAAACCAGTTCGCCCAGTCTGGAAGCCACCGCGAGCGGCGAATCGCACAGAAACCCGTTGACACCGTCGCGTATGATCGCGGCCACCGGTCTGCAATGGGAATTCCCAACGACCGGTTTCCGCATCATCCATGCTTCGAGAAACACCATGCCGAAGCTTTCATATTCCGACAACAGCGCAAACGCATCGCACGCCGCATACGCATCCAGCAGTTCCTCGCGGGAAACGTGTCCGATGTATAACGTGTGCGGCGACGAGACCGGAATGCGGTCGATGTCGTCTCCTATCATCACCAGAATCACATTCGGGTTGTTTACCCGATCGACTGCTTCGATCAGTTGCCTGTAACCCTTGGCCGGCTCTTTGCGTCCAACCGACAAAACGACGAATTTCCCACCTAGCCGATGCTTATCCCGAAACCGCTGTCCGGAAATGCCGGGGCTCGAGAATAACTTCTCATCAACTCCCGCACCAACGATTTCGGGATTCGACCCGGGCGCCACTTCTCTGAAAATCTCCTGAGAGTACGAGGTTTGCGCCAATATCAAGTCGGCGTTGGATAAACTCGTATAAATGCTCCGAAAATGATGATAAGCATCATCCGGATGGAACAGAGCCAGAACCGCCACCGGTTTTCGGCGCAATTTCGCAATACTCACTACCTGCCAGACCAGCGCAAACGGTACAAATCCCACGACAACGAGATCGAATCTGGCGATCTCCCCGATCAGTGTCTGCAGAAGTGTGGCTGACCACGGCCCGCGTCCCAGCATCGCCAGCCAATCATAAACTGCCGGCCGCGCCATCGCGCGTTGCCGATAGGACTCGACCAGATTGCGTGACCCGCGCTCAACGCGTCCGAACAACTTCTCCTCGCGCCGCAATCTCCGCAGAATCGGCCACGACAGAAGATGCCCCAGCGCGGTCGGGAGTGAAAAACTCGCCGAGAACCGCTTTATCCTTATTCTGTCACGTGTTTCCGACCCGCGCGGGTAATCGTTGGGCCAGCGCAATGAAAACGCCGAGGTCGGGCGGAGATCGCGAGTCCTTGTGGTCCAAACCTCAACTTCAACTCCCGACGCCGCCAGGTGTCTGGTCAGCATGTATTCGTAATAATCGGAACCGTTAGTCAGTTCATGCCCAAAGACCGGAAAGACATGTAGTACTTTCATGCCGAGGTAAAAGCGATCCCGGAAATCGCAAGTCCAAGTTGACGGCCCAACGAATCCTTGTACGTCTTGCCGGCGCATAGCACCACGTCATATTGGCCCGGCTTCACCTCGACCTTGAATTCATGGTTTCCCCATTGGATCGAGGGGATCGTGAAATTTATTCGGGCGCACGCGTTGGGATCGCCAAGAGGTCGGATCTCCAGACTGTAAGGCTGGCCCGCCGAGGCCGCTCGCGCCTCAATCCTAAGCGTGGTCGCGCCCATTCCAACAGCAAATAACGCTGACGCGTGCGCCTCCGTCCACCTGAAGTTCCTGGCTCCGTCCCGCTCTGTCGGGTACCAACCGAAAACCAATTGTGCGAGTTCAGTCTCGCCGTCGACCTGCAGCGACGACCGGGCGTCTCCAATCGATGGTCTGAACGCCTGATTGTTCGGAGTTGGCGGCGGATACGGTCCCCAGCTCCGATCCAGCAGATGGTCGAACGGCTGACGGCATTTCCTGAGTTTTGTGCGCCACCGGACGGTGGACGGCAGATGGCACAGATTCCATGTCCATGCCTTCAATGGAACGGTTCTGACCGATGGTGTCGCGAGATACTGTGCCGAATGTGGAATCTCATGCCATAGC
>Ga0187818_10001280_pt1 | contig 10088 bp, 17 predicted proteins | sample NC_wetland_sal_i_14_FD_130581 | JGI IMG/M metagenome (GOLD analysis project Ga0187818, IMG submission 130581) | Wetland sediment microbial communities from Neuse River Estuary, North Carolina, USA - SO4_3 | ecosystem: Environmental > Aquatic > Freshwater > Wetlands > Sediment | place: USA...
TAGCTAGGAGCTAGTAGCCAGGGGAAAGCTGAGAGCTGAATTTATGGCACGTTCAACAAAAAAGGGCGCGTTCGTCGATAGCTACCTGCAATCGCGGGTGGAAGGCATGAACTCGCGCAACGAGAAAAAGGTGTTGCGCACCTGGTCGCGGCGGTCGACGGTCATCCCGGAATTTGTGGGGCACACCATCGCCGTGCACAACGGGAAGAAATTCATCCCGGTGTACGTGACCGAGAACATGGTGGGACACAAGCTGGGTGAGTTCAGTTTCACCCGCCAGTTTAAGGGACACTCCATGAGGGCGGCTACCGAAGTGGCAGCCAAGCCGGCGGGAGTGCCGGGCGGTCCGGGAGCTCCGGTTCCCGCGGCGGGAGCGGCTCCGGCGGCGCCAGCGGCTCCGGCGCCGAAGGCGTAACAACAGCTATTGGCCATTAGCTCGTGGCGCTTAGCTAAAAGCCAAAGGCTAATAGCTAAAGAGCAGAAGACGAAACAGCGGTTGTTGGAAAGATATCAATATGGAATTTCGAGCTCAAGCACGTTTCATGCGCGTGTCGCCGCAAAAGGCTCGCCTGGTGCTGGATTTGATCAAGGGCCGGCGCGTCGAAGACGCCCTCAATACACTGACCTTCACCAAGAAGCGGGTGGCGGCTTCGGTTGAGAAGTTGCTGCGTTCGGCGCTGGAGAACGCCAATTATCTGAGTTCGGAAAAGGGCATCGACGTGGATGTGGATAAGCTGTACGTGAAGCGCGCCATCGCCAACGATGGGCCGCGGATGAAGCGTATTCGTCCGGCCCCGATGGGTCGTGCTTTCCGGTACGTGCGGCGTATTGCGCACATCGAGATCGAACTGGCGGAGCGCGGCAAGAACGGCGAAGTGGCGAATGTAGTGGGCGCGGAGAGAGTGAGTGCCCAGGCTCCGTCAAAATCGAAGCCCAGAGCGAAAGCTAAGGGCAAGACAGAAAAGACCAAGCGGAGCGCCAAAGACACCAAGAAGTTTGCAGGAGCACGGTAGGAATCCCGGGTTCGTCCCGGACTGCGAGGAATGAGATGGGACAGAAGGTTCATCCTTATGGTTTTCGCCTCGGCTACACCAAGCCGTGGAAGTCGCGCTGGTTTGCCGAGCGGGATTACGACAAGCAGCTGCTCGAAGACGTCAAGCTAAAGAACGAACTCAAGGAAAAGCTGAAGTCGGCGGGTGTCAGCTCAATCGAAATCGAGCGTCCCGGCAACAAGCTGCGCGTCATTATTAAGACCGCGCGTCCGGGCATCATCATCGGACGCAAAGGCGCGGAGATCGACAAGCTCAAAGCGGAAGTGCAGAAGCGCATGAGCGGCCGCGACGTTTATGTCGATATTCAGGAAGTGCACAAACCGGAGCTGGATGCGCAACTGGTCTCGGAGTCGATCGCGCTGCAACTGGAAAAGCGCGTGGGATTCCGGCGGGCTATGCGCAAGGCTGTCGATTCGGCGCTGCGTTTTGGTTGCAAAGGGATCAAGGTGCGGGTCAGCGGGCGCTTGAACGGCAACGAAATCGCGCGCTCGGAATGGTATTTGCAGGGGCGTTTGCCGCTGCACACGCTGCGCGCCGACATCGAGTACGGATTTTCCGAGGCCATGACGACCTACGGCGTGATTGGCGTGAAGTGCTGGATCTATAAAGGCGAGATTTTGCCGACGAAAAAGCGCGAGGCCCAGCAGCCGGCGGCAGGAGCGTTTTAGGGAAGGCAGAAGGAAAAAGTTAGAAGTAAGAAGGCAGAAGTTAGAAGTAAGAAAACTGATCATGGTTTTAACTTTTGCATTTTGACTTCTTCATTCTGCATTTGAGAGCTGACTTATGTTGATGCCCAAGAAAGTGAAGTACCGCAAGCAGCAGCGCGGACGTATGACTGGCAAGGCATGGCGCGGAAGCGAGCTGGCATTTGGGGACTATGGATTGAAGGTGCTCGAACCCGGCTGGATCACCGACCGGCAGATCGAGGCTGCTCGCGTGGCCATGACCCGCTTCATCAAGCGCGGCGGCAAAATTCAGATTCGCTTGTTCCCCGACAAGCCGGTGACCAAGAAGCCCGCCGAAACCCGTATGGGCAAGGGCAAAGGGGCCCCGGATCATTGGGTGGCCGTGGTTCGTCCGGGCAAAATTCTATTTGAGATGGAAGGGGTGACGGCGCAGGACGCTTTCGAGGCTATGCGTCTGGCTTCGCACAAGCTGCCCCTGCGCACCCGGTTCGTGAAACGCGAATCGGCGGCGCACTGAAAGACAAGAATCGAGAACTGATTCATGAAACCCGAAAAAGTCCGCAACTTGACCGACGAGGAGCTTCGCCAGCAGGAGCGTGAGCTCAACGACCAACTCTTCAAGTTGAAGTTCCAGCTCAACATGGGCCAGACCGAGAGCCTGAAGAAGATTCGCGGCTTGCGCAAGGACATCGCGCGGGTCAAGACCATTGCCCGGGAACGGGAACTCGCCGGCATCGGCAAAACGGAGACCAAGTAATGCCCGAGACCAACGTACAGCAAAGCCAGCCGGCGGCTGCGGGCCGGCGCAAGGAAGTGGTTGGCGAAGTGGTTTCCAACCGCATGCAAAAGACCATCGTGGTGGAAGTGGTGCGCAAGAAGTCGCACGCGTTCTACGGTCGTGTGGTCTCGAAAGCCAAGAAATTTTATGCCCACGACGAGAAAAACGAAGCGCACGTTGGAGATGTGGTACGGCTGGAAGAAACTCGGCCTTTATCCAAGCTGAAACGCTGGCGCCTCAAACAGGTTGTCCGGCGCGCCGCGCTGGCGCCGGAGCAGATCGCCGCGGCGGAAGTGAAGTAAAACCGGGGTGTACAGGGAGATTGAACTATGGCCGTGATGATGAGATCGATGCTCGAGGTCGCCGACAACTCCGGCGCTCGCAAGCTGCAGATGATCCTTCCGCTGGGCGGCCACACCGGATTGCGCGCCGGTCTGGGAGACGTGATCACTGCCAGCGTGAAAGAGGCTTCGCCGGACGGCCAGGTGAAAAAGGGCACGGTGGTGAAAGCGGTGATTGTGCGCACTCGCAAGGAGTATGGCCGCCGCGACGGCACTTATATTCGTTTCGACCAGAATGCCGCTGTTTTGATCAACGAGGCCGGCGAACCGGTGGGAACTCGCGTTTTCGGGCCGGTTGCCCGCGAGTTGCGCGAGAAGAAGTTTTTGAAGATTGTTTCGTTGGCACCAGAAGTGCTTTAGGAGATTGAGTAATCGAGCAATTGAGTAATTGTGCAATTTGAAAAAACGAGCGACGTTCGGCTTTTTCAATTGCCAAATTACCCAATTACTAAATTACAAAATTGGAGTTAGCAATGACGGTAGCGGCAACAGCGCATAAACGAGTCGACATTCGGCGGAACGACACGGTGAAGGTGATTACCGGGCGCGATAAGGGCAAGGAAGGCCGCGTCCTGCGCGTGTTCCCGAACGAAGCCAAAGTTCTGGTTGAACACGTCATGATCATGAAGAAGCACGTGCGGCCCAACCCGCAGCGCAACGTGAAGGGCGGAATCGCGGAGCAGGAGAGCCGCATCTCGCTTTCGAACGTGCAGCTGGTTTGTCCCACCTGCGGGCCAGTACGTATCGGCCATGAAATGCGGGGCGACCGCAAAGTCCGGGTGTGCAAGAAGTGCGGAACGACATTGGACAAGTAGCTAGTAGCTAGGAGCTAGTAGCTCGAAGGTAGCGGAGAGATGGCGAAAGACAAAAAAGATAAGAAGGGCGCGCAGCCGGAAGAGCAACGGGCCCCGGAAGCCGCGCGGCACAGTGCCAAGCAGACGCCGCGGCTGAAAGCGCGGTTCAAGCAGGAAATCGCTCCCACGTTGATGAAGGAGTTCGAGTTCAAGAACCCGATGGCGGTACCGCATCTGCATAAGATCGTGGTCAACATGGGTGTGGGCGAAGCTACGCAGAATGCCAAGGTATTGGATCCTGCGGTGAACGAACTTAGCCAGATCACGGGTCAGAAGCCGGTAATAACAAGGGCCAAGAAATCCATCGCGGCCTTCAAGGTGCGCGAGGGCCAGGCGATCGGCGCCATGGTCACGCTGCGCGGCGACCGTATGTATGAATTCTTCGACCGGCTGGTCAATGTTGTGCTGCCCCGGGTGCGGGACTTCCGTGGGGTTTCGACCAAGTCGTTCGACGGCCGTGGCAATTACACGCTCGGCCTGCACGACCAGTTGATTTTTCCGGAGATCGATTACGCCAAGGTGGACAAGCTGAAGGGGATGAACGTCACGATCGTGACCACGGCCGCGAGCGACGATCAGGCGCGTGCCCTGCTCAAACACCTCGGCATGCCGTTCCGGGCGTAGGAATTTTTGTAGAGACGTAGCTTGGCTACGTCTCCGAGACGTTGCAAGCAACGTCTCTACAGGAGAAACGTTGGCCACTACAGCAAAACGAGTGAAGGACGCAAAGAAACCCAAGTTTTCCACGCGCCAGCATAACCGCTGCAAGATCTGCGGGCGGCCGCGCGCCTATATCCGCAAATTCGGCATCTGCCGCCTGTGTTTTCGCGGCCTGGCCTTGCGCGGAGAGATTCCCGGGGTTTCGAAGTCGTCCTGGTAGTAACGGCTTCAGTCGAGGCCGCAAGAACGCCTGACGGCTCGGGTCTTAGGCCACGGAAGTTGGGCGAAAGATGTCGCCGCAGGTTCTTCGGCTTGCCGCAACATAGAGCCAAGCAAACGGGCGATGAGGAGAAGCAAAACGATGAGGTTGACCGATCCGGTCGCAGACATGCTGGCGCGAATTCGTAACGCGATTAGCGCCCGGCACCAGAAGGTGGACATTCCGGCTTCCAAGCTGAAGCTGGAGATCGCCCGCATCCTGAAGGAAGAGGGCTACATTTCTAACTTCAAGGCTACGGAAGAGGAAGGGCACAAAGTCCTTCGCATCTACCTGAAGTACGGCAACAACAATGAAGCGGCGATCTCGAATGTGGCGCGCGTTTCCAGTCCCGGATGCCGTGTCTATGTGCGGCGCAGCGAGATTCCACGTGTGCTCGGCGGGCTGGGCATCAACATTCTCACCACGCCCCGCGGCGTGATGACCGGACGCCAGGCGCGCAAGGAAGGCCTCGGCGGAGAACTTCTCTGCGAGGTTTGGTAGAAAGGCAGCTCTTGGCTGTTAGCCTTTAGCTCTTTAGCCGCAGGCTAAGAGTGAGGCACTAGAGCCAAGAGCTGAGAGCCAAGAGCTGAGAGCTGAATTTTATGTCACGAATTGGAAAAAAGCCGATCGCGATCCCCAAGGGAGTGACGGTCAAGATCGAAGGAAATACGGTCGCCGTGCAGGGCCCCAAGGGTAAGGTGGACACCCGTTTGCCCGCGGGCATCCGCATGGAGCAGCAGGACGGGCACCTGGTGGCGATTCGCGAGAACGATTCGCAGGCTGCCGTTCATGGCCTGGCACGCGCTTTGGTCAACAACGCCGTCGAAGGTGTCACCAAAGGCTGGACTCGCGAACTGGAAATTGTTGGCATTGGGTATCGCGCCGAAGTGAAGGGGAAGGGCACGGTGGTGTTCAGCCTGGGCTACTCCCATCCGATTGAGTATCCGCTGCCCTCCGGCATCGAAGTCGCCGTGGATCCCAAGCAGACGAAGCTGACCATCAGCGGCATTGACCGTCAGAAGGTTGGCCAGGTTGCGGCGGAGATGCGCGGCCTGCGGCCGCCCGACCCGTACAAGAACAAGGGTGTGCGCTATGCCGGCGAGCGCCTGAAGAAGAAGGTCGGAAAGACGGGGGCAAAATAGCGGCGCTTAGCGGGCGTGAGCGGAGCGGGAGCCCGCTGCCGCTATCCTGAGCGAAGCGAAGGATCTCAAGTTAGTCGTTGGCCGTTGGTCGTTGGCCAAAACCGAGTTTGCTTGGCTCACGACGAAGGACCGACGACGAACGACCAAGGATTGAAGCGATGCTTACGAGAACTTCAAAGAACACGAACCGGCGGCATGTGCATGAGCGCATTCGCAAGAAGATTCTGGGGACTTCCGAGCGGCCGCGTCTGAACGTCTACCGCTCGCTGAATCATATTTACGTGCAAGTGATCGACGATCTTAGCGGCGCAACCCTGGTCTCCGCGCATTCTGCGGAAGGCAAGAAGGGTGAGAGGCGTACCGGCGGAAACGTGGCCTCGGCAAAGGCGGTCGGCAAAGCCATCGCCGAACGCGCCAAGGCCAAGGGGATCACCAAGGTCGTTTTCGATCGCGGCGGTTACATTTACCACGGACGGGTGAAGGCGCTGGCTGACGCCGCGCGGGAAGCCGGACTGAAGTTCTAGAGAATTGGTAATTGAGTAATTGGTAATTTGGTAATTTGAAGAGCCGCCGAAATCAGGCGCTTTTGAGATTACAAATTCCCCGATTACAAATTACAAATTGAGAAGAGAGCTGAATGCCAACAATCATTAAGAAGCTCGATGCGGGTTCCTACCAGTTGAAAGACCAGGTGGTGGCAATCAACCGGGTCACCAAGGTGGTCAAGGGAGGCAAGAATCTCTCCTTTGCCGCGCTGGTGGTGGTGGGAGATCCCAGTGCTGCCGTGGTCGGATACGGATCGGGGAAGGCGAAAGAAGTTCCCCAGGCGATCCGCAAGGGAATTGAGTCGGCGAAAAAGAATCTGATGCAGGTCAATTTGACCCAGACCACCATCCCGCATACCAGCCTCGGACGTTACGGCGCGGGCATGGTGTTGCTGAAGCCGGCTCCGGAAGGCACGGGTGTAATCGCTGGCGGAGCGGTGCGCGCGGTCATGACTTCGGCCGGGATTCAGAATGTGCTTACGAAATCGATCGGGACGACGAACCCGCACAACGTGATCAAGGCGACATTTGACGCGCTGAAAAAGCTCAAGAACCGGGACAGCGTGGCTGCCATGCGCGGCAAGACGGTGGAAGAGCTGTAACTGAGTAGCTAGGAGCTAGTAGCTAGGAGCTGGGGATTCTCGGACGGCGCGTCACCCGATGTGAGGAATTCGAAATCATGGGAAAGAAAGCAAATACCGGCAGCGGCAAAATACAGCTCAAGTGGGTGCGTTCCGCGATTTGCGCACCGGTGAAACACAAGCGCGTGGTCAAAGGGCTGGGCTTCACCCGGCTGAACCAGGTGATTGAGCGTCCGGACACTCCCGCCATCCGCGGCATGGTGGCCAAAGTACCGCACTTGGTCGAGATTGTGCAATAAGAATGCATCGTAGAGACGTAGCTAGCTACGTCTCTACAGCTGAGAGCTTATTTATGAATCTTTCTAATGTTCGAGCACCGAAGAAGGCAGCGGAGAACAAGAAGCGCGTGGGCCGGGGCATGGGCTCCGGCATGGGCAAAACCTCGACCCGCGGACACAAAGGCCAGCGTTCCCGCAGCGGTTCACGCATGATGCGCGGCTTTGAGGGCGGCCAGATGCCGTTGCATCGCCGCATGCCCAAGCGCGGGTTCACCAATATCTTCCGCAAAGAGTTCAACATTGTGAATCTGGAAAAACTGGCCGGGCTGGGCGAAACTACAATTACCCCGGAAGTGCTGCGCAAGGCTGGCGTCATCAGCACCAAACACCCGGTAAAGATTCTTGGTGACGGGGAGCTCTCCGCCGCGCTTACCGTGCACGCTCATAAATTTTCCAAGTCGGCTCAGGAGAAGATCACCAAGGCTGGCGGCAAGTTCGAGGTCTTGCAGTAATGTGGGAGAAATTCGCCAACATCTTTCGCATCCCTGACCTGCGCAAGCGCATTCTGTTTACGCTAGGTCTGCTGGCGGTGTATCGCCTGGGTGGTCATATCCCCACGCCCGGAGTGAATGCCGATAAGCTGCAGCAGTTCTTCGAACAGAACCGCGGCACGTTTCTGGGTTTTGTCGACCTGTTCTCAGGGGGCCAACTGCGCCGCTTGACAATCTTTGCCCTGGGCATCATGCCCTACATCACGGCATCCATCATTTTGCAGCTCCTCACCGTCGTTTATGAGCCGCTGGCGAAGTTGCAGAAAGAAGGTGAGCTGGGCCGTAAGAAGATTACTCAGTGGACGCGGTATTTGACCGTCGTTCTGAGTTCGGTTCAGTCTCTGGGTATCGCCATCAGCCTGGAGAAGTCGGGCGATTTCGTGGTCAATCCCGGCATCGGTTTCATCCTGATGACCATGCTGACCCTCACCACGGGCAGCGCCTTCATCATGTGGCTGGGCGAGCAGATCACCGAACGCGGCGTCGGCAACGGCATGTCGCTTCTGATTTTTGCCGGTATCGTCGTGGGCCTTCCCCGTGGGGTCGCCGATCTGATCGATAAAATCCATACCGATGCCTGGGGCGCATTCACCGCGCCGGCCATGATTCTGCTCGTCGGCGTGATGATCCTGGTCGTGGCCTTCATCGTGTATGTGGAACGGAGCGAACGGCGCATTCCGGTGCAGTACGCCAAACGGGTCATCGGACGCAAGGTGATGGGAGGCCAGTCCACCCACCTGCCATTGCGGGTCAACGCCGGCGGCGTGATGCCGGTGATCTTTGCCTCGTCGATCTTAACCATGCCGCAAACCATCGGCTACGGATTCCGCAACAGCCGGTACTTCGGCGACCTGATCCGCTGGCTGGGCTGGGGTGAGCCGCTCTATACGTTCCTCTATGCCATTGGGATCATCTTCTTCGCTTACTTCTATGTGTCCATTGTTTTCAACCCCAACGAGGTTGCTGACAATATGCGGAAGTACGGCGGGTTCATTCCCGGTATCCGGCCTGGCAAACGTACTGCCGATCACATCAACGAGATTTTGACTCGCATAACGCTGGTGGGCGCATTTTATCTCATCATTATCTCGTTTATTCCGGAGTGGATGATCACGGGCATCCACCTGAACCACCTATGGGGACCGGTCGGAGCATTTTTCGAACGCCTGCCGACGTGGATGACGAATGGTTTGGGAGTAACGTTCTACTTCGGCGGTACGTCGCTGCTGATCGTGGTCGGCGTCGCGATGGACACGGTTACGCAGATTGAGGCGCAGCTCATCATGCGGCACTACGACGGATTCACTCCCAAGAGTGGAAGGATCCGCGGCCGTCGCACTTGGGCATGACGGACCGCGTTAGAACGAGCAGGCATCCTGACTTCGTTCGATCGGGGATTAGGACACTGCCAAGCGCGGCGGTTGGTTGACAGAATTGGCTGTGCATCCGGGGCTGGACGGGGCCGGGTGAAGCGGGGTGGGGAGAAACGGGGCCGTCTCGATGGCGGAGGATACGGCGCGAAACATCGGACCAATTGTCTTGCTCGGACCACCAGGAGCGGGCAAGGGAACGCAGGCCAAGCGGATCGTCGAACGTTACAACATTCCGCAGATCTCCACCGGCGATTTGCTGCGGGAGCATGTAAAGGGCGCCACTGGGTTAGGACTGCTGGCGAAAGACATCATGGCCCGGGGCGAGCTGGTGCCGGATGAACTGCTCTACGACATGGTCGCGGAACGCCTGCGCCGAGCCGATTGTGAGCATGGTTTCATCCTCGATGGATTTCCCCGCACCGCACCTCAGGCGGGGTGGCTGGACGCGTTTTTGGAGCATGAGTTCTTTGACAACTCGAAGCGCGGCAAATGCTTGCCGATTGTGATCCGGATTGACGTAGATTACAATGAATTGTTGCTCCGGCTCACCGGGCGCAGGACTTGTCCCACCTGTGGACGGACCTATAACGTCCATCTCCAGCCGCCTCGCGTCGATGAGGTGTGCGACGTTGACGGCGCTAAGCTGGTTATCCGCAACGATGATCGCGAAGAAGTGATCCGGGAACGTCTGCAAGCTTATGAGTCGCAGACCCGGCCTGTGGCAGAGTACTACGAGCACAAGGGACGACTCGTTTCGGTAGACGGCAGCTTATCTGTGGACCAGGTGTCCCAGCAGATTTTTCGGGAGATTGGAATTCACGCTGCTGCAACTGTCCGTGGCAGTTAGGGAATGGCGATTGTTTGTAAATCGACGGCGGAAATTGAAAAGATGCGGCGCAGCGGCCGCATCGTTGGTGAAGCACTGGATCATGTCCGTGCGCTGGTGAAACCAGGCGTTACGACCATGGATCTGGAGCGCGCCGCCGAA
>Ga0187818_10001281_pt1 | contig 10086 bp, 10 predicted proteins | sample NC_wetland_sal_i_14_FD_130581 | JGI IMG/M metagenome (GOLD analysis project Ga0187818, IMG submission 130581) | Wetland sediment microbial communities from Neuse River Estuary, North Carolina, USA - SO4_3 | ecosystem: Environmental > Aquatic > Freshwater > Wetlands > Sediment | place: USA...
ATCGAGGTGTTGGCCCTCGCCGGTGCGTTCGCGATGCAACAGCGCGGTCGCGACGGCCGCGTACGCATGCACGCCGGTCGAGACGTCGCCGATCGCGATGGCGGGGGGATAATAGGCGCCACCCTCTTCTCCGCTAAGTGAAGTCACGCCGGCGTAGGCCTGTCCGATGAAGTCGTAGCCGGGTTCGGGTGCGAGCGGTCCGGTCTGTCCGAAGGTCGAGACCGAGCACATGATGATTTTCGGGTTAAGCTGGCGGACATCTTCGTAGCCGAAGCCCATGCGACCGATCGCGCCGGGGGCATAGTTTTGCACGAGCACGTCGACCTTGGGGACCAGTTCGCGCACGATGGCGCGGCCGGCGGGTTTTTTCAAATCGACGCACAGGCTCATCTTGCCGCGATTTTGCTGGACGAAGTATGCGCTGCGTTGATCGCGCACCAAGGGAAAATTGCGGCAAAGATCGCCTTTGGGGGCGAACTCGATCTTGATAATCTCGGCGCCCATCTCGGCCATCAGCTTGGTGACCGTGGGTCCGGCAACGAATTGGGTGAAGTCGAGTACTTTGTACCCGTCGAGCAGGTGTTTGATCGCCATCATGATCCTCCGATTCGGGAGCGGCAGTTCCGATCGTTGACGATATCGACGCCGGCCTCGATTTGCGTGCGGGCGATTTCGGCGACGGCTGAGCGCACGCGCGCCTCGAACGCGGCGGCGTCGCCTGAGCCGCTTTCCATTGCTTTGATCAGAGTCAGGAGATCAGCGGGGCGCGGCAGGCTGCCGGTATGGGTGGTCGGGATGCGTTCGGTGCTACGTTTCATTTCGCCTCCTCCGTGTGGTTCTCCCGCGCGCGAGCGAATTGGTGAAACTGTATAGCGAGCGGCCGATTATACGCCGTAATCGCCCTGCCAGGTCAAATTTCCCGCCCTTGCACTGCGAGAAATCATCATGCCAAATCTCGATGGTCTTGCCGGATAGGATCCGTGCGCGGCCCGAGGGGAGAAAACCATGGCGCAAACGACAGAGAGCAATCTGGTCAAGTACGCGTGCGAAGACCATATCGTGACGCTGACGCTCAACCGCCCGAACAAGCTCAACGCTTTCGACGATGAACTGGTGAGGCGTCTGGATGAGGCGCTGCGAAGGTTCGACACGGATCCCGACGCGTATGTGGCGATCATCTGCGGAGAAGGGCGCGCATTTTCGACCGGCGCGGACGTTCAGCAGCGGCAATTGCGCACGCGCGAGGAATTCGAGCGTCTGGGCGGTCCGCAAGGATCGGGCGCGAATGCGGCCGACCTGCTGACGCATGCGGTCAACTGGAAGCCGGTGATCGCGGCCGCGCATGGCTACGTGATGGGGCTGGCGCTGGGCCTGCTGCTCGAATGCGATCTGGTCGTGGCCGAAGAAGGCACGAAGCTGCAAGTGACAGAATTATCGCGCGGGCTGGGCGGAGCCAGACACTGGGGACTGTTGCAGTTCCGCGCGGGCGGGGCGTTCGGCACCGAAGTGGCGCTGACGGGACGATTTTTCACGGCGGAAGAGGCGCTCGCGGCGGGACTGATCAATCGCCTGGCGCCGCAAGGCAAATATCTGGAAGTGGCGCGAGAGCTTGCGCGCGAAGTCGCGAAGAATCCGCCGCTGAGCGTACGCGCGACGGTGCGGACGCGGCGCTGGTACATGGACCAGATGAGCCGCGAGATCATGATGCAGGCGGCGCCGCTCAAGCTTTACCTGACCGAAGACTTCCAGGAGGCGGCCAAGTCCTTTGCCGAGAAACGCCCGCCGCGACCGTTCAAAGGGCGGTGAAGACGCGACCGCCGGGCGGATCAGATTCTTTCGAGCGCGATCACGGGAATCTGCCGCGTGGTCTTTTTCTGGTAGTCGGCGAAATTGGGCATTTCCGCGGCCTGGCGGTCGAAGAGCCGTTGGCGCTCGGCGCCGGCGGTGACAATCGCCCTGACCTGAAACCGCTGCGTGCCCAACTCGACGGTGGCCGTGGGATGCGCGACGAGGTTGTGATACCAGTCCGGATTGGTCGGCGCGCCGCCCTTCGAGGCGATGATGACGAAGCGATCGCCGTCCCTGGTGTAGACCACGGGAATGGTGTAGGCGCGGCCGCTTTTGGCACCGGTCGAAGTAAGGAGGAGCAGCGGGCGGCCGGCAAACTGTCCGGTGACTATACCGCCGTTGGCGCGAAACTCCTCGATCAATTGGCGATTGAATTCGGTGCGGTTGGACGGGGTGAGAGTGATCTCAGGCATATCTCCTCCTTGCGCGAATCGGATCGGGTCGAGCGGCCGTGAAAAAGGGAAACCGCCGGCGATCCAGGATTGAATCGCCGGCGGGCGACGGGTCACTCGCATCGGTTCAGCGCGCGGCGAATACAGCGCCCTGAAGCAAGATGGAAAACGTCAGGCAGCCGCGTGTGCCGGAGCTTTCAATTCGGCCGGCTCGTGCAACGGCTGGGTCTGCCACTTCTTCACCTCCGGCAGGACGCGCTTCACGAAGAGTTTCAGATTGCGCTCGGCTTCGTCGTAGGGCATGCCGGCGTAGCTGAAATTGAGCATGAAGCCGTTGGCGTCGATGGTCTCGCGAATGGTCGCGAGCTTCTCGAGCACCTGGTCGGGGGTTCCCCACGGCATCAGCTTGGCGAAATCGGCGGCCGCGCCGTCGATCCCGTGCTTGGCGATAAACTTGCCGACCTGGCTGTAGAACTCGTAGCCCTTGTGCGAGCCGAACTTCTCTGACGTCATCTCGTAGTGTTTGATGACCGTCTTGTACTGCGCGCCGAGCCATTTCATCGCCTGCTCTTCGGCGCGATCCTTGTTTTCGTCGACAAAGACGAAGCCGCCGCTGAGCGGCTTGGGCGCGGGCGCGGCGCCGTTAACTTCGCGCCAGACCTTGTGGTAGACCTCGAAATCCTTCTTGACGGCGTCCCAGGGCTTCTGCGGAATGACCAGCAGGCCGACGCCGAGGCGGGCCATGATGGGCATCGATTCGGGCGACACCGCGGCGGCGTAGGTGCGTCCTTTGAAGGATTTGAAGGGGAAGGGGCGGATTTCGCGGCGCGGCTGGCGGGTATGGGAGCCGCCTTCCATATAGCCCTTCTCGAGCGCGTTGATGATCAATTCCGCGTACTCGACGAAGAGGCTGCGACCCTCGTTTTGATCGAGGCGGAAGCCGTCGTACTCGATTGGCGCGAGGCCGCGGCCGATGCCGAGGATGAAGCGGCCGTCGGAGACGTGGTCGAGCATCGAGACCTGCTCGGCGACGCGAATCGGGTCATGCCAGGGCAGCACGATCACCATCGAGCCGAGCTTCACGTGCTTGGTTCGGCCGGCCATGTAGGTGAGGAACTGCACCGGGTCGGGGCACATGGTGTAGTCGTCGAAATGATGCTCGATCGACCAAATCGAATCGAAGCCCATCGGCTCGGCCATGTCGGCCAGGCGGATTTCGTTACGCCAGACTTCGCGGTCGGACAGTTGATTGTTCGGGTTTTGAAAAACCAGACCATAGCCTACGTGCATACGATTCTCCTTGTGAAGCTTCGGCGCTGCGGTTGATCGCGGCGGGTATTCCGGTACAAGGCTATCTCATTCGCGCCCGTCTGAGCCAGCGCGCATCGGGGCGGGTCAGGGGCTATCGCGCCCGGATGAAATTGGGCTTGCGCTTCTCGGCCATGGCTTTCACGGCTTCCTTATGGTCCTGGGTGGTGAGAGTCAGCGCCTCGTAGGCAAGGCCGGCGTCCATGATCAGGTTGGCCTGTTGCTTGAGCCACTTGTTCACGGCGAGCTTGCTCCAGCGGATGGCCCAGGTGGGTCCGTCGGCAAGCCTTTGGGCGAGTTCTCTGGCCTTGGGCAGGACCTGATCAGCGGGGACAGCATAATTCACCAGTCCGATGCGAGCCGCGTCGGCACCGTTGATGGAATCGCCGAGCATCAGGAATTCCTTGGCCCGGTTCGGCCCGATCAGGAGCGGCCAGATGACAGCGCCGCCATCGCCGGCGACCGCGCCGAGGGCGACGTGAGTATCGGCCAGTTTGGCGCTTTCGGAGGCCACGGTAACGTCGCAGAGCAGGGCGACGTTGGCGGCGAAACCGAGCGCGTCACCATTGATCGCCGCGACGATCGGTTGTTCGACGTCGAGCAGGTTCTCGATCACGCGCCGGCCATCGGCCATCACGATCCGGCGTCCGCCGCGGCCCTTGCTTTTGGTGGGCTTGTCGCGGCTGGTGATATCGCCGCCGACGGAGAAGGCCTTGCCGGCGCCGGTCAGGAGGATGGCGTTGACTTCGCGGTCTTCGGCAAGATCCGGCCAGATCTGCTCGAACTCGTGGTGCAGCGCCGCGTTGACGGCGTTGAGCCGGTCCGGCCGGTTGATGGTTACGGTAGCGACCCGATTCGCGACCTCGATCTTGAGAAATTCATATGCGCTGTAATCCATATGGATTCAGACCTCCGGTGTTTCGAGAGCATTGCGTGGCTTGCCGCTGCGGGAATCCGGTCAACCCTCCAGATTCAGAGGGTTGAATGCGGCGGCGTCGCCGCGCCGGATACGCTCGAGGCCGTCCGTTCCGACGTCACAATAGAGCTCAAGGGAGTTTCCGTCGGGATCGAGGAAATAAATGCTCTTGGTGATGAGATGGTCGATCGTGCGCAGGATCGTGACGTGATGGTCCTTGAGCGTGCGGTAGCATTCCTTCAGTTCGTCGAAGCTCCCCACCTGAAGCGCGAGATGGTGAAGCCCCACCTGATGGTCCTTCACCGGTTCGGCCTCCGCCGGCACCTGCAACACCGCAAGGTCGTGATGCTGCTGGCCGAGCGTAAAGAACACGCCGCGCGGACGCTTCAAGCGGCTGACCACCTCGAAGCCGAGGACCCCGGTGTAGAACTGCTCCGCCCGGTCGAGGTCGCGTACCTTCAGAACCACATGGCCAACTTTTTTCGGGCGAACCATAACGGCCTCCGTGTGCACGAGCCCGTGCGTTTCTGAAGGTGGCCATACCATGCGGCTCCCGCAGCGTAAAGATGCGGTAGAGGGGGACGCGGGATCGCGATTGGGTTTGACGGCCAGCCGCTAGATTGTGATAGGGGTCCCGTCGAACCTGGTGAAGGTCGCGCCGTGGAAATCTTCGTTGTAAGTGTTTGCCTGGTCGCTCAGTATCGAGATCGCGACCGCTTCACCCAGCAGTAAACCTTGCTGATAGTCGGAACGCCAATGAAGCCCGGCGAAGTTGCGGCCGATACCGACGTTCGCGGCAATCTTGTTGATCTTACCGCCTGCCGTGATCTCTCCCGCATCCGAGCCAGTGTACGGGTACAGAATCAAGCCGTCATCGCTCGGCACCATCGGATGGGGAATCACGAAAGTCTCGTCGAAGAACCACTTGATTATCGTCGCGCATGCGCCCGCGACGGTGGCGTGTCCGGACGCGTACGACGGGTGCTGCGGGCATCCCTCCGGATATGCGATCGGCAAAAGGTAAGTCCCGTTACGCTGGAATACTTTCGCCACCGCCTCTGAATTGAGGATGCTCGGGTCCAGCGGATAGTTCTTAGCGCGCGTCTGGTTGAGATGCACCAGTCCGCCGAATTCCTCGGGCCGGAGCGCGCGGTGGACAAACCACTTTTCGTACCATTCCGCCTTCAGCGCACGTGTGGCGACTTCTCCCATGAAGGCCTGAATATGCGGTGCGCCAAATGTCCCGAAGCCCGTCTGATTAAGCGAGCTCGGATATGGATTCGACGGGTTGAGCGGCGCTTCCATCGTCAGTAACACGAGCACCGCGGTAAGATATGCCTGGTATAAAACGTCCATGTGAACCCATGCGGCCAGATCTCGCCCGCTTCGGATGTAGCGAGGAGTCGGGTCGGGATGCGGCGCGGCGAAAGGACCCACGCCGTTTCTGCAATTGAGCCACGAGGCGAAATCGATCAGGTAATCCGCGCCGCCGTCCGCCAGTGAAGCATGAGTCTTGTATTGCTGAGATGTCGCTAGCGCACCGAACGTAAACGGCAAATAGAAAAATTGCGAAACGTAGGGTCCGATCACGTCCCCGGCAGTAAAACCCCGAAAGAGTGTTTCAGCGGTCACGTGCCCCCCGGCCCTGGGACCGTCAAACGCCGGGAGCCCGTCGAGTTCCGCGATTGCGGCTTGCGCTTCCGCGTCGGTGCCATACTGCGAGAACGGAAGATCACGCAGGTACGCCAGCCAGTAAATTTCCACAGCTTGAGCGGCAAGATGGGCGCTGGCCAACGCGGGAAACGGAGGAATCGATAACTGACCCGGGTCGGTTCCCTCGAGGTCGAATGCGAGACCGGCCTGCGGATCGACCAGGGGGACGATCCCGCCGAGCGGGATTTTCGCGAAGTCGCTCGGCTTTCCACTCTGGACTGCCTTCAGCAAGGTAGCGTATGCATTCGATTTGACCTCGCCGCTCGCATCGTGCGGTAGCCCCTTCGAAAAGTTGCCGATCTCATGCGGATAGAGACTTTCGTCGCCGTTGTGCTTATGCCGCGGAATCGGGACTTTTTCCTCCGCCTTCGCCGCGTTGACGCGGACCAGGTAAGAACTTTGCCGGCGCGCAGATCCCGATACGCTGTTGTCGGTCCCGGCCGAATCGTCCACTTCCTGGGCGATGGCCGACGAACCCCTGGCCAGTAGCGAGTCGAGACCGCCCGCGGCTGCAACTGCGGCCGCACCCCCGGCGGTACCGAGGCTGCGGAGGAACCGGCGCCGCTCCGGAGAACGCGGAGAGTCAGACGCGGCCACCATCGGGAGTTTGCCCGCGCTAGCGCTTTCAGAGCCGCCGCGATCTTTCTGAGACGACTTTTGTGCCATGGGTGATACCTCCCCCACCGCGAACTCTGGCGGGGCTTCGCCGGCGGTCAATTAGCTATCTGAATGCGTCTGACAGAAACTCTGCCGGCGGAACTGCCTTTGCTATCAGCGACCGAAACCGCTATCGCGGCGGTCGCCGAACGAGAAGCCTGACAAACGCAGATTTCGCCGAACCGTAGCCGCATAATGCGGCGGGCGTCAATCGCGCCGGTGCCGCAGGGCTATCAGAATTAACGGCAGCATCTCACTGGCCGCCCATAGCGCGGCGCGGCTCGCGGAGGGTCGCCTTTCGGGTTCAGGACTGGTCCACGCGCAGGCGGGTCAGCCTGAGCGTTTTGATCAGCCACTGGCCGCCGACTTTCTCGTAGGTTTCGTGGTAATGGCCGAAGCCGTGAAGCGTTTTGCGCGGCGATCCCTCAGGCCACCAGATCAGGTCCTCCATGGCCCACACCCCACGCGCGGCGGTGTCTGAAGTAAGCTCGATTTCAGGCATGTGGCCGTGATGGATCGTGAGGGCGGGATCGACCAGATCCCTGACCATCCTGGTTACGTTCGCGGCGCCGGAGGCGGACCAGCGGCCGCGGTCGCCACCCTCTGGCGTACAATCCGCCGTGCCGTCGGGAGCGAAAACGCCCTGGAAGCCGGCCCAGTCCTTGGTATCCATGCAGCGAAAATAGCGCGCCTTCAGCCGTTTGATTTCTTCGATCGCGATTAGACGCTCACTGTCAGTCATCTTTACCCTCGCAAAGAGTGGGTCAAACGCGGTATGTTGCTGATATCTCCGTATGTGATGTTAGCAAGCGGATGGTCCCGATGTGAACCGTCGGGCCACGCCGGATTTCGGGGGGAAATCACGTGCGTATACAAGTCAGGGACGTCAAATTGTTCTTTGATATCGACGGAGCCAAACTGCGGCCGGACGGCGAACGAATGCGCGAAGTGCCTACGCTGCTGCTGCTGCACGGAGGCCCGGGGTTCGACCATTCGGGGTTCAAAACCGGCTTTCCGCAACTGGCCGATATCGTACAAATTGTTTACCTCGACCATCGCGGCAACGGACGCAGCGATTCGGGTCCCAGGGATCGCTGGAATCTTGTCACTTGGGCCGACGACGTGCGCGCATTCTGCGAAGCGCTCGAAATCGAACGGCCGATCGTCATGGGACATTCCTTTGGCGGGATCGTGGCGATGCTCTATGCGACACGCTACCCGGAGCATCCCGCCAAGCTGATCCTGACCAGCACTTCCGCGCATCCGGTTGGGGAGCGGAGTTATTCCATGTTCGACAAGCTGGGAGGTGCACCGGCGCGCGCGGCCGCGGTTGATTTCTGGACCAATCCGGGAACGGAAAACGCCAAGCGCTATATCGAAATTTGTCTGCCGCTCTACACGCGGAGGAAACTTCCTCGCGAATTTCATTCCCGCGCGGTTCGCAATCCCGAAATGCTTCTGGTCTTCATCGAGCATGAGTTGAAGACCGTCGCCGTGATCGAACAGCTCCGCCGCATCACGTGTCCGACGCTGGTGATGGCCGGAGAAGACGACCCCATAACCCCTGCTGCCGATGCAGAGGAAATTGCCGCGGCGCTTGGACCCGAGCTCTTTCGGTTCGAGCGCTTCGCAAACGCTGGCCATCATCTTTATTGGGATCAGCCCGAGGCTTTTTTCGAGACGATGCGCAAATTCATTCTCGCGTGACAGGCGAGTAGACGAATCGCATAGCGATGTTGTACTTTCGCTTCAACTCCGATCGGGTTGATTACGCGCTGCTGGAGGCCGCATCGATATGAATTCGCCGAGAATGCTTGAGGGCTACCGGGTTCTGGATTTCACTCAGTTCGTCGCCGGGCCGACCTGTTCCAGATTGCTGGCCGAGATGGGCGCCGAAGTCGTCAAGCTCGAACTGGCGCCGGCCGGCGACCGCGTTCGGGCGATGGGTATGAAGCCGCGGCAGGGCGACGGGGCGGCTTCCAGCCACAGCACGTATTACATGCAGCACGATCACAGCAAGCTCAGCTTCGCGATCGACATGAAGAAGCCGGGCGCGCGCGAGCTGGTGACGTCGATGATTCCAAAGTTCGATGTCATCGTGGAGAACTTCGCGCCGCGCGTAATCAAGCGGCTGGGTTTCGATTACGAGACGGTGAGAAAGATCAATCCAAAGATCATCATGTGTTCGATTTCGATGGCGGGCCAGACCGGACCGCTCTCGGACAAGGCCGGCTATGACCTTATCGGCCAGGCTTATGCGGGTGTCACCGACGGCATCGGCGAGCCTGATCGGGCGCCGTCGGTCATCACGATGGCGATCGGCGACGTCTCGACCGGAGTGGCGGCCGCGATGGCGGTGTGCGCCGCTCTCCTGCATCGGGAACGATCAGGCGAGGGACAGTACCTCGACGGCTCGCTGCTCGACACCTACTTCCACATGCACGATATGAACGTGCCGAAGATCGCGCTGGCCGGCGACCGGCTGCGGCCGACGCGTGCGGGTTCGCAAGCCGTCGGTCCCGGTCCGGCAGGCGTTTTCAAGTATCGGGACGGCCAGTTCGTCATGATTCTGATAACACCGCATCAATGGCCGCAGATGGTCAGGGCCATGGGCATGCCCGAGCTGGCCAGCGATGCGCGCTTCAAGGGCGCACGCGCCCGGCAGGCGAATCGCCTGGAACTCCAGAAGATTGTCGAGGACTGGCTGGCGAGTTTTCCGACCCGCGACGACGCGATTGCTGCGCTCGACCGCGAGCGCGTCCCATGCGCTCCGGTACTGAGCGTCAACGAGGCCATGAAGCACCCGCATCTGAATGAGCGCAAAACCATCCGGTGGGTCGATGATCCGCTGCTCGGACGGCTTGCGATTCCGGCGGTGCCGGTGAAATTCTCCGCATGGCCCGACCGCACGGAGCTGCGATCCGCACGGCTCGGCGAGGATAATGAACGCGTGTTGCGCGACTACCTCAACCTGGACGACGCGCAAATCCGGGAGTTGTACAAAAGCGGAATGCTGGTGCGCGATCCCGCGCTCGGTCCCGATCCGGCAAGCGAATCGTAGGAGTCGGTCCGGGGATTAAATTCCACCGGCCAGTCCTGGCCCCGGCCGGTCAAAGCCTGAACGCGACGTGCTTGCGCGATTGCATCCGCTTCGAGCGCTTCCGCCATCGGCCCCACTTGCGCATCATAGAGCTTCGGGTCGAGCGCCTCGCGAACCTGCGGCCCCACAATGTGATACATGGAGAGACCCAA
>Ga0187818_10001284_pt1 | contig 10077 bp, 8 predicted proteins | sample NC_wetland_sal_i_14_FD_130581 | JGI IMG/M metagenome (GOLD analysis project Ga0187818, IMG submission 130581) | Wetland sediment microbial communities from Neuse River Estuary, North Carolina, USA - SO4_3 | ecosystem: Environmental > Aquatic > Freshwater > Wetlands > Sediment | place: USA: North...
CCTCCCCCCCCGCCGCCACCCCCGCCACCCCCGCCACCACCACCGCCACCGCCACCACCGCCGCCGCCACCGCCCTCGCCACCACCACCGCCACCGGTGACCTATTCGATCTCGCCAAACCCGGCGAGCGTCTTCGACAACGCCGGCCAGCTGACGTTCACGATCACGCGCTCCGATGCGAGCGGGCTGGGGGTCGTTCATGCAAGGACGGTGCAGGATCAGGGGTTCACCAACAACGGCGACTACACGGACCTCAACGGCGTGGAGGTGAACTTTGCCCCGGGTGTCTTCACCGCGCAGGTCTCGGTTGCGATTGCCGATACTGGCCTGGCCAGCGGAAGCGAGGTATTCCGGCTGATCGTCCAGCAGAACAGGACCGACCCGGTCTCGACCTATCTCGCGTCTGACGATTTCACGATCATCAACACCGCCGCGTCGTCGCCGCCGCCACCACTACCGCCACCACCGCCGGTAGTGACCGGCCATTTGATCACGGTCGGTTCCGGGCCGCAGACGGTGGTCGGCAGCGCCGGCGACACGATCATCGGCGGTTCCGGCCCGGACGTGATCAACGGCCTCGCCGGAATGGTGTCGATCGTCGGCGGCAGCGGTGCGACCACGGTTTTTGGCGGGGCCGGCGACACAATCACCGCGGGCGCCGGCGATACCTATATCGACGGGACGGCGGGCGGGATGGAGATCACCGTCGGTTCCGGCGGGACCGACATCATCGTCGGGTCGACGGTGTCCGGTACCGGCGACACCATCATGGGCGGCGCAGCGGCAGTGCAGATCCAGAGCCTGGGTCAGGGCGATTCGGTCGACTTCACCGCGCAGACCGGCAATGCGACAGTCAACGCGACCGCCGGCAATATCGCGGTGACGTTGGGCGCCGGAGCGGCGACGGTGTATGGCGGTGTCGGCGACACGATCAAGTTCGGCTCGGCGAGCCAATATGCCGACGGAACGGCGGGCGGGATGGAGATCGCCGTCGGTTCGGGCGGGACCGACATCATCGTCGGGTCGACGGTGTCGGGGGGCGGCGACACCCTCACCGGCGGCGCGGCCGTGGCGGAGATTCAGAGTCTCGGCAAGGGCGACAGCGTCGACTTCGCGGCGCAGACCGGCAATGCGACGATCAACGCGACGGCCGGGAATATCGCGGTGACGCTGGGCGCCGGGGCGGCGACCGTCTATGGCGGCGTCGGCGACACGATCAATTTCGGCTCGGTGAGCCAATACGCCGACGGAACCGCCGGCGGGCAAACGATCGCTGTCGGTTCGGGCGGCACCGATATCATCATCGGCTCGACGGCGGCGGCAGCCGGCGCCGGGGTCGACACGCTCACCGGCGGCGCGGGGGCGGCGGATATCCAGAGCCTGGGCAAGGGCGACATCGTCGATTTCGCCGCGCAGACCGGCAATGCGACGATCAACGCGACGATCGGGAATATCGCGGTGACGCTCGGCGCCGGGGCGTCGACGGTGTATGGCGGCGCCGGCGACACCATCAAGCTCGGCTCGGTGAGCCAATATGCCGACGGAACGGAGGGTGGGCAGAAGATCGTGGTCGGCTCGGGCGGTACCGACATCATCATCGGGTCGACAGTGTCCGGCGCCGGCGACACCATCACCGGCGGCGCGGCGGCCCTGGACTACAATCCGGGGGTCGGCGGCGATCTGATCAATCTGACCGGCTCGACCGGCGCCGCGACGATCAACGCCTTCGGAGCCGACACCGGGCCGGTCAACGACACGGTCATTGCCAGCAATGGCGGCGACTCGGTGTGGGGTGGCAAGGGCGATCGGATCGGCGTCGGAACGGGCGCCAGCGGTACGGATCTTTTCACCCATGCGACGACGATCCAGGGCGCGTCGATCGGGTTCGGTACCAATGATACGGTGGTCGCGGCGACCTACGGCGGCACCGCCGGCGCCGTGACCGTCAATAGCGGCCTCGCGGGCGCCTCCTCGGCCCATGTATCGGTGAGCGGGTTCGCGGAAACCCTCGGATCGCCGACAGACTTTGTCTTCTACCCGGGCGAGTCGTCGGGTACCAGCGCATCAATCGTAGCGACCTCGACGCAGGTCACCATCAACGGTTCGCCCAGCACTCAGTTCACGCTGCCCGACGGCACCGTGATGACGCTGCTCGGGGTCCCGCAGGCCGACTTCAACAGCTCGTTCTTCAAACCATAACCGATGCCGCGCCGGCCGGCGCAGGCGGGCCCTGCCTAAAGCTCTGCGCTATCAAACGGTGCTCGGCTCCATTGCCTCCTGGTGCCAGACCAGGAGGTGGCGGCGCAGAACCGTCATGCCCTTGATGAGGCACAGCCCGGCGATCGCGATCTCGACGATGCCGGCGAAGACGCCGGGGGAATCGGCGAAGCGCGAGGCGGCGATCATCGCGCCGCCGAGGCCCTCTCCGCCCATCAGCATCTCGGTGACGATCATGACGATCATCGAGATCGGCAGCGCCACCTGCAGCCCGGTCAGGATCTGCGGCAACGCCGCGGGCAGGATGATCTCGCGCAGCAGCTGGCGCTCGCTGGCGCCAAGGCTGCGGGCCGACCATAAGAGGTGCCGGTCGACGCCTTCGGCCGCGGCCATCGTCGCGGTGATCACCGGGAAGATCGCGTTGAACACTGCCATCGAGATCTTCGAGACATCGTAGAGGCCAAGCCACAGCATGAAGATCGGCAGAAAGGCGATCTTCGGCATCGGGAACCCGACCGAAACGATCGGATCGAAAAACCAGCGGACCCACGGCCGGCGCGTCATCAGAATGCCGACGAGGACGCCCGCCACGCCGGCGATGGCAAAGCCGGTCAGCGCCCGGTAGAGCGTCATCCCGAGATTGATCGCCAGCTCGCCCGATAGAGCGTCTTCGCCGACCCGGGTGAGCACCGCGGATAAGGGCGGCAGCAGGAACGGCGTGACGATCCCGCTGCGCGCAGCGGCCTCCCAGGCCACCAGCAGCACCAGCAGCGACGCGATCGCCCCGGCGCGGCGCGCGAACCCGGCGGCGACGATATCGAGCCGGAACCCGGAAGTTGTCGGCCTCACCAGTATCGGGGTGTCGAGTTCGCTCATTCGCGCCACGCCAACACGCGCCGCACCAGCATCAGATAGAGCCGGTCGGCGGCAAAGCCCAACAGCGCCACCGTCAGCACCACCGCGAACATCGCGTCATAGGCGCCGCCATCCCCGAGCCAGCCGATCATGTAGCCCAGGCCCTGGCGCGCGACAATCAGCTCCGAGGCGACCAGGAGCACGAAAGACAGGGCCAGGGCGGTACGGATGCCGCTCAACAGCTCGGGTAGCGCGCTCGGCAGCACCACCTCCCACAAGACGCGCCAGCGGCTGGCTCCCAGGCTGCGCGCCGACCAGATCAGGACCTGGTCGGTGCCGCGGGCGCCGTTGAAGGCGGAGAGCGTCACCGGCAACAGGCAGCCGACAAAGATCAGCACCACCTTCGACGCATCGCCAAAGCCGAGCCACAGCACCATCACTGGGATCAGCGCCGATTTCGGCATCGGATAAAAGAACTGTACGATCGGATTAACCGCGATCCGGATCGGCTGATACCAGGCCATCAGAATACCGATCAGGCTGCCGCAGCCGACCGCCAGGGCGAGGCCGGCAGCGCCCCGCGAGAGCGAGGCGATCCCGTTCGTCCACAGATCGCCGCCGACGGCAAGGTCGAACCAGGCGGTCGCGACGGTATCGAGCGGCGGCAGGGCCCCGATCGGGACAAGGCCGGTCCGGGTCGCCGCCTCCCAGGCAATCGCCAGCAGCAGGAGCGGGGCGTAGCGTGGCAGGACGGCGGCGATTGCGCTCATGCCGCACCGCTGCGTTGCGCCTGGATCGCCTCGGCGCGCACCAGCTTCCACACGTGATCGACCGTCTCGACGAATTGCGGGGTGCGTAGCAGGTCGGGATCGTCCTTGTCGAAGCGGGCCTCGACGATCTCCTTGATGTGACCCGGGCGGGCCGACATCACGGCGATGCGCTCGGCCAGGAACACCGCCTCCTGCACGTCATGGGTCACAAAGATCACCGTCTTGCGCGAGCGCTGCCAGATGCGCAACAGCTCGCCCTGCATCAGGCTGCGCGTCTGCGCATCGAGGGCGCCGAACGGCTCGTCCATCAAGAGGATGCGCGGCTCGATGGCGAGGGTGCGGGCGATCGCGGCGCGCTGCTTCATGCCGCCCGAAAGCTGGGCGGGGTAGCTGTCCTCGAACCCGGCGAGCCCCACGAGCTCGATGAAGTCGCGGGCGCGGCGGGTCCGCTCGTCGCGCTCCAGCCCCTGCTTTTCCAGGCCGTACAGCACGTTTTGCTGCACCGTCTTCCACGGAAACAGCGCGAAATGCTGAAAGACGATGCCGCGGTCGGGACCGGGGCCGGCGACCGGCCGGTCCTCGACCGCGATCCTGCCGCGCTCGACCGGCAGGAACCCGCCGACGAGGTACAACAGCGTGCTCTTGCCGCAGCCGCTCGGCCCCAAGAGCGCGACGAACTCGCGGTCGCGCACGGCGAGCGAGACGTTGTCGAGCGCCAGCACGGCGCGGCCGCGCGCCGGCCGGTATTCGTGGCTGACCTCGTCGATAACGATGTGCGCCGCGCCATTCACGGCAGAAATAACCACGGAGACGGGGAGGGCACGGCGGCGGGATCCCTCAAAACTAAATGTCGTTCCGGCGAAAGCCGGGACGAAAGTCTACCTCTTATTGTCACCCGCGCTCTCCGTGGTGAACCTGTCTTCCGGTTACTTCCCATCGATGCGGCGCTTGGCTTCCTCGATCAGCGACAGGTCGACGTAATGCGGACTGATCTCGACCCGCTTCGGCAACACGCCGAGCTCAACCGCTTCGTCGATCTCCTTCTGCACGGAGCCCAGTTCTGGTCGGGCATCGGGCGAGTGATAGAAATCCTCCGCCGTGAAGGCAAACGCCAATTTGTCTTTCGGCAGTTTCGTCACTTCCGAGGTGATGGCCAGCGCCTCCTCGCGGTTCTTCGGATCGAGAAACCAGCGTACCGCGCCAATGTGGTCCTCGAAAAAGTCAACGAGCGCCGGCCGATGCGCGGCGATGAAGTCGCTGCGCATCGCCCACATCACGGCCTGGGTCGGGCCGACCGCGTCCCGCGCGGTAAAGAGGACCTTGTATTTCGGGTTGTCGATGATGCCGTGGGCAAATTGCGGCAACAGACCGATCATGTCGACCTTGCCGCCCTCCAGCATCGCCGGCATGTTGGCGAAGTTCGTCTCGACGGTCGTGAAATCGGCGTCCTTGATGCCGTGTTTGCGGAACATCGTCCGCATCGCCGCATCGCTCGCCGAGCCGATCGTGTTGGTGGCGATGCGCTTGCCCTTGACGTCCTCAATCGTCTTGATCGGGCCGTCCGCGAGCACGACGAAATTCTCGCTGAAATGGCCTGGAATGCCGTCGGCGACGACATCGCCCACAATCCGCTCGTCGAGTTTGGCGTTGGTGATCGCCAGCGCTACCGCGGCGGTCGAGAACGAGGCTATTTCCAGCTCGTTGATCGCCTGGGCCTGGATCTCCGGGGTGGTCCCCTGAAAATGCACCGCCTGCAGCACATAGCTCTTGCCGAGATGCTTGAAGAGGCCGGGCTCGCGCTTGCCGAGCGCCTCTTCGAGCGGAGTCAGGTGCCCGGGAGTGACAACCCAGCCGACGCGAATCGTCAGCGGGTCGGCCCCGGCGGCGGCCGACAGCGTTATCATGCCCGCCGCCATCATCGCCGCGGCTGCCAGCCCGCTACGCTTCATCGCGTTCCTCGCCCATGCCGCTGCACCCTGCCGCGGTTCGCCGATATCCTAGCAGAGCGGGCAGGGGAGCGCATGGCGCATCCTTGGGCGTTTGCCCCTATACCGAAGCGCGCGGCGTGAAGCCGCGGCTGCCGTCATCGGCGGCATCGCTGACCGCGACCTCGGCAACCCGGGCGGCAAGGGGCCCTTTCCAGCACGCCTCGATCATCGCCGCAACCGCATCCTCGCTACCGATGACCAGCGCCTCGACGCTGCCGTCGCCGCGGTTGCGCACCCAGCCGCGCAATCCCAGCCGTTCGGCGGCGACAATCGCCCAGGCGCGATAGCCGACCCCCTGCACCCGACCGGTGATGCGCAGCCGCGCGCTTCGCATCGGCGGTCCTCATTCCAGTTCGAGGATGATCTGGTCGACGGCGAGGCTGTCGCCCGGTTTGGCGCACAGCTTGGCAACCCGGCCATCGCGTTCGGCGCGCAGCACGTTTTCCATTTTCATCGCCTCGACCACGACAAGCGGTTCGCCCACCTTCACCTCCTGGCCCGGCTCAACGATGATTGCGGTCAACAGCCCCGGCATCGGCGACAGCACCAGGCGCGAGGTGTCGGCCGGCTGTTTCTTGGGCATCTTCATCAACAGCTCGGCAGCACGTGGAGACAGCACCTGGGCATGGCGCACGACGCCGCCGTGCACCAGCCGGAACGCGCGCCCCGGCAGCCGCTCGATCTGGACCGTGGCGACATCGTCATCATCGATGCTGCCTAGCCGCAGCAAAGGCTCGCCGGGTCGCCAGTCGGTGATTACCGTATCGTTGATCACCGGACTCTCGACGCCATAGTCGGAGCTCGTCTTGTGGATGCTGACCGGATAGGGCCGACCGTCGAGCAGGACAACGAGCGGTTCGCGATGCCACGCGGCAAGCCGTGGGTCGTGCGGGTTGTTGCTTTCGCATTCCAGCAATCGCCGCTCTGCGATCGCGGCAGCCACGATCATGATCTTGTCGGCGAGCACCAGATCTGCCGGCGGGGCAAATCCATTCGGGAATTCCTCTGAAATAAACTCCGTCGAAAGCGCTCCGTCGACAAAGCGTTGGCTCTCGGCAATGGCGCGAAGAAACGCGATGTTGTGCCTGACGCCAGAGATGTAGAACCCGTCGAGCGCGCCGCGCAAGCGCTCGATCGCCTGGTTCCGATCGGCGCCATAGGCGATCAGCTTGGCGATCATCGGATCGTAATAAAGCGTGATCTCGGCCCCCTCGACGACGCCGCTGTCGAGCCGCAGCCCGTCGGCCTCAGGTGGGCGATAGCGGATGAGGCGCCCGATCGACGGCAGGAAATTGCGCGCGGGGTCCTCGGCATAGATCCGCGCCTCGATCGCCCAGCCGGTCTGGCGCACCGTGTTCTGATCGAACGGCAGCTTCTCGCCGGCGGCGATGCGGATCATCAGCTCAATGAGGTCGGTGCCGGTTACCAGCTCGGTCACCGGGTGCTCGACCTGCAGCCGCGTGTTCATTTCGAGGAAGTAGAAATTGCGCTGGCGATCGACGATGAACTCGACGGTGCCGGCCGAGCGGTAGCCGACCGCGCGCGCCAGCGCGACCGCCTGCGCGCCCATCGCGGCGCGGGTTTCGGCGTCGATGAACGGGCTCGGCGCCTCCTCGATGATTTTCTGGTGACGGCGCTGGATCGAGCATTCGCGCTCGCCGAGATGGACGATGTTGCCGTAGATGTCGCCCACCAGCTGGATTTCGATGTGGCGCGGCTCCAGGATATATTTTTCGAGGAAGACGCGGTCGTCGCCAAAACTCGAGCGGGCTTCGCTCTGCGCGCTACTGAAGCCCTCGCGCAGCTCAGTATCGGTCCGCGCGATGCGCATGCCCTTGCCGCCGCCGCCGGCCGAGGCCTTGATCATCACGGGATAGCCGAGGCGGCGGGCTCGCCTGACCGCGCGGTCAGGATCGGGGATCGTGCCGAGGTAACCCGGCACGGTCGCGACCCCGGCCTCCTGGGCTAGGCGCTTCGCGGCAATCTTGTCGCCCATCGCGGCGATCGCCTCTGCGCTCGGACCGATGAAGACGATGCCGGCAAGGGCGAGGGCCTCGGCGAACTCCGCGCGCTCCGACAGAAAGCCATAGCCGGGATGCACCGCCTCGGCGCCGGTCTTCTGGCAGGCCTCGATGATCCGGTCGATCCGCAGGTAGCTCTCGGCCGAGGGGGCCGGCCCGATCAGGACCGCCTCGTCGGCCTCGCGGACATGCAAAGCCTCGGCATCGGCCTCCGAATAGACCGCGACGCTCGCGATCCCCATCCGCCGCGCGGTGCGGATGACCCGGCAGGCGATCTCGCCGCGATTGGCGATCAGGATCTTCTTGAACATCATTCCCAAAAAAAGTCGTCATGGCCGGGCGTGTCCCGGCCATCCACGAAAGCGTTGCGGCGCGCTCGGTGGTCCGACACCATCCGCAAATGGGAGAGGCATGGGTTTACATCGTCACCAACCGACCCAATGGTATCCTTTACACCGGGGTCACGAGCGATTTGTCGAAGCGTATTTGGGAGCACCGGGAAGGTGTCGCGCCTGGGTTCAGCAAAAGATACGGGCTGAAGCGGCTGGTCTATGTCGAACGCCACGCCGACATCCAAACCGCGATCCAGCGAGAGCGTAACATCAAACACTGGTCCCGAACCTGGAAGGTGCGGCTTATCCTCGCCGCGAACCCCCAATGGACCGATCTCTATGATCAGCTCATGTAAACCGTGGATGGCCGGGACAAGCCCGGCCATGACGGCGTTATTGAGAGCGATCATCTTCGGCCATTTTTTCATGTGTGTAACTAGTGGCGTCGTTTCACCCAGAATTCTCTAATGTGGTCGCTTGGCGGTTCCGGTCGTATAACGCGCCCTACATTTCGCTTTTCGCGTTTTGTACAATGAAATGCGTACTGGCCAACAGCTCACGCGTCTGTCCATCGTACAAAAACCGGCTGACGCCGTCTACGAAATGGATGATGATCGCAACGTAACATCGATTGGTCTGTGGATTGTAATGGGAGATCTGAGATTGAGCGACGAAGGTCCTAATGTCAGGTGCGGGTCCATCGAGAATTTTATCTCCCAGTGCGACGCACTCGGCACGCAGATGGAAAACCTCGCTCGGTGTGGGACGCAAAAACGCGCTCTGCGCAGCAATCGGGCTTAAGGGCAAAAAAAGCGGCGTCGTCGCAAGGGTGGCGAGCGCTGTCGAGCGCGTCACAGCGGAATGTTGTCGTGCTTTTTCCACGGGTTCTGCAGCTGCTTGCCGCGCAGCATATGGAGCGCGCGGCACAGGCGTTGGCGGGTCGTCGCCGGCTGGATCACATCGTCGATGAAGCCGCGGCTCGCCGCGACGAACGGGTTGGCGAATTTCTCGCGATACTCCTCGGTGCGCGCTTCGATCGCCGCTTCATCGCCAAGGTCGGCGCGGAAAATGATCTCGACCGCGCCCTTCGGCCCCATCACCGCGATCTCGGCCGACGGCCACGCGAAATTAACATCGCCGCGCAAGTGCTTGGAACTCATCACGTCATAGGCCCCGCCATAGGCCTTCCGCGTGATCAGCGTGACCTTGGGCACGGTGGCTTCGGCGAAGGCGAACAACAGCTTCGCGCCATGTTTGATGATCGCGCCGTATTCCTGGGCGGTGCCGGGCAGAAACCCGGGAACATCGACAAAGGTCACGATCGGGATCTGGAAGCAGTCGCAAAACCGCACGAAGCGCGCCGCCTTGCGCGCGCTGTCGATATCGAGGCAGCCGGCCAGCACCATCGGCTGGTTGGCGACGATGCCGATCGTCGCCCCTTCCATCCGCGCGAAGCCGATGAGGATGTTGGCCGCGTAATTCGGCTGCAGCTCGAAGAAGTCGCCGTCATCGACGACCTTCCCGATCAGTTCCTTCATGTCGTAGGGCTTGTTGGGATTGGCCGGGACGAGGGTGTCGAGCGAGGGCTCGGCCCTGTCACGCGAGTCTTTGGCGCGCGGGTCGCTGGGGGGCCGGGCCGGCGGCGGGGCGCGGTTCGACCCGGGCAGGAAGTCGATGAAGCGGCGCAGCTCGATCAGCGCCTCGATATCGTTCTCGAAGGCCAGATCGGCGACCCCGGAGCGCGTCGTATGGGTGATCGCGCCGCCCAGCTCCTCCTGGGTCACGTTCTCATGGGTCACCGTCTTCACGACATCGGGCCCGGTCACGAACATGTACGAGCTGTCCTTGACCATGAAGATGAAGTCGGTCATCGCCGGCGAGTACACCGCGCCGC
>Ga0187818_10001286_pt1 | contig 10072 bp, 10 predicted proteins | sample NC_wetland_sal_i_14_FD_130581 | JGI IMG/M metagenome (GOLD analysis project Ga0187818, IMG submission 130581) | Wetland sediment microbial communities from Neuse River Estuary, North Carolina, USA - SO4_3 | ecosystem: Environmental > Aquatic > Freshwater > Wetlands > Sediment | place: USA...
GGCCGCCGAGCCGACGTTGCTGGTCATGATGAGGACGGTGTTGCGAAAGTCCACGGTGCGGCCCTTGCCGTCGGTGAGGCGGCCGTCTTCGAGGATTTGCAGGAGGACACCGAAAACGTCGGGATGCGCCTTCTCGATTTCGTCGAACAGCACAACGCTGTAGGGGTGACGGCGCACCTGCTCGGTCAACTGGCCGCCCTCTTCGTAGCCGACATAGCCCGGAGGCGCGCCAATCATGCGCGCGACAGAGTGCTTCTCCATGTATTCGGACATATCGAGGCGGATCATGGCCTTCTCGTCGTCGAAAAGAAATTCGGCAAGGGCGCGGGCGAGTTCGGTTTTGCCGACTCCGGTGGGTCCGAGAAAAATAAACGAGCCGATGGGGCGCTTGGGGTCGCTGAGTCCCGCGCGGCTGCGGCGAATCGCGCCCGCGACGCGAGCGAGCGCGTCGTCCTGGCCGACAACGCGGAGGCGCAGGCGATCTTCCATGCCGACGAGTTTCTGCGCTTCGCCTTCGAGCAGGCGGCCAACGGGAATACCGGTCCATTTGCTGACGAGCGCGGCGATGTCTTCTTCGCCGACCTCTTCCTTCAACATGCCGCCGTCTTTCTGCAAGTCGGCGAGCTTCTTCTGCGCGGCGGCGAGTTGGCGCTCGGCGGCGGCGAGTTTGCCGTAGCGGATTTCGGCGACGCGCGCGAGTTCGCCGGCGCGCTCGTAGCGCTGCTCTTCGGCCTTCAACTGCTCCATCTGTTCCTTGAGCTTGCGGATGCCGGTGATGGCGTCTTTTTCCAATTGCCAGCGGGCTTTGCGCGCGGAGGACTGCTCGCGGAGAGAAGCGAGCTGCTCGTCAATTTGCGCGAGGCGCGCCTTCGAGTGGGCGTCGGATTCCTTGAGCAGCGCCTGGCGCTCGATTTCGAGCTGCATGATGCGGCGCTCGATTTCATCAATTTCGGTGGGGAGCGAATCAATCTGCATGCGAAGGCTGGCGGCGGCTTCGTCAATCAAATCAATGGCTTTATCGGGGAGAAAGCGGTCGGAGATGTAGCGATGCGAAAGCGTGGCCGCGGCGACGATGGCGGAGTCCTTGATACGCACGCCGTGGTGGACTTCGTAGCGCTCCTTGAGGCCGCGGAGGATGGCGATGGTGTCCTCGACCGAAGGCTCGCTGACGAGCACGGGCTGGAAACGGCGCTCGAGCGCGGGATCCTTCTCGATGTGCTTGCGATATTCGTTGAGGGTGGTGGCGCCGATCGCGCGGAGTTCGCCACGCGCGAGCGCAGGCTTGAGCATGTTGGAGGCGTCCATGGCGCCTTCGGCGGCGCCGGCGCCGACCACGGTGTGAAGTTCGTCAATGAAAAGGATGATTTGGCCCTAGGCGTCGGTGACCTCCTTGAGGACGGCCTTCAAGCGGTCCTCGAATTCGCCTCGGTATTTTGCACCGGCCACCATGGCGGCGAGGTCGAGGGCGACGAGCTTTTTCGGCTTCAGGATTTCGGGGACGTCGCCGGCGACGATGCGCTGCGCGAGGCCTTCGACGATGGCGGTCTTGCCAACGCCCGGCTCGCCGATGAGAACAGGATTGTTTTTGGTGCGGCGCGCGAGGATCTGCATGACGCGGCGAATTTCCTGGTCGCGGCCGATGACGGGATCGAGTTTGCCTCGGCGGGCGAGCTCGGTGAGGTCGCGCGCATATTGTTCGAGGGCGCGATAAGTGGATTCGGGATTTGGCGACGTGACACGCTGGCTGCCGCGCACGCCGGCGAGCGCCTGCAGGATGGCGTCATGGCTTGCGCCATTGCGGCGGAGCAATTCCGCGGCGGGGTCGCGGTCCATCTCAGACATCGCGAGAAGGAGATGTTCGCTGGAGACATATTCATCGCGGAACTTTCCGGCTTCGGCGTAGGCTTTGTCGAAAAGATCGCCAAGCGCGGGACTGAATTGCTGTTGGGCGACGCCAGTGACCTTGGGGAGGCGGCCGAGGGCCAACTCGATTTCCTTTGCGAGAGCTTCCGGCGGCGCACCAAGACGCTGAAGAAGCGGGCGGACGACGCCATCGGATTGCGCAACGAGCGCCGAGAGGAGATGAATCGGCTCGATCATTTGATGGTCGTGGCGGGCCGCGATCTCCTGCGATTCCTGCAGGGCTTCCTGGGCCTTGACGGTCAGTTTGTCAAAACGGAGCATGTGCGCCTCGTTGATTGTGGAGATGGAGCAATTCTAAATGAGAACGGGGACCAGCGGTGAGGGCCGGTCCCCGTTCGTGTACCCTTTTCCGCTTAGCGGCCATTGGCCGCAACGCTGACCTTTACCTGCTTCGGCTTGGACTCTTCGCGCTTTGCCATCTTCACGGTCAGGACGCCATTGTTGTATTCGGCTTTGATGCCTTCGGTGTTGACCGTGTTCGGAAGCGAGAAGCTGCGGGTGAACGAACCATAGGCGCGCTCGACCCGGAGATAGTTGTCTTCGTTGACGGACTTCTCGAACTTCCGTTCGCCGCGAATGGTGAGCATGTTGTTCTCGACGCGGACATCCAGATCCTTTTCGTTCATGCCAGGGAGGTCGGCGGTGACGACGAGTTCATTTTCGGTCTCGTACACGTCGACGGCCGGAGCCCAGGCAGTGAGGCTGGAATCCGCGCCAGTCCCACGGAAAGAGTCTTTGATTAGCCGGTTGACTTGATCTTGCAGGCTGGTCAGCCCGCGGAAGGGTTCCCAACGCGTAAGAGAGTTCATTTGTATCCTCCAGTAGAATTAAGTACGCCGGAAGCATATAATATGCGCGTCTCATTGTCAAGTATTTTCTTCAAGATTGCACGCATCCATTATATCCTGTATTATCAAGCACTTACGGTTAATTCAGGGACGAGGGGAATCGCTAGAGCGAATTCCTTTGGCTGGCTTTTGGTTTGGCTACCTAGCCGGTTTTGTGCGGCTTCGTATAGAATCTGAAGGGCGGTGGATGGCGCTGATGAAACTGAGTGACTTTTCATTTGATTTGGCGGAAGAGCGGATCGCGCAGCGGCCTGTGGATGAAAGGGATGCATCCCGACTGATGCTTCTCGATCGCAAGAATTCGAGTTGGGAGGACAGGACTTTCCGCGAGTTGCCGGAATTATTGCACGGGGACGAATTGATGGTGATGAATAACACGCGGGTGATTCCGGCGCGTCTTTTCGGAAAGCGGATGGGGATGGGGAGCCAGCCTCCCGGTAAGCACAATCGCACGCGAAGCGAATACCTGACAGGAAAGATAGAAGTTCTCTTGACGCGAAAGCTGGACGCGGACACATGGGAGGCGCTGGTGCGTCCGGGGCGCAAAGTGCGAGTGGGAGAGCGGATTATTTTCGGCGGCGGCGAACTGGAAGCGGAGGTCACGTGGCGCGGAGAGCTGGGACTGCGGCGGTTGCGATTCGCGACAAAAGGCGAATTGCAGAGCGTCATCGAGAAACTTGGTCACGTGCCGCTGCCGCCGTACATCCGGCGCGAGGACGATCCGAACGATCGAGAACGGTACCAGACAGTGTTTGCGAAGAGCGGGCAGGCGGTGGCGGCGCCGACGGCAGGGTTGCACTTCAGCGAAAAGGTGCTCGAGCGATTGCGGGAAAAAGGGATGGAAATGTGCGAGTTGACGCTGGACATCGGGCTCGGGACGTTTCAGCCGATTCACGTGGAAGAGGTGGAGAAACACCAAATTCACAAGGAGCCTTACACGATTCCCGAGGAAACAGCCGAGCGCATTCGGCAAGCAAAGCGCGTCCGCAGGCCGATTCTGGCGGTGGGAACGACGGTTGCGCGCGCGCTGGAAGATGCGGCGCAGAAAGCCATCCGAGCGGGGCACGGCGCGGAGATCTTGCAGGCGGGAAGCGCAGAAGCGGAGATATACATTTATCCGGGGCATGAGTTTCGAGTGGTGGACCAGATGCTGACGAATTTCCATTTGCCGAAATCCAGTCTGTTTGTGATGACGTCAGCGTTTGCGGGGCTAGAGTCATTGCTGGCCGCGTACCGCCACGCGATTCAGGCGGGGTACCGGTTTTATAGCTACGGGGACTGCATGTTGGTTCGATGAAGGCGCGGCGCAAGTGTAAGGCGAGGGAAAGACCCATGTGCGGTGAAAAAATGCCTCAGGTCCGGTCCCGCAGAGCGGGACCGAAACCTGAGCGAAACGACGCGAGCTGTGGATGTGACCGGGAAGCGGTTACGAGCCACTGAGGACAAAGGTTCCTTTTTCACCGCCGATGCGGACCTCCTGTACTTGTCCGTCGGTACCGGTGACGAGGGAATCCGATGTCCACCTGGAGTCGCGAGGCTCCCATTTACCGGAGGCTTCGGCGACGACTTTGTGATTTACTTCAATGGTGAGTTTGTCGCCGGTCACTTTGAAGTTGTAGTCGCCGGCTTTGAGAGTCTTACCGGCGATTTTGGTTTCGCCGCTGAGAGTGATGATTTTGTTGATTTCCTTGGCAAAGGCGGGCACAACCAGCGCCGCCGCAAAAAGAAAAGCCATAAAATACTTCAGGGACTTGGCAAGCATGTGTTTTTCTCCTTTTTGATTTGGTCGAGACGGGGCTGGAGCAGGGACGGCCGAGGGAGGTATTGACAGGGGAGAGAGCCGCGAGTAGGCTCCCCCTGACACACGACCTCCCTGAGCGCACAGCCGGTGAAGTCCTCGTGTCGTGGCCTCGCGGTCGCCGCCGCGAGGCCTTTTACTTCACCGGATCTTTTTTTGAACTGCCTGCATCCATCGAGCCCCGCCGCACAGGCCCTTACAGCCCCCGGTCCGCGCGGCTGGATTCGTGCCCGATGGATTGGCCGGCGCCGAGGCCGTCATCCCAGTCCAGTTGACACAAATCAGCTCCATCAGATTAGACGAGCGCGGGATGAGGAACGTTGCGTCGGAATTGATTAATTTTTGAAGACAGCTCGACGCAGTTGTTTCAACACGGCACTGTTTTGGAGCCCGCGCAGGCTTCGTCTATAATCAAGCGCCGTTTCAAGGGAAAACCGAGTGCGATTTCTGATTATCAGTGATGTCCATGCGAACGTGACCGCGTTGGAGGCGGTGCTCGCGGCCGCCAAGGGCCGATGGGACAAAGCAATATGCCTGGGGGACATCGTAGGCTACGGGCCGGACCCGAACGAAGCCATTGACGCCGTGAGGAAGCTGGACGCGACACTGATTCGAGGGAACCACGACAAGGCGGCATGCGGGCAATCGGACGCGGAGGATTTCAATCACATCGCGCGGATTGCCGCGGAATGGACGGCGGTGCAGCTTCGGCCTGAAAACCTGGAGTTCTTGCGCGCGCTGCCGGCCGGGCCGAAACAGATGGAAGGCGTGACCCTGGTGCACGGCGCCGTGCTGGATGAAGACGAATACATTTTTTCGCCAGCGCAGGCGCTGGATAGTTTGCTGGAATCGCCGACGGAAGTGACCTTTTTCGGGCACACGCATTTTCAGGGAGGGTTTTCTTACCGCGACTCACGTCTTGAAGTTATACAATTGAAGCCGCAAAGCGGGGCAAGTTTCGCGGCTTTGCAGTTGGTGGAGGGGACGCGGTATCTGCTGAATCCGGGTTCGGTGGGACAGCCGCGGGACGGCGATCCTCGCGCGGCGTTTGCCGTGGCGGACCTCGGTCATCACGTGGTTGAATTCTGGCGCGCGCCCTACGATGTGGCGGCTGTGCAGGCGCGGATGAAGCAGGCCGGACTGCCGGAGCCGCTGGTGCAGCGAATTGGCTTCGGGCGATAAGGCGACCCGCGCGAGCAGGCAAGAAGGAAGACGATGAACGGATTCGAGCCAATGCGCGAAGAGAAAAGAGAAGAGCCGAACCGGCAGTTTGGCTATGCTCTTCTTGCGGGACTTGGCGTCGCACTGGCAATCGGGACGGCCGCGTATTTCCTGCTGCGAGGGGCGAGCCCGAGCGGCGCGGGCCAGCAAGTTCCCCTGCCGATGGGGAGCGAGGAACAGTCGTACGCGCGGCAAATTGGCTTCAGCGACGTGGCGGGAAGCCGCGCGGCAAATTTTCTGAAGCAGGAAGTCACGTACATCGGCGGAATCGTCACCAATGGGGGAACCCGGAGCGTCGCGGAGATGGAAGTGACGCTGGAATTCCATGATGTAACGCAAAAGGTAATCCTGCGCGAGGCGCGGCGGCTTTACGGGCCGAAGGAAACGCCGCTCGGGCCGGGAGAGAAGCGCGAATTCGAGTTTGCGTTCGAGAGCATGCCTCCGGATTGGAACCAGGCGCCGCCGGGATTTGTGATAACCGGGCTGCTGCTGAAGTAGCCGGATCTGGATTACCCTCCGAAGCTGTTACTCAATTATAATCAGGCGCGTGATTGACCCCGCGGAGGTCGAGGGCGCGCTGGCCGCGCTGGCAGCGGCCGGGCCGGTCGAGGTGCGCGAAAACGGCGGGCGCTTGGCGTCGCTCGCGGAGTTTCAGTACGAGGCGCGGGCGCAGGGAAAGGGGACACTGCTGCATCTGTGGAGCGCGGAGCGGACGCTGGCGCGGCGGGTGCTGCGCGTTGCGGAGCAATCCGCGGGGCGGTTGGTGCTGGAAGTCGAGCATTTCGGACGGACGAAGCCGGACCGGCTGGAATTCGCGTCCGCAGGCAAGCGGCGGCCGGAGCGCCTGGCGCGCGAGCAATTCTGCGAGGGTTTCGCGGAGTTGCTCCGCGCGCAGTTTCCGGATGAGGAGGCAGTGGCGCTCACGGCCGCGGCCGATCTCGAGCACTCGCTTTCCGGACGGTACACGCGAGCGTTGTTGCGGGGGCGGGGAGAGAGTTGGGCGGTGCTCGCGGTGGCGCCCGGGGAGAGCGGCGCGGCGGTGGACGAGGCGCTCACGTTCGGACTTTTGTGGCTGGACTACGCGCGGGGGCGCGCGAAAGCGGGGTGGGTCGCGGGATTGCGGCTGTTTCTGCCGGAAGGGGAAGGAAAGGTGGTTGCGAACCGTGCGACGGCGCTCCGCGGATCCGTGAAAATCGAGTTTTACGAAATGAACCCCGCGCTGGGCCGGGGGAGACGCGTGGATGCGGGTGCGCTCGGAAACATGGTGACGTGGTTGACGCCGCGGCGCGAGGTGGAGGGCGTCCTCGCGCAGGCCGCGCCGGAAATCGAGCCGATCCGGAGGATGGCGCCGGACGCCATCGCAGCGAACTTGGCGCCGGGAACAAGAGAAGTGGCGCTGCGATACCGCGGCGCGGAATTTGCGCGATGGAGGAATGGTGAGATCTTCTTTGGCCTGGGAGATGCAAGGCGGCCGTTGACGCGTGAGACGCGACCGGAACTGGAAAGGCTCGTGCGGGATTTCGCGATGCACCGGCATCCGGCGGCGCAGAAAACTTCCCACCGTCTTTATCGGATGCAGGCGGAGCGATGGCTGGAAACCCTTGCGGCCGCGGATCCTTCGCGGATCGACGCGCGGCTGGATCCGCGATTCCTTTACACGCAAGTGCCGGCGTTTGCCGGCGCGGATCGCGGCGTGATTGATTTGCTCGGTGTGACGCGCGAGGGGCGGCTGGCAATCCTTGAATTGAAAGCGGACGAGGATATCCACCTCGCGCTGCAGGCCGCGGACTACTGGCTACGGGTGCGGTGGCACCAGGAGCAGGGGGACTTCGCGCGATTCGGGTATTTCCCGGGCGTGGAGTTGCGGCCGGAGCCGCCGCTGGCATTCCTTGTGGCACCGGCGATCCGATTTCATCCGGCGACGAGCACTTTGATACCGTTTCTTTCCAAGGAGATCGAGATCGCCCGCGTGGGGCTAGCCGAAAACTGGAGACGAGGATTGCGGGTCGTCTTGCGGCAATAGAGAGCCTGCCGACAGGGAATCCCCTAAAGAGACTTGCTCCCATAAAAAGAGAAGCAGCCTTGGCAGAGCCAACGCTGCTTCCCGGGGTGTGTCCTAGAAGTGGTGTTACTAAATTAGATGCGGACGCATCCGGAAGGTTGCACGAGGCGACCCCAGCTCAAAAAAGCGGAAAGATGAAGCTCAAAAGAAGAGATACTTGCGCCACTTCTCGTCTTTGTTGCCGATGAGGCGCATGAGTTGCCGCGAAGTATGCAGGGTAAAAGGCCGGGGGCGGCGGGTTAACCTCAAACCGGCTTCCTCGGGCGTGCGGTCACCCTTGCGATTGTTGCAGGCATAGCAACAAGCAACCAGGTTTTCCCAGGAGGAGCGGCCGCCGCGCGAACGCGGCAAAACGTGATCGAGCGTCAGGTCCGAAGCCGGGAAAACGCGCCCGCAAAACTGGCAGGTGTTGTGGTCGCGCAGGAGAATGTTCTTGCGCGAGAGAGCGCGGGTCTGCTGGGGGATGTGCCGGTAAGCGAGCAGACGGATCACCGATGGAACCCTTAGCGTGCGCGATGTGGAATGGACCACGGAAGTGTTCAGCTCTTCCGCCTGAGCAACGCCCTTGATCAGCAGGACAAGAGCGCGTCGTACAGCCGTCACGTTGATAGGCTCGAAGGTCGCGTTGAGGACCAGCACTGGATCTTGCATGACGGCGGGACGGCGCAAGGGGGATGGCAGGTAAGCGAACTTTTCAGACGCGACTACACCAACCCCGGCTTTGAGCCAAGGAAGAGGCCCTCGATGGCCTTCCACGGTCATAATAATTGGACTCCAGCTTACTGCTTTGCGTTGCCTGGCCGAACCCATTCAGGTACGGCGCGGGCGACAGTCAGCGCAGTGACCCGCGCGGCGCCTGCTTTGCGCAATGCCTTGGCGCATGCATCAAGGGTCGCGCCGGTGCTCATAACATCATCTATCAGTAGGACATGGACGTTGTCAACTCGAACGCCTTTGCGGATTTCATAAGCCCCACGGACGGAGGCCCAGCGCTCATGTCGGGTGAGACGAAGTTTCTCGGGGCGGGGCTTAGTGCGGGCGAGGAGGTAGGGTCCCAATTTGAGACCGAGCCGGCGGGCGAGAGGGCGGGCGATGAGCTCAGCTTGGTTGTAGCCGCGTTCGCGAAGCCGCGCTTTGTGGAGGGGCACGGGGACAACGACGCCGGCTTTGAACATTTCCGGCGCGGTCGATACGATTTCCGCGAGGCGGGCGGCAAACCAATCGGCAAGCGGAGCGATTCCGTCGTGTTTTACGAGAAGGATAGCGCGGACCATCGGGTCGTCGTAATAGGCAAAGCTGCGGGCGAGGTCGAATGAATAGGTTTTCGCGCGGCACAGGCGGCAGAGTATCAGGGCGGGGTCCTGAATATGCTGGGAGAATACCAAGGAAAGCAAAGGCCGGCCGCACGAAGAACAGATTGGCGGTGAGATCCGGCTGAAGGAGGCGAGGCAGGCATCGCAGACAGGGACGCGGCTTGCGATGTCAAGGACGGCGGCGCAAATCCGGCAAGGCGCGGGGAAAACCACCGAGACAAGAGCGTCCCGGGCCGTTCGCAAGGCTCTCCCTAGAACTCTGCCGGACGCGAGAGAGTAGAACACTGCACTGGAAAGTGTAGCGTAGCGACAGTATTAATGAAAGAGGGAAGTGCCTGACGAGGAAAGGTCAGAGCTGGCCGCGCTCCTGCTTTTCCTGGCACTCCACACAGTACTTGGCCCAGGGGACGGCTTCCAGCCGTTTTTGCTGGACCTCTTTTTCGCAGTTGGCACATTCCCCGAAGGAGCCCTCCTTGATTCGCTTGAGGGCTTCATCGATGAGGCGCAGGAGCGCGCGATCGGTGTTGGTCTGCCCGAAGAGGAACTCCTTGGTATACGAGTTGGCGGCCTTGTCCGCGAGGTCCACCGTCGTATCTTCGTCGGCGGCGCGGCCTTCTTCCTCGATCCGCTCGATATTGCGGACGAGTTCCTCGCGCTTGGCTTGAAGCTTCTTCCTGTAGAAGTCGAGGCGTTTCTTATCCATAGTGGGGTCCCACTGCCATCCTCTGGCCGTGATAACAAATCGCTGATTGTAGGCGCGCCTCCCGCAAGTGTCAAGGAAGGCGCGTTGCGATGGTTGGATGCGGCTGCTAGAATCATGGATTCTTCGACGACCGGCGACATTCTAATGTAGAGGAAAGTTCCGGGGAGGGGCGTTTGGCCAACTACGATCTGGCAATCATCGGCA
>Ga0187818_10001290_pt1 | contig 10054 bp, 12 predicted proteins | sample NC_wetland_sal_i_14_FD_130581 | JGI IMG/M metagenome (GOLD analysis project Ga0187818, IMG submission 130581) | Wetland sediment microbial communities from Neuse River Estuary, North Carolina, USA - SO4_3 | ecosystem: Environmental > Aquatic > Freshwater > Wetlands > Sediment | place: USA...
AGTCCTCCCAGGTTCCTTGACCTTCGGTCAACGAAAGATACAGTACTCCTAAAGCGTTTTTCAATGGCTTTTTTCATGGGCTTTCGTTAGTTTGTTCGCCCGGGGACTTTTCCTGTTTTGACCATAGGTCAGTGGCATTTGTGGGGACGGGCGCCTCGCCCGTCCAAGCCGAGCCAAGCTAGGCAGCGCGCTTCGAATGGGGTTAATACGGGGAGCGTATCGTGAATGAGAAGTATGTTAAGAAGAGAAGAACTGGGATTCGAATCAGGGCATCCCTTCAGCGATGCCGCAAGCCTTAGAAATCAGCTACCCTTTTAGGGGCTGATCAAGAAAGGAGATTTCAAGTGCCCGAAACCGCTCAGCAGTACACCCAACGCATCCTGGCCAACGCCCAGGGACAAGACCCGATCAAACTCCAATCCGCCACCAATAAGAAACTGACTCGCCTGGTCAAAGGCGTCCCCACCGCCAAACTCCGCAAGCGTCCCGCGCCCGATAAGTGGTCCGTCGCCGAAATCCTGGCCCACCTCGCCGACGTCGAAATTGTAATCGGATGGCGCATGCGCTCCATTCTCGGAGCCCCCGGAACCCCCGTCCAAGCCTACGATCAGAACGCCTGGGTCATCGCCGGACACTACGACAAACGCGATCCCCGCAAAGCCATTGAATTGCACCGCGTCGTGCGCGAAGCAAATCTTGCGCTCCTCAAATCGCTTTCTCCGGATCAATGGAAGCTCTACGGCCAACATGCCGAACGCGGACAGGAATCGATCGAACACATAGTTCGCATGGTGGCCGGACACGATATCAACCATATCCGCCAAATCGAGCGCATCCTAACACCAGCCAAATGACCGGCGGCGAGAAGAAACGGCGGGACCTCACGCACGCCCACGCGAATGGCCAGGAAGGTCGAGCCCCAGACGAAATAAATGATGGAGAAGGCCAGCATGGTCTTCCATGCTGGCGGACGAACCGTTGCTTCCATAGGAAATAGATCATCCGTAACGCCGCGGCGACGCAGAGTTTTTCGGTTCCCTCATTTCGACAGGCTCCCAGGCGGGAGTGTTGCTCGTTGTTGTAATCGTAACTGCCGAGCTGCGCTCGGCCTGGACGGGCGAGGCGCCCGTTCCCACACGATCAAACCCTGAGGTCCCTAGATTACCAATTACCAAACGGCTCAAGAACTCCCAATCCAAATCCCCACCGCAAACACCAAGACTCCTCCCACCACCACTTGAAACGCCGCCGACAGCAGCGGAGTATCCATATATCGCTTGCGAATCCACGCAATCGTCGCCAACTCCATCGCCACCACAATCACCGCCGCGATAAACGCCACATGAAAATCTTTAATCAAGAACGGAAGCGTATGTCCAATCCCGCCCGCGGCTGTCATCAATCCCGTCACCGAACCGCGCAGCACTGGACGCCCTCGCCCGGTCATCGATCCGTCATCCGACAGCGCCTCCGCGAACGCCATCGAGATTCCCGCCCCAATCGATGCGGCGAGGCCCACCAGGAAGGCATCGTTACTGCTCTTGGTCGCAAACGCCGCCGCGAACACCGGAGCCAGCGTTGACACCGATCCATCCATCAGCCCGGCCAGCCCCGGCTGCACAATTTGCAAGACAAAGAGACGCCGTTGCGCCTCGTCCTCCGCCTTTTCCACCGACTGAGTGATACTCTCCTGCATCGCCTCCGCCGTCGCCTGGTGTTTGCGCTCGACCTCCTCCAGATCGCCCAGCAGCTTCCGGACCCCCGCGTCCGTCACATGACCAATCGCCTTCTGGTAAAACTGGCGCGTCTCCAGTTCCATGATCTCCGCCTGCTTGCGCACCTCCGAGATCTTCAAAGGACGGGTCAGCCAGAACGGCCTGCGCTGCACAAACCCCTTCACATCCTGCCGCCGGATCAGCGGAATGTGCTCTCCGAAGCGCTCCCGATAGGTCGCGATCAGCGACGCCCGGTGCTCCGACTCCTCCGCCCCCATGTCGTCGAACAGCTTGGCCGTCGCCGGATACGTCTCGCGCAGGCCCTCGGCAAAATCCGCATACACTCGTCCATCTTCTTCTTCCAGTGAAACCGCCAGCGCCAGAATTTCGCGCTCCGACAAATCTTTGAAGTTTCGCGCCATGCCGACAAGTTTACTGTTTCTGGATTCGCTTTCAAGATTTTCTATGGCGGTTTCAGGGAAGGTGTAGTCCAATGTGGCTCAGATGGGGTTGAGGTAAAAGGGGAAAAGCTTGAACCACAGGGGACACAGAGGATCACAGAGGAAACCCTGCCGATGCGAAGCGCTGGTTTTGGATTCGCCAGCCCCACCCTGGTGCTGATGTCAGCCTCTGATATCTGTGAAACGGGCTTAGCGTAGGGACGGCTTCCCCCAGCACGTCCAAGACGTGCGCAGCACGGCAGCCGCCGCCTGCGGCCCGGCAACTCTTGCCTCCACCAGCCTCGGCACGTTTTGCCCACCCGCCCCGCACCGCGTCATCTCGCCCAGCGCGATTGCTCGCAACCGTCACAAAATGCTCCAACATTTCTTGCGCACCATTCCCCGCGCCACATGGAATCGAGCGTGCTTCAACACCACCAGGTTCACTCGGAACTTCGCCACGGGCCAGCCTCAATTTTCCGTGGCGAATTCCCCGCCGAACGCTTCTTCAACTTTTACATCGAGGTACATCAATGTCCATCGCCGGGATTCTAAGCAGCAGCTTCCTTCAAAACCAACTCAGCGCCGCCAGCTCTCCTTACCAAAAGGACATGCAACAGCTCAGCCAGGCTCTCCAGTCCGGCAATCTCTCCGCCGCGCAGTCCGATTTCGCCGCCTTGCAGAAGGCCTTTTCGCAGTCCCCCACCAGTACTGCGTCCACTTCTACGGCCTCCACCTCCAACCCCGTCGCCCAAGCCTTCAACCAGCTCGCCACCGATCTCCAGTCCGGCAACCTTTCTGCCGCGCAAAAGGATTACGCCACCCTGCAACAGGATCTCCAGAGTTCGAGTGGTCCCACAACTCACTTGCACAATCACCACCGGTTCAGCGCCGGGGGCCTGTTGGGTGGCACAAGCAGCACTGGAAGCGGAGACTCAAGCACCCAGAATTCCCTAATCCAGGACCTCAACCAGATCGGCCAGAGCCTCACGGCCGGCAATCTTTCCGGCGCGCAACAGGCCTACGCTACCCTGCAACAACAACTGCAACAGTTCGCCCTCGGCGGCGGAGCCCTCTCCCCGTCGCAGTCGAGCACGCTGCTAGCGCAGCTGCCCGTCTCGCTGGAAGCCTGACCGGCTCGTGTGGCCGCGGGCGCCCCGCCCTTGCCTATAACCTGCCTGGCGCGGACACTGCTTGTCCGCGCCCGCGGCGAAGCGCCCGCCTTCGCTCCCGTGTCCACGGGAGGATGTGCACAGCAAGAAGGCGCGGGAACAGGCCCGCGCCTATTTCTTACAACAGCAAAACGGCTATCAGCCGCCAGTAAGGCCCACCTGACGGCTGATGGCTGAAAGCCGATAGCTGACAGCTTCTATCGCGCTGCCCGGACCGCCTCGATGGACTCGTGCAGCTCGCGCTCCGCCGCCCGCAGATGCTCTTCCGCCTTCGCGCCATGCCCAGCCATATCGTAGTGGTTGGCTTCGCGAGCACGGTCCAACGCATGGATCGCTTCTTTGACATGGTTATGGGCCGCTTCCAGGTCCGCCCAGTCACGAACCTTATCGGCAAGCGCGATCCCGGTAACAAACGACAGACAAACAGAAAGAACGGCAACTGCAATCGTTTTCTTCATAATTTTCCTCTCCAAAGTTTGTGAATTAGAACATTTTCACCGATCGTGTAATCCCAGACATTTTCACACTTGCTGTTGGCCTCGCCGCCGACAATCCCACCGGGGCTAAAGCCCGCGTTGATTTCGCTCGGCTTACGCGGCCCTGAAGGGCCGCTCTTCCACGGTGACCCGCACATTTTCGAGTTTTTCCGCAAGTGGTGAAGTCGTGCCCTTCCCGAAACCAGCCGCGGCTTACAGTAACCCTGAAACCACTCTGAGTTTTCCGGCACGCACGGACACCCGCCATTTTCCCCGACCCGAAACCTCTTGTCAAAACCAAACCAGCGCCTCCCAGTGTAATGGCAGGTTCGTGTGGCGCGGACACTCTTGTCCGCGGCCTTTGACTTCTTCCGAGCCGAAGGTCCCTCCAAGAACTACGAACACGGCCAAGCCAAAACGTTCCTCCGCGGGCGCCCCACGTCTCGCGGTTTTGTTTCGAGACGTGGGTGCCGACAGGGCAATCGTTCTTTACCGCCGCGGCCCGGCATGGTTCGCGCCTCGCGTGATCTGGATCACAGCCTGAGGTCCGCCGTTTCCGGTACAGTTGTAAATACGCATGGGCGGATTTTCCATTCTCACCAACCGCAAACGCGCCATCGTCGCACTGGTGCATTCCGTCGTGTTCCTCCTGATTGCTGTCCGGCAGATGGTTGCCGCCAATGCCGCCGCCGGCATCTGGGTGCCGTCCACGGTGTCGCGAGGCACGTGGATTCTCTGCGGAATCTTTAGCGTCGTCTCCGCCATTCTTTTGTGGCTCTTACTCATTTCCCGCGGATGGATGGAAAAAATCTATTTCGGATTCTGCACCGTCAGCGCCACCTCGGGCCTGCTTCGGATCGCTGCCGGGGACCAGGCCTTTCACGCCGGCCTCTACATCCGGGTGGTGATGCTGGTGAGCGCGGTTCTGGTGGGACTGCTGATCGTTCGATTGCACTCGCGCGCGCACTCGGAGTACGCCGAAGGTATGTCTTAACCGTTCCTCTCACGCCGAACTACAGCTCAGGAGCGCGGTTTGCAGCCTCCGCGTCTCTCGGCGCACTCTGCGTCTCGGCGGTGAAACGCTCTCCCCTACAGCACAAAATACTTCGCTCATTCCTGACTCAGGACCCGAGCGCGCGGTTCGTTCAGCACGATGAGAAACTCCCTGCCACAGTGCATACACTTCACCGTGGCAAACAGGATCGTCTTCCCCGGCCAGTAGTGCACCGTTTGCCTTTGGCAGTGCGGGCATTGGATCTCATGCCTATCGAGATCAAGATCGATAAGATCGTCTTCAGACATGACCGGGTTCGCTGGTTCTCGATGAGGAATGGTTCCGATTCGCGGACACTGCTCGACTTGCGCTCAGGCTATCTTTAAGCTGGCCATGTGTCGGTACGCCGGAAAACCATAGAGCGTGCGCTGGCGCGCACGGCAACTACTCCGCTTCGCCCTGCCATTCCTCGATTTGGCGCAGTATGATTCCGTAGCACTCACAGGCTGCTTCTTCCAGTTTGCGCCGGTTGATAATCTTTACGTCCCCGCGACTGTAAGTGATGAGTCCCGCTTTCTGGAGCGTTCCGGCCGCCACGGTCACGCTGGAGCGGCGAGTCCCCAGCGTCTGGGCAAGAAATTCTTGAGTCAACGGCATCGAATTCGATCCGATCCGGTCGGAGCTCATCAACAACCATCTCGCCAATCTCCCAGTCACTTCATGCAGACGATTACAGGCTGCAATCTGCGTGGCCTGAATGGTCATGACCTGCGAAAACCGCTGTAACCTCTGCTCCAGTTTCGAGCACTTCCGGAGAACTCCCCTCAGGGTTTCGCCGTCGACTCGAAAAGCCGAGCCCGCAATCTGAGCAATGGCTCGCGTGGGCGCGGTACGAAAACCCGCAACCAGCGGCAAACCGATAAAACCTTCCTTGCCCAGCAGACCTACTTCCACACTTTTTCCGTCCGGGAAGACGGTCAGAATGGACACTAAGCCGGCGTTGGGGAAATAAGCAGACTTCAAAGTATCGCCGGGCTCATGCAGCACGTGATGAGTCTTCAAACGTACAAATTCCAATTGCGAGAACAGCAGTTCGCATTCTCTCGGAGGCAGGCCGAGCAGGATTTCGTTATGGATGCGGTTGTCGTCAGCGTCAACGATGGGTGGCGTCGGAGAAGACTTCCTAGGCGGACGGGACTGGTTGGCCATAACGGGTGCTTGCGCAGCGCAATGCTGTCTGATTTCGCAAGGAACCGTCACCATAAGCCGCGGCGGAAGGATGCTAAAAGAGAACTATAGACTACGCTTTTTCTAATGTTAAGAATGTCCGCCAGCGCGCAGTGTCCACTGCACGTGTAGCGCGGGCGCTTTCGCCCGCGGCCTTTGCCGCTGCGACACAAACCGCTGCCGACGATCAGGCCTTTCACGCCGACCTCTACCTAAGAGTCGTCATGCTGGTCAGCGCGGTTCTGGTGGGACTGCTGATCGTTCGAGTACACTCTCGCACGCACTCCCGCGTGCAGTCGGAGTACGCCGAAGGAAGTTCGAAACCGTTCCTCTCACCCCGAACTAACGTTCCTCCTGAAAGAGCAGAGGTAGTGTCAGCACCCACGTCTCGGAGACCGAGAGGTGGGGCGCCCGCGGGCCCGCCTTCTTCTAGTGTGGATAGATGTGTATTGTTGTGCTGACTGGTGTGTACAACGTGTGTATTGTATCTATAGAGAGAACGCGAGGAAACATGCACAGCCGGGACGTCATAAAGCAGTTCCAGAAAGACGGCTGGTATGAGGTGAATCAGGCCGGGAGCCACAAGCAATTCAAGCACCCGACGAAGAAGGGGAGGGTGACGGTGCCACGCCCGAACCGGGACATACCGATAGGCACCCTCAAGAGTATCGAGAAAGAGGCGGGGATCAAACTGAGGTGATCCCCAAAGCAAAGCATCAAAGGAGCTAGGTCATGGAATATATCGCCTATCTTCATAAGGACCGGGATTCGGATTACGGCGTGAGCTTTCCCGATTTTCCGGGCTGCATCACCGCCGGAAAGACCCTCGATGAAGCGAGCCGGATGGCGGCGGAGGCGCTGGCGCTCCATATCCAGGGCATGATCGAAGACGGAGACGCAGTGCCGGAGCCGTCGAAACTCGATGATATGGCGAAGGACGCGGCCAAGCACGGCGCCATCGCCTTCATGGTGAGCGTGGACGCTCCCGATGCAACGGTGCGGGTTAACATCACGGCGCGGGAAAGCCAGATTGAAAAAATCGATGCGTTGGCCGAAGCGGCCGGCATGACGCGATCAGGCTATATGGTGCGTGCGGCCCTCCACGTCGGCGAACAGAAGCGGGCCGTGCGCGCGAAATCGCGCGGCGCACGCGCGAGCGGGAAGCAACCAAGGTAACCTGAAATCAAACAAAAACAGATGTAGGCTCTTAACGAGATACGGTTTCATGCCAGGCGCTGCCACCACGGTAACCGTCGCGGCCACTCCGGGCACTCTGTCGCACGCAGCTACGCTGAACGTGGAGGTCGAATAGCAACCGGAATGAGAATCGTGGGAAGAATCTCCGCTTGCGTTGTTTTGTTTGCTGCGCCGCTTCTGGCGCAAGCTCGCATGGAAGCCGGCGAAGCGGCAGCCGGGGCTACAGGTCCGGCTTTCGAGGCGAGTCTCGGCTACGTCTACTTCAGCATGGCCACGCCATCACAACGTGTAGGGCTCACCGGCCTGGACGCTAACGGCCTGGTCCGGTTCGACTCGCGTTGGGCAGCGACGGTGGACTCCACTTATGCCGGTACTGGCAACGTGCTCGGCACGGGACACAGCGGCAATGTCCTGAGCTGTCTGGCCGGTCCCGTATTCTATCCGGCCCACGGGAAGGCCGGGATCTTCGTTCACGCCCTGGCCGGCGCCAGCTGGGTCGATAGCGCGGTTCCTATTACTGGAACTTACTACCTGGGTGGCTGGATAACCCGTTTCTCGTACGCAGTTGGCGGAGGAGTTGAGCACTATCTCTCCGGACCGCTTGCCGTCCGCGCTCAGGCTGACTACCAGCGCACGACGTTTGCCAACCCGACCGGCGCGGCGCAGAACCAAAACAATCTGCGTTTGACCACGAGTCTCGTCTATCGCTTTGGAAACCGCTGAACAGCGTTCCTCGAAAGAAATGACGTGCTGACAAGAACCATCCCCGTCTAACTATGTCATTAAGGACGCTCCTTGTTTTGGGGGAATCGATCTGGCACAGGCCAAGCGCCGGCGTTAGTCCCGAGGAATGGAGATTCGCCCTGGGACCTGGTGTAACCTCGATGCATTGCTAAGCAACCGCGGGTGAAGTAGGCGATGGGCCCGACCAGGGTCACAGCGGCGGTGCCGACTCCGTCCCACCCGCTCCAAATTCTCCGTCGTATCGGCAGTTGGGACGACACGCCTGTTGGGCGCAACAACGCGATCAAAGCAGAAACAACGCTGGAACTAAAAAAGGAAAGGCCTACTTTGCGACGAACATACTCGCAAAGTAGGCCCATTTTTCTGTGCCGTCTGAATTTACGATTGCGTGGGCTTTACTACCCTGGACCGGAGGAACATGGCCCAAAACATGTGAGTCCGGCTCCGAGAAGGTAGATCGCAGTCGAGCCACCCTCCGGGACCTGCTGACAATTCCTTCTCTGATGCGGCTCGCATCTGCGATCCTTGTCATAGTCATGATCAGCAAACGCAGCGGGAGCCAGGCAACCAATCACGACAATTGCCAGCCACCACTTTCCTTTACTATTGCCCATTTACCACTCCCTTTGCATGGAGCAATTTATCGACCCACCAGGGAAGGGGAGCATTGGGGGATGGTAGCTTCCCGGGGATCCTTTTTAATCTTTCATATTTAACTGCCTCTGGTAACCTGCTGTCAAGATGATAGTTTTTGCAACAGTTGCACGAAAATGCAACCTTAGTCGATAGACGCCGACCGATAGGCAATGCAATGAAAACCAACCCATTCCGGCTCTGCTGGCGCTATGTGCGCTGTTTTGCGTCGGCCTCGCGTGTTGTCACAAAGCTCCGCCGCACAGCGTTACGCTCACGTGGGAAGCGCCCCCGGCCGTTCCTGGGGTCTCGGTCGCCGGCTACAACGTGTATCGGAGCACGACCTCGGGCAAGCAATTCGTGAAAATCGCCTCCCGAGTCCCAGGCCCACCGTATGAAGATCGCCCGATGGGCAGTGGCGCACTTATTTCTACGTTGTGGCCGCCCTGGATCAAGCCGGCCGTGAAAGCAGGTTCTCGGCTGAAGGACGAGCCACGATTCCCTGAGTTGGCCAGTCCTTGCTAGCTGGTCAAAAGTCAGCCGGCCATGCTGAGCGCGATGCTTACGGATTCGGAATGACCGCCTGAGCGTGATTCGAGTATCGGCTCTCATTCGAGCTGGCATCCACGGAAGTGGCTACGTAGTAGTAAGTCTGGCCGGCGCAAGTTATGACCGCCAAGGATGAACGGATTGGGTTCAGAGTATCTAACGAAGTCAAAGGTGCCCTACTGCAGATCGCTAAGAAGGAGGGGAGAAATGTGGCCCAAGTTTGCGAACTGCTTCTCGGAAACGGGATTCACGAATACAAGAGAGAAGGATCCAGATACCTTCATCGTCTCATCGCGCGGCCAAAGGAAAAGGAGAGGTAACGGGAGATGGGGACAGAGGTGAGTGAGGCGAAGGCACGCCGCGCCCCAATCCCAACACGGAGATAGGAACCGCTAACCCGCTTGCAGTGAGAGTTGTCGTCCCTTTGCCCATTCCTGCAGCATGCGCTCACCCACTTCCTTAAAGTCGGGATGTTCCTTGATGTATGACCGAACATCGGTTTCGGTTTGCGAAAGGGCGTCCGAGATATGCTCAAGGATCTCGCGAATTTTGGCGGGCGTGCCCGTCATCCGTGTTTCGCCAAGCCGACGGAGAACTTTGCTGTCGGGCCACTGGGTCGTTCCGTTGAGCGTAAGCGCCAGACTATCCTTCGGCAGGTAGATGGGCGCTGCAAAGCTTAACTTCAAACCCGCATTCAGATAGAGCAGCGAACCAAAGAGGCCGTCGATTACCTCGGGCAGCCGCTGGAGTCCGGGCAGGGTGAGGTGCATCCTCTCTTGACAATATTTCGTCATAGTCGAATAATTATTCGAGAATGGTCGAGCTGCGGAACGACTTCAATCACTGTCGTGAGCTGCTGCTCCAGCGGCTCCGGGAGCGCGCTCCTGGGCGAATCCAGCTTTTGACC
>Ga0187818_10001293_pt1 | contig 10044 bp, 9 predicted proteins | sample NC_wetland_sal_i_14_FD_130581 | JGI IMG/M metagenome (GOLD analysis project Ga0187818, IMG submission 130581) | Wetland sediment microbial communities from Neuse River Estuary, North Carolina, USA - SO4_3 | ecosystem: Environmental > Aquatic > Freshwater > Wetlands > Sediment | place: USA: North...
CCACCGTCTGCACCCGGCCTGCGGACAGGCCGCGCCTGACCTTGTCCCAGAGCAGCGGAGATACCTGATACCCAACGAGCCGGTCGAGCACGCGTCGCGCCTGCTGCGCATCGACCAGGTGCTGATCGATATTGCGCGGATGCTCAAAAGCAGCCCGCACCGCGCGCTGCGTAATCTCGTTGAAGGTTACGCGGCGAATGCGTTCTTCTCCCTCTTTCTCCTTCTTCTTTTTCTTTTTCCCTTTGCCGTCGCCCAATTCTTCGGCAAGATGAGCGGCAATGGCCTCGCCTTCGCGATCCGGGTCAGGCGCTAGATAGATGGTATCCGCGGACTGCGCCAGCTTTTTCAGCCGGATCAGTACTTTTTCTTTGCCAGGGATGACGATGTATTCCGTATCGAAGTCGTTTTCAATATCCACACCAAGCGTGCTCTTGGGCAGATCCTTCACGTGACCGAGAGAAGCCTCGACAGTGAAACCCTTGCCGAGATACTTCTGGATGGTCTTCGCCTTGGCAGGCGACTCGACGATAACTAAACCTTTGGCCAATGTGTCCTCAGTAAGTAATTGCTTTCGAAGCTAGCACGAATGGCAAGCTGGCAACAAGTTTCCTGAGTAAGCTTCTGGCTACTAGCTGCTAGCCTCTAGCTTGCAACCGCGCCCTTTACTCGTGCCGCGAACGAGGTCAGCATACGCTGAACTTCCAGAACTCGGGCTTCCAAATCTGCGAAATCGGCAGCCTGAAGGAATTGCAAATCCCTCGCCAGGAGCAGATGGTATTCGAGCTCATTTGCCGAACCACGGGCGATCTGGAGAAAACGCCTCATTTCTCCATCGGACCTGCGACCACATCCTTCAGCGATGTTCGCGCCGACAGAGGCAGCGGAACGGCGCATTTGACTCGTGAGACCGTACATTTCTTCCTTTGGGAAGCAGCGAGTCTTTCGGTAGACATTGAGAGTGAGTTCATGCGCCTTCGCCCACACTCTCAGATGTTTGAAATCCTCCATCGGCGACCGCCTTTCCGAGCTAGCAGCCGGGAGCTAGAAGCTAAAAGCTTCTTACAAAATTCTTCCCTGGCAACTGCTTCACCTTCCCCGCCAACTCCAGTTCGAAAAGTGCGGCAAAGATTTCCGAGGACGATAGCTGCGTCTCCAGCCGCTCGACAATCTCATCGATGTGGGTGGACTCGTCGGCTTTGAGCAGCGCGAAGATCTTTTTCTCGTGAGGAGGCAACTCGGCTTCTCCGAATAGAGATGCAGTCTGACCCGCTGGCGATTCAATGCCACCTTGAGGCATCAGCTTAAGTCGAACATCCGTCGGGAGTTCCTCCCAAAGGTCTTCCCAGGTAGCCACTAGTTTTGCGCCCTGCTTAATTAGCGTATTTGGCCCCCAGGAGTTCTTGTTGGTCACGTTTCCCGGAACCGCAAAGACCTCCCGATTTTGCTCCAGCGCGCAGCGTGCGGTGATACGAGTGCCACTGTATTCAGCAGCTTCCACCACCAGAACCCCCAGGGAGATGCCGCTGATGATCCGGTTGCGAATCGGGAAGTTCTGGGGCGCTGGAAAAGTGCTCATCGGGAATTCCGAAATGACAGCTCCCCCCAAGGTCAGCATTTGTTCCATCAGTCGGGTGTTTTCCTTGGGATATGGGACATCGACACCTGTCCCGAAAACGGCTACGGTTTTACCTTTGGCTGCCAAGGCACCGCGATGACCTGCCGTATCAACCCCGCGCGCCATGCCGCTGAAGATCACCAGCCCGCGCGCGGCCAGATCGCAGGCCAGTCGTTCTGCCATTCCTGAGCCATAGGGCGTGGGATGACGCGTACCTACCAGCGCGACGCCCGGCTGCGAAATAACGGCCGCATCTCCGCGCACGTAGAGAACCAGCGGCGGATCGTAGATTTGCTTCAGCTGTGCGGGATATTCAGGATCCTCTAGCGCAACCATACGTACGCCCGCGGCCGTAGTGCGCGCCAGTTCGTCCTGGGCAAGTTCCAGGGAGCGCCCAGTGCCGAGCGACTGCGCTGAAACTGCGTGCAGGCCCACAGCTTCCAATTCGGTCAACGAGGCACGAAAGATGCCTTGTACTCCGCCGAAAAACTCCAGCAATCTGCGGGCTTTTGTCGGTCCCAAGCCTGGCGTAAGGGTTAGCGCAAGCCATTGCAAAGTGGCGGATTCAGCAGGCGTACAGGCGGTAGCGACGGTTTCAGGCACGGCGGCCTCCAGCAGAGTTTCTCGCGGCATCTTTGGCATGGGGGAGAGATCGTGTCAAGGTCAGATAACCCAAGCTCTGTTAAAATTAGTTGTTCCCCACGATGAAACGTCTGCGAATCTCAGCGATTTCCTACCTCAATACCGCGCCGTTGATGTGGGATTTCGAGCACGGAGCCCAGGGTGCAGCTTTCGACATTTCCTACACCATCCCGTCGCAGTGCGCGGCCAGTTTGCGCGATGGATCAGCGGATATCGGCATCATTCCTGCCGCGGCTTACGCCACGATCCCCGATCTCGTCATCCTCCCCGGCGTGGCCATCGCTTCCCGCCAGCCGGTACGTTCCATCCTTCTGGTCAGCAAGGTTCCGCTGGAAGAAATTCGTTCGGTAGCGCTGGATACGTCGTCCTTGACCTCAGTGGCGCTGACCCGAGTCCTGTTCGCGAAGTGGTGGGGCGGAGCAAGAGCCTTTTCCGCTGTGGCTCCGGATATCGAAAAGATGCTGGAGCAGCATGACGCTGGACTGGTTATCGGCGACCCGGCGCTGCAGATCGATCGCTCCCGCTACTTCACTTACGACTTGGCGGAAGAGTGGATACGGTTGACCGGAAAGCCATTTGTCTTCGCTTTTTGGGCGGTACGCCAGGCGGCGTTGAAAGATGCTCCGGCGAGCTTGGACCTGGCGACAATATTTCAGGAATCGCGCGATCGTGGGCTGCTCCCGGCCAGCATTTCACAAATCGCCCGGGAATGGGTGCCGCGATTGGGTCTCAGCGAAGATCAGGTCACGAGCTACCTGACCCGCAACATTTATTATTACTTGGATCCGGCGTGCCTTGAGGGGCTACAGCTGTTTTACCAGTATGCCCAGAAATGCGGGGCGTTGCCGGCAGCCCCACCAGTGTCTTTTCTGGCCGCGAACAGCGCAGTTGCATAGCGATTCCCGACTGCGTACCACTCAGGAGCAGCAAACTGCCTCTAACCGCTTACATGCCGCATCTCACGCTCTTGTTCGCAATTTCGATCTGGGGACGACTGCACCGGCTGGGCGGGTGGGGTCTAATCTTGTTGGGAATCGCGGACAACTCCGTGGTTCCGCTCACCGGCAGCGTGGACGTCCTGACCATCTGGCTGGCCGCCCGCCATCGCGAACCGTGGCCGTATTACGCGGCGATGGCAACGATCGGCGCCGTGCTCGGCGGATACATCACCTATAGTTTGGCGCGCAAGGGTGGCAAGCAGGCCATGGAGAGCAGGCTCTCGAAAAGACGAGCTGCGAAAGTTTACAAGAGATTTGCTCAATGGGGATTCGGCGCGATAGCGATTCCCGCGATCCTGCCTCCACCCTTTCCCTTTGTTCCGTTTGTGGTCGCGGCGGGAGCGATGCAGTACTCCCGGAAAAAGTTCTTAGCCGCGCTGGTGCTCGGCCGCGGAGTTCGTTACACCATTGTTGCGGGACTCGGTTTCCACTATGGAAGACATATCACCAGGTTCTTTTCCCAGTATTACAAACCAGCCCTGGCCGTATTGATCGGCATGGCCGTAGCGGGGGGAATTTTTTCACTGATTCAGTATCTCCGCTATCGGAACCACACTAGCGGTCGCATCGCTGGCGCCACTCGTCGAAGCGCTGCCTGAGATTCTGTACTCTCTGATTTGGAGCCGACCGCGGGCCTCCGTTAGAATTATTTGGATCCGTTATGTCGCTAACCAAACAGCAGGCCGTTGACCTTTTCCGCTCCGACGATCTGATCGGCATCGGCATGGAAGCCAACGCCGTGCGGCGCAAGCTGCATCCCGAGGGCGTGGTCACCTACATCATCGATCGCAATATCAACTACACCAACTACTGCACGGAATATTGCACTTTCTGCGCCTTCTATCGGCCGCTGAAAGGCCCCAAGGCCAAAGAGGGATACATCCTCGATTTCGAAACCATTTACGACAAAATCCGCGAGACTGTCGAACTTGGCGGGACGGGCGTGCTCATGCAAGGTGGCCTCCATCCTGACCTTAAGATCGACTGGCATGAGCAGATGCTGCGCGGCATCAAGCAGCGCTTCCCCAAAGTGCATCTGCATTGCTATTCCGCCTCGGAAATCATCGCCATCGCGGAATACAGCGCATTGACCATTCGTGACACCATCGCCCGGCTGCGGGATGCAGGTCTGGATTCGATTCCCGGCGGCGGGGCAGAGATTCTGGATGACGAAGTGCGCTACAAGATTGCCCGCCTGAAGTGCTTGACCGACGACTGGCTCGACGTACACCGCACGGCGCACCAACTTGGCATGCGCACCACCGCGACCATGATGTTTGGCGTGGGTGAGAGCTACGAACATCGCGTCAACCATTTCCAGCGGTTGTACGATTTGCAGGAAGAAACCGGCGGCTTTACCGCATTCATTCCCTGGACCTTCCAGCCAGCGAACACCGCCTTAGGTGGCCGCCATTGGGACGAAGCAACCGCGGTCGAATACCTGAAGACGCTGGCCATCTCACGGCTTTATCTCTCGAACTTCCAGAATGTGCAATCGAGTTGGGTCACGCAGGGTTTGAAAGTCTGTCAGCTGGGCCTGCAATTCGGCGGCAATGACGTGGGCTCGGTGATGCTCGAAGAAAACGTGGTCCGGGCGGCGGGTGTGACCAACTGCACTACCGAGGAAGAGTTGCGGCGAATCATCCGTGACGCCGGATTCAAGCCCGCGCAGAGAGATACGCTCTATCGGACGTACTTCCTGAACTAAGGCACAAATGAAAACGGCCCCGAAACTCGGGACCGTTCTCAAAAGCACAGCACCCCGTCAAGGTCGAGATGATTATCTATCGAGTGCTATTTGGAATCAAGTTACTTGTGGAAGAGCCTAGTACCCCGTCTTGCTGGCTCTCCCGTTTCGGCACTTGAGGCCAACCCCCGGCGACCCGGAGGAGTGGACCTGGCGGGATTCGAACCCGCACCTGCTACCGTGACGGGGTAATGTGCTGCCATTACACCACAGGCCCACACGATCAAAGTAGTCGTGGGCCGTACTGAAAAGCATGGTTGTTCGTCACACCGCAGCCCACAATTCCCGACTTGGGCGGCTCCTTCAGGTAGAATGAAAGTTTAGGGTTTGCGTGTCAGGAACTCCCGTAGGACTACCCGCGGAACAGCATGCCTCTTTCCTTCCAGCTTCTAGCGATGTTTTTGGCCCCCAAGGGTCTCGGGCCGTACATTCGCCAGCATTTCTTTGATAAAACGTTTCAGGGTCTCTACCATCCCAATGCCTTCGACTTGGCATTGCTGATTCCTTACTTCATTGTGTTGATCCTGCTGGCAGGGTACGGCGCACATCGCTACGTCCTGGTCTACCTCTATTACAAGAACAAGAAGAACCGTACCACCGAGCCGCTGGGACATTTTGCTGACCTGCCACGTGTCACCGTCCAGTTGCCCATTTTCAACGAACAGTTCGTTGTCGAGCGCTTGTTGGATGCGGTTTCCCGCTTGAATTATCCCCTGGACAAGCTCGATGTTCAGGTGCTGGACGATTCCACCGACGAGACCGTAGCAGTCGCGCGGGGCCTGGTCAACCACTACGCGGCGCAAGGATTTCCGATCACTTACCATCACCGTACGAATCGCGAAGGCTTCAAAGCGGGCGCTCTGGCCGAGGGACTGAAGACCGCGCAAGGTGAGTTTGTGGCCATTTTTGACGCTGACTTTGTTCCGCCCGAAGATTTCCTGCTGCGCACCATCCACTACTTCACCGATACAAAGGTTGGGATGGTGCAAACGCGCTGGACGCACATCAACCGCCATTACTCGTTCTTGACCGAAGTGGAGGCGATTCTGCTCGACGGCCATTTCGTGCTGGAGCACTCCGGCCGCGCCCGCACCAGCCTCTTTTTTAATTTCAATGGGACGGCAGGAGTTTGGCGGCGGCAGGCCATTGAAGAAGCCGGCGGCTGGCAGCACGACACTCTAACGGAAGACACCGATCTCTCCTACCGAGCACAGCTGAAGGGCTGGGGATTCGTCTATCTGCAGGATGTCGAATGCCCGGCCGAACTCCCCGTGGAGATGACTGCCTTCAAAACCCAGCAGGCACGCTGGGCCAAAGGACTGATCCAAACCAGTAAGAAGATTCTGCCCCGGGTACTGCGGAGCAAAGAGCGGTTCCACGTGAAATTGGAGGCCTGGTATCACCTGACGGCAAACCTCAGTTATCCCCTGATGATCGTGCTTTCGGTGCTGCTGTTACCCGCCATGATTATTCGTTTCTATCAGGGCTGGTTTCAGATGCTGTACATCGACCTGCCTCTGTTCCTGGCCTCGACGTTCTCGATTTCCAGCTTTTACCTGGTCTCCCAGCGCGAGCTGTTTCCGGGCAAATGGTATAGGAGTCTGCTGTATCTTCCCTTTCTGATGGCTTTGGGGATCGGCCTCACCGTCACCAATACGCGGGCCGTCTTGGAGGCTCTCCTAGGAAAGGAAACCGCGTTTGCGCGTACCCCCAAATACCGCGTGGAGTCCAGGAGTGACAAGATACGCGCCGGCAACTACCGGCGTCGGCTGGGCTGGGTTCCGTGGCTGGAACTGCTGATTGGCTGTTACTTTGCCGTGACCGTGTACTACGCCGTTGAAAACGAGAACTACATCACGGTTCCCTTCCTGATTCTGTTTGTGCTCGGCTATTGGTGCACCGGACTGATGTCCCTGCTGCAAGGCCGCCTCTCAGGACTCTCTCTGAGTGCCGAAAGCCACACCAAACCATTTCCGGTTGGGGTGTAGTTGAAGGGAATAGCAGCGCGTTGCCGAAGGACGTGAAGACCAGCCAGGCGGCAGGGCTGACCGGGGTTTGATATCCTAGGTTATTGTGCGCATGATCTGGTGGTTCTTGATTCTGGCTCTGAGCGCGGGGGCGGTGCTTTGGGCGGGTATAGCGGCTTATCTCCGAGTGCGCCGCCATATGAAACCGGGTGCGAGCGCGCGTAAGGGCGCCGAGCGGGAAGCGGACAACTTGTAGCAATCGCGATTCGCAAAGCAGGTCAGGGGGTAACAACGTTGGCAAAATCCATGACTCAGGTTCTAAGCGCTGACCATCGCGCACTGAGCGGAGTGCGTCAGATCGCGCTCGTTGCAGGTGCAACTCTGTTCATTGCACTGTGCGCCCGGATCTCTCTGCCTCTGCCTTTCACTCCCGTACCCCTAACCCTGCAGAACTTTGGCGTACTGCTGGTAGGACTGGCATTGGGCAGCCGCCGCGGCCTTGCGGCACTGGTGTTGTACCTCGCCGAGGGACTTATGGGCATGCCGGTTTTTAGTCCAACCGGCCCGGGAGGACTGGCTCAACTACTAGGCCCGAGCGGCGGATTTCTGCTTGCCTATCCTTTCGTCGCAGCTCTTGTGGGTTGGGCGTGGGAACGTGGCAAGAAGAGTTTTGCTCGCGCCGCCGTCGCTGGTGTGCTCGCCGAGATTCTGCTATTCGCTGGCGGCCTCTCATGGCTTGCTGTGCTCACTCATTCGTTCGCCCAAGCCATGCGTTTTGGGCTCTACGGGTTTGTGTTTGCTGAAGTCATAAAGGTCATGTCCGCCGCCGCGCTGGCCAGCAACTGGCAGCGCTTCCCCAAGGTTCACTTATGACTCCCATCGACTCGATCGAAGGCAAAACCTCCCCGTCGAGCGGCGCATCTTCGCCCCTCCGCGAAATCACAGTGGCTCACAGCCCCGATTCCGACGATGCCTTCATGTTTTACGGCTTGGCGACCAACAAAGTCCGCAGGCCGGGTCTGCGATTTACGCATACCCTGTGCGATATCGAAACCTTGAATCGGAAGGCAATGGAAGCCGTCTACGACGTCACCGCCATCTCGTTCCACGCCTATCCTTATATCCAGGACCATTACGCGCTGCTTCCTAGCGGTGGCAGCGTGGGGGACGGCTATGGACCCATGATCGTGGCGCAACGCGCTTACTCCATCGCCGATATCAAGCGCAAGCGGATTGCCGTCCCCGGAACCTTGACCACTGCGTATTTAGTTCTGAACCTCTTTGCGCCGGGGATTGAAACCGAAGTGGTGCCGTTCGATCAGATCCTTCCCCAGGTGCTGGAAGGCAAGTATGAAGCCGGTCTCATTATTCATGAAGGCCAGTTGACCTACGACAAGTCGGGACTGCATCGCGTGGTGGATCTCGGCAAGTGGTGGCAGAAAGTTACCGGTTTGCCGCTTCCTCTGGGGGGTAATGCCATTCGCCGCAGCTTGGGGCTGGAAACCATGTCGAAGGTGGCGTCGGCCCTGCGGGAGAGCATCCAATACGCTCTTGACCACCGTGAAGAGGCGCTCTCCTATGCCATGCAGTTCGCCCGTGACCTGGATCCTCAGCTCGCCGACAAATTTGTGGGGATGTACGTGAACGAGCGCACTCTGGACTATGGACCAGATGGGCGGGAAGCAGTGCGCCGTCTTCTGGATATGGGACACAAGGCGGGAATCATTCGCCCGCAGGCCAAAGTGGATTTTGCCGCTTGAGAAACTGCTGGCTTCTGGCTCCAAGCCTTGGCTCTGAGAGTCTGCGTGACAACTCGACATTCGCACCGCGATGGAAGGGTAGCTGCCTGTCTTAGCCGCGAAGCGGCGAAAGAACAGTACTCACGCAGACTCTGAAGGCCCGAACCTTATCTTCACGCGCCTCCGAATGCCATCCGGGCGTTCAAAAACTGCGGCTGGGGAATTAGAGGCTCGGAACTGTTTGCCTTATCGAATGTCCGGAAACGCCAACCCGAATGGCGCGCAGACGCTGCTCATCGATGCCGACGACACGCTCTGGGAAAACAATATCTACTTCGAGCGCGCCATCGCCAATTTCATTTCTTTTCTGAACCATCACGAATACACTGCCGACCAGGTTCGTGAGGTGTTGAACGACGTGGAACGCGAATGCATTGTCAGTCACGGTTATGGGCTGCATAGCTTCGCTCACGCTCTGGTACAAACCTTCGAGCATTTGTCGGTGGAACCGCTTACTCCTGCCCTGCACGAGACCATCAGCGGCTTCGCGCATACCATTGCGGAGCACCCGATGGAAATCATCCGTAACGTTCCTGAAACCCTGCAGTACCTGTCCGAACGACATCACCTGATCCTGATGACCAAGGGCGCCTTCGCCGAACAAACCGGAAAGATCGAGCGCTCGGGCCTCAAACCATACTTCGCGGCCGTGGAAATTGTGCCAGAAAAAGATGTGCCCACTTACCGCACCATCATCTCGAAGTACGAACTCCCTGTCGACTCCACCTGGATGGTTGGCAACAGTCCGAAGTCCGACATCAACCCAGCATTGGCCGCCGGCATCAATGCAGTTTTCGTCCCCCACGGCAACACCTGGATTCTCGAACACGACGAAGTCGCCGAAGCCCGACCTCCCAGCCGCCTGCTGGTGGTGGAGACCTTCGCCGGACTGCGAGAACACTTCTAGCGGCATTGTGGAGGACGGGCGTCCCCGCCCGTCTCAGCCGGCTGCAATGAAGCCTTGAATTTTTGGCAATGAGACTACAACCCGACGGGCGTGGACGCCCGTCCTCCATGTGATTACGGCGCAGCCGGCGCAGGCTTCGCGCAAAACTTTTCGAACACTTTTTTCAGCTCGGAAGCAATGTCTGCCGCTTCCCTGTGCTCGATGTCGCTGCGCTGCATCATGTGGATCAGCTTCCCGTCGCGCAACAAGCCAATCGAGGGCGAGGATGGCGGGTATCCGGTGAAGTAACCACGAGCGCGTTCGGTAGCTTCTTTATCTTGTCCGGCAAAGACCGAAAACATTTTCTCCGGACGCGCGCTGTTCTGCAGG
>Ga0187818_10001294_pt1 | contig 10042 bp, 8 predicted proteins | sample NC_wetland_sal_i_14_FD_130581 | JGI IMG/M metagenome (GOLD analysis project Ga0187818, IMG submission 130581) | Wetland sediment microbial communities from Neuse River Estuary, North Carolina, USA - SO4_3 | ecosystem: Environmental > Aquatic > Freshwater > Wetlands > Sediment | place: USA: North...
ATCGAATGTCCCCGCGATGCCTGGCAAGGCCTCAAAGGCCAGATTCCTGCCGATCTCAAGACCAATTATCTCCAGGCCCTGATTTCCGCTGGCTTCAAGCACATTGACGCCGTCAGCTTCGTCTCTCCCCACGCCGTCCCGCAAATGGCCGACTCCGAAGAAGTTCTGAAAGAACTCGACCCGCCCGACGATGTGGAAATCATCGGCATCGTGGTCAACGAAAAAGGCGCGCAGCGAGCGATCGCGACCGAGGCCGTGCGCACCCTGGGTTTCCCGTATTCGATCTCGCCGACTTTTCTTCAAAACAATCAGCGGCAAACGCTCGAAGACGCCATCGAAGAACTGGAGAAGATCGAGAAGAAAGCCGACGAGGCCGGGCTCGAAACCGTTGTCTACATCTCGATGGCCTTTGGCAATCCTTACGGCGACCCCTGGACCGTAGATGAGGTCGTCGAAGCCGTGGCCTTACTTGAGTTGCAGGAGATTCGCATGATCTCCCTTGCCGACACCGTGGGTCTGGCGCCGCCGGAAAAGATTCGCGAAGTGGTTTCCGCGGTGATGGCGAAGTACGACTATCTCGAAATCGGAGTCCACCTGCACAGCCGCCCCGACCAGGCCGCCCCCAAAATCATCGCAGCCTATGAAGCCGGCTGCCGCCGTTTCGATTCCGCCCTCGGCGGTCTGGGTGGATGCCCCTTCGCGCAGGATGACCTAGTTGGAAATATTCCAACCGAAACAGTAATCGAAGCCTTGCGCGCCCGTGGTGCGCAATTGCCCGCGCTGAAGCCGCTGGACACATTGTTGAGAGCGACGGCCGAGATCGGCGCGAGGTACAAGACTTCGTCGGCGGAATAGGAAGATTTTCAGGAAGTGGATAATTAGGATAGAGAACGCGACACATGGTATGTGCATTATTGCCCGTGTGTCAGGGGGATTATGTGTATCTGTTCTTTGATACGGAAACAACTGGTCTTCCGAAGCGTCGCAACGCGCCTGTTTCAGATTTGAAGAATTGGCCGAGGCTTGTCCAGATTGCATGGCTTGTAGCTGACGACAAAGGAACCGAAATAGCCTGTGCCGAACAGATAGTCAAGCCACGAGGATTTACTATCCCTGCCGATGCTGCAAGGATTCATGGGATAACGACTGAACGTGCGCTGCAACAAGGTAAGGAGCTTATATCTGTTCTCGATGCTATTGTGAAGGATATCAACAGGTCTTCAGTTCTAATTTCTCATAATATCGAGTTCGACGAGAAGGTTCTTGGTGCCGAACTGCTCCGTGCCCGCTACCCGAATTGTCTGGCGACCAAAGAACGAAGGTGCACGAAGCAGTTGGCGACGGACTTTTGCCAGCTCCCTGGCCAATATGGGTACAAATGGCCGACGCTCCCTGAGCTTTACATGAAACTGTTCAACAAAAAACTAGAGGAAGCGCATCGCGCCCTTGCAGACGTCAGGATCTGTGCCGAGTGCTATTACGAGCTTAAGCGTAGGCGTATCATCGACTGACGGGTTTCGTTCCAGGATGAATTGTCCTGCGATAAAAGTTCTTGGGCAGTTCGAGGGGGACGACTTCCTTTGACCCGTTACGACGCCAGCAACTCGATGCAAATACCTCTTTGGAGCTTGGTCCCGATCCCAAGGGCGTGGTTTTTTGGCTTCGCTAAGGATGACAAAGTTCTTGTTGAGGACGAACAACTAAAGAGCAGTTCCCGAACGCCAATTGCAGGCTTGTGAATGAACTACAAAACACTCCAACTTACCTCTGACTCCGCCGCTGCCACCATAACCCTCAACCGGCCCGACAAGCGCAACGCCGTCAGCTACGAACTCATTGACGATCTCATCCGCGCTCTGGACGAAGTGAACAACTCTTCCGCCCGCATCCTGATCTTAACCGGGGCAGGGAAGGCCTTCTGCTCCGGCCTGGACCTCGACAACCTGAAGGCGCTGATCGGCCGCACGCCTGAGCAGAATCTCGAAGACTCGCGAACCATGGTCGGCTTGTTCCGTTCGCTCTATGAGTTTCCCAAACCGACGATCGCCGCGGTCAACGGCGCGGCCATCGCCGGCGGCACGGGATTGGCATTGCTCTGCGATTTCACGCTTGCCGTGCCGGATGCCAAGTTTGGCTACACCGAAGTCCGGATCGGGTTCGTGCCCGCCATCGTCTCGACTTTCCTCCTGCGCCAGGTCGGCGAAAAAATTGCTCGCGACCTTCTGCTTACGGGACGCATCTTCGACGCGGCGGAAGCGCTGAAGCTGGGCCTGATCAACGAAATCGTTCCTCCGGAAAAGTTGCTCGATCGCGCCCGCGAACTCGCCGCGCAGTTGGCGGAGAACAGTCCGCTCTCGCTTTTCTGTACCAAGCGCCTGTTGACCGACCACGCCCGCGCGGAACTCGATGCGCAGATTGAATCCGCGATTCGCGAAAATGCCGGCATCCGGGAGAGCGCCGATTTCCGCGAGGGGATCGAGTCGTTCCTCGAAAAGCGCAAACCAAAGTGGGCGGGCCGATGAGCCGGCCCCATGCATCGATGCCTGTCAATGTAAATAAGATAGCGACAATGACAGTGAACGAAACTCGTATCCGCGTCCGCTATGCCGAAACCGACCAGATGGGCGTCGTCTATCACGCCAATCATTTCATCTGGTTTGAAGTGGGGCGGGTGGAACTCGTCCGCCAGTTCGGCTTCAGCTATAAAGATATGGAGAGCGAAGACGACTGCTTCATCGCCGTAGTCGATGCCCAGTGCCGCTACAAGGCTCCCGTGCACTATGATGACGAGGTCATCGTGCGCACGTACATGAAGCATGTCCGGGAGAAGATGATCCACTTTGGATATGAATTGCGAAGGGCGGAAACTGGAGAGTTGTTGGCCGAAGGCGAGACCACGCACATCGTAGCCGATTCAAAAATGAAACCCCGCGCGCTGCCGGAGAAATATATGAACGTGTTCCGGGCCGCGGTGGGGAGATAGGGAAGAAAGGTCCGATGCAAGAGTTCCTCTACAGATTGCAACTTGTGCGCGGAGATATGCTCCGCACCGGCCCGACCGACTCGGAGCAGGCGGTGGTGGCCGAACACTTTGCATATCTCCAGAACCTCAACGCACAAGGCGTAATCATTCTCGTGGGCCGCACCCTGAATACCGATGAAAATGCGATGGGGCTTGCGGTCTTCCGCGCCGAGTCCGAAGACGCGGCCCGCCAGATCATGAACGGCGATCCGGCTGTAAAGAAGGGCGTGATGACGTCAACGTTGTATCCGTTCAGAGTGGTCTTGCAAGGCAAGTGAAAAACTCGAAACCAGGAACTGAGAACCGGGAACTGCCTTGAAAGCCCTGCACATTAACGGAAACGATCTGACTCTCGAGGCGGTGCGTGAAGTCGCCGCCGAAAAACGGCCGGTGCTGCTCGACCCCGACGCGCGCGAGGCCGTCAACCGCGCCCGCGCTGTCGTCGACGCGCTCGTCGCGAACAATAAAATCTCTTACGCGATCACCACTGGCGTCGGCAAGCTGAGCGATGTGCACATCGTCGGCGAGCAGGTCCGTGAGCTGCAAGTCAACCTGGTGCGCTCGCACGCCGTGGGCGTCGGCGAACCGCTTTCGATTCCCGACACGCGTGCCATGATGCTCCTGCGCGCCAACTCGCTGTCGAAAGGAAACTCAGGCGTGCGCGCCATCACCATAGACACCATCTGCGAGATGCTCAATCGCGGCGTGACTCCGATGGTTCCATCGCAGGGAAGCGTGGGAGCGAGCGGGGATCTTGCTCCGCTGGCGCACCTGGCGCTGGCATTGATCGGTGAAGGCGAATGCATGAACGAAGCCGAAAAAGGCGGGCGCATCGCCAGTGCCGAAGCGTTGAGGCGCGCACAAATCAAACCGTTGGTGCTCGAAGCGAAAGAAGCGGTGTCGCTCATCAATGGCACACAGGCCATGCTGGCCATCGGCACTCTGATGCTGCTCGCCGCGGAGACGCTGGTCGACACCGCTGACGTTATCGGCGCGATGGCGTGCGATGCGCTCAAAGGAACCAGCGTCGCTTTTGACGAGCGCATTCAAAAGGCTCGCCCTCACGCCGGACAAATCAAGACTGCGGCGAACCTGCGGCGTCTGCTCGAACAGAGCGAGATCCGCGAGTCGCATCGCGACTGCGGCCGCGTGCAGGATGCCTATTCGTTGCGCTGTATCCCGCAGGTGCATGGCGCGGTGCGCGACACGCTCGCCCATTGCCGCGCCGTATTTGAGACGGAGACGAACTCGGCCGTCGATAACCCGCTGGTGTTCGTGAAGAATCCGAAGGCGTCGAACGGCGAAGGCGACGTGCTCTCCGGCGGAAATTTTCACGGCGAGCCCCTCGCGTTCGCGCTCGACTTTCTCGCGATTGCTTTGAGCGCGCTGGCCGGCATCAGCGAGCGGCGGCTGGAGCGCATGGTGAACCCCGCGCTCAATGAAGGGCTGCCGCCATTTCTCGCGCCGGGTGCAGGAATGAACTCGGGCTTCATGATGCCGCAAGTGACCGCCGCCGCGCTGGTGAGTGAGAACAAAGTGCTGGCGCATCCCGCGTCGGTCGATTCGATTACGACGTCGGGGAACAAGGAAGACTTCGTCTCCATGGGCATGACCGCGGCGAACAAGCTGAAGAAGGTGGTGGAGAACACGCGCAACACCCTGGCCATCGAGGCCATGGCGGCGGCACAGGCGATTGACTTCCTCGCGCCGCTCAAGACTTCCAAGCCATTGCAGCAGGCGCACGCGGCGATCCGGGCGGTGTGCGCGACGATGGAGAAGGACCGCGTGATGTACCAGGATTTCGCGCGCATCGCCGAGTTGATCGCGAGCGGGAAGGTGGCCGCGGTCGTGCGATAAAGAAGTTCTTGTGGCGAAGACTGCTTTGCAAAACGTCAAAGTTTTTCACCTGAAACACTCCTGAAATGTTAAGTCGTTGCTTCCAAGCCAGTTAAGCTGTCGGGCTCGACGCGGAACAGGGGCCTTTGGTATATACCATTGATCGAAATCGACACCTTCGAGAATGTCTTCGCGATGCAGGGATTGCGCAACTGAAACGGGGGTGTCACTTGTGGCCGCTGGTCACCGCCCGAGAAAAGTGCATAAGTACCCTTTTCCCTCTTATCGTGGGATCCGTCTCGGCCAAGTGCTACTGCAAAATAGTGCACAGTTTTCCCGTTGATGGATGTAAGCAAAAAAAGACTCGCCATTACCTTTTTGTCGTTGCCAGCCTCATGCAGACGCGTTAGCATACGCCCTTCTCAGGATTGGGGATTGGTTTTGCCACGATGTTCCGATCTTTTGCAAATGAACTGGCTTCCGGTTCACGTGGCACTCTTACCGTTCCCATAACTCAACAGAGTGTGGGCACCCAAGGACATTCGTTCATGCGAGGCGGCATCGGTTCATGGGCGCAGGCATGGCTAAATCACGTAAGGAGAAAACAATGAAGACATGGAACAACAAGGAAGAACTCTACCCGGCTGCCAAATCCCGCAACCCGCGGATGGTCTGGCTTTCTTTGGTTGCCGTGATCTTATTCGCAAGCTCGGCACTGCCCGCGCTTGCGGCGAGCGGACTGACCATCGCGCACAACACACCCGGCTATGTCTCTACCGCAAAGAGTCTCGGAAGCGCGGATCCGTCCAAGACCATTGAGGTCAGCGTCTGGCTGAATCCGCATAATCGCGCCGAGCTCGACGCTTTGGCAAACCAACTTTACGATCCAACATCTCCCAAGTATCGTCAATTCCTGAGCCGGACCCAGTTCGCGGCGCGCTTTGCGCCGACGGCGGCTGAAGCCAGGACGGTCCAACAATTTTTCGAACGGCACAACCTGAAAGTAGTGAAGGTCGCTTCACGCAACTTTTTCGTGAGAGCGCGAGGCAGCGTGGCCGATGTGGAGTCCGCGTTCCACGTGCAACTGAACAATTACCAGGTCGGAGAGAAAATCCTCCGCGCCAATGACCGGGACCCATACATCGACGGAGCGGCCGCGCCGCTGGTGAAGTCGGTTTCCGGCCTGGACACGGGCAAATATGAACATCCGATGATGGCTCGACCAACTGCCCCCCCCACCTCCAAGGCCGCGGCCGTTGCCTCGAAAGCAGTGACGGCGGCCAGCGATTTCTACACAAACAATTGCTTCAACGGTGTGGAAACCGAGACGTTCTCCACCAACAATGATGGCGAGTTCCCCATCGGGACCTACTCCGGAAATCACTTGAATATTCAGAGCCTGACCAGCGCGGGCTGCGGCTACACGCCGCCGGAAATTCAAACCGCATATAACCTTTCCGGCCTCTACACGGAAGGCTATGACGGTGCCGGCCAGACGATCGGGATTATTGACTGGTGCGGTTCCTCCACCATCCAGAACGATGCCAACGCGTTCTCGGCGTATTTCGGATTGCCGACGCCGAATCTCACCATCACCTACATCCCGCGGCCCAGCCTTTGCATCTCCGCCGATCAAGTAGAAATCAATATTGACGTCGAATGGGCACATGCGATTGCTCCCGGCGCCAACATCAACCTGATCGTTCCTCCCGACGCCTATTTTCAGGACATCGACCAGGCCGAATACATTGCCATAGACGATGGTCTAGCCAACGTCATCTCGGGCAGCTATGGGGCCGAAGAACTCTATGTCCCTGCGAGCGAACTGGAGAACGGCAATCTGATTTCCGAGATTGGCGCAGTCCTGGGAATTTCCACCAACTTTTCCTCTGGCGACAGTGGCGACTTCACCTTCGGCTATCCCCAGTACTACCCGGCGTCGGTTAGCTATCCGGCGGATTCCCCCTATGCAACGGCAGTGGGCGGAGTCACTCTGGCGCTAAACTCTGACAACTCGATCGCATGGCAGGCGGGTTGGGGGAATAATGAAATTCTCCTGGCCGACTCTGGATACGTGCCCGATCCGCCCATTAACTTCGGCTTCTACGCGGGCGCGGGCGGCGGACCCAGTACCTGTGCAGTCCAGGACGCCTATGGCAACTGTCTCGCCGGCTTCCCCAAGCCTGCCTACCAGAAGAAGCTGGCGGGCAAGTACCGTCAACTTCCCGACGTTTCCTGGCTGGCCGATCCCTTCACCGGGGCTGTGATCCTCATTAGTGTTCCCGGTCAGGTTCCAGAGCAGGTATGGCAAGTCTGGGGAGGCACGAGCGTAGCCTGCCCAATGTTCTCTGCGCTCTGGGCCATCGCCAACCAAGAAGCCCTGGCAGGAGGTGCTGCACCTCTCGGTCAGGCCGCTCCGTACCTTTATTCGATGCCGGCAGGAACAATCTTCGACATCGTTCCCCAGACCTCAAAAACCAACGTTAAAGCAAGCATTCAGGAGTCTACCGGCACCAACAAATACACTCCGGCGGAAGTGGCCGGGGTCACAGGACCATTTGTCGATGCGATCTGGGATTACCCCTGGTACCAAGACACCGCGCTGGTCATTACATTCGGCACCGATTCCGGCCTGAAAACGAAGAAAGGCTGGGATAACGTGACCGGTGTAGGAACTCCGAACGGACAAGCGTTCGCCGATTACTTCTACGGAAAATAACCACCGGCGAATACTTGAAAGTTACCCTGCCATCTCCTGGGTGGCAGGGTTTTTTGTGCGCCGAACATGTTCGACAGCTTGGGGGTGGAAGTCCCCTGCTCAACCTGGTGGAGGTGAAGAGCTAGAGAAGCGCAGGGGCGTCGTCGTGAGGCGGGGTCTGAAAGAAGCGTGGAGCAAAGGCGCGAGCCGATGAACAAGGACCGGATGATGAGGCCTACGGTGTGGGGCGAGCGGGCGACCGCTCCCCCTATGCCGATCCGCAGCCTGTGAAGCCGCTGCGTTGGCGGGTCCAGCTCAAACTCTGAATGTGGCGGCTCATTACGCATTGCGAATGGGAATCGACATGCAACCCCAGCGTCTGAAAGCGCTTTGCTTATGCGTCCAATAACGTCATCGCTAAAGCGATGACCTGATACGAATCTCACACTGTCTGCGCTGATGCAGTGATGCCGGAACTCGCTGGAAGTGATGGATTTCCTCGGTACTGTCCTAACTTAGTTTTTTCACCACAGAGTCACAGAGAAACCCAACTGCTTGGCAAACCCTTCCCCTTCTGGTTTTTACAGGGGCAAGATTTTCTCCGTGACTCTGTGGTGAAAAGAGGCAAATTAGGACACTACCATTTCCTCCTTGCAGTTGCCTTCCCCGTCCCGTGGGACTAGTATTTTTCAGGTTCGTTTCACCGCGGGCCTCTCTCACTCAATCTCGTTCAAAGGAGGATATATGGGAATTGCAGTTTTTCCGATCCAGATTGATTCGCGGGTCGGCGAATTCATCGGCCAGCCGCGCAAAATGCTGATTGACGGCAAGTGGGTGAATGCCGCTTCAGGCAAGACTTTCCCAACCTACAACCCGGCCACCGGCGAAGTTCTGGCGCAGGTCGCGGAAGGCGATCGGCAGGATATCGACGCCGCCGTGAAGGCCGCGCGCAAGGCGTTTGACAGCGGTCCCTGGTCGCGCCTAACTGCCTCCGAGCGGGGCAAGCTGGTATGGAAACTGGCCGACCTGCTGGAACAACACCTCGAAGAATTCGCGACGTTAGAAACACTTGATAACGGCAAGCCGCTCACCGTGGCGCGCGCTGCCGATGTCCCGCTCGCCGTCGATATGTTTCGCTACATGGCGGGATGGGCGACCAAGCTCGAAGGCACAACCATTCCGCTCTCGGTGCTGTATACTCCCGGCGTAAACTACCACGCCTACACGCTCCGCGAGCCGGTCGGGGTGGTGGGCCAGATTATCCCGTGGAATTTCCCGCTGCTGATGGCGGCGTGGAAGCTCGGGCCGGCGCTGGCTTCGGGATGCACGGTGGTGTTGAAGCCGGCCGAGCAGACGCCGCTCTCCGCGCTGCGTCTGGGCGAGCTGATTATGGAAGCCGGATTCCCGGATGGTGTGGTCAACATCGTCCCAGGATATGGCGAGACGGCGGGCGCGGCTCTGGCGGCGCACGATCTGGTCGATAAAATTGCGTTTACCGGATCGACGGAAGTGGGCAAGCTGATTGTCCACGCGGCCACTGGGAACCTGAAGAAAGTTTCGCTCGAACTCGGCGGCAAGTCGCCGAACGTTGTGTTCCAGGATGCCGATCTGGAGGTGGCGATCGCCGGTTCCGCGAGCGCCATTTTCTTCAATCACGGACAATGCTGCTGCGCCGGTTCGCGTCTGTTCGTGGAACGGCCGGTGTTTGACCGCGTGGCGGAAGGCGTGGCGGCGCAGGCGAAGAAGATCAATGTGGGATCGGGCCTGGAGCCGAAAACGTCGATGGGGCCGCTGGTCTCCGAAGAGCAGTTGCAGCGGGTGTGCAACTACCTGGAGATTGGCCTGTCGGAAGGCGCGACCGCGCTGACGGGCGGGAGAAAGTTGGGCGACAAGGGATACTTTGTCGAGCCCACCGTGCTGGTGAATACGAAAGACAACATGCGGGTGGTGCAGGAAGAAATTTTCGGACCGGTGGTGACGGCGATTCCGTTCGACGATCCGGAAGAACTCATGCCGCGCGCCAACGGCACGGTGTATGGTCTGGCGGCTGGTATCTGGACGAAGGACATTTCAAAGGCGCATCGGCTGGCGTCCGCTCTGCGCGCCGGAACCGTCTGGATCAACTGCTACAACATCTTCGACGCGGCGCTGCCGTTTGGCGGCTACAAGCAGTCGGGGTGGGGACGCGAGATGGGCAAGGACGTTCTCGCACTCTACACGCAGACCAAAGCGGTGTGCGCGCGGCTGTAGTCTGGTCGGTGATGCATCGGGCGGCCTGCGGGCCGCCCTTTTCTTTTCGATTGATCCTGTTTTGGGCGCCGCTATCCATTCTATAGGTGTTTGATTGGCTTCTCGGTATTCTGGTGCATGAGGTTCTTGCATGGACGCAAACGAAATACTCAGCTGGGAAATATTCGAGGGGAAGATAAAGGAGCTACGTTCGGAGTACGGGCGACCATCGTCCCCGCTGCTCTTCCGCGGACAGG
>Ga0187818_10001298_pt1 | contig 10026 bp, 9 predicted proteins | sample NC_wetland_sal_i_14_FD_130581 | JGI IMG/M metagenome (GOLD analysis project Ga0187818, IMG submission 130581) | Wetland sediment microbial communities from Neuse River Estuary, North Carolina, USA - SO4_3 | ecosystem: Environmental > Aquatic > Freshwater > Wetlands > Sediment | place: USA: North...
ACGCCACCGAAACGTCGAGGTCGCTCAGCGCGTGCCCACCGCCACAGCAGATCGTCTTGGCCGAGAAGTCCGTCACGACCTTGGCGCCGCACGCCTCCAACAGCTCGTCCAGGAACTGAGGGTGCTCCGGGTCGTCCGTGCCGAGGGTCTTCCGGACACCCGTCAAGCTCTTCGGACGTGTGTACAAGCACCCGTAGTACGGCGCGACCGTGAGGCCCGCGAGCGGGCGACGGACGGCCGACCGGACGCGCTCGGGTCCCGCTCGGGCGTAGATGAATTCCAGCACGTGCTGGACCGAAGCCTCCCCGTCGTAGGTCGGCGTTCCGCCCCGCTCGAGCGTCGCGTTGATCCGCCCGCGCGTCGCCGGCTCGCGCATCGCGTCGTTCGCTCGGGCCAGCGAGTACACGCAGCCGTTGCAGGCCGCGACGACTTGGTGGCGGTCCATCGACCGGGCGAGCGCGAGATTGCGCGCGGGCAACGCGACCGAAACGTCCTGGCTGAGGTTCTTGACCTCGGTCGCGCCGCAGCAGTTGTAATCGACGATCCGGTCAAGCGCGAGCCCGAGACGCCCGAGGACCTGCTGCGCTGAGACCTCGTACGCCTTGCCGAGGCCGTCCAAGGAGCAACCGGGATAGTAGGCCGGGACGGTGTCGGCCGGCCCGCGAGGGGCGCTCGCGCTCATCGTCGGCCTCCCTGCGAGCGTGCGACCGACGAGGCCGAGGCGCGTCGCCGGCGCTCGTCCTCCGCGAGGGTTTCGCGTAGGACCCGGCCCAGCTTCCGCCAGCCTCGCGTCCGATGGGCCAAAGGACCCGTGTGCAGACGGCCGCTCTTGAGCAGCGTGAGCCCCATCCGCAGCATCTCGCGGGCGGGCATCGACCTCCCCTCGAGCCGCTCGTAGGCTCGGAACAGGGCCGCTTCGTCCAAGATGCCCCGTTCGAGAAGGTTCGCCGTGTACGCCCGGTCGAACCGGTCGGCCGGGCTCTCCGGGGCACCTCCGGTCAACTCGAGGTAGCTACCGATCGTGTGAATGACCTCCTCGACCTTCACGCCCTTCGGGCAGCGTTCCACGCACTTGTTGCACGAGACGCACCGCCAGATCGTCGTGGCGTATTTCCGCAGCTCTTCCTCGTAGCCGAGCTGGGCGAGGTAGATGAAGTAGCGCGGATTGAACTCCGTGAGACCGTAGTCGGTGTGCATGCAGCAGCCGGCGGTGCACGTCCCGCACTGCCAGCACCGCGAGATCGTCTCTCCTTGCGGTTGGCCCTTCACCCAGTCGTGGATCCGGACGTCGAGGTCGACCTGCACGCGCGATCGAAGGAAGGTGTTCCAGTCCCCCGAGACGTCGATCCCCTCGAGCTCCAGCTTTTCCTTCCGGTCCACGTCGACGAGCGACTTCTCAACGATCGGCATGCGGAAGGCGCCTCCGGACGCCGAGGAGCATCGTCGCAAGCGGGAACGGACCGGGCAAGAGGCGCTCGATACCGCCCCCTTGGAAACTGCGGTCGGTCGCCGCCTCGAGGCGGCTCGCGTAGCTCAGCGCCAGCAGGACGTCGACCGCGGCGAACGTCGGCGATGGGAAGCCGAGCGCTCCGAGCTCGAGCCGGATCTCCCCGAGCCGGGACTGCGCGCCGGCGTACGTCTCCGGCGGAGGTCCGCCGTAGGCGGCGAGGATCCCGGTCCGCCGGTTCGGGTTCCAGACCCAGCGCGCGAGGAGCGCGACGCGGTCGGGGGAGGCCCCGTGGAGGAGTTCGCTCGCGAGGTCGGTCCGCACGTCCGCGGGGGCCCCCGAGAGGCGCTGGGCGACGGCCGGGAGGTCCGCAGGGCCGAGCCGGGTCGCCCGGGCTTCCCGAAGGATCTCGCGCACGACCTCGGGGGAGGTCCGCGCGACGATCTCGGAGCGGTACGGCCGGGTCGCGACGACGCCGTCGACGACCGCGCGGAAGGCGGAGGCGAACTGGCCCGACGGGACGAGTTCGAGGGCACGGACGACGGCGAGCTTCGCGTCGACCGCCGCCTCGAGCCGGTTGACCGCCTCGATCCCGCACGGGAGCACGCGCTCGCGGAACTCCCGGGCGACTACGTTCGGGTCCGCGCCAAGAGCGCCCCCGACCCGGCCCGGTTCAGTCTCGAGCATACTGGAACGCTCTCAGGGCCGCGCCCATGCCTTCGGTCACCGCGTCCGGGATCGCCTTCGGGCCGGTGGACGCACCGGCGAAGTAGACGCCGGGAAGCCCCGAGTCGACCGGGTTCAGGTCCGAAAGCTCCGGGGTGAGGAATCCCTCGGGTCCGACCGGGACACCGAAGAGCGCCGCCGCCTCCTTCGTGCCGGTGCCCGGCTCCATCCCGCTCGCGAGCACGATCATGTCGAACGGAACTTCGGTGGGCCGGCTGAGGATGGTGTCTTCGCCGGTCGCCAGCAGACGCGAGCCGCCCTCCGCCGGCGTGATTTGGCCGATGCGGCCCCGGATGAACTTGACCCCGTACTGCTCCATCGACTTCCAGTAGAGGTCCTCCCAGAGGCCGTAGGTTCGGATGTCCATGTAGTAGATGTACGCCTCGATCTCGGGATGTTTCTGACGGATCTCGACCGCCTGCTTGATGCTCACGACGCATCCCATCCGGCAGCACCAAGGATTGCCGATCTGGACGTCGCGCGAACCGACGCACAGGAGCCACGCGATTCGCCGCGGGGGCTTTCCGTCGGACGGTCGTAGGACCTTGTCGTCGTGGATCATCCCCTCGATCTCCTTGAAGTCGAGGACGTCGGGATAGCGGCCGTAGCCATACTCGAACTTTCGGCGAGAATCGAAATGGTCGAATCCCGTCGCGAGAACGACCGCGCCGACCTCGCGGGTCTCGAGGCGGTCGCCCGATTTGAGGGTGAGGCGGAATCCCTTCGAGAGGCGCTCGGTCGTCGTGACGGTCGTCGACAGCCGCAGTTCGACCTTCGGGTTTCCTTCGACCTTGCCGATCAACGGTCCGAGGACCTCGTCCGTCGGTTTGAGGTCGGGCGCGAGGAGCGAATAGTGCCAGCGCTTCGGGTTCCCGCCGAGGTACCCTTCCCGCTCGACGAGCAGCGTCGATGCGCCGAGGGCCGCGAGCTCGGCGGCGGCGCTCAATCCGGCCGGGCCCGCCCCTAGGACGAGGATGGGGTTCACCGGGAACGTCCTCGTTCGTCCGATGCGACGGGTCCGACGGGAGCCGGCGCGCTCGGGGCGTCGTCCGGAAGGACCTGACCTTTGTTGATGGCGAAGAAGCTCTCGATCTCCCCGTGGGCGGGGTGGAGCAACTCCGGCACCTGGCCGTCCTTGAGCGCCTTCAGGTACTCTCGGAACTCGGCCTTCGCCGCCGCCCAGTCGATCCCCATCTTCGTCATCAGCGCTTCCGCGGAGGCGGCGTGCCAGTGCACCTGCGCGATCTTGTACGGGTGCGCGCCCATTGCAAGCGCCGCGAACTGCACGTCGGAAAGGACCGGCAGCATGTAGGGAAGGCCGTGGGCCTTGCCGATCCACTGGCTCTTATCGAGGGTGGTCACACAGCCGGTGTCGCTGGTGATCGCGACGTCCGCGTGCGCCTCCTCGACCATCGGGCGGATCTTCCGCAGGTTCGCGAACGAACGGCTGAATTCGCGTTCACTGAGGATGTGGCGGAACCCGAAGCCACAGCAATCGTACCACGTCGAGTAGTCAGCGACCGTCGCGCCGAGCGCCATGAGGATCCCAGAGGGGACGGCGGGCCGCTGTCCGGCGTAGATCCGTTCGTCGTAGATCGCATCCTCGGGGACCATCTTGTAGTAGTGGCAGGGTTCATGAACGGTCGCGATCGTCCCGTGGACGTCGTGCTTCTGACGCGCCAGGATCTCGGGCGTCATGGCGTGGACCCACTCGGAATAGTGAACGATCTCCTCGGGAAGGACCAGCTCCCGGCCTAGCTTGCGGAGCACGTCGCGGACCTTCGCGCGGACCTTCGGGTTCTCGACTAGGAGCTTCCGCATCTCCTTGTAGTCCCCATAGCTCGTCCCACAGTGGATCAGGGGGAAGTGGTCGGTCTCGTAGGCACGGTGGAAGTTGCGCGCGGCGACCGCCGCAAGTGCGACCGGGTTGGAGGTCGCCGTGCCGTGGTAGTTCCACGCGGTGCAGGACGTTTGGTGGGGCTCGTTGAGGTACGTACGCCCGGTCTCGTTCATCAGCCACAGCAACGAAGACGGGTACCCGGGGATGTTGCCGCACTGGCCGCACGACTTGTGATGCCAGAGCCGGTCGGTCGGGATCTTCTTGGTCCACCCAAAGAGCGTCATCGCCTCGACGGGCCGGTTCTCCGGGCGGATCCGGTGGATGAGGATCTCGCCCTCGGCTTCGAGATGTTTCATCTCCTCGCGGACATCGACGACCTTCTTGCCGGTCCCCTTCTGGTGCTGCGTCCGTTCCTCGACGACCTTGCGGATCTCGTCGGCGCTCAACATCGTCCTTCTCTCACCCCGTGAACGTCGCCACCGGGCCGTGCATCCCTTCGAGCTCGGTGCGGTACCGCTCGCGGGCCTCTTCGAACTCCTCGCGTCGTTCTTCGATGATATCGATCAGCATCTCGGTCAGGTCCGGGTCGAGGCCGCGGAGCATGTCGAGGACGCCGGTTTCCTCGTAGATGCGGAATAGCTCGAGGGACGTCTGGACCGAGACCTCCCACGCCGAGCGCGTCGTCTGGAGGACGTCGGACGGAATCGCCCGTCGCATCACCTCAGCGCTCACGTCCCAGAGCTTGTCAGAGCCCGTCGCGAACGGTCCCCAGTCCCGGAAGAAGTCGGGCTGGATCATGTCGGACGAGACCTGCGTACCGACGGTCATGAGCAGGGTGAGGGATCGCCCAAAGGGGGCGAGGACCTTGCGAGTCGACTCGAGCCCGTGGATGACCGAGAGCTCTCGCATGACGCTGATGATCCCGGCGATATCGTTCCCGAAGCGACAGCGCATGTTGCACGTGTAACACTGGCAGCAAGCCCAGATCTTTTCCTGCATGGCGTCCCAGAGCGTCGTCGCGTCGCCGTTCTGGGCGATCTGGAGCATCTCCCGTGGCGAGAAGTCGTAGAACCTGGCGGCAGGGCAGCCGGTCGTGCACTCGCCGCAATTGAGGCACCCGAGCACGAACTCGCGGTGCCGTCGGTCCGCGCGGAACTCGGCATAGATCGTCTCCGCCAACGACCGTTCGTCGGGCGTGGTACGACGCCGCCCGGTCAACTCCATCGCGGGAGGCGAAGCCGCCTCTTCTTCGGTGAGCGTGAGCGTCCGTCGCGGAAGATGAGCGACGAGGCTCATGGGACACCCAGTTGGACAATCTTCCAATAGGGGGGGCCGTGATAAGAGTTTGCACTCCGAGAGATTCGACCCGCGCCGGGACGCGACGCGCCCACAGTTTCGCGGCTTCGTCGGCCGTGAGCGACTCGCAATCCGAATGGCCGACCGTCTGGCCCGTTCCGGGCCGGTTTCGCTCCAGCCCTCAAGGGTCCCCCGACCCCGGCTCGAAGGTCTCGTCCTCGGCGTCCGCCTGGAGCCCCCGGCCTTCCCGGTACTCCCGGAACGGATGGTCGACCTCGGACTGATTCTCGTGGAGGACCTGCTGCTGGTATCCGCATCGCCTGCATGCGTAGAGAGCGACCATCTCCGAGTCGGCGACCCGCCGATAGCCGAGTTCGCCGCACCGTGGGCAGGGCTGGTCCTGGCGCGAGCCGTACTGGAGGACCTTGGCGTTCATCCGTCGGTCGAACTCTTTGGGATCGATCGGCGCGGCGTCCTGGGAGGGGTCCGCCATCGATGTAGTGTGTTCATGGGGCGCGGGCCCATAAACCCTGCCGGTGGAACCGATGTTCCGAACGGTCTAAGGGGGAGACCCTTCGCATGGGGGCCTCAGTCCGCGACTCTCGCACCGTGAAAAGGCGCCATCCCGATGAGTCCCTCTACCTCCGAATCGAGACCGCTGCCGGTTCGACCCGACCCCACGCGTGAACACGTCGCACCGGTCGCGCCGCACGGTTCCGAACGTGCGAGATCCCCACCGCTGGCCGGGGGTGGCCCCGGTGACAATCTCCCTCCCCGAATGGCCGCGTCGAGCAGTTCGTTTGACGTGAACCGGGGGCGCCGGTCCATCGTAAACGCCGAGTATTCGCCACGCTCTCATCGCTCGCGGCGGACGATGGACCAGGCAACGGTAGCTCCGCTCTCCGGGCGCGTCGCGGTGGTCACTGGCGGCACGTCGGGCCTCGGACGAGAGGTTGCGGTCGGACTGGCGGGCCAAGGCGCCACGACGGTGATCGTTGGGCGCGGGAGGGACCGGGTCGCGCAGGTCGCGGCGGAGATCGCGAAGGCGACCGGTAACCGTTCGGTCGAGTCGGTGGCGGTCACGGACCTTGCGCTTCGTGCGGAGACCGCGGCGGTGGGGCGAGTGCTCCTGGAGCGGTACGCGCGGATCCACGTGCTCGTGAACAACGCCGGCGCGTACCTCGCCCGACGCGAAACGACGTCCGAGGGCCTCGAACGCACGTTCGCGCTGAACGTCCTCTCGCCGTTCCTCCTCACGTCGTTGCTCGTGCCTCGGCTGACCGAGAGCGCCCCAGCTCGCGTGGTAAACGTCGCGTCGGCCGCCCATCAGCGGAACTCCGTCGACTTTTCCGACCTTCAGAGCGCGCACCGGTACGGAGGATTTCGGGCCTACGGTCGCTCGAAGCTCGAACTTCTTCTCCTGACCCGGGAGTTCGCCCGGCGTCTTCAGGGGACCGGCGTGAGCGTGAACGCGGTCCACCCGGGGTTCGTCGCCACCGGTTTCGGGTTGAACAACGGTGGAGGATTCGCGCTAGGGATGCGGGTCGTCATGGCGCTCTTCGCTCGCAACGTTCGCCGCGGGGCCGCCGTCCCGCTCTTCGCCGCCACAGACCCTTCCGTGGGAGCACGAACCGGGCTGTACCTAGTGGACCGCCACATCAGCCCCGGCTCCGCGTCGTCGCGGGACCTAGCGGTCGCCGGGCGGCTCTACGAAGTGTGCCGCGAACTCACCGGTGCCCCCGAGGTCCCCCAACGGGTCCCCGCTCCGGCGCCGTGAAGGCTGACCCCGACGGGACGCAGCAACGAACGTCGATGAGACGCCGCTCGGTCACTCCTCGGCGATCTCGCCGCGGGCTTCCGATTCGGCGTACTTGTGGACCACGTCGACGAACGTGGAGTGCGACCACGTGAGGGGGGTGGCGCTCTTCGGCTCCGAGGTGATCCGGTCGATCTGTTCGGGAAGCAGGCGGGTCGGGGTCGCGTGCGATGCCGCCCACTCGATGAGCTCGCGGCAACGGTCGCGGTCCCCGAGGCGCAGGCGAGCCTCCGCGAGCCACAGCGTGCAAATGATCCACGGGTTCTCCCGCCCGTAGTATTGGTCGCCCTCGTACCGTGCGAGGCCCCCCTGTTCGGCGCACCAGAGCCGTTGCTCGATGGCGTCGACCTCGAGCCGCGCTCGGGGGTCGGTCCAGGGGATGAGACCCATCTTGAACGCGAGGAGGATCGAGGCGTCCAGCCGCTCGTCCCGCGGGGAGATCGAGCGCACGAAGCGGTGCCGCGCGTCGTCCCAGAAGTGGCGCTCGGCGGCCGCGGCGATCTCGCGCGACGTCGTGCGCCACACCGTCGGGTCCTTGCCGATCTCGCTCGCCACCCGGGCCGCCCGCTCGAGCGCGTGCGCCACGGCCGCGGTCGAGTACGCGTGGATGCCCATGCGCTCCTCCCAGAGGTCGAAGCTCGGCGCAGGAAGTCCGGTCTCGACATCCCGGAACGCGGTCAAGAAGTTCGCCGCCCCCTTTACCGCCGGCCACAGGTCGAGCAGCACGTCGGGGTCGGCGCCGCGCTTGAAGTGGTGCCACGCGGCGGCGATCACGGTCGCCGTCTGGTCGATCTGCAAGAAAGGAGGCGGGTGCCAGGTGCTTCCGATCGCCCCGTCCGGGAAGTTCCGGTGGAAGAACGAGCCGTTCGGGTTCTGGCATTCGCGAGCGAAATGGAGGAAGCGACCGGCATTTTCATAGAGACCGGCTTCGTCCATCGCTTTCGAGACGAAGCCCCCGTCGCGCCACCAGCAGTAGTTGTACGTGTCGCCGGCCGCGACCAAGGACCGGGTATCGGGCGAAGCGATGACCGCGCCGTTCGACCCGGTGCAGTGTCGCATCAGGAGGACGCTCGACCGGTAGACCTCTCGCCCGAGCTGGCTCAAGCCCGTGGGGGGATTCGGCAGGCGACGCTGCACCCAGGTCTGCCAGAACGCTTCCGATTCGCGGATGAATCGGGCGTAGCCGCCGTTCCGGACGTAGTCCCGAACTTGATGAACGCCGTGGAGGCTTCGGCCCGCGGCCATGAACAGGCGGATCTCGACCTCCCGGTCCGGCATCGACTCGAGGTCCCACTCCATGACGCTGTCCGCGGCGCCGTGGGCGACGGGTCGGCCCTCGAGCCGACCGTCCTCGGCGTCCACGTAGGTGCCGCGCAATCCCTTCAGTGTGTGCTCCCCGCACACGGCCCGGTTGAACGGCGGGTCCGAGAAGAACTCGAAGAAGAACCCCCGCTTGTAATGGACGAGGGACGGCGTTGCCGGGTCGACGTAGGCGGTGTCCTGGTACATCGACTCGGCAATCTGGAAAGCGTGGTAGGCGAAGAGGCGGAGCGGGCGACCGGGCTCGGCACGAACGCGGAACACCCGACCGATCAGGTCGTGGTTCGGATGGACGTGGTCGCGTACCGAAATTCGGACCCCGTGACCCGACCAGACCGACTCGGGGAGATGGCCGGGCCCGAACGGCTCCTGGTGGATCTCGTATCCGTTCCCCCTTCTCAGCCAAGCGAACTTCGAGGAGTGTACGTCGAACAGTCCGAGGCGAGCCTCGCGCAGCTGCTGGAACTGGCCGGGGAACGGATAGAAGAGCTCGTTCCAATCCCCGTTCTCATTGACGGTGAGGAGCAATCGGCCATTGCCGGTGATCTGGGTGATCATCCGACGGCCATCCCGGACCGCTGTCTCGGCTCGCGCCACTCCGTCATTCGGTCGCGGGACGGGGAGTTCGCCGGCCCTTAACGGTTGGCTTAGAGTCGCGTTCTCGGGGCCAGCGTGCGACCCTGAGGGGGCGCGGCATGGGTGATCTCCGCGCTCCTCCCCCGGGCGTGAGGGCATCGATCCGGGTCCATCGCTCGGAGGCGGGCGCGTAGGTACCCGTCCGGGCCATACCGAAAGCTACGAGAACCCCTCCGGTGTGGGGCGGTCGATGACGACCATCGGGGACCTCGACCGGATCGTGCGCCGACACCACTTGCTCAAGCACCCGTTCTACGCGGCCTGGTCGAACGGCACTCTACCGGTCGCGACCCTTCGAGACTACGCGGCTCAGTACTATCATTTCGAGGTCAATTTCCCCCGATACGTCGCGGGAGCCTATGCGCGCCTCGAACGCCCTCAGGACCGTCGCGTCCTGCTCGACAACCTGGTCGACGAGGAAGGGCGCTCGCCGACGCACCCGGAGCTCTGGGCCGATTTCGCCCACGCCCTCGGCGTGAACGTGCGCGATGGAACGGTGGCGCCGGCGACCCGCCGCCTCCTCCGCGTCTATGAGGGTCACGCCATTCGCGGGTCCGCGCCGTCGGCGCTGGGAGCACTCTATGCCTACGAGTCGCAGTTTCCCGAAGTGGCCCGGGAGAAATCGCGCGGCCTTCGGGAGAACTATGGGATCCGCTCGAAGGCCGCCCATGAGTTCTTCCGAGTCCATACGTTCGCGGACGTCGAGCACTCCGCGGCCGAGCGTCGGCTGCTTTCGCACTACTTGCGCCAGGACCCGAAAGCCGGCGCGGCCGCATCGAGCGCCGTCCAAGACGCGGTTCAGGGCTGGTGGAGCTTCCTCGATTCGTTCGCGCGGTAAGCAGGCCCACCTGCGCCTCTCGGGCCCCGTCTCGTCGAAGCGGGCGAGTCGACGTCTCACGACGGGACCGGCAACGGAACCCGGACCGGATCGCTCTCGGGCGGGGA
>Ga0187818_10001299_pt1 | contig 10025 bp, 6 predicted proteins | sample NC_wetland_sal_i_14_FD_130581 | JGI IMG/M metagenome (GOLD analysis project Ga0187818, IMG submission 130581) | Wetland sediment microbial communities from Neuse River Estuary, North Carolina, USA - SO4_3 | ecosystem: Environmental > Aquatic > Freshwater > Wetlands > Sediment | place: USA: North...
AAGCCGCCTATAGTTCCGGCAAACCAGCCCTGGGCGTAGGTCCGGGCAACACCCCGGTCTATCTGGAAAAAACGGCCGACGTGAGTGTCGCCGTGGTGGATATCATCGTCTCCAAAACCTTCGATAACGGAACCATTTGTGCCTCCGAGCAAACGGTGGTGATCGACGATGAAATTTATGACGTCGTGCTGAAGAAATTTGCGGAACTGGGCGCGCACATCTGCAATGAAAAAGAGGCGGAGCTGCTGGCGTGCACGGTAATCGACCCTGAGACTGGATGTATGCAACCCATAGCAGTCGGGCAGAAGGCTACCGATATTGCCCGTCTGGTCGGCCTTGCAGTGAAGCCGGACACCAAACTGTTGATTGCGCCGATTCAAGGCGTAGGCCGCGAACATCCCCTGTCCGTCGAGAAGTTGTTCCCGGTGCTCGCTGTCTATCGCGCGAAATCCACCGACGAGGCACTCAAGGTATGCGTCGATGTGAATCATGCCGGTGGCCTCGGACATACGGCGGTCATTTTCTCGCGCAACGAAGAGATTATCCGCAAGTTCGGTGAAATGATGAACGCGGGCCGGATCATCGTCAACTCGCCTGGTTCAGTCGGAGCACTGGGCGCGGTCTACAACGACCTGGTACCCACTTTCTCCTTCGGTTGCGGCACCGGCGGCGGCAACAGCACTACCGATAACGTAAATATCTATCACTACCTCAACATCAAACGCGTGGCTCGGAGGACACAAGCTCATATGTGGTTCCGAGTTCCCAATCAGATTTATTTCAATCTGAACGCAGTGGAAAATGTGCGGCAGTTCCCATCGCGCTCGACCATCATCGTTACCAATCCGGCCTTAGAGCAAATCGGCCACGTAGACCTTGTCCGGCGCTACATTCCGGAGGGAACCCGCGTCCACGTTTCGGTCATTCCCGACGCCGAACCCGAGGTCAAGGTGATTATGCAAGGAGTGGAGGCGCTCAATTTCTACAAGGCGGATCAGATCATTGCCTTGGGCGGCGGTTCGGTGATTGACGCGGCGAAAATCATGAAACTCAAATACGAGTCGCCGGACGCCGACCTGGAAGAGCTGGCCGCACCTTTTCTGGATCTGCGCAAGCGCGTGATCCAGTACCCGACGGAAAAACTTAACCGGGCGCGGCTGATCGCCATCTCCACCACCAGCGGAACGGGAAGTGAAGTGACTCCCTTTGCTGTGTTGACCGACAGAGAGCGTGCGCGCAAGGTGACTCTGGCCGACTACTCGCTAACTCCGGACGTGGCCATCGTTGACCCGCAATTTGTTATGTCCATGCCCAAGGGCCTTACCGCCGACACTGGCGTAGACTGCCTCACCCACGCACTCGAAGCTGCCGTTTCCAGCTACGCTTCGGCTTACACGGACTGCAACGCCATGCAGGCGATCGTAATGGCATTCAAGTATCTGCCTATCGCTTTTGAACATCCCGGCGATGAAGAGGCGCGCTGCATGATGCACAACGCCGCTTGCATTGCGGCAATGGCGTTTTCCAACGCTTCGGTGGGCGTGAATCACGCGCTGGCGCATGCTTTCGGCGCGCGCTTCGGTGTAGCACACGGCCGCGCTAATGCGCTCATGTTGCCGCATGTCATTGCGTACAACGCGGCAGTGCCCACTAAGTTTGTCCCCTCCCCGTATCAGAAGGGATATATCGCCCACAGGAAGTACGCCACGGTCGCGGATTTGCTGGGTCTGGGCGGCCACACGGTTGAAGAGAAGGTGAAGAACCTGGTGGCGGCGACCGAAAAGTTACTTGACCAATTGGGATTTCCACGTTCCATCGCTGACCTGGGAATCTCGAAGGAAGAATTCGAACGGGCAATGCCGGAACTGACCAAGCTTGCCTTTGATGATCCCTCCTGGCGCTCGAACCCTCGCATGCCACTGATGGGCGAATTAGCCGATTTGTTTTGGAAGGCTTATCAGGGGCGTGGCTTGGCGAAAGTCACCAGTGCATCGCAGCAAACCGCGTAGCGGATAGGAGAGCGTATGTCGTTGATGGCGGTGTGGCTCAAGGTTGACGAAGAGCGCGTTGTCCAAGCGTTGCAAGAGGCCGGAGAAAAATTGGACATAGCCGAAGGCGAAGTGATGTTGGATTTCTCCTCCGTACTTCGGATTGATGTAAGTGGTCTCATGGCGCTGGAGGAGTTCGCCGGCCGAGCTGACGACAAAGGCGTTAGGGTCGCATTGCGTGGCGTTAACGTCAGCATCTACAAAGTGCTCAAGCTGGTGAAGCTGACGTCGCGACTATCTTTCGTGAACTGAGATGCGCGACGGTTGGCAATGGTCTCGCAACTAGGTTCGGCAAACGAAGAGCGGTAACTGAACGAGGAGAGCTACAATGCAGAGCCAACAACAAGGTGACCGCCTTTCCTGGGGCGACACGGTTTTCCTCCACCTCGAACGCGAGGGCATGCCTCTCAACGTAGCCTGTGTCTGCGTGTTTGAGGGCAAGATTCCGTTCGAAGATTGCGTCCAGTTTGTCGAGTCGAAGCTCCCCCTCATTCCCCGCTACCTCAAGCGGGTCGTGCCGGCGCTCCTTAATATTGGCCTGCCCAGCTGGGAATACGACCCAACCTTTGACATTCGCAGGCACGTCTCAGAGGCTACGCTCAAGCATGGTTCCGACGCGGAGTTGAAAGCGCTTGCAGGAAAGATTCTGAGCACGGTGATGGACCGACAGCACCCGCTGTGGGACATGACCCTCGTCCATGGGCTGAAGGGTGATCGAAGCGCGCTCATTTTCCGCCTGCACCATTGCCTCGCCGATGGCATCGCCGGAGTAGGGATCATGAACGCGGTCATGGACGCGAGCCCCGTGGCGCCTCGTCTGCCCAAACGAAAACTTCGGCTTCGAGTTCCACCGCCACCTGACGTCTTGGCGTCGATAACGAATGGCTGCATCGATTCCTACTCTGAGTTGGTCAAACGAATTCTCGACGCCCTGGCAGACATATCGAGCATGGCGGAACGCGCCGTCGCAAACGGCGGCAGCCTGGGCACAGGCGAGTTCGCCCTGCTTCCGGAACTCACCGTATCCACACAGCGGCTGCGGTTCAACGTGCTCTACCGCGGGCCCCAAAAATTCGCCTGGGTTGAAATTCCACTGGCAGAAGTCAAAGCCGTACGTCACGCCTGCGAAACCAGCGTTAATGACGTAATTCTCGCACTGGTGACGTCGACCATCCGGCGGTACCTCGAACTCCACGGCGACCGCGTCAAGGGGCGGCAGCTCCGCATAATGGTTCCAGTCAATCTGCGCGGCACCGACGGTCCCGGCAGCTTGGGGAACCGCATCTCCCTGGTTCCAGTCACCATTCCACTGGACATTCGCAACCCACGGAAACTGTTGGCTGCCGTGCACCGAAGAACCGAGCTTCTCAAACGCGCGCATACCGCCGAGCTAGTGAGCTTGGCCGGTGGTCTGCTCGGCATGTTCCCCAATTCCGCGCAGGCGCTTGCCGGCCACATCATCAGCCGGTTGCCCTTTACGCCTTTCAACATGGTCTGTACCAATGTGCCGGGACCGCAACAGCCGCTGTATCTGCTCGGCCACAAGATGCTGCACTGCTATCCCTACGTCCCGGTCGGCGGAGAAATGGCCCTCAACTGCGCCATCTTGACCTATAACGGCACGGCGTATTTCGGGTTCAGCGGATGTTCGCACGCCGCACCGGATCTGCGGCGTTTGGAAACTTTTCTGCAGTCGAGCTTTACAGAATTGCGGGAAGCCGCCGGGGTCAAACCGCCGCCAAACGAAGAGAAAAAGAAAAAGAAAGTGAAGAGGGCATACGCGAAGGACAAAGCGAAGATCAAATCGACACCGGCTGCGGCGCCGCCGGCGGAGTCCGTGCATGTGTCCGTTCCGCTACGACCGCTCGCTTCAGTCGAATCAGCAATAACAGCAGGCCCCCCAGTTAAGGAGGAGCAAGTCTTAACGCGATTAATCGCATAGAAATCGCCAAGCGGAGAAGAGAACGTGGAAGGCATCCAGTCAGTTGCCGAAGTGACATCTTGGTTGGTCACCGGCCGAGAGCTGTTCCTGATCATTCACATTCTGGGCGTCCTATGTTTCGCCTATATCGTGGCCAAGCGCCTGGTACCGCTCGTTCGGGTCCAAAGTGATTTGCGCTTCGACCATCCATTGGTGCGGCTGGGAAGGGTCCTGAAATTCTGGCTGGGCCAGTGGAAGCATCCGCGCTACAGGACCGCCGGAACCATTCACATTCTAATTTTTGCGGGCTTCATCCTCCTCGCGATGCGCGCTTTCACTGTGCTGATTGTCGGCGTCTCCCAGAATTTCGTCATGCCTGGCCTTTCGGGAAGAGCCGGTGAAATCTACAACACAATCACGGATTACGCCGCCACGATTGTTTTTCTTTGCATGTTGATCGCCGTGATTCGCCGTCTGGTTTTCAAACCGGCACGCTATGCCGTACCGGCAAGGTTCGGCAAAACTCACACCGCTGACGCCATCTTCCTTCTAGCCTTGATCGCAATCCTGATGGTGGCTGACAGCCTCTTCGCTGCCGCTAAGGCCGCCGCACAGTCGCAGCAAGGCCAACCGCTGGAAGTGCTGGCAGTATTTTCTCTCCCGTGGATATTGCAGAGTGCGCTCGCCTCCACTGCGTTGCCTACTCTCGGCAGGGTCTACTTCGGCGCTTATCTGCTCCATGAAGTGACGTTCTACTTCCTGCTATGCTATCGCCCATTTGGAATCCAGTTCCACGTGGAAACGTCCTTGTTCAATGTTTATTTCGCCAAGCTGGACCGTGAAATTCTAAAGCCGGTGAGATGGGGAGTGAGTGATGACCATCTGGATCAGGTGAAATCTTTCGGAGTAAAGACGTTCGAAGATTTTACCTGGAAGCACATACTCGATTTCTATTCTTGCGCGGACTGCGGCCGGTGTTCTGACAATTGCCCGGCCAATGCGGTGGGAAGGCCGTTGTCGCCGCGATTCATAACCATCAAGGCTAGAGACTACGCCTTCCAGCACTATCCCGTTCTTGGACGCGCGAACAACGGTACGCCGTTGGTCGGCCGCGAAGAGTCCGGCAGCATTTATTCCGAGGATGAAATCTGGTCCTGCACAACTTGCGGCGCTTGCGAAGAAGAATGCCCGCTCCTGGTCGAGTACATCGACAAGATCGTAGATTTGCGCCGAGGCCTGATCGATGACGGCAATGTGCCTCAGTCCCTGCAGAAGCCGCTGAAGGCGCTCGAGAGCCGCGGCAATCCTTACGGCAAGATGGAGAAGAAGAAGGCCGACTGGACGAAGGCCAAGGATTTCCAGCAAACCTGCGACGTCAAAGTCCTGAACGGGAATGGCGCGGACACTCTGTATTTTGTCGATAGCATCACTTCCTACGATGACCGCATGCAATCGATTGGACGTGCAACGGCGAAGATCCTCACTCACGTCGGAGAGAATTTCGGAATCCTCGGCGCTGCGGAAAAAGATAGCGGCCACGAAGTCCGGCGCTTTGGCGAAGAGACGCTGTTCATGGCTCTGCGGGACCACAACGTCGATGCCATCAAAGCGTCCGGAGTCAAGCGTATAGTCACTGCCGACCCGCACGCCTACAACGCGTTGAAACACGACTACAAGGATGTGCCGCCGGTCGAGCACATCAGCCAGGTGATCGCCAAAGAAGTGAAAGCTGGCAACATCAAGTTCAATCCGGTAGAAAACGCTGACAGTGTTTACGCCTACCACGATCCCTGCTATCTGGGGCGGCACAACCAGATTTACGACGACCCTCGCGATGTGCTCGACGCGATCCCCGGTTTGAAGCGAGTCGAAATGGCCCGTTCCCGCGACCGCTCGTTTTGCTGCGGCGGTGGCGGCCTGATGCTGTTCTACGAGCCGAAAGAAGATCAGCGAATGGGCGTGAAGAGAGTCCAGATGGCCGCTCAAGCCGGTGCGAATGTGATTGTGACGGCCTGCCCGTTCTGCATGGTGAACATAGAAGACGCGATCAAAGTCGCGGGCATGGAAGGAAAGATGACCGCCATCGATCTGGCCGAACTGGTGGATCAACAAATTGTACGTGGAGTGGAGGTAAGCAACAGCTTGTTAGACAACAAAAGTTCTTGTCATCCCGAGCAAAGCGAGGGATCGGCAGTGCTGGCGAATTCCAGTAAGACTGCAGATTCCTCGCTACGCTCGGAATGACAATGGCCTGACGCGGAGGATGAATATGGAAATTCTAGTTTGCGTACGGAGAGTGCCTGATACCTCGGAAAACGAGATTGAACTAAACAGTGCGGGAAACGACATTGAGCGGGACGATTTGGTCTATTCGATCAATGAACCGGATAACTATGCAGTCGAAGAGGCCCTTCAAATCGCCTCGCGGGTCGGTGGAAACGTCACGGTCGCCACGGTTGGTGGCGAAGATGACGAGGAAATCCTGCGGCGCGAAATGGCCATGGGTGCGAACCATGGCGTGCTGATCACAGACGAAGCCTTCAGCGGATCGGACGGCAGGGGCATCGCCACCATCCTGAAAGCCTTCGTGCAAAAGGGAAGCTACGACATCATCCTAACCGGGGTCCAGGCCGAGGACGGTGGTGCTCAGGTCGGTGGAATGCTGGCCGCGCTGCTCGACTACCCGTTTGCTTCGCTGGTCAATTCCATTGAAATCCTGGACGGCAAAAAGCTGAAAATCAGCCGCGAAATTGAAGGCGGCAACAAAGAGATCAGCGAAATCGATCTTCCCTGTGTGCTCTCCATTCAGACCGGCATCAATGAGCCACGCTATGTCGGCATGAAGGGCATCCGCCAAGTAGCCTCGATCCCCATCCCGACTTTCGATGTCTCCAATCTTGGTTTGGACCCTAGCGGTGTAGGGGAAGCCGCCGCGAAAGTGAAAAGAGTGGACTACTTCATCCCCACGCTCGGCAAGGGAGCCGAGATTCTGCACGGCAGCCGGGAAGAAAACATCGACAAAGTTCTGGAGTTAGTGGCAGCCAAAGGAGGGCTGAAATAATGGCACGCATCTTCGCATACATCGTACATAAAGGTGGCGTGGTCGACGATTCCGCCTTCGAACTGGCGGCTGCTGTGCGAAAGATCGATCCCTCTGCTTCGCCCACAGCCATTCTCGCCGGGTGGGGCACGGATCTCGAGACTGCGTGCAATTCGCTCAGGACTTCCTACGCCGAGATTTGGAAAATCGCAAATGAATCTCTTGCCTACCCCAATGCTGAACTAATAAGGAAGGCCCTAACCAAGATCGTGCCGAGCAACAGTATTGTTTTGGTTGCCCATGAGCATTTTGGAATCGATTTGGCGCCGGGTCTTTCCATCAAGCTGAATTCAGCTTTTGTTTCCGACGTATTGGACATCGCTGGAGTTGAAGGAGGAGGCCTCAAAATAGTCCGCCAGGAATTTGGGGGACAAGTGAGCGCTCACGTCCAGTGCGACATTTCATCGGGCGCGGTGATCACCATTCGCCCGGGCGCGTTCAAACCGTTGCCAGGTGCCCCGCTGGGCGGAACCGTGGTCGATAAGTCTGCCGATGTCGGCACGCTTACGGCGGGTCGGCGCTATTTGGAGACGGTCGTCGCCGAGGCGGGCGATGTCGATATCACCAAGCACAACATTCTGGTTTCTATCGGCCGTGGGATTCAGGAAAAAGACAATGTGGCCATTGCACAAGAACTCGCTGATGCGTTGGGCGCGGCGGTGAGCTGCTCAAGACCCGTGGTCGACGCCAAGTGGATGGAGAAGTCGCGGCAGGTGGGTTCGTCCGGAAAGACCGTCAAGCCCAAGGTCTATCTGGCGTGCGGCATCAGTGGCTCTTTCCAGCATTTGGCTGGCCTTAAAGGTAGCCCGTTCCTGATCGCCATTAACAAGAACCCTAAGGCTCCCATATTTCAGGTGGCAGATGTCGGAATTGTCGATGACATTCTGGAGTTCTTGCCGGAGTTAACCAACAAAGTTCATGAATTGCGCAGCGTCGCGGCAAAGTGAGGAACCGACAATGATTACAAGCAAAACTCTGAAGCTAAGTTTGAAGTCACTCAAGGACTTCGCCAAGAAACGCCTGCCAGATGAGGTGCTCCGAGACCTCGACGATAAAGACGAGTGTCCGCTGGAAATCGTCCGCCACATGTGCAGCCCGGACAAGCTGGGCATTCAACTCCTGTTCATCCCCGAGGAGTTCGGAGGGATGGGCGGGGGCGCGTTCGATGTGTACTGCGTCTGCGAAGAGATGGCGCGCATCGATCTGGGCGTTGCTACGGCCGTGCTGGCCACATTCCTCGGCAGCGATCCGATCACCGTCGGCGCCACTCCGCAGCAAAAGAAAATCTGGCTGACGCGCATCGCCGAAGAGGGATTGTTATTCGCCTACGGCGCCACAGAACCGGAAGCCGGCAGCGATTTGGGAGCACTTCGCACTACGGCGGACCCGGTCATCGAAAACGGCCGCACCGTCGGCTACAAAATCACCGGCAACAAGCAGTGGATCAGCAACGGCGGAATCGCTGATGCCTACACGATTCTGGCGAACACGCCGAGCGGCCCGAGCTGGTTCGTCCTGGAAAAAGGCGCGAAGGGTTTCACCCACGACGAGCCCGAAGACAAGCATGGCATCCGCCTCAGCAACACCGCTGCGCTCGCGCTAGATAACGTTTATGTCGATGCTGACCGGCTGCTCGGCGGCGTGGAAGGTCAGGGACTTAATCAGGCGCAGGCCGTATTCGGCTACACCCGCCTCATGGTCGCAGCGTTTGGTCTTGGGGGCGGCTGGGCCGCGCTTGATCGAGCTATTCCTTATTCCACTAAGCGTATCCAAGCCGGAGCGCCGCTCTCAGAAAAACAGGGCTACACCCACAAGCTGATCGTGCCCAACGTGGCGCGCCTGGAAGCAGCCCGCTCCTACATCGAAGAAACCGCGGAGCGCATCGACGCCGGGGTCGAAGGCAGCTTGAACACCGAGGGTGCCATCGCCAAATACATGGCGACGGAGGCCGGGAATGCAGCCGCCGAGGCCAGTATCCAGGCGCTGGGTGGCTACGGATACACGCACGAATACATGGTGGAGAAAATCAGCCGCGACGTTCGCATCACCACTATTTACGAAGGCACCTCCGAGATCATGGAGATGACCATCAGCCGCGACCGTTGGCAGTCCCACCTCAAGACGCGCGGACAGCACTATCACGAGCGAGCGCGAGAATTCGAAGCATTGCACGCTCGCCACGCGAACGTGGGCGCTGATATAGCAGCGCTAGCTTTGCACGCCTTGGCGGAGGTCATGGAAAAAGCGCGGGTGGCGCGCCTGACCCGCTATCAACATATTCTTCTGCGCTTGGGCGAGTTGATCGCCTACGCCGAGTGCGCGGGGAGTTTGTCTCGCCGTGCCGCGCTTTCGGCTGACGGCAAGCTAAACGAAAAAGCTAATCGGCGCTTCGACGCAACAGCGCTGGCAGCAATCAGCCGAGTCTTTGCCCGCGAGGCCGCGCTCAAAGTAGCCGAAGAGGGTTTGCAATGGGTCATAGGAGCCGGCGGTATCAACGATGCGGACATCGCCGGGTTTGAAACGAGTTTGGGATTGCCCGCCATTCACCGCGCGCAGTCCGGCCTCATTTCGGACTTGGATTACGTAGCAGACGTACTGTACGGCCGCGCGCCCAAGCGCATGGAGGCGGCCGCGTAGGACCTTAACGATCGACCTTTATAGGAGCATCGTCATGGAAAACACTTCATATCGCGCCATAGCAATTGTAGGAGTAGGAGCCGTTCTGCCCGACGCCCCAAACGTACCAGCGTTCTGGGAAAACGTGAAGGACGGCCGCTACAGCATCAGCGAGGTTACGCCTGACCGCTGGGACCCGGCGCTTTATTACGATCCCGATCACAAAGCCCCGGACAAGACTTACTCAAAGATCGGCGGTTGGGTGCGTGAGCATGTGTGGGATCCAATGAAGTGGCGCCTGCCTCTCCCGCCGCGCGTCGTCGATGCCATGGATGTGTCG
>Ga0187818_10001300_pt1 | contig 10023 bp, 8 predicted proteins | sample NC_wetland_sal_i_14_FD_130581 | JGI IMG/M metagenome (GOLD analysis project Ga0187818, IMG submission 130581) | Wetland sediment microbial communities from Neuse River Estuary, North Carolina, USA - SO4_3 | ecosystem: Environmental > Aquatic > Freshwater > Wetlands > Sediment | place: USA: North...
CAAGGCCACCACGAGCCGAACGGCAGCGGCTCGGAAAGCGGCTACACGCCGTATGCCGTCCGCGAAGGCCTGTATGAGCGCGGCTGGAAGGAGTACTACTCGCTCCTGCAACAATTTTGGCAGCCGTACCTCGACGGCAAGGCCACTTACGACGACGCCATCGCCCGCATGGTCTCCTCGCTCTAGCGGGAGGCTTCCAGAATTCTGGCGGTTCAGAGAACACGTTCTGGTTCAAATCACACCCCGGAGTGACCCGCATCACTGAAAAAACTGACCCGCGGGGCTAAGCGATGTCATTGGCGAACTGGACTAGGTAAAGGCGACCGCTAAAGGGTTGCTGGCCGGGATACCAAACGTGGCTGCGGAACGCGCGAACCCCAGGAGAGTGTCAACGAGCGGGCCTCTTACGCCCTGTTCGCCTGCTGGCCGCCGACTCGAGGCACGATGTGAAAATCAACGCAAGTTCGCGTTCCGCCCGCCAGCAAGGTCCTCGCGTTCCATCCCTGCGCATCAAGCCATCAATAGTCACGGATTTCTATTGCATAGACATTTTGGACTGGAGGAATAGCCATGGAAAAGCAAGTTTTGAATATAGTGGACAGCCGCACCAAGGACCGCTACGAATTCGCAATTGACCAGGGCGCGATTCGGGCATCGGACTTGCGGCAGATTCGTACGGGGGCCGATGACTTCGGGCTGATGAGCTACGACCCCGCGTTCCTGAATACTGCTTCGTGCCGAAGCGCGATTACCTTTATCGATGGCGATAAGGGCATCCTGCGCTACCGCGGGTACCCCATCGAGCAGCTCGCGGAAAAATGCACTTTTCTCGAGGTGGCCTATTTGATTTTGCATGGCGAACTCCCGACCGAGTTGCAATTGAAGAATTTCGTCGCCGGGGTCACCGAGCACACTATGCTGCACGAGAAAACCAAGAACTTTCTCGAAGGCTTCAATCATGACGCGCATCCCATGGGCATGTTTATCAGCACCGTGGCGGCTCTCTCGACCGTTTACCCGGATGCCCGCAGGGTGCTCGATCCGGAGGTGCGCGAGTTGCAGATCCGCCGGCTGATCGGCAAGGTTCCGACCATTGCGGCGTATGCTTACCGGCACAGCCTTGGCTATCCCTACATTTATCCCGACAACGATCTGAACTACACCGAGAACTTCATGAACATGCTGTGGCGCATGGTCGAACCGAAGTACCGCGCCAATCCTGTTTTGGCGCGCGCGCTGGATATCCTCTTCATCCTGCACGCCGATCATGAACAAAATTGCAGCGCCAACGTCATGCGCGCGGTCGGCAGTTCGCAAGCGGATCCGTTCGTTTGCACGGCCGCCGCTGCCGCCGCTCTCTCGGGTCCGTTGCATGGCGGGGCCAACGAAGAAGTGCTGAAAATGCTCGACGAAATCGGATCGAAGGACAATGTCCGCGGATACGTCGAAAAAGTCAAAGCAGGCCACGGAAAGCTCATGGGCTTCGGTCATCGCATCTACAAGAACTACGATCCGCGCGCCCGCATTATCAAGTGGGCAGCCGACCAAGTGTTCGTGGCCACCGGCAGGAATCCGAAGCTGGATATTGCTCTCGAACTCGAGAAGATCGCACTGGAGGACGAGTACTTCATCAAGCGGAAGCTTTATCCCAACGTGGACTTCTACTCCGGGATCATTTACCAGGCTCTGGGATTCAAGCCGGAGATGTTCACGGTGCTGTTCGCCATTCCGCGCACCGTCGGCTGGCTGGCCCAGTGGCAGGAAATGCTTGAGGATGCGGAGCAAAAGATTGCGCGGCCTCGGCAAATCTATACGGGCTATGGCGCGCGCGACTTCGTTCCCATCGAAAAGCGCGCGGTTGTGGCGGCCGCGAGCCATTAATATGGCGCGTATTCAAAGAAGGGGATAGCAAAGAAGCGCACTGAACCCAGCTCAATGCAGCGCCCCCTAGCAGCGCCATGGGTGGGGCACCCGGTTGCCCGAGAGCAACCTCTAATTCGGGTGCTCCACCCCAACTTTTTTCCTGGGTTGACCTGTCCGCGAAAGAGCTAACGTTTGTTGCGGCTGATTCCGAACGTAATCCCCCAATTTCTTCACACTGGCCTTTCGGTCAGGTTCTTGAAGAGAAAGTGCCTGTACCATTTCCCGATTGCCTCGTTTCATTGCCACGGCCTACAGTGAGAGTGGGAAGTTCGTTGTATAACCATCATGAGCTCTCCGTCCGGCCGCCGTCCTCCGCAACCGAATTCCTCGCCGCTCGAGGGACTTCCCGATTTTCGCCTTCAGCAGGTAGACGAAAGCTTGCGGCAGCTCGGACGCCGCGAATGGTGGCTTTGGGCTTCGGCTTTCTTTGTCACGCTACTTTCGGCAACAGCTCTCGTGCTTTCCTCCTTCCCTTCTTTCTTCCAACGCCAGCAGCACTTTTACGAAATTCGTTCCGATCAGGCCCGCTGGGGCGTCATGAGCCTCCTACTGCTGTTCAATGGCTGGGCGGTCTACCGGCAGTGGATCTTTCGCCGCATGCACCGGCAACTCACGGGAGCAAGCACCGGCCCGCGCCCGAATCCACTTCAAGCTGATCTCAATGGCTGCGACCCGCAGACTGGCCTGTTCACTCGGGCGTTCGCCGAGGAACAGCTCGGAAAAGAAATTGCGCGCGCGAAGCGGAACAACAGTGCGCTGAGTCTTGCCACCATTCACCTCGACGAATACGATCAACTCAGCACCCGCTACGGGGCGTCGGCGACGGACCTGGCATTGAAGGAACTTGGGCGGCGCCTGAAGAGGTCTTGCCGCGGGTCAGACTTTGCCGTGCGTCTGGCAAAAGAGGATTTCCTGCTGGTGCTGCCGGAATGCGGACTGGGGGAAGTCAAGCTGGTGCTGAATCGCCTGGGCGCTTTGGAGATGAATTGCGCGGGGCGAAAAGTGAATCTCGCCTACACCACGGGCTGGGTGGACTATCAGCCGGGGGACGGGCCCTCCGATTTGCTCCATCGCGCGATGGAGATTCTGCATTTGTATGAGAACGCCGCGCAAGCCAGCTTCTCGACGACTCCCGCGCCGCACTAATTTTCTTTTCTTCGCGTAGAAAGAATCCCTGGAGTCAGGCGTCTCCATTCGATTCCTGCTTGTTGGCTGTGGCTTCTTCAGCCTGACCTCTTGGGATTCTTGCGCGTTTCTTTGCCCGTGGAAAAGGGTTTGGGCCCTTTCGGATCAAATCGAGCTTCTGCCGCTTTGAAGGGCGGGGCACCGCACTTCTGTTGCTGTGTCTGCCGGGTTTTCCAAGGCCGAATCACCAGGGGATGATGAGGTCTATCCATGCCCGCCTCCCTTCTTATTTCAGTTTACTCCTACATTCTGTCGAGGGCGCGGTGAACCTAGCTTGGAAGCGGGGCGCGATAGTTTTCTCGAAAATCTGCTGGTGTTCAGGAACGCTTCTCCAGAAAAACGGGCACCGCGATGCATTTTTTTGATTGTTCATATCGAAAAGGTTTGCCGGCAAGCCTGCACATCCGGCCGTGCGAAGCTCTCGCGTCTGGCAAGAACTCAGCATTATATCGATTCAATGGCTTTTGTGTTTACGTCCCTCTTGGGGTCTTGCTGTGGAGTTGCGGCTCAAGAACGAGCCGCTCCCTCATGCGCGCGTCTCTCCGGTTTGTCGCGCCGATGCCGATATGCTAGGCTTCTGTTGCGAAAAAAGACCGGCTTGGCGCGGCGCATTCCCGTGCGACGCGGGTATTTTCATCCCGCTCCCTCCCCCAGCGAGAGATTTCTGCCCAAGGCGCAACTCTCTCCGGGAAGAGCCCAATCTCCGGTAAATACCATCGAGAATTCGCCGGCGCTTCCGCTGCGAGCCACCCCCGGCTGTTGGGAGCCCGGGGCGAGAGCGACGTTTTTCCTGCTGTCCCAGAAAGGGAGTCGAGCAAGCCCATGCCCGCTCAACAAGCAGCCTCGAAAACGGAAACAGAGCCGGTCGAAATCAAGCTGGCTCATTCTCCGGATTCAGACGATGCCTTCATGTTTTATGCGTTGGCGACTCACAAATTGCCAACTCCCGGTTACAAATACACGCACGCCCTATCCGATATTCAGTCGCTCAACGAAGCCGCACTGACAGAGACATACGACGTCACGGCCGTCAGCTTTGCGGCGTATCCCTCGCTGCGTGACAAGTACATCCTGCTGGATTGTGGCGCGAGTTTTGGCGAAGGCTATGGCCCGATTGTCGTCTCGACCAAACCGCTAAAGCCCAGCGAACTTGGCGGGAAGCGCATTGCGGTTCCTGGACTGAAGACTTCGGCGTACCTCACGCTGAAGCTGTTCGAAAGCAAGTTCGAGCCGGTGGTCATGCCCTTCGACAAAATCATCGACGCTGTACAGAACAATCTTGTCGAGGCGGGCCTTCTGATTCACGAAGGCCAGCTCTTCTTTCCCGCAAAAGGCCTGCATCGCGTGATCGATCTTGGCATCTGGTGGCAGGAACAAACCCGCCTGCCTCTTCCTCTTGGCGGTAACGCCGTGCGCCGGGCGCTGGGACCAAACCTCGGCCGTCAAATCGCCAAGACGATTCGCGACAGCGTTGCCTACGGCCTGGAACACCGCGAGGAAGCTTTGAACTACGCCATGCAGTTCGCACGCGAGATGGACACGGAGTTGGCCGACAAATTTGTCGGCATGTACGTCAACAAGTGGACTCTCGGGTACGGCGAGAAGGGCAAGCAAGCCGTCCAGGAGTTGATTCTGCGTGGCACTCAGGCTGGGCTTCTGCCGGGCCCGCCGAGCGTCGAGTTTCTTAGCGAATCCTAAGAATAGCTGCCCTCTATTTCCCGAAAAAATGGCTAAAGCATCGGCAAATTTTGCCGATATGCCTTTTGTAAGGTTCCGGTCAAACGATGGGAGTTCGCGATTCGCCCCGACCTCTCATGTCCCATCCGCCGAAGGGTGCTCCGCCACAGGTGCGGACGGAGGGAGAGAATGGAAATCACAGGTATCGTTACTCTCGCGTCGCGGCTTCTCAACAAGGATTCGAAAGAGGGGCAGGATTCCTCCGGCTCAGCAAAACAAGCGAAGAAAGCCAGCACCGGGGTGGAGACGCAACAACTCGAAGACCAATTCACTCCTTCCGTGCAGTACGAGGCGGACGCCGGGCTGTTTCAGGTGCCGGGCCACAGCGTTGTCTGGGGTGCGCCGGGTCCTTTGCCATCTGGCTCGGTGTTGCGTAACGCGGAGCAAGACGGAGCTTCCAAGGCCGCGGCCTTTTTCCAGGACGCGGCACCACAAGCCGCGACAGAAGCAGCAGCACAGCCTATTGCGCAAGCCAAGGCTGCGGGCGCGTAAGTCCCGGAATCGAATTGAGCGCACGAGGGATACTCGGGGGTAGCGGCACCATCCGGGCCGCACGTCACTGGTCACACGCAAGAAGCGGCTATTCATAAGCCCGCCAACGAGCAGAAAAGACGTGTGCCCAAGCGTGCGTTTGCAATAGCTTGACGGGCGCGGTCATCGAGGGTCTAATCTGTGGCCCGATGGGCTCCGATCTGCCTCCGCGGTTCCAATCACAAGCCAACTCGAGCAGGAGCAAATTACTGCACGTGTGCGAAGGACACTCCTCTCCAACGAAATGCTTTTGCAGAGGGAAGCACCGGAGATGAGCACGCGCGGGATTTCGGTGCCGGCGACAAGGGTCCTGGAGATCTTCTTGCTTGCGATGACGCTGGGTGCCTGCCGCCAACCCGCTAAAGATCCGGTGACGTTGAGTTATGTCCGCCTGGGCTGGTCCCAACCCGACGAACTGCCGACCGCGGAGCTCTTATCAGAGCAGTTTACGCGTGAAACGGGCATCCGCCTCAGGCCCATCCCCGTTCCCGAGAACACTCTCGACCAATTGGGACTCTCCCGAAGACTCCTGGAGGGCGCCTCAGGCCCCGATGTCCTGGGCGTTGACGTAATCTGGTCCGGGGTTCTGCAAGACAATCTGCTCGATCTGCAAAACTATGTAGAGCCGGAAATCTCCTTGCTGCAGCCGCAATTGGTGTCCAGCTATGCCGTGGATGGGAAGCTCGGGGCCATTCCGTATCAGGTTCAGATTGGTGTTCTCGAGTATCGAACCGACCTTCTCCGCAAATACGGCTATGACCATCCTCCAAGGACCTGGGACGAACTCGAGCGCATGGCCGAACGCATCCAGACCGGCGAGCGCGCCAGAGGCGACAAAGATTTCTGGGGTTACGTCTGGCAGGGCGCAGCCGGCGAAGGTTTGACCTGCAATGCCTTGGAATGGCAGGCCTCTGAAGGAGGCGGAAGGATCATCGAAGACGACCGGACGATCAGCGTGAATAATCCGGCGGCGATTCGCTCATGGCAAAGGGCCAAACGCTGGATTGGCTGGATATCGCCGCCCAGCGTTGTGGCATATCACGAATCGGACTCCATGAACGCCTTTGACTCGAGAGAAGCGGCATTTGACCGCGTCTGGGGAGGCTTAACGGACGGCGCGAGCAATCTGCCGAGCCGGCTACCTCCTGATCTTCATCAGCGAAGTTCACGGCCGACCGGCAAGACCGGTTATACCAGCATTCCCGGCGGGCCTAGGGGCCGGTTCGGCACCTTGGGGGGCTCAGGGTTGTCCATTTCCGCGCATTCCCTTCATCCTCAGGAAGCTGCGGAGCTGGTCCGCTTCCTGATTCGCGCACAAACGCGGACCAGCGAGGACAGCACTCTTGCCAACCAGCACGAGTACCCCGAAATCCACGAGTTACCGGCGATCTTCAATCCGCAGAACGGTTCGGAGAAATCCGGTCGATACAAAAGCGAGCTCGTCCGCCGCCCGTCCACGGACACCCGCAAACTCTATGAGCAGGTGGCCAGAGCGTACTTCACCGCTGTGCATTCGGTGCTGACCGGAGAAAGAGGGGCCCCGGAAGCTGCGGCGGAGCTGGAAAAGCAGCTGGTTGCCATTACGCATTTCCGCACTGGTCCACCAAAGACACAGGACTAGCCTCGCTTCGCGTGAACGACTGTTTTCGCGCCGCTGATACCCGCTATCGGCAACGGCTTAGCTTTTTCCCAGATACTCCGCGACCACGTTGGCGCAAGCTTCGATGAATTCCTGTTCCGATTTTGGGAACGAATCCGCGAAATAGCTTTCGATATCGAGCTCTCCCGCAAGCTTTTTCTTCGCAAAAATCGGCACGACGATTTCCGATTTCACCAAAGACGATCCCGCAAGATACTGCGGATCCTTGGTGACATCTTGCACGACCACGACCTGGCCGCTGCTGGCCGCCGCGCCGCAGAGCCCGGAGCCGAGAGGAATGCGCGCGTGGGGCGTAAAACTGCCGACGAACGGCCCGACGACCAAATAATTGGGATCCGAGGGATCGACGAGATAAAAACCGACCCAGTTATAGCGCGCCATTTTCTCGTGCAGGAGCTTGGCCATCTGCTCCATGACGGCCTGGGCTGTGGTAGCGGTTCGGGCAATTGTTTGCAGTTCCTGGAGGAGTTCTTTTTGCACCGGGGTCATGCGTTTGGCCTTGTGTAATGGAATTTGTATTGAGAGTCGGGAAGCTCGTCAGTGCTGAAGATTTGCCGCCATACAAGCCTCAGTGTACACGAACCGCGAGAGCCGCAATCTCGGCCTCCTTCGCTCGTGCTCGAAAAGTGGCGGGGGAATTGTTGCCTAGTATCTGGTGATTGAGTAGCAAGAATCACTGGCTGCGCTTGAGATTCATGCGGCGCGCGGCATCCCTCCACGGGCTCCGCACGGAATAGCGGGGAACCGCAGTCGCGTTTTGCTTTTCGGCGGCCAGCAGTTTCCTTCGAATCAGCCAGCTCACGGCAGCTTGGGCCGAGCTCTTCGACACTCCCACGGACTCTGCCAGCTCCTGATAGCTCACCTGAACCGCTCCTTGGCGCCGTGCCTGTTCCGCGGCGAGCCATAGATAGACAAGGAAGCTGGCAGGTTTCCGGTCATGCCCGACGAGGTCGCGCATGAGCACGTCCACGACGTAATTGTCCAGGCTCACCATCGCTATACCAGCCAACAATACAGCAAGGAATGGATGATTGCACTGCTGAATTCTGGAAGCTAAGCTCCGCACAGTTCCTGGAGGAACACCAATGATTCGAGGAATTAAATTCGTAAGCATTCCCGTACGGAATCAAGACGTTGCGCTGAAGTTCTACACAGAAACGTTGGGACTAAAGGTTGTTACGGACCAGCCGTTCACGGAAACTCAGCGGTGGATCGAGCTCCTCATTCCCGGGGCGGACACGGGGCTCGCTTTGTTCACACCGGAAGGCCATGAAAAGCGCATCGGCGAATTCCAGTCCATCGCTTTCTGGTGCGATGACGTCTTCGCCACCGCCAAAACGCTCAAATCCAAAGGCGTGACGTTCGCGCAGGAGCCGAAGAATGAGCCTTGGGGATCGATTGCCGTCTTCAAAGATCCCGACGGCAATCAGTTCGCGCTTTCCAGCAAGGGCAAGCAAAAATAACCAGCTGTCCCAGCAGACGAGGGTGCCCTTTTTCAATCCTCGGATGTCCAACCATAGCCGAGGCGTCACTGCATTTTGTGCTGCCTTGACGGTATGCTGCGAATCACTTAGTGTCTTTCGTTGATGATTGGCGTTCGAAAGACAGTTCTGGGGGCGTGTCTCACCTTCGCAACCGTTGCGGTGGTGTCCGCGGCCGCGGGATCTATCGCCGTCGCACAATCCGCCGCGAGTTCCCAAACGCAATTTCACGCGCAGGCCAACAAGGATTGGCCGAAGCAGGCTGTGCGCGGCGCGCACGGTATGGTTGCGACCGATGAAGAGCTTGGTTCGCAAACCGGCGCGGAAATCATGAAGCGCGGTGGAAACGCCGTGGATGCCGCCGTCGCGGTCGCGTTTGCCCTGGCGGTGGTCGAACCCGCAGCGGGAAACATCGGCGGCGGCGGATTCATGCTGATTCGCCTGGCGGATGGAAAAACCACCTTTCTCGACTACCGCGAAACCGCTCCGCGCAAAGCCTCGCGCGACATGTACATCGGCAAAGACGGAAAGCTCGAGGAAGACACTTCAGTCATTGGCTATAAGTCGGTGGCCGTGCCGGGAACCGTGGCCGGACTCGAACTGGCTCTCAAAACCTACGGCACGATGAAGCTTGCCAATGTCCTGGCTCCCGCCATTCGCCTTGCGGAAGAAGGCTTTCCGATCAGCGCCAAGCTGGCCCGAGAATTGGAGGAGGAAAGCCCCGGGCTGCAGGAATTTCCCGTGAGCCGCAGGATTTTTCTGCACGACGGCCAGATGTGGAAAGCGGGTGACACGCTGAAGCAGCCGGAGCTTGCCGCCACATTAAAGCGCATCGCGAAAAACGGTGCGTCCGAATTCTACGAAGGCGAAACTGCGAAAATGCTCGCCGAAGAAATGGCGCATAACAGCGGGCTCATTAGCTTGGACGATCTCGCGCACTATAAAGTAAAAGTCCGCGAAGTTTTGCGCGCAAGTTACGAGGTTGACGGGCACGCTTGGGAAGTGTTGACCTCGCCGCCGCCCAGCTCCGGCGGCGTCGCCATCATCGAGGCGCTGAACATGCTGCAAGGCGTCCCGTTGAAAGGCTGGGATGATCCGCAGAGCGTGCACCTGGTCGCGGAGACCATGCGGCGCATTTTTGCCGACCGCGCCGCCTTTCTTGCGGATCCTGACTATTCCGATGTGCCGGTGGCCGGATTGACTTCACCCTGCTACGCAAAGGAGCGCGCGGCGACTATCAATCCCGCCAAGGCGACGCCCAGCGCCAGCGCAAAAGCGGGTAATCCGAACGCTTGCGGAAATCGCTCCGGCAATTCCGCGCCTCCGCAAGTCATCGTAAGCCTCGGCGAAGGCCCGCACACCACGCATTTTTCCGTCGTGGACGCCGCGGGAAACGCCGTCGCCAGCACCTACACGCTGAACGACAGTTATGGTTCGCACGTCACGTGCGCCGCAGGATTTTTGCTGAACGACGAGATGGATGACTTCACGACGCAACCCGGCCAG
>Ga0187818_10001301_pt1 | contig 10018 bp, 9 predicted proteins | sample NC_wetland_sal_i_14_FD_130581 | JGI IMG/M metagenome (GOLD analysis project Ga0187818, IMG submission 130581) | Wetland sediment microbial communities from Neuse River Estuary, North Carolina, USA - SO4_3 | ecosystem: Environmental > Aquatic > Freshwater > Wetlands > Sediment | place: USA: North...
GCCGCGCCACCCGAACCCTCCGAGGAACCCGACGCACCCGAGGAACCCGACGCACCCGACTCGATCGCGTGCCCCTCACCGTGCCCGGAAAGCCCGGCACCCTCACCGGCCCCGACGGCAGCCACCTCGTGACCATCAGCCCCGTGACCGTTAGGCCCGTGACCATTCCCGTGCCCGTTGCCGGCCACGATGGTCTCCGCGAAGGCACGGTTGGCGACGCCCCTCGCCCAGCCCATGGCGCCGCGGGAGGCAGGCGATGGCACGCCGTTCTCGTCCTCCGATCCGGGCGCAGGCAGGAGCGCGGGCACCTTCTTGGCCTCGAGCACGGCCCGGGACTCCTCGGAGACCGGCCGGTGCACCTCGATGAACTCGCCGTTCGGCATCTGCCTGATGATGCCGGTCTCGAGACCGTGCTCGAGCAGCTCCTTGTCCTTACGCTGCAGACCCAGGCAGATACGTCTAGTAGCGACAAACGCGACCGCGGGTCCCACGAAGGTGAGCACTCGTGCGATCCACGTAACCGTGTAGAGCGGGATCTGCAGCTTGTCGGCGATGACGTCGTTGGCGCCCTCGGCCCACAGGACCCCGTAGAACACGATAGCCGCCACGCCGGTGGCGGTGCGGATGGGCGCGTTTCGCGGCCGGTCGTTGACGTTGTGGTACGACTTGTCGCCGGTGGCCCAGCGTTCGAAGAACGGCCAGACCGCCGCTCCGCCCAGGATCACCCCCAGCGGCAACGCGAACGGGATCAGCACGCTCAGCGAGAGCGTGTGCCCGAGGAAGTTGTACTCCCACGCAGGCATCTCCCGCAGAGCGCCCTCCAGGATCCACATGTAGAAGTCGGGCTGGGAGGCCGACGAGATCGCCACCGGCGTGTACGGCCCGTATATCCAGATCGGGTTGATCTGCGCGAACGTCGCGAGCATCGCGATCGCCGCGAAGATGAAGAAGAACCAGGCGCCGCCCTTGGCCATGAAGTAAGGGAAGAACGGCTGGCCGACCACGTTCTTCTCGGTGTTCCCCTTGGCCGGCATCTGGGTGTGCTTCTGATGGACCATGATGAACAGGTGGGCGGTGATCAGCGCCAGGATCAGCCCAGGGATCAGCAGCACGTGCATGACGTACATTCTCGGGATGATGTCGCTGCCGGGGAACGGGCCACCGAACAGGAAGAACGCCAGGTAGGTGCCGACGATCGGGATGCCCTGCAGCACGCCTTCGAAGATCCGCAGGCCCGCGCCGGACAGCTGGTCGTCGGGCAGCGAGTAGCCGAACAGCCCCTCGACCAGCCCCAGCGAGAACAGCACGATCCCGATCAGCCAGTTGACCTCGCGGGGCTTGCGGTAGGCGCCGGTAAAGAACACCCGCAGCATGTGAAGCATGAGCGCGGCCATGAACAGGTCGGCAGCCCAGTGGTGGATCTGCCTCATCAGCAGCCCGGCCCGGACGTCGAAGCTGATGTTCAGTGTCGACTGGTAGGCCTCGCTCATCGAGATGCCGTCCAGCTTGACGTACGAGCCGTGGTAGACGACCGGGGCCGCGGACGGGACGAAGAACAGCGCCAGGAAGGTCCCGGTCAGCAGCAGGATGACGAACGACCACAGCGCGATCTCGCCGAGCATGAACGACCAGTGGTCGGGAAACACCTTCCGCATGAAGACGCGCAGCCCGCGCGCCCCGTGGAACCTGTCATCCAGCCACGAGCCAGTCCCGCTCAGCGCCTTGGGGATATTGACGTCGGTGCTCATCCGCGCTCCCAGAAACTCGGGCCGACGGGCTGGGTGAAGTCGCTGGCCGCCACCAGGTAACCGGAGGAGTCGACGGCCAGCGGCAGCTGCGGTAGCGGCCGCGGCGCCGGGCCGAAGATCACCGTCGCGCCGGTCGTCGCGTCGAACGTGGACTGGTGGCAGGGGCACAGGATGTGGTGCGTGGTCTGCTCGTACAGGGCCACCGGGCAGCCCACGTGGGTGCAGATCTTGGAGTAGGCGACGATGTTGTCGACCGTCCAGTTCGGCGTGCCGATCAGCGTGCCGCCGGCGTACCGCGTCGGGATCTGCATTTCGCCGGGGCGGAACTTGATGATGATGACGGCCGCCTTGGCCAGCGCGTCCGGGTCGTCCTGGTAACCGTCGGGCACGATCGTGATCATGCTGCCCCCCGCGCTGAACTCGGCCGGGGAGATCGGCTGGTTGGTGCCGTAGACGAGCAGCCGCCGACCCGGGCTCCACACGGTGTGCCGCAGGCTGGTCCCCGGCAGCGGGCCCGTGTCGCGGAGCAGCACGATCGGGGCGACGGCCAGCGGCAGCGTGGCCAGCATCAGCGTGCGCCGGACCATCGGCCGCCTGACGAACTGGCTGGCCGCCGTGCCCTCCTTGAAGTAGTCGTCGAAGGCCGCGCGCTCGGCGTCGGTCGAGCGCAGGTCGTGCCGTTCCTCGACCATCTCCACGTCGGGCATCAGGTGCCGGACCCATATCAGCGCGCCCATGCCGAGGCTGAACAGCGTGATCGACAGGGAGAGGCCCAGGGCCAGGTTGGACCGGAAGACCTTGTCGACCGAGTAGACGCCGATACCGATGTAGGCGGCGATGAACCCGCACCCCGCGAAGAACGCGAGCAGGAAGAAGAACACGACCAGCCGTTCGGCGTTCCTGGCGTGCGCCGGGTAGTCCGCCTCACTCGGCATCCGTTCCTCGCCGTGCCCGCCGCCCTCGAGGGGACTGCCCTGGGCCGGAACCAGGCCGGAGCCAGGTCCCCCGTGGCCAGCGGACCCGCCGGACCCACCCAGCAGGCTCGGGGTGGGCGGAGGAGTCCCGATCACCCGGTGCGGCGCGCCCGGGCCACCAGGACCCTCAAAAACCTCAGGACCCTCAAGAACCTCAGAGCCCTCAAGGTCCCCAAAGTCCTCAGAACCCCCGGGCCCTCTCGACTCCATGTCGCTCATCAGTGCTCCGTCCAAGCATCGCCCGGCGCGTCCGGCCCGTACCCGGAATCTGGCCCAGTAGGCTGCGCCGCGTCCCAGGGCTCACGCCGCTTGGCCGTGATCCACATTGCGATCAGCACCAGGAAGCCCATCCCGCCCAGGAAGATCACGAGGCCCTCGGTGACGGGGCCCATCCGGCCGAGCGTCAGCCCGCCGGGGCTGGGCTCGGACCGGGTCTCGAGTATGTAGGCGATGATGTCGCGCTTGGCCTGCGGGCCGACCGCGCCGTCGGCGAAGACGGGCATGGCCTCGGGCCCGGTCAGCATGGCCTCGTAAATCTGCGTCGCGGTGGCCTGGGTCAGCGGCGGCGCGTCCTTGCCGTAGGTCAGCGCCCCGCCGGACAGGCCCGCGTTGTGGCACTGCGCGCAGTTGGCGCTGAACAGTTCCTCGCCGAGCGCGGTGTCCGCGCCCACGCTTGAGACCTGCTGGGCGTCGGGGATCGTCGGCCCGCCGCCGAGCGACTGGACGTAATCGGCGATCTCGTAGATCTGCTGCCGGGTGAACGTGGTCGGCTTGCGCTCGTTCTCCGCGCCGACCTCCTTGGCCGGCATGCGCCCGGTGGACATCTGGAAGTCCACCGCGGCCGCGCCCGCGCCGATCAGGCTCGGCGCGACGCCGGCCTTGCCCGCCCCGCCGAACCCATGGCAGCTCGAGCAGGTCGCGTTGAACAGGGTCTCGCCCGCGTTGATGTCTGACTGCGGGGAAGACGGCTGGGCCTGCGCGCCGCCGCCGCCCGTGCCAGCCACGGCCCCGTAGACCAGCGTGACCATGACGAGCCCGAGCAGCAGAGCCGCGTAGCCGGCGACCGGGCGCCTGCGCCTGGCTTTGATCCAGCTCACTCGCTGTCCCCTGACTAGTGGATGAGGTAGATGGTGGTGAACAGGGCGATCCAGACGACGTCGACGAAGTGCCAGTAGTACGACACGACGATGGCGCTGACCTGCTGTTCATGGGTGAAGCGCTTGGCGGCGTAGGTTCGGCCGAGCAGGAAGATGAACGCGATCAGGCCGCCGGTCACGTGCAGCCCGTGGAACCCGGTGGTCAGGTAGAACACCGACCCGTACGCGCTGGACGACAGCGTGAGGCCCTGGGCCCTGATCAGGTCCAGGTACTCATACCCCTGGCCGCAGACGAAGTACAGGCCCATCAGGAGGGATAGCACGTACCACTCGCGCAGCCCCCAGCTCAGCGGGTGGAAGATCGACCTGGTGCGCTTGATCTGGCCGCGCTCGACCGCGAACACGCCCATCTGGCAGGTGACGCTCGACAGCAGCAGCACGGTGGTGTTCACCGATCCCAGCGCGATGTCGAGGTGCGCTCCCGGCCAGGTCAGGCCCTGTCCCTTGTCGACCGACCTGATCGTGAAGTACATCGCGAACAGCGCCGCGAAGAACATCAGCTCGGAGGAGAGCCAGACGATGGTGCCCACGCTGACCAGGTTGGGTCTGCTGGCCGGCGAGCGGGGGGTCGTCTGAGCGGTTGCTGTCGCCACGAGGCCATTATTACGACAACCTGTAGGCGATCGCTACGCGACCCCCGGCTTGGTGATGGTACCGATAGCATGCGAGTCATGAAGGTCGTTGTGTACAGCCACGACGCGGACGTGCGGGCCCAGATGAGGCTGGCCATCGGGCGTCGCCCCGCGATGGACGTGCCGGAAGCCGAGATCATCGACGTGGCCACCGCGCCGGCCCTGTTCCGGCTGCTCGACGCGCACGGCGCCGACGTGATGGTGCTCGACGGGGAGGCCCAGCCCGCCGGCGGGATGGGCGTGTGCCGCCAGGCCAAGGACGAGATCTACGACTGCCCGCCGGTCCTGCTCGTCATCGGCCGCCCCGACGACGGCTGGCTCGCCACCTGGTCGCGGGCCGACGCCGTGATCAGCCACCCCATCGACCCGGTCGCGCTGGCCCAGGCGCTGGCCGCCCTGATGCGCGAGCGCGCCGCCGTATCCGGCTGACCCGCCGCGCCCCATACTCTATTTCTTTATCCCGAACGACGCTGGTTCCTCCTTCCGATCCCCGGGAGCTTGCATGGGTGACGCCCGCACGACGTGGCCTGCGCTGCTCGGCGCGCTGATCCGTGGCGATTCGCTGACCGAGCAGGAGAGCGAATGGGCCATGAACGAGATCATGGAAGGCGCGGCGTCGCCGGCCAGGATCGCGGCCTTCGGCGTCGCCCTGCGGATCAAGGGCACCTCGGTGCCCGAGATGACCGGGCTGGCCCGGGCGATGCTCGCGCACGCCACGCCGATTCACCTGGCCGGCGAGGTGACCGACCTGGTCGGAACGGGCGGTGACGGGGCGCGCACGGTCAACGTGTCGACCATGGGCACGATCGTGGCCGCCGCCGCGGGCGCGCGGATGGTCAAGCACGGCAACCGGGCCGCCTCGTCGGCCTGCGGGGCCGCCGACGTGCTCGAGGCGCTGGGCGTGGTGATCGACCTGCCGCCCGCGGCGACCGCCCAGCTAGCGGACACCGTCGGCGTGGCCTTCCTGTTCGCGCCGCTCTACCACCCGGCGCTGCGGCACGCGGGCCCGACCAGGAGCGAGCTCGGCGTGCCGACCGTGTTCAACTTCCTCGGCCCGGTCGCCAACCCGGCCCGGCCCTCGGCGCAGGCGGTCGGCGTCTTCGACCCGGCCATGGGCGGGATCATCGCCGGCGTGCTGGCCGGGCGCGGCTGCTCGGCCCTGGTCTTCCACGGCTCCGACGGGCTGGACGAGCTGACCACGACCGGCCCGTCCTCGGTCTGGGTGGTGCACGACGGCCAGGTGGCGAAGACGGAGTTCTCGCCCGCCGCGCTCGGGCTGTCCCAGGCCTCCCTCGCCGAACTCCGCGGCGCTGACGCCCCCCACAACGCCGCCGTGGCCCGCGCGGTGCTGGCCGGAGAGCCGGGCCCGGTGCGCGACATCGTCCTGCTGAACGCCGCCGCCGCGCTGGCCGCGGCCGCCGGCGTCCCGGGCCCGGACGCGCTCGTCCCGGCGCTGGCCGACGGCTACGCGCGCGCCGCGCGCGCCGTGGACTCAGGCGCCGCCGCCGCCCTGCTGGACCGCTGGGTCGAGGAAAGCCACCGTCTGGACCCGAAGGGAACCGGGAACCGCTGACCGTCAGGAGCCGTCGGCCAGGCCCAGGGAGAAGGCGGCCTCGAGGTCGTGCCTGGAGTAGGTCCGGAACGCGATGTGCGTCTCGGTGTGCACCACGCCGAGGACCTTGTTCAGCCGTCCGGGGATGACGTCGGCGAGTTCCTCGTGAACCCGGACCCGAACCATCGCCACCAGGTCGAACTCGCCGGTGACCGAGTACACCTCGCTGACCTCGGGGATCTGGGAGATCATCTCGGCGACCTCGGGGATGCGCTGGATCTCGGCCCGCACCAAGACGATCGCGGTGACCACTGAATGCCTCCCGGGGTGTCGTGGCCAGCCAGACTGAGCTGGCCGGGCCGTTCTCGGCTGGCGCTTACGCTACTACGTCCCGCCACTCGGCGAGCTGACCCAGGGTCCGCACGCCCCGGTGGGCCAGGCGCCTGATCAGCCAGCCGAGGACGTCGGCGGTCGCCCGGGCGTCGGCCAGGGCGCGGTGGCAGGGCGACGTCCCGGCCCGGAAGAAACCGGCCAGCGTGCCCAGCTTGCAGTCGGGCACCTCGTCCGGGTCCATCACGTACCTGGCCAGCATGACGGTGTCGAGCACGGTGAAGCCCGGCCAGGCCAGGCCGCACGCCGTGCAGGCGGCCACCAGGAACCCGACGTCGAACGGCGCGTTGTGCGCGACCAGGACGCAACCCTCGGCGAATCTCAGGAGCCCCGGCAGGACCGCGGCGACCCCCGGCGCCGCCGCCAGCATCCAGTCGCTGATCCCGGTCAGGTCCTCGATGCCGGGCGGCACCGGCACCCCCGGGTTGACCAGCGAGGCGAACTCCCCGCGGCGGGCGCCGCCGCGCACCCGGACCGCCGCGATCTCGGTGATCGCGGCCACCTCCGGCGACCAGCCGGTGGTCTCCAGGTCGATCACCGCGAACTCCAGCTCGGCGAGCCCTACCTCGGCGAACCCCAGCTCGGCGAGCCCGAGCCCAGCCGGCCCGAGCCCAGCCGGCCCGAGCCCAGCCGCCCCGGGCCCGGCCGGCCCGAGCCCGGCCGCCCCGGGCCCAGCCGGTTCCGGCCGGGTCCGGGGCACACCCGGGTAACCGCTGGATGTCCGCGTGATCACGGCCGACCTCACCACGGACACCACCGTAATTCCGCCCACCGACATTTCCGCCGCAGGCACGCCGCGCCGGGTCCCGCACCCGCCGGCTCAGTCGAGCAGGGCGGTGACCGTACCCGCGCCGACGGTGCGGCCGCCCTCGCGGATCGCGAAGGTCTGGCCGGCGTCGAGCGCGACCGGCTTGCCCAGCGCAACGGTCACCTGCACCGTCTGCCCCGGCCTGGCCGAGGCCACGACGCCACCGCTGCTGCCGCCCGTGTCGCCGAGATCCAGCACGCCGGGCACGTCCGTGGTGCGGACGTAGAACTGCGGGCTGTACCCCGAGCGCACCGGGGTGCGCCGGCCGCCTTCGGCCGCCGACAGGAGATGCAGGGTAGCCGTGAAGCGCTGGTACGCGCGCAGGCTGCCTGGCGCGGCGAGCACCTGGCCGCGCCGCACCTGGTGACGGCCGACGCCGCGCAGCAGCAGCGCCGCGTTGTCGCCGGCCTGAGCGGCCTCCATCGTCTTGCCGAACGTCTCGACGCTGGTGACGACGGACTTGGCCGTCGCGCCCAGCCCGACGAGCTCCACCGGGTCGCCGATCCGTACCCGGCCCCGCTCGATCGCGCCGGTGACGACCGTGCCGCGTCCGGTAATGGTCAGGGAGTTCTCCACGGCCATCAGGAACGGCGCGTCGACGTACCGCTCCGGTACCGGTACGTAGGCGTCAATCGCGTCGAGCAGATCCAGGATCGACGCGACCCCGCGCTCCTCACCCGCGAGCGCCGCCAGCCCGGAGACCCGCACGACGGGTACCTCGTCACCGGGGTACCCGTAGGCGGACAGGAGCTCGCGGACCTCGAGCTCCACGAGCTCCGCGATCTCCCCGTCGGCCGCGTCGGCCTTGCTGAGCGCGACGACCACGTGCGCCACCCCCACCTGCCGGGCGAGCACAACGTGCTCCCGGGTCTGGGGCATCACGCCCTCGAGCGCCGAGACCACCAGGACCGCGCCGTCGACCTGCGCCGCGCCGGTGATCATGTTCTTCACGTAGTCCGCGTGGCCGGGCATGTCGACGTGCGCGTAGTGCCTAGTCGTGGTCTGGTATTCGACGTGCGCGATGTTGATGGTGATACCCCGCGCGGCCTCCTCGGGCGCCCGGTCGATCTGCCCGAACGGCACGTAACTGCTCATGCCCCGGTCCGCCAGGACCTTCGTGATGGCGGCGGTCAAGGTGGTCTTCCCGTGGTCGACGTGCCCCATCGTGCCGATGTTGAGGTGCGGCTTGTCGCGGACGTACGCCTGCTTGATCATGACTGATTGCTCCTGGTTCCTCCTGCTGCACTCGCTGACCCGCGCGCGCTGACAGAACCCGCGCGATGCGCCACCCTTCCCCGCTGGGTCACCGAAGCGAACGGGGAAGGGTCAGCGTCGACCGCCGGCCAGGACCAGCAGGCCCGCCGGCGACCGCAGTACGCGGGCAGCCGTCATCGCCGCGCGGCTGGGCGTGCAGGCGGCGAAGACGGCGAACCGGAACACGTCAGCCAGCGTGCGGCAATTAGGCGCCCCGGCGCAAAGGGTTTTCGGAGCCGTCGGCCAGCCAGAGGAATTCGTTGATCCCGATGAGCCGCAACGCGAGCCGCTCGTACCGGGGATACGCCGGTCCCGCCGTGACGCGATCCACCACCACCGGCCCGGCCGCGGTGTGGTCCTCGCCCAGGTAGGTGATGACGCACCCTCCCGCGGCCAGGATGTTCTGATACCACTGCGACGCCTCACTGAAGGTCAGCGGGATCACGAACCCGCCACCGGCGGCGGGCCGCACGCCCAGTGGCGTGGCGTACGAGCGCCCGGTCTTGCGGCCGCGATGACGCACGACGCCGACGATCGGCATGTGCCTGCGCCCGGCTATCCGCAGCACCAGCGGGTTGACCAGCCGCGCGACCGCCCTGATCAGGCGCCTGGCGCGTGGCCCCAGGCTGATCGCGTTCCTGGGTTGGCGTGCCGGCACCGCCGGCGCCGGCGATACGTCCGGCCGGTTCCCGGCCCGGGCCACGGCTTCCTGCCGCTCTGGCCCACCCTCAGCCCGGGCCACGGCTCCCTGCCGCTCTGGCCCACTCCCAGCCCGGGCCACGACTCCCTGCCGCTCCTCGTTGATAGACACCTTCGGCACCTCCTTGCCTGTGAGGGGACGGGTCAGCGGTAGGCGTCCGCGTGCTGGGCGGCCCACTGCGCGTAGGTGGTAACCGGGCGCCCGATGATCTTTTCCAGATCGGGCGCGATGAAAGCGGTCTGCCCGACGGACTGGGCCCAGTTCCGCAGCAGATCCTCCACGACCGGCGCGGGGAACCGCTGGGTGGCGAATTGCCGGAACGTCTCCGGGGACAGTTCCTCGAAGCGGACCGGGCGGCCGATGGCCGCCGCGATCGCCGCCGCCTGCTGGATCTGGGTGAGCGACTCCTGGCCGGTCAGGTAGTAGGTCTGGTCGGCGTGACCGGGGTCGAGCAGGGTCCGGACCGCGGCCGCGGCGATGTCCTGCTCGGCCATCAGCGCCATGGCCGCCTGCCCGTAGGCGGTACGGACCACCCCGTCGGCGCGGATGTAGTCGGCCCAGCCCAGGGTGTTGGTGGCGAACCCGCCGCAGCGCAGGACCGTCCAGGCGATGCCGGTGGCCTTGACGGCATCCTCGGCCGCCCGGTGCTGCACGCCGAGCGCATACTCCTGCTCGCCGTCGTCCCGGACGGTGACCGAGGAGAGCATGACGATCTTGCTCACCCCCGCGTCCCGGGCGGCGGCCAGCACGTCACCCAGGCCGGCGCGGATTGCTCCGATGTTGACGAACACCGCGTCCGCCCC
>Ga0187818_10001302_pt1 | contig 10017 bp, 8 predicted proteins | sample NC_wetland_sal_i_14_FD_130581 | JGI IMG/M metagenome (GOLD analysis project Ga0187818, IMG submission 130581) | Wetland sediment microbial communities from Neuse River Estuary, North Carolina, USA - SO4_3 | ecosystem: Environmental > Aquatic > Freshwater > Wetlands > Sediment | place: USA: North...
GAGGTCAGCCAGTTCAACTCGGCGAACCGGGAAGTGGTGGGGATGTGGCCTGCTTTCCAGAATTTTCGTTCGCTGCGGCTGAGCGAAGGCCGGCTGATCACTGAGCAGGATGAGGCTGAGGGGCGCCGCGTCGTGATCCTGGGCGACGCTACGCGTAAGCAGTTGTTCAGCGGCAAACCTGCCCTTGGGGCCAGCCTCGAAATTAAGAGTGTTCCCTACACCGTGATCGGCGTTCTCGAAAAGAAAACTCAAAACAATAATTACAGCGGGCCTGACAATGATTTCCTGTTTGCACCCTATTCAGCTGTGGCCCGCGATTTCCCCCGGCCGGAAAAACCGGGGATCGTGCGCGGCTATGTGAACGATATCGTGTTTGAGGTCGGCGACCCCGACCTGCACGAAGAGACTGTCCAGCAAGTGCGCAGTTCGTTGGGCAGAGGCCACCATTTTGACGGCAAGGATAAAGATGCACTATTCATCTGGGACACGATGGATGGGGCCAAGCTGGTGGAGAACATTTTTAGCGTGATTACGATTTTCTTCGGCTGCGTTGCCATCGTCACTCTGTGCCTGGGCGGAATTGGGGTGATGAACATTATGCTGGTTTCGGTGACGGAACGAACCCGTGAGATTGGCGTTCGCAAAGCGCTGGGAGCCACGCGCAGCGACATCTTGCGGCAGTTTTTTGCCGAGTCTGCGATTCTCACCGTCGTCAGCGGTGCTCTGGGGCTGACCGCCGGCTTAGGCCTGTGCGCCGCAATGGCGGTGATTCCCTTGCCTGACTTTGTTCCTCACCCAATCGTTTCTGGCGCGTCTATTCTGGCGTCGGTGCTAACGCTTTCCGTAATTACGCTTACCGCCGGCATGTATCCCGCGCAACGGGCTGCGGAGATGGCTCCGGTGGACTCGTTGCGCTATGAATGACGACGATGGGGAGGATCCGTGATTCGCTCAATTTCGTATCGATCAGCCGTTTGGTCTTTTGTGTTGGTTTTGTTCCTGGTGGCGGCGGGGTTCCGGTGCAGGTGGAAACGGGATCGGGAAATATTGAGATTCAATAATGACCTTTAGGTTGCAATGCAGGCGAGTTCTTTCCTATGTGTACCTTCGTGTCCCTTGTGGTTTGAGAAGTGCAAATGCTAGAACCACAAAGGACACCAAGGTACACAAAGGCTTCAAACCGAGATTCAGACTTGGAAAATCGTCGATCTTCAATTTCCAATTGACAATTGGAACATCCGCAATTCAACTGTCTGCGTGTTCCTCAAAGAACTGATCTCGCAAAGCTGGCAGGCGCTGATGCGCAACCGGCTGCGCTCGGTGCTCACGATGTTGGGCATTGTGTGGGGATTGGTGTCTGTGGTGATCCTGCTAGCGTACGGGCAAGGATTGGGAGGAAGTGTTCTGCATGCGTTCATGAACATGGGCGACAACATAATCGTGGTCATGCCCGGACAAACCAGCATGCAGGCGGGCGGGCAACGCGCGGGCAAAAAAGTGACGTTCGAATTGGAGGACGTGCAAGCGGTTCGCGAGGAAGTGCCGATCGTGCGTGGGGTCAGCGCGGAAGTGAACCGGAACCTGCCTTTTAAGTACGGCACCCGGGTAGTGTCGCTCAAAGTGCGCGGAGTGGAAATGCCCTACGGGCAGATGCGCAAGCTCGATATTGAAGAGGGGCGCTACTTCAGCGACCGCGATTTCGTGGATCACAGCCGGGTGGTGATCCTCGGCCATGTCGCGAACAAAAGGGTTTTTCAGGGCGCGCCTTCGGTGGGCCAGTCGGTGAGTATTGGCGGGCTGAATTTTGAAGTGATCGGAGTTTTGCGCAACAAGATCCAGGATTCCTCATACAATGGCCCGGATAATAACGACGGATTCGTTCCCTTCGAACTGTATCGCGATCTCAAAAACATCCGCGACCCCGATCTATTCATTATTCAGCCCACGGCTCCGGAACTGAACAAGAAGGCGCTGGCCGCAGTGCGGGAAGTCATTGCGCGGCGGCATCACTTCAATCCGAAAGATGAGAAAGCTACGCCGGTGTGGGACACGATAGAAGACCGCGACATGATTAACGGATTCTCCTTCGGTTTGCAGGCGGTGCTCGGGCTGATTGGCGCGGTGACTTTGGGGGTCGGGGGCGTCGGGGTGATGAACATCATGCTGGTTTCGGTTACCGAGCGCACGCGGGAGATTGGGTTGCGCAAGGCCCTGGGCGCGCGAAGAGTGCAGGTGCTGGTGCAGTTTCTGCTGGAGGCGCTGGTGCTGACTTTTTGCGGAGGTCTCATCGGCATTGGAGTTGCCGTGCTCCTTACCTGGGTCATTCCGCCCATGCCGCTTTACAGTGAACTCTACAAGACCGCCAATCATGAGGGTGATATTTTTCTGCACGCTTCTTTCATCGTGATCGCCGTTTCTTTCACTATCCTGGCGCTGGTCGGGGTAATTTCGGGGTTTTTCCCAGCGCTAAAAGCCTCGCGCCTGGATCCAGTGGAAGCGTTGCGCTACGAGTAGAGGTTCATCGCGCCGCGGCGATTGGCCAATTACCTCCGTGCCTTGACGCGGCTATTCGCGGCGGGTTACTTTCGAGTTTTCCAGGCAGACCCCTGCTTAGGTTAAGGAAGAGCATTGGCGAACCGTCCGCTTATCACTCTGACCACTGACTTCGGCCTCAACGATCACTTCGTCGGGACGATGAAAGGCGTCATTCTGGAGATTGTTCCGGAAGCTGAAATCGTGGACATTTGCCACGCGGTGCAGGCGTTTGATGTTCTCGACGGCGCCCTGGCCATCGCCCAGGCATATTCATATTTTCCCAACGGCACCGTCCATCTCGTGGTCGTCGATCCGGGCGTGGGCACGGCACGGCACCCAATTCTCTTGTCCACGGGGCGACATTACTTTGTGGCTCCTGACAACGGCGTCCTTTCTCTGGTCTATGGCCGCGAAGAAAGACTGCTGGTTCGCCACATCAATGCGGAACACTATTATCGCCAGCCGGTGAGTAATACTTTTCATGCCCGCGACATCTTCGCACCGGTGACCGCATACCTTGCCAAGGGGGTCGAGGCTGCGAAATTTGGCGAGGAGATCACGGATTTTGTACGCTTCAACGCGCCCAAGCCCAAGCCGGTAGATGCCCAGACGCTACGAGGCGTGGTGCTCAAGGTGGACCGTTTCGGCAACATGGTTACCAATTTCACGCCGCAGGACGTTCCTGCTTTGTTTCAAGCGGAGCCGCCGGCATTCAAGATTCTTGTGGGCAAACGTGAGATCACCGAAATTCGCTCCAACTATGCGGAGGGCGCACCCAATGCGGTCTTCGGCATCCTGGGGAGCATGGGGTATTTGGAAATTGCCGCCAACCGCGCGGCGGCCGCGCAAATCATTGGAGTTGGCAAGGGCAGCGAAGTGAATATCGTGCTGGAAGGCGCGACGGCAGCGGCTAACGGCCAGTAGAGTTACGAACCCTTCGGCTTAGGATGGGCGTGGCGTTCCATTTCCGCCGTCCATTTCAGAAAGCGCCACAGATTCTTGCGCTCCCGCCAGGTGAATTCCCAGAACTCCAGAAGACCGATCTGCTGCATCTTTACGCCACAATAGGTTTCGATCCGCCATAGCAGGTAGGGGCTTCGCCAGGGAGCGAGGTGATGGCCGCGGGTTGCGTTCCACAGAAATCGCAACATATACATACAACGAACATCATAACCACAAAGGACACGAACTTACACAGGGGAAAACAGAGCTTCCCTGGGCCGCGGATTCGCGATCCATTCACCCAGTCTGGTTCCAGGGGTTTGGGATGCGCGTGCTAGAATCCCTTTTCTGCCCGAGGATTTCCATTCTATGGCCGACGATGAAGCCCGCCGGAAAGCCGAAGACCACTACTATGCGGCTTTGGACTTGGTCTCAGAAGGTGAGCAGGAGCGCGCCGTAGAGGAATATCAGAAATCTCTCGAAGCGGATCCAACCTTTACCGAAGCCATGCACGGCATGGCCCGGGCTTTGCAGGATCTCGGTCGCTTGGATGAAGCGATTGTGATAGCGAAGCGGATTGCGGAAATCGATCCGGAGGACGTGTTGGCGTACACCAGCCTCTCGGTTCTTTACCAGAAGAAGGGCATGATTCCGGAGGCGGAGGCGGAAGGCGCCAAGGCGAGGGTGCTCGGCTGGAAGCAGCAGTTGAAGGGGAAAAACCCTTAGCAATCAGCAATCAGCCATCAGCTGTCAGCTTTCAGTAACCGCTCGACCCAAGGCTGCGTATTGGCTGAGAGCTGATAGCTGAAAGCTGACTGCTACAAGTCGTACTTCTTCATCAAATGACGGAACGAGCGGTACGAGATTTTCAATAGGTCTGCGGCTCGCGTCTGGACACCATTCGATTGAGCCAGCGCGCTTAGCAGCAGCGACTTCTCGATGTCGGCAACATACTTCTCCATGTCCATCCCGTCGGGCAGAGCGCCTATGCTTCCGGCGATCGCCGCGCCCGGCGGGCCTGCGCCAGCGGCCGCAGCTCGCGCTTTCGCTCTTTCCACGGGCAGTTCGACGCGCAGTTCATCCCCAGTCTCTAAGGCGACAGCACGCTCGATGGTATTTTCAAGTTGGCGGACATTGCCCGGCCATTCGTATCCCCCCAACGCTTCGAGCGATTGGGCATTCACCCTCTGAATGCTCTTGCCTGCTCCGGGCGCGTACTTTTTGAGGAAGTGATTGACCAGAAGTGGAATGTCTTCGCGGCGTTGGCGCAACGGTGGCACCAAAACCGGAATCACGCTGAGCCGGTAATAGAGATCTTCGCGAAAAGTATTTTCCGCCACTTGCTTGTCGAGATCGCGGTTGGTAGCCGCGATCACACGGACGTCAATGGGAATTTCGTTCGTTCCCCCCACTGGACGAACCGAGCGCTCCTGCAGCACCCGCAGCAGTTTGACCTGCATGGTCAGGCTCATCTCGCTGATCTCGTCGAGAAAAATGGTGCCTTGGTCTGCGACTTCGAACAATCCGCGTTTATTCTGGTTGGCACCGGTGAATGCGCCTTTCACGTAGCCAAAGAGTTCGCTTTCGAGTAGAGTTTCGGGGAATGCTCCGCAGTTAATGGAAACAAATGGTTCGGCCGCGCGCGGAGAGCACACATGCACCGCCCGGGCCACGAGTTCCTTGCCGGTTCCGCTCTCGCCGTAGATCAGGACGGTACTTTGCGTTGAAGCGACGGTGCGAATCGTCTGCTTCAATTTCTCCATAGCGGGACTTACGCCGACAATGTTGTCCAACGAGTTGCGGGTGGCGGCATCGCGTTTGAAGGCGAAATTCTGACGGCTCAGAGCCACCTTCTGCAGCGCCCGATTGATTGCCAGCTTGATTTCATCGACCAAGCCGGGTGACTTGCGAATGTAGTCGGTTGCGCCGCCGGCTTTGACGGCTTGCACGGCAGCCTCGTAATCGTCGACAGCCGTGATCAGAATTACCGCGGAGTCAGGAGAAATCTGGTGAGCATGCCGCAGCACTTCGATGCCGTCGATATTGGGCATCTTAATGTCGGTGACAATGACATCATATAATGCGCCGTCTAATTTTCTCTTGGCGATCTCGCCCGAGTTGGCGGTCTCAACCTTGTGGCCTTCGCGGCGCAGGGCGATGTCCAGCATTTCGCAGATGGAGCGCTCGTCGTCGCAAACCAGAATGTTACCCATGCGCTCCTCCTGCCACCGCGACCGCAGCGGCGGGGTCGAGCGGCGACGATTGCGGCTGGTGTGCAAGACTTGTTTGTGCAGCAGCCACCGCCTCGCCTGCCGCAAAGCAACGCAAGCGCAGTACAAACACGCTGCCCTGACCCACCTTGGAACGGGCAAAGACCTTGCCGTCGTGAGCTTGAACGATCTGGTAGACGATGGCTAAACCCAGACCAGTGCCGCCTTCGAACTGCGATTGGAATGGCTCGAATACCTTCTCGATCAGCTGCTGGCTCATTCCCGGACCGGTATCGGCGAAATTGATCTGCCACTCTTCTCCGCTGGTCTCCAGCGAGACTGTGAGAGTGCCTCCAGCGGCCATGGCCCGCACTGCGTTTTCGCAGAAATTCCAGAAGACTTGTTTGAGCTTGTCTCCATCGGCCGAAGTCCATGCTTCTTTCACGCCATATTTTCGTTCGATCCGGATGCCGGTATTCTGTGCCGCCAGACGATGTTCCAACAGGGTTAGTGTGTCCTCAAGAAGCGGCAGCAGATCTACCTTCGTGAACTTGTACTGACGGCCGCGCGAATAGGCGAGGAAGTCCGTGATGATGCTGTTCAGCCGCTCGGACTCCCGGATGACAATCTGCAGCAGTTGCCGGTGTTCATCGCCCAAGTCCGGGATGCCAGCGAGCATGCTCACGGATCCAGCGATAGAGGTCAGAGGATTACGAATCTCATGGGCGATAGCTGCCGCCAGCCGTCCCACGGCGGCCAGCCGGTCCTGCATACGGACTTCGCGCTCCAAGCGCCGGATTTCCGTCAGATCATCGAAGGTGTACACGAATCCCAAGGTTCCCCGCTCCGGAACCGTCAGTGTGGATACTAGAACGCGGAAGGTCTTGCGGTAGCCATTGGGCGCAATCCATCGCACTTCCCCGTGAGCAGCTTCCAAGTCAAAGTGAGGGAGAGGATCGAGAAAAAGTTGGTGGACAGGCTGCCCCAGCAGGTCTTCTTCTGAGCGCTCCAATAGTTTCTGGGCCGCGGTGTTGGCCAGCGTAATGTGTCCATCCAAGCCGGTGGTAATCAGCCCTCCAGTGATGGACTGAATGATGTTCTCGTGCAGGGCCTGCAGGTTTTCCAGCGCGCCGCTCGTGTCTTTCAGCTTTACATCCACCTGTCGCAGCTTGTTTGCCAGCAACCCGGCAAGGTAGGAGACTGCCAGGTAGCCAAACAGGTTGACGAAGATGATGGCTTGCAGCGCCTTCAGTTCCGGATGGGTGGTCGAGTATGAAGGAATGAGCGCGAAGTAGGTCAGCTCCAGAACCGTCCCATACAGAATGAACGCCAGCGCGGCGGTAAGGTATGCCCAGACCCGCGGCAACAGAATGCACGCGACAATAATCACTAGCGGATAAAGAAAATTGAGGGAGCTGTCTACGCCTCCAGTGGCGTAGACGACCAGGCTGACAAGAGCGAGGTCCGTGATCACCTGCAGTACAGCCTGGATGCGGTACTCCTGCCAAAAAGACAGCAGCAAAACGTAGAAGACCGAGATCGCGTACCACAGGAGGATGGCATTGACGAACAGCCGTAGCGGCAGCGGAGTAGGAGTCAGCCGCGAGATGGCCAGCTCAATTCCCAGGAGAAGGGTCAGGATGAGGATGCGAACCTTGACCAGCCAGGCCAGCCACAGCCGCTCATCGAACATGGATTGCATGCCTAACCCAATTTCCCTTGGTAGAAGCGCTTCACTGGGCGGATCCAATAACCGTCTCCAGCCATGTATTCCGCCCAGGATTATGTTGCTTAGCCGGCCAGTTTGGCGATCATCGAGAACAACGGCATATACAGCGAAATGACGATGCCGCCGACGGCGACGCCCAGAAAGGCGATCAAGAGCGGTTCCAGCATGGCCAGCATGTCTCTGGTGGCGGCGTCGACTTCGTCTTCATAGAAATCGGCGATCTTCTGCAACATCGCATCCATGGCGCCAGTGGCTTCGCCCACGCCGATCATCTGGGTCACCATGCTGGGAAAGACTCCACACTCGCGCAACGGATCGACGATGGTACGGCCCTCTTCAATGGCCTTGCGCACCTTCATCAACGCTTCTTCGAGCACAGCGTTCCCCGAGGTTCTAGCGGTGATGCTCAGGCCTTCAAGAATGGGCACACCAGAAGTGATCAGCGTACCCAGGGTTCGGGTAAAGCGCGCCACTGCAATCTTGCGCATCAGCATGCCAATGACGGGCATTTTCAGCAATCCGTAGTCCATGTAATAGCGCCCTTTTGGATTCTTGCGAATCTGCTTGACGCCAAAAAACAAAGCAGCCACGCCCACGATAAAGAACCACCAGAACTGGCCCACAAATGCGCTCAGCCCCATGACCACGCGCGTGGGCAGTGGCAGAGCCACTCCCAATCCCGCGAACAGGTTGGCGAAAATGGGAACTACATACTTCAGCAACGCGCCTACGACCAGGATCGCGATACTGATGACCGAGACCGGGTAGATTAAAGCGGATTTCACCGCTCCCCGCAGTTTCACCGCTTTTTCGACGTACTGCGCCAGACGCTGGAGAATAATGTCGAGAATACCGCCAGTCTCACCCGCTTCAATCATGTTGGTGGAGAGATCGTCGAAGATCTTGGGATACTGCCGCATGGCATTGGCCAGAGTTGAACCGCCTTCGACCGTGGTCCGCACGCCCGTGAGTGTCTTCTGGAATGCCTGGTTCTCCTGGTTGGCCGCCAGGATCTCCAGGCACTGCACCAGGGGCAAGCCAGCGTCGATCATGACCGAGAACTGGCGGAAGAAGATTGCGATCTCCTTGGTTTTGACCTTGCCGGAGCCGAAAGTCGGCATGGCAAACTCTTTGCCTTTTTCGCGGATGGCGCCCGCGTTTATGCGCTCCTTGCGCAACTGAGCGGCCAAGGCTTGTTTATTGGGCGCAACCCTCTCGCCGCTGACTTTCTCGCCGTTCTCGCTCTTCCCAGAAAATGTAAAAACTGGCATGGTGACCTCTCCTTGCGTACCTGGCGTTTCGTGCGGTGCGCAAATCATTCGCGCGCCACATTACTGTTCTCACAAACCGTGTGCTCAAAGCTCGAACTGCATATCGTGCAAACATCGTTTAACGCTTTCCAATCGCTGCGCCCTTGACCGCGGTAGCGGACTGGTTGCGATTCAACAGTCCTGCGCCACGGTTGATCATCTCCTGTAACTCGTCCACGTTACTTGAGCGAGCCATGGCAACTTCCAGAGTGATCTGCTTCTGGAAGTAAAGCGTGGCCAACGCTTGATTGAATGTCTGCATGCCAAACTTGTCCTGACCCGATTGCATCGACGAATAAATCTGATGGATTTTGTCTTCGCGAATCAGGTTGCGGACGGCGGCGTTCGGCACCAGGATCTCCATACCCATGGCCCGACCCTTCCCGTCTGCGCTGGGCAGCAGGCTTTGGCACATGATGCCTTCCAGCACCAGCGACAATTGCGCTCGAATCTGGGGCTGCTGGTGCGCCGGGAAGACATCGATAATTCGGTTGATGGTGGATGAGGCAGAGTTCGTGTGCAGCGTGCCGAAGGTGAGGTGGCCGGTTTCGGCGATACGCAACGCTGATTCAATCGTCTCCAGGTCGCGCATTTCGCCGATCAGTACCACGTCGGGATCTTCACGGAGCGCGGCGCGCAACGCGTCAGAAAAACTCTTGGTATCGGCATGCAATTCACGCTGATTGACCACGCAGTTCTTATTCATGTGCACGAATTCGATCGGGTCCTCAATGGTGAGGATGTGGTCGTGGCGCTCGGTGTTGATCTTGTCAATCATGGCGGCGAGCGTGGTGGATTTACCCGATCCGGTCGGGCCTGTGACCAGCACCAAACCGCGAGGCTTGTCGCACATCTTGCTCACCACCGGCGGAAGCCCCAACTGGTTAAAGGATTTGATCTCGAAGGGAATCAGACGGAAAACGGCCGAAGTCGCGCCCCGCTGGTTAAATACGTTGGCGCGGAAGCGGGCCAGACCTTTCAATCCGAAAGAGAAATCCAGTTCCAGGTTCTCTTCGAAACGGTGCTTCTGCGAATCGGTCATCACGCTGTACGCCAGTTGTTTGGTTTCAGCCGGCGTCATCTGCGGCAGATCCAGCGGCACCAGGTGCCCGTGAACGCGGATCTGCGGGGGCGAATTGGTCGTAAGGTGCAGATCGCTTCCCGACATCTCCAACATTCTTTTCAGCAGATCACTTAATGCAAGCGACATCTTTTTTATTCCCTTTCTTTTTCGTGCGATCTCTAATGAATCGTTTCGCGAGCCACTTCTTCGAGCGTGGTCATGCCCGCC
>Ga0187818_10001303_pt1 | contig 10011 bp, 10 predicted proteins | sample NC_wetland_sal_i_14_FD_130581 | JGI IMG/M metagenome (GOLD analysis project Ga0187818, IMG submission 130581) | Wetland sediment microbial communities from Neuse River Estuary, North Carolina, USA - SO4_3 | ecosystem: Environmental > Aquatic > Freshwater > Wetlands > Sediment | place: USA...
AATAACGCTCATCCCCCTCGGTGAATCCCGCGCTGATTTTCAATTCCTCCAATTCGCGCAGGGTGACGGGCGATGCGCCAACTACAGCCCCTCCGTACGAGTACCCTGGAATTTGTTCCGAGCCTCGCTTCATAGTCCGTTCTCTTCTGTTCGATTCGCCGACGTCACCTTTGGCACGTTTTTTTTTTGCAACTCGGATCTATAGGCCGAGTTCGGTCAATCCTGGGTGCCCATCCGGCCGGCGGCCCAAGGGCCAGTGAAAAAGTCGATCTTCCTCCCGGATGGCAAGATCGTTGATGCTGGCGTGGCGGATTCTGGAGAGCCCTGCGTCATCGAACTCCCAATTTTCATTGCCATACGCTCGATGCCACTGGCCGGACGCGTCGTGCGATTCGTAGGCAAAGCGGACGGCAATCCGGTTGCCGCCGAAAGCCCAGAGCTCCTTGATGAGGCGGTAGTCCAGTTCTTCCGCCCACTTCCTGGTGAGAAATGCAATGACTTCCTGTCGGCCGTGCAAGAACTCCGAGCGGTTGCGCCAGAAACAGTCAGGGCTGTATCCACGCGCAACTCTCTCCGGGTCGCGTGAGTTCCAGTTGTCCTCAACAACTCGTATCTTCGCTATCGCCGTCTCCAGGGTGAATGGCGGCACCAGACTTACCATCGGCTTCGACTGTGCACTCATAACGCGCTCCTTTTTTTTGTTCCACTAACAAAATCACCTGGCCTCGCGAAGCCGCACCTCAATTAGAACCGCGATCGTATTGACATGCGGGGGCTGGCTGCCCGCCTCGTTATCTTCGCGCTGGTAGTAAAGGTTGCCTGTGAAGCGTTCATTGATCTTCTTGCGCCCGCCGGCTGCAACTCGGTTCCTGGTCCATCCTCGAAATTTCGAGAAATGGTAAATCTCATCCCATGCGAAGAGCGATGCCCCCATGGTGAAGCGCCGATCCGGTACTCAATCTCCGGACGATTCCGATAGAACCAGGATGGCGCATTTACCCTCGTATCAAACCTGCCGCCGAAACGATTCCGATCGGACAGCATCACCCTGCCCCGCGCGAATACCGGCGTGACCGCAAAGATCGGAACCTGCCGATGCCCGGAATTCCCCGCCGCGGTACGGTACGTGCCAAAGTAGTAGGAGGGCGTAAGCACCAGAAATTTGCAGACGCTAAAATTCCAGTCGGTTCCGAAGACATAGTGCGCCGGATTCGGCAGCTCCGTGCTGAGCCTGGCTCGCGCAATCCAAGTCACATCAAGGTTAGAACTTAAACGCGTCAATGCATCCAGTTCATCCCAGCTTTGAAAGTCCGTGCCTAGGACACCCGGCGGCGGCGCTTGGGCCGCGAGCGGCAGCGAAATCAGGCCTATGCTGAAACAGATGGCCATCACCCTACCCAGATATCCCATTCGAAGATCCTCAACGCCCCGCGGCTGGCCCCTGGCTACGCCTTCGTCGTAACTACTCTGCAGCCTTGGTGGCCAGTGTCTCTACAACTGCGATGTTCGCAAGTAGCTCCTGCGGCAGGCCATGCCGCTGTTGCAGATACTCCGGACTGTTGTACGAAACCCAGACTTTTCCCTGGCTGTCCTCCCAAACCAAAATCTTCAGCGGAAGATCAATGGCGACGCTGGGAGCGGCCAGCATCAGAGGCGTGCCGCCCTTGGGATTCCCGAAGATGAGCAGTTTGGTGGGACGCATTTTCATTCCCACCTTTTCTGCCTCGCCGCTGTGATCGATCAGGGCAAACAGAGTCACTCCTTTGGATTGCAAAATGCCCTTCACCCTCTCCACCGTCTCATCCACGGAGTGGTTGCTGGGAACGTCGACAATTCCATTTTTGTTTTTAACCGGGTTAACTGCCGCCGACGCCAGCAGAGCAAAACTTACAAGTGGTACAGCTAGCTGCCACATCTTCATAACGATCTCCTTGGACATTCTCTTTTGCGTGCAGCGGTCAGACTGCGCAGCCGCCTTACTGGTAAATCAACGTGTAGCCTTCCTGCTCCAACTGAGTCAGTCTGACCATCGCATTGACGTTGACCTTGATCCCGGGGAGGAGGTTCGCGTTGCCCCAGTGATTTCCTTTTGCCGTGGCGCCACACAATTCAAGCTGCACACCCTTTTTCATCAGTTCGTTCAGAGCCTCTTTGTATCGATTTCCGGTGGTAACGTGTCGATTGCCGTTGTAGGACTCGTCGTTCAGCACGAGATAGGCCGCGTCACCGTGAAAGATAACGACAATCTGGCCCTTGGTGTTCCAGTCTTGAAAGTTGCTCGCAAGGAGATTTATGTCACCGAGCGCAAAAGGCACATCGCCGTTAAACACCAGGTGGCCCATATCGATCACGACATTCGCTTTGTCCAGCTTGGTGGGGATGTCGATGTGGAGTGCCTCCTCGGCCTTTGCCTGTGCGGTAAAGCCTGCGTACAATGCGCCAAAACCCACGAACAATGAAGCCACGACCAAGGCCCACAACCGCTTGTTCTTAAACATAAAAACTCCCCCTGAGGGTTCGTATTCAGCAGGCTCTCGTCTAATCGAAAGTTTGCGGGCCTGTGTTTCCCAAGCGCCCTTTCGCGTCTCCGCATGCCCACCGGTTCGACCCTTCGGCGGACACTCTCTCCGATGGCGGAACTGAATACATCACGAGATAGCGTGTTTTTTGGCTCCCACGGAAGGCCGGGCAAGAAGTACAACTTTTGGGGTATTCGTATCAGTTTTTGCGGATCGGACTAATGAGAGCTTTCTCTAGATCTTTGATTGGAAGATGCTTATGACTGGTGGCACGAGGCCTGTGATGGCCTTCGGCGTTGCGGAACCATGCGCCCCCGCCGGGAGCGCAGCCAGGGCTAGCGCTGAGAATCGCAGGTTTTCATGAAATCCAGGATCGTATGCACCACTTTTTCCTCGCCGACCGCCGTATTGAGCATGATGTGGTACAAAGACCGCGTCGGCCACTCCACGTGAAAGTACTTTTCAATAAAATCGACCCGCTCGCGATCCACCGTGTCCACGAGTTCCTGTGCTTCCTTCTCGCTCTTCCCTCTCGCCATCACGCGCCGGACCTTCTCGGCCCTCGGAGCATAGAGAAATACCCGCAATGTATCCGTGCGCTCCCCCAGAAAGTGCTGCGATCCCCGCCCGACAATCACGCAGTTTCCCGTGCCCGCCACCTGCCGCACCACTCGCTCCGTCGTCTTCAAGATGCTCTCGCTATCCACCAGATTCAGCTTGTGCGCGTTGATGCTCCCCTCATAGCTTCCGCGCAGAAACGACTTGAACAGCCGGTAGTACAGCGGATCCGTCTTCTCCTCACGCGTCTCCACGACCGCCTTCGGACAATTCGCCAGCCGCGCGATCTCCTCCGTTAACTGTTGGTCCCAGAGCTTCCATCCCAGATGCTCGGCCAGCCGCTTCGCGATTTCGCCGCCGCCCGATCCGTACTCCCGCTCCACCGTGACAATTTTGATCATTCGAATCTACCGATTCCTCCGTCCACAGCCCGCCACCCCTCCATAGCGCCCTGCGACCCCCATTATTCCACCGCCACATGCCCCCCGCCGTGCGGGTCATTCTTCTTCAATATAAACGCGAGAAAAAACATGACGGCCGCGCCCACCGCCAGCACCATAAACGTGTCCACGTACGCCAGGCTTGCCGCCTGCACCTGAACCACCTGATAGATCCTGGCATAGGCTTGTCTTTGCGCTTCATACGCGCCCAGTCCGGCGTTCGCCAGATGTTTGGCCAGGCCATTGACTGTGTTTTGAAGGGTCGAGTTCCCCTCACGAATATAGTTTCCCAGAATCTGTTGATGGAACTGTGACCGCCGCGCAATCGACGTAGTTACGAGGGACGTCCCCACGCTGCTTCCGATGTTGCGCATGAAATTTATGATTCCCGCGACTGCATTGTTTTTCTCCGGCGCGATTCCAATGTACGCCACCAGCGATATCGGCACGAACAGAAACCCCAGGCCGATGACCTGGGCAATTCGCAGTAATGCCGCCGCATTGAAACTGATCTGCAAGTCGATCCGTTTCGTCGAATAAAACATTGCGATGGCCAGGCACATCCAGCCAAACGCAATCAGGTACCGCGCCTGAATCTTCGTCGTCAGTTGCCCCATGATGGGCATTTCGAACAGCAAAACGAGCCCTCCCGCCGAGAGTGCAAGTCCGGCGAGCTGCGAGGTGTATCCCAAAAGCGTCTGCAGAAACTGCGGCATCATCACCAAACTGCTGAACAGCATGATTCCCAGCGTGAACATCATCAAATTCGCGCTGGCGAAATTGAAGCTCTTGAACATGCGCACATCGATGATCGGCGCTTTTTGAAACCACTCCCAGATCACCAAGGAGATCAGGCACACCGTCGCCACCACGGCCAGCGTCGTGATGAATCTCGATCCGAACCAGTCATCTTCCTGTCCCTTGTCCAGCATGACTTGCAAGGCGCCAATTCCCAAAATCAGGAACGCAATTCCAACGTAATCCAGTTTGACCCCAGCCACCTTGAGCCGGCTCAAGTAAGGCGGATCCTCCACAAATCGCCGCACCAATAGCCCGGTCGTCACGCCTACTGGAATATTGATAAAAAAAATCCACCGCCAGGAGTAGTTGAAGGTGATCCATCCGCCCAGCGTTGGTCCGATCGTCGGCGCCATAATCGCCGTAATGCCGTAGAGCGCAAACGCTAGGCCTCTCTTCTCCGGTGGAAACGTGTCGGCCAGAATGGCTTGCGCCATCGGCTGCAAGCCTCCGCCGCCCGCTCCTTGCAGGACGCGGAAGAACAGCAGCAGCCCGAGGCTCGGTGCGAGCCCGCACAACAAAGAGCTCAAGGTGAATATCCCCAGGCACAGCCTGAAAAAGCGCTTCCGTCCAAGCGTACCCGCAAGCCATCCGCTGATCGGCAGAATAATCGCGTTCGAAACCAGATAGGACGTCAGCACCCACGTGCTTTGGTCGTTGCTCGCTCCAAGATTCCCCGCCATGTACGGCAGCGCCACGTTGGCGATACTCGTGTCCAGCACCTCCATGAAGGCCGCCATCGCCACGACCACAGCAATCAGCCATGGATTGTACTTGGGCTTCCAGACATCCTGTTCGAATGGGAGTGTTGCGGAGCTCATCGCAGGTGCACGTCCGGCTCGACGTTCATGCCCGGCCGAAGCTGGTGGTCGCGGTTTTCTCCCGGCTCCAGCACGATCTTTACCGGAATTCTTTGCACGATCTTCACGTAGTTTCCCGTGGCGTTCTCGGGCGGCAGCAGGCTGAACAGCGGGCCCGTGGCTCCAGCAATACTGTCCACGTGTCCTTTATAAGTTCGCCCACTCGAATCCACATGTACTTCCGCCTTCTGGCCGACTTTCATGTGCCGCAGTTGCGTCTCTTTGAAGTTTGCGGTGATCCACACTTCATCGAGCGGCACGACAGTGAGGAGCTGCTGCCCCGGCTGCACGTTCAATCCTACGACCACCGTCTTATTCACTTCGCCGCTGACCGGCGCGGCAATTTTCGTGTACTGCAGGTTCAGCTCCGCCTGCTCGAGCGCTGCGCGCTTTTGCTCAACGTCCGCGATCGCCGCCCGTGCGCGCGCGCGTGAGGAGGACACTTGCTGCGGCCCGGTTTCCGCCGACCGATGATTCGCTTCCGAGCCCGCCAGCCGGCTGCGCGCTTGTTGCACCGCTTGCTGCGCCGCGGCTTCCGTGGCTTTCGCAGCGGCAACTGTTGCAGTACTGGACTTGGCCGCGGCCAGCGCTTGATCGTATATCTGCTCCGCGACTTCCTTCTTGTCCACCAGCAGCTTGTACCGGCGCAAATCATCCTGCGCCTTCACGTCATTGGCCTCGGCTTGTTCCACCTGCGCCTGCGCTGCCGTGAGCTGTTTTTCGGCCGCCACGATTCCTGCCGTCGCGGTTTGGACGTCCGACGCTGTGAACGTCAGTTGGCTCTCCGTGCTCACCGAGGTAATCGGCACCGTAATGTTCAGCGATTGCGCCGTCGCCTCGGCGTTGGCGAGATTCGCGCGCGCCTGCGCCACCGCCACCTCATAGTCCTTCGGATCGATCTCCACCAGTACCGTGCCCTTCTCCACGTACTGGTTGTCCTCCACGTTGACCTTGATTACATATCCGGAAATCCGCGGGCTGACCGGATAGAGGTGCACATCCACCTGCGCGTCATCCGTGGATTCATAGCTGCTCAGGTAGCGCCAGAAAAAAAAGCCGCCGACGACCACCACGACTGCCCCAACCAAAATAAACAGTCTGCGCCGGCCTTTCGCGCTCTTATAGACAACCAAGGGGGGCTCCGCCTTCCCCGCTGGCGGCAACCCGGCGGGCGGTTCTTTCTTTTCCTCCAGAGCGGGCGGAGGCGCACTGTTTTCGGGCATGTTCACAATCCTTTGAAATATTCTTTGACGCCCTCTTCGGCAAGGCCCAGAGCACGCGCCAGAGAAATCTTCGCGAAGTTGTAGTTATACAAGCTGGTGATGTATTGCTCGTGCGCGCTGGCCACCGCTTCCGCGACTGCACCACTTCCACCGTGTCCGTCACGCCCGCGCTGAAGCGGTCCCGCGATTGCGCCAGCGTCTCTTCTGCCAGCTCGATATTGCTGCGCGCCACGGCCACCTGTTCCGCCGATGACTGCAGGTTCAGCAGCGCCGTCCGGACGTCCGCGTCAACCTGCGCGCGGAGGTTTTCCAACCGCTCTCGGCTCTGCTCCAGCTTCGCGTCCGCCTGCAAAACATCGCCGTGCACGCTTCCTCCCTGAAAAATGGGAATCGTCAGCGTGCCTTTCACGTCAAAAACCTGCGTCTCCGTCGAAGGGTGAGCTCCGCCTGCGCCGTAGTCCGCGTCAAAGGAAAGCGACGGAAAATAGCCTGCCGCGGCGGCCTTGCGCGTAAATTCCGCTGCGCGGGTATCTGCCATGGCCGCTTGGTAGTCCGAACGTGAACCGTACGCCCGCTTCAGCGCCTCATCCACGCTGATGCCCTCGAACGGCTGATAGGGCGATTTGTCCGTCAATTCGAACTCCTGCCCCGGCGCCAGCCCAATCACCCGCGCTACCGTTAGCTTTTGAATCGCAAAATTGTTCCCGGCCTGAATCAGCTGTTGCTGCCGCGTCTGAAGCTCTACCTTTGCCCGCAAGGCATCAATGGCCGGTGAAGTCCCCGCGGTTACCTGGTCCGATGCCTGGGCATAAAGCGCCTGCGCCGTTTTCACTTGCGCTTCCGCGGTCTGAATGCGCGCTTCATCCGCAATTGCCTGCAAATACGTGTAGCCCACAGCCAGCACCACAAGATCGCGCGCGTCCTTGTAGGAATAATCTGCGGATTTTACGCTCTGCTTCGACGCTCGTGCATTGTTGATGGACTTCCAGTCGAACAGCGACTGGGACACATTCACGCGCGCGTCAAAATAGGAAAAAGGACCGACGGACGCCGGCAGGCTGACTCCCGGAAACTTGAACGTAAAGCCGAGTTCGGCGAGGTTGATTTCCGAGGCAGCCACGGAAGGCGTTGCCGTCACGTGCGGCAGTAGCGCGCTCAGTTGCTCCCACCTCTGCCCGCGCGCCGACCGGATGTCCGCGCTCGAAAGCAGCGCTCCCAGATTTTGTTTCAGCCCGCGGTTGATGGCCTCGCGCAGCGAAAGGGGCAGGACACCGGGCACAAGTTTTTCCGGCACGCTCCCCGAGAACTTGCTCACCCCCTGCGTTCCAGGAATAGCTTGCCCGGGCGTCGAGGGTGCCTCCGTCTGCGCAATCGATGTTGCCGCTCCGTAGAGCAGCGCCCCGGCTATCAGCACAACGCGACCAGGTCCACGGTAGAAGTGCAGCTTCAAAGCAGTCTCCTTGCCCAAAAATCCCCTGTCGCGGTGACCTTTGGGAAGAGAATGCTAAACCGCCCCGCGACTCCAAGCAACCACAAAGCCAATTACCCGCTTGGATTCATCGCTGAGCCAGAAGAGGATACACATCACCCGGCCCTTCCTGCAGACAAGCAGAGCTTGTTCAGTGGATCCTCATTTGAATTGTTTTATAGACTTGTATGGATTGATTAAAACAGGCCATCCGTCAGGCCGCCTGAACTTCTTCGTGAGCGGACTTCCTCGCCACGAAAATACCCAGCAGCACGAAAATCACCAGCACCGATAGTTGCGTGAATTTAAATGGTGCTTCGGACTGTGTTGGGGCTAGCGCTTTTAGTTCCGGCACCTTCATGAACAGCTGCGCAATCAGAACGAAGACGTTAAAGTACAGCGCAATCACCGCGCTGATCGCGTACGTCCGCCGCCAGCCGCCCACCAAGCCGCGCTGGTAGTACGCAAAGATAGCGATGGCCAACACGATGATGGATAGGATGCCCAAGATGTGCGAGGGCAATAACTTATGGAAAGGAAAGAGGAATCCAGTCACGCTCGTCGCCAGCGTCGTCGTAAGAAACGTCGCCGTCCACCCGCTCAACCGTTTCGCCGTCAGCAGCCCGTACACGACTACAAGTCCCGACAAAATTCCGATCAAGCTCAACGCTACATGAAATAAGGTGAATATCGCCAAACCTGCACTCATGGATTCCCCAGATCGCTTTGTTTGCCCGTACTAAGCGTGCTTCCGGACACTTCTGTCGTTAGGCGCGAGGACTTCTCTTATGCTGACGCTTTCTGGCTCCGTTGCACGAACGCCAGCAGGTCCGCGTTGATCTGGTCCGCGTTGGTCGTGGGCATGCCGTGCGGAAAGCCCGGATAGACCTTCAGCGTTGCATTCTTCAGGATCTTCGCGGACATCAGACCAGCGGCGCCGATCGGCACAATCTGGTCGTCGTCGCCATGCATCACCAGCACGGGGATGTCGATCTTTTTCAGGTCCTCGGTGAAGTCAGTCTCCGAGAACGCCTTGATGCAGTCGTAATGGGCCTTCATCCCTCCCATCATGCCTTGCAGCCACCAGTGTTCCCGGATGCCCTCGGAGATCTTTGCGCCCGGCCGGTTGTATCCGTAGAACGGGAGAGTGATGTCCTTGTAGAATTGCGGCCGGTTGGCCACGTACGCTGCCCGCAGTCCGTCGAAGACTGACATGGGCAGGCCGCCCGGGTTCTTCTCTGTCTTCAACATGAGCGGAGGCACCGCGCTGATCAGGACGGCCTTGGACACACGCTCGCTCCCATGCCGGCCGATATAGCGGGCGACTTCTCCCCCGCCCGTGGAGTGACCGACGTGAATCGCGTCCTTCAGGTCCAGCGCTTCGGTGAGCGCCGCGAGGTCATCCGCGTACGTGTCCATCTCGTTGCCGTCCCACGTCTGGTCCGAACGTCCATGCCCCCGCCGGTCGTGCGCAATGACGCGATAGCCATGCTGCCCGAAGAACAGCATCTGGCCATCCCAGTCGTCCGCGCTCAGCGGCCAGCCATGCGAAAACACAATGGGCTGTCCCTTTCCCCAATCCTTGTAATAAATCTGTGTTCCGTCTTTCGTGGTGATCGTTGCCATCCAATCCTCTCTTTGCTCTCGGTTTGAACTTCTGCTGCGAAGAAATCTCGATTACTGTCCCACTAGCGTTTCCGACAAGAACCACGTCCGCCGCTCGGTCTCGTCGATCCAGTTTTCGATCAGGCTCGCGGTCGCCACGTCGTTGTGTTTCTCGCACACTTCATGCGTCACCCGCAAAAAGCGGGTAAGTTCCCGGTTGTCTGCTCGAAGCTCGGCGAGCATATTTTCCGCGCTGATGGGTTCCTGGTTGTTGTCTTTTAGTCTTTGATGTTTGGAGATGTCACTGATGGAATGAAGCGCCGTTCCCCCAATCTTGCGCGCTCGCTCAGCGATGTCGTCGGTCATCGCGAAGATCTGTCCCGCTTGTTCGTCCAAGAGCAAGTGATAGTCGCGGAAGTGCCGGCCGCTCATATGCCAGTGGAAATTCTTGGTCTTTAGATAAAGCGCAAATACATCTGCAAGCAAATACCGCAGCTCGCTTGAGATTTCTGTCACTGCGTCTCGCCCAAGTTCTGCCGT
>Ga0187818_10001304_pt1 | contig 10009 bp, 6 predicted proteins | sample NC_wetland_sal_i_14_FD_130581 | JGI IMG/M metagenome (GOLD analysis project Ga0187818, IMG submission 130581) | Wetland sediment microbial communities from Neuse River Estuary, North Carolina, USA - SO4_3 | ecosystem: Environmental > Aquatic > Freshwater > Wetlands > Sediment | place: USA: North...
AGTAATCGGCACACTCACGGAGGCTCCGTTCACTGTCACATTCCCGGAGTAGCGCGAGGCGGCCCAGCCGGGGACCGCCCCGATCGTATACGAGTAGGTGCCGTTTGGTTCGGTGAAGATGATCGTGGAACCGGTCGAATTCTCCGAGGAACCGGCCAGGGTGACCGACCAGTTCTTGCCCGTCGGCAACCCCGTCTCCGTGAACGTGACCGAGTAGGTGACCTCCGTCCAAGTAACTAGCACCCCCACCGCCGCTCCGTTCACGGTCACGCTCCCGGAGTAACGCGAGGCGGCCCACCCGGGGACCGCCCCGATCGTGTACGGGTAGGTCCCGTTCGGTTCGGTGAACTGGATCGTTGAGCTCGTGGAGCTCTTGTTAGTGCCGCCTAGGTTCACCGACCAGCGGGTCCCTGAGGGGAGTCCACTCTCCCGGAACGTTACGGAGTAGGTGGAGTTCGGGAAGGAGAACAGGTCGGTCATGGGAGGGTGGAGGGTCCAGCTGTCGTTCCCCAGGGTTCCGCCCGGAATCCCGAGGAGCCACTCGGTGGTGGTGAGGAGGGAGAACGTGGTGTAGAACACGTTCGAGGACAGACGATGCGAATACGGGCTGACGATGACCGTGTAGACGTGCCCCCCCGACGTACCGTTCACGATGGGCGAACTGTTCCCCATCCGGTCCTCATCGTACGTGATGAGGAAGGCGGTGTTGGGAAAGATCGCCGAGTCGTTGATGAGGGGGCTCAGCCAGTTCTTCAGCCAGGCGTCGGCCACCGGAATGGAGCTGTTGTGGGCGTCGCTGGTCAGGTTGGGAGTGATGAACGAGTAGTTGGGGATCGTACCGCTGCCGACATCGGTCGTCCAGGAGGTCAGGTTCAGGTCATGCGCGTCGCAGCGCGCTGCATTCCCCCGGATGTCGGTGTACATGATGAATGGGTTATGCCCGGTTTCGTATCCGAGGGTCCAGTTCCTCGTCAGGTCGCATGGGAAGGGCATGCTCTCCTCGAACCCCGCCCAGGTCAGAGCCGACGCGTCCGCGAGATCGCCGAGGTTCTCGACGGGATTTGGGTACGAGTGACTGTCGATGCCGGACGTGGCGGCCTGATAGGACGGGACCGAGCCGTGGAGCAACGCGTAGGAGTTCGTGGCCGTGGCGTACGTCCGTGCGAGGTACGCCTCGAACGGACCCTGGGCGAGCACCGTTGAGTAGTTCTGGTTCTCGTCCATCACGACGACCACGTGCTGGATGGGCGTGGGGAAGGTGGGGCTCGCCGCGCTTGATAGGGCGCCATCGCCCGAGGCCCGGCCCGCCCCCGCCGGGTTGGGCCTCACCGAGCCGGAGGAAGCGGCGTTCCCAGCAACGCTGAACCCGAGCAGGGCGGACGCCACGAACAACAGGCTGATCCCGACGGCCAGGACGCCCGCCGGGGACGCCACCCGACCGCGATTCGATAGATGCACCTTGGCCATCGACCGTTCCACGGACACTGCCCGAGGTACGCGGAGCTTGGTTCGACTTATAGAGGCGTGGGTGGACGGGGCCCGGCCCAAAGCATATCGGCAAGTGAGAACGTCGCTCAAGCTCCACTGGCAACTGAGAAACTGACCTGTTGGGGCGCGTCCTGCGGCGACGCCCTAGAGGTCTCGGAAAGCGGGTCGTTATTCGACGAGAGGGGCGAGCTCCGATTTCGCACAGGCTCTGCTCGGGTTCAGCGAGCGCCGATCGAAAGAGAGCGGCTCCAAGTCCTTACTCGGACCTCGAGGGGCTTTCCGCGGGTGCCTCCGCGTGGCCGAGGTCTCATCCGGGCCGGAACCGGATCGTTCCTGGCCGACGGCCGCGCGGGGCCACCGGACCGATCCGTCGCCGACCGCGACGAAAGCCTCGGCGGCTATCCCTATGACTACGGGAATAGCCCGAACGCGTTCTCAGGCTGGCCCGCACCCTAGGCCCTCGGACCGAGTCGCGGCTCGCTACAGCGAATTGAGGAAGGCAGGCGATATCGGAACGATTCCGGCGTAGAACTCATCCCGCGGAACCGCACCATTAAGTAACTTTGAACTCCCAATTCTATTGAAGGTTCTCACCTATGCCTGCGACCGTGCCGACGACGATCTACCGAGGGTCGAACGACGGCCGAGGGCCGGAGATCCCGCCGGAGGCGGGCTCTACCGGCCATCGGCTCGTCCGCCTCAAGGGTTTGTTCGTTCCGGCCGTCGGTTCGGCGCAACTGCATACCGCCGTGGTCGCGACCGTGCTCTTGCTGGACGCGATTCTCATCCTCTTCGTCCCCCCGAAGTCATCGGGCGTCCTTCTGACCGGGCCGGCGGTCTATCTGATCCTCCCCGCGGCGGCGTCCCTCTACATGGGCCTCGTGGCGATCTCTACGAGCGTTCCTTCTCCCGCGACTGGAGTCCGTGCGGGGGCCATGATTCTTCCCGCACTCTCCCTGGCGTGGGCAGTGAGCCTCGTGGGCCTGATCGCCTTCTCCGGCGGCCCGTTCGCGCCCGTCACCAGAATCTCAGCATCGCCCTGGTTGTACCCGGCGTGCCTCTCTGGAATCTCGCTGCCCCTCGCCACCCTTTGGTTCGGTCGCGCCTTCGAACTACGCCAGCGGTTGATCGGACTGAGCTCGGCGGTGATTCCGCCGCTGATCGCTTTAGCGAGTCACCCGCCAGGGCTCGGAACGGGGCCGACCCTCGCCGTCGTTTCGGCCACCTTGTTCGCGAGCGCGATGCTATTCCAGGTCTCGGGCACCTACCTCGGTCGATCCGCGCCGTCCATCCCTTCCCTCCCGCCGGCGGTTCCCCGACCCGTGGAACGCCCCGCGGGCTCGCCGACCCGTCCGAGCCTCTGGGGTCGATCTCAAGCAGGGCTCCGCCCGACGACCGGCGCTGGCCGGCCGACGCCGCAAGGCGCAGTGAGCCTCGACGCGACGGTCCCACGAACCCCCGCCCGCTCCACCGGGCGATGGCCCGACGTGGTGAGCACGGGGTTCGACTGGCTCGACGGGCTGTTCTTGGGCGGCCTTCCACGGCGTGGCCAGGTCGCGCTCATGAGCGAAGCGGGCCTCGGGAGCGAGAAGGTCGTTTGGGGGACCCTCGCCGAGGCGCTACGCCGAGGGGAGTCCGTGGTGATCGCCACCGCTTCCTCCTCGGTGCGGGAGATCGCGGAACAGATGGAAAAGTTGGCCCCAGGATTCACCGGTTACGATCGCGATGGAAAGGTCCTGTGGGTCGATGCCTCGGGCCGCGGAAGCTCCGCCCGCTCCGACCCCCCCGGGATCCTCGGGCCGGGGGATTACGTACGGATCCTGAGCTCGCTCCTCAGCGCGGCGAAGGAGGCCGAGCGACGATCGCCGCGCGGATTCTGTCTTGGCTTCCTGGGCCTCTCCGCCATGCTCGACGCGCTCGACGACCCGGTCGGCCTGGCCGTCCTGAGGAACACCGTTGGGATCCTTCGCGAGCATGCCGCGCTCGTGACCTACTCGATCGAGATCCGCGACCAACCCCGTCCCGCGGTCAAGGCGATCCTGGCCGAGCTGGATGGAGCGCTCTTGTTCCGTTCGGCGAACGGGCGGCCCCTCGTGAAAGTGTTCCGGCTGGGACCGGTGGAGACCCGCGACTGGGTGGAATGCCGGTTCGACGAACTTCGGCCCCGACCTCCGCTCCGAGATCAAGGGGTCGGTGTCCGCACATCGCCCGACCTTCGTGCGTCCGTCCCCTAGGTTCCCGCTTCTGTCCGGATGCCCGCAACCCGAGGCCGGACGCTGGAAGGGAATGGGCCGCAAGCCTTTTGGGGACTCCGTTCTCGGCAAGACCTCTCCGAGGATCGCGTAGAATGAGTGCCCCCACCCCCCCTGACCGCGGTTCCCTCCGACGCCCGGATGGGCGGCCGCCGTTCCGGCTCTTCCTCGATTTCGACGGGACCCTGGTCGACCCCAATGTGGCGATCGTGATGGTCGGGAAATTCGCGGACGACGGCGTACGGGTCGCCCACGAGGTGGACGTGAAGTTGCACCGCGGGGAATTGACGCTCCGTCAAGCGTGGGAGCTTCAAGCCGCCCTTCTCCCCTGGGAGCAGATCCCGGCCATGACGGACTTCGCCGTCCGCGAGATCCCGCTGCGGTCGGGCGCTCACGAGCTCATCGACCTTCTGGTCACCCATAACGTTCCGACAGTGGTCGTCTCCGGCGGCCTCGACTTCTATATCCAAGCGATCCTGCAACGAGAAGGGTTCGACCTTCCCTTCCTTTCGGACACCGCCCACCCGGGCGACGATGGCCATCTGCGCGTGGAACACCCCCACGGGCACCGAGAGTGCCGCCAGTGCGGCATCTGCAAAGCCCAAGTGGTCCGGGGCCCACTTCCACCCGCCCAGCGGACCATCTTCGTGGGGGATGGGAGCACGGACCGATTCGCCGCGGAGGTGGCCGACATCGTCTTCGCGCGAGGACGACTCCTTACCTACTGCCAGACCAAAGGAATCCCCTGCTATCCCTTCGAAAACTTCCAGCCCGTTACCGCTCAGCTCAAGGGTTGGCTCGAAGGCGCCGAGCCCATGCCTCTGGGCCGTGCTCGCGGCGTGGGGGACTCTCTCTGCCCGATCTCGAGGGACGTCCACTCGAATGCGGACCGAGCTCCCGGATAACGTCGGCGAGAACCCCGGGAACCCGGATCGGGGGAGCGCCCTCGACGGCGGCATCTCGGGGCTGCCGCGTTCTCGGCGCGTTCCTACCGAGGAGGGTGACGGAGGTGCCCTCTTCCGTCGGAGGGCTGTGCCCGAAGGTCAAGTCTTCTAGCCTTTCTGCTTGGGCGCGTCGTTCCGAGCACGTTCGACGCGTTTGCTGAGCAGTTCGGGGATCGGCCGGCCTTGCATGTGCGGGGGCACGGGCATCCCGAGACGCTTCAAGAGGGTCGGTGCCACGTCCAGGATCGACTGGTCGGGCAGCCGCCCCGTGCCGCGAGGGTCGACGGGGTCGTGGAGGATGAAGAAGCCATCCATCGAGTGGACCGAGTCATCGGGGCCGGTATCGTTCTCCGAGAGATAGAGGGAGTCGTGTCCGACGGTCCCGGCAGACCTCCAGCTCAGGTTTCCGAAGTAGGCCATCAGGTCAGGGGGGTCCCCTCGAACCTCGTGATAGATCTTCCGGGGTTCGAGCAGCTCAACGCCCATCTTCTCCCCGTCGGGTCGAACCATCGCTGCCAACCCGGCCTCGATCGCCCGGGTGAGCGCCGGAAGGTCGTCCGGGTCGACGATCCCTTCGCGCTCCCTGCCCCGAAGGTTGAAGAAAAGTCGGGCGTAGTAACCCCCCGCCCCCCACACGCGGGTCCGGGACCAGTCGACATCGACCGTCTCGAGAGCGGTCCCGGGAGGAGGGCGGGATCCCTTGAGGACCAGGTAGCCGGCTCGGATCAGCCATTCGTTGATACAAAAGCATCCGTCCATCGCTTTGCTGCCGTGGTCGGAGACGACCCAGAGCAGAACGTCCTCGGGGACCGACTCCAGCAGCCTCCCGATCTCCGAGTCCAACAAGGCGTAGTATCGGTCGGCGATCGAGTCGAACGGCGAACCCGGGACGTGCTTCGGGTGGGCGTGGTCGAAGTACTTCCAGAACGCGTGGTGGATCCGGTCGGGGCCGATCTCGTGGACCGCGAAAAGGTCCCAGCGTTCCTTGCCCCACAGGTGACGCGCGACCGCGAAACGGCGCCGCGTCATTTCGAAGATCTCCCGCTCCACCCGGTCCCGGTCCTCCGCTCGGAAGGTTACGTCGAACCGGTAGTCTCCGCCCGCGGCGGCGCGGACCTCGGGAGCGAGTGCTCCCGGGGAGACGAAGTCCGCCGCCCCGTCCGGGGTGAGAAGGTCCGAGACGTAGACGCCGTTCACCGTGGGCGGAGGGTAGCCGGGCGGCATTCCGATGACGGCGACCCGGCGACCTCCCCGAGAAAGCAGGTCCCACAGGCAGGGGTACGTCACCATCTTCGACGTGGGGGTGTACGTCTCCTGGTAGGAACCGAGCCGACGGTGGCGAAAGCCGTAGAGGCCGAGCGTTCCGGGATCGACCCCAGAGAACATCACCGTCCAGGCCGGGATCGTGATCGGGGGGTCCGTGGTCTTCAGGGTGCCGTATGCGGATTGAGAGAGGATCCGCTTCAGGTTCGGCATCACGTCCCGGTACCGGTCAAAGACGAACTCCGGAGGCACCGAGTCGAGCCCGATCACGAGGAGCCGGCGCATTGATTCGACCCGCGACTTTGGCGATATTTAAGGACCGAGGCCCGTCGGGGCGTTTGACCAAGTCCCGAGGGTTTCCCCTCGGCCGACGAACGCTAGTCGTGCTGGCTGGGCGAATCGCCCCCCCGGCGGTAACGATTGGGGAGACGGGCGGTGGCTCGTGCGGCATTCCGGTCGCTGGAGAGGAGTAGTCGGAGGAAGCCCGCCCCCGGTCCGGCAGAGAGACGATCGGGCGGCCCGTCGAACGGTCGGTGCCAGGGGTTCGCGACCGGCCCGGGCCTGGCGTACGGACTCGACCCTGGTAGGCAACCTCCGAGCCCAAGGCGCCGGAGGCCGGGGGCCGAGGCGTCGCATCGGTTCGCGGAAGCGCCCGATGATCCGGACCCTGTTGCATTTCCGGCCGGGAACCGGGACCCCTGGCTACACTGCCTGGGTAGGGACCGATGGGGAACGTAGATTCAAGAGCCGGTATGCGGTTCGAGCAACCGCTTTATAGCGACGCTGGAGATGCGCGCCCATCCATGACGAGAGCCCGGAAAGGATTCTGTATCTGGCTTACGGGTCTGCCGAGCGCCGGGAAGACGACGATCGCCAAGGAGCTGATCCCCCGCCTCCGGGATCGGGGTTGGCCGGTCGAGCTCTTGGACGGTGACGAAGTCCGCCAAGGTCTGAGCGCCGACCTGGGATTCGACCGCCTGTCCCGGGAGACGCACGCCCGTCGCGTGACGTTTGTCGCGAAGCTCCTCGCGCGCAATGGAGCGATCCCCATCGTCGCCTTGATCTCCCCGTATCGTAGCTCGCGGTCGCGGGCCCGCCAGGAGATCGGGCGCTATGTCGAGCTCTATGTCAACACCCCCATCGAGGTCTGCCAGAAGCGGGACGTCAAGGGTCTGTACCGGAAGGCTCTCGCTGGGGAGATCAAGGAGATGACCGGCGTCGATGACCCGTACGAGGCTCCGGAGTCCCCGGACGTCGTGGTCGATGCGTTGACCCTCACTCCGGCGCAATCCGCCGAGTTCATCCTTCATGAGCTCGAGCGGCTCGGATGGATCCCAGCGGAGGACCGCTCGGCGAATGCGACCCCGGCCTCCGCGGCCGACGTCGCCGAACCCTAGGTAGGAGCCCGCGGAGAAGCGGCCGGAACCGGATTCGCCCGGAGCGTTCGGCTCCGGATCCGTTCCAGACTGACTGCGCTCGCACCGTAAAGGGACGGAGCCCTCCGGTGGTCCTTCGACTCCTCGAAGGAGAACCCAGCGTGCTCGCCACCCCCGCTCGTCGATTCGTTGCTGACGGGAGCAGCCCGACCTGGCATCTCCACGAGGTGCGCCACGGCGAGGGGAGAACGCGGGCCAGAAGGACTGCGGCGAGGGAAGGGGGTCCTAGGGACTCTGACGGGCCCTGCCGATACGGCGGTCGGGGACCGATTCTGCGTCGCTTTCGGACACCTCGCCGACCTTGATGCCGTTCGCGTCGAGCAGCCTGCGCCGTTGGGCCTCCGGGTCGGGGTTGAGCCGGTGGCCCATCAGCCTCAGGGGGTCGAGGAAGTCCGCTCGGCTGCGCGGCTCCCGGGTCGCATACGCCCCGCTCCGGGCCGTTTCCGGGTAGGAAACGGCGCCCGGGGGCGACCGGAGCGCGGGTAGCAGGTCAGCAAGGTCGACATGGAGGAGACGACCCTGAGGCCCGAACCGCACGGAGATCCCTCCGCCGTCGGCCATCCCGGAGGCCCCGGCAGGCTCCAACAGGGGGCCCCGGCGGGCCGAAGACTGGGAGTTCGAAGAGCGGTCTCGGACCACGATCCGCGGGGAGATCCCCGATCGCCGAAGCCGCTGGGCAATGACGTGGGCCTCTCCCTGAAGCGCCGGAGGGCACAGGAGCACGACGTCGCTGTAGCCGTTAATGAACGCGGTGAGCAGGAGCTCTCGGAGGATCGACGGTGTCTCGGAGATCCGCGGAGGGGCCGCCTGGAGGGACCGGCGCCCAAAACGGATGATGCTCAGGAGGATTCGGGTCCCGTCGGGGACGGCGTGCAGCTTGGGCGACCCGACCCGCTTCCGATACTCGATCGGTATCTGGCTCGTGTTCCACCCAAATCGATGCGCCTTGAGGAACAGTTCCGCCTCGATGCCGAAGTGGTCCGTGGTCAGGTGAAGCTCCCGGGCCTTCTGGACGTCGATCGCCCAGAATCCGCTCGTCAGGTCGAGGTACGTCGAGCGGCTGTACTGGCCCGCGGCGAAGTTGAGGAGAATGTTTCCTACCCGGTGCACCAGGTCGCGGAAGCTCCGCGGTGCGCCGGTCTCGGGTTCGCGGACCCCGACGACGAGGTCGCTCCCGGTATCCAGGAGCTCCAGGGCAGGCAGGACCGCCGAGCCCGGGTACGTTGCGTCAGCGTCCAGCACGACTGCGAAGCGTACCCCCAGCTGCCGGAGCAGCTTCAGGGCCTCCCGGATGGCCGCTCCCTTGCCCCGGCTTCGCTGGTCGACCACCGGAATGCCCAGGGACGCAGCTACCTCGCGCGTTCGGTCGGTCGACCCGCCGTCAATGACGAGCGGCTTCGCAGACCAGCCGAGCGACCGGATCTCGGCCAGCGGCACGTCCTCGAGGGTTCGGGGAAGGCCCCGTTCTTCGTTGAGCGTGGGAAGCAGTATAACCACGTCGAGCCCGATGTATGCCGCGAGGTCGGGATCGCGGACCGTGTTCAATGTACTCACTTACGCCACCCGGAGGCGAGATTTCTGGCACCCCTGTGCCAGCATTTAAAGGGCTCGCTTCCTCCGGGCGCCCTTTCTCGGGCTCCGGGCAGATTTGATACACCTCGAGAACGGGGGTCGCTCGGGACTGGACGTGGGCGGCTCGGCTCCTCTCCCGACAAGCGCCCCCTTCGGACGAGCGAGGGGTAGCGGGAGTCGAGCCCACTGTCTACCCTTCCACAGTAGGGTCGGTCCGTCCCAAGTCCTCGGAACTGCTCCCGTCGACCCCGCCCGGCCCCGGCGGCGGGCCTGCCATCCGGGTCGCGTATTCGAGGTGTTCCGGCGTCCCAACATCGACCCATTCGGACGTAGGAACGATGCGGACCTCCCCGCCCTGCGCCAGGTACGCGGTCACCCCGTCCGTGAGCTCGACCTCCCCACGGGCGGAGAGGGGAACGGTCCGGAGGATCTCGACCACCCGGCGGGGTAGCAAGTACGCTCCGGCGTTCACGAGGCCGGGAGAGGGATTCCCGTCCTTCTCATGGATCGCGAGCAGCCGAGGCCACGGGACGTCGCCGTCGGACACGAGCCGGCCGTAGGCCCCGGCGTCCGGGACCACGGCTCCGACGATCTTTGCCCTTTGGTCGGCCAGCAGCGTCGCCCAGACCGAGGGGTTTCGGCCAAAGAACACGTCGCAGTACCCCACCAGAACCGCGGAGGAGCGGATCCGGTCGGCCGTGACCAGCAGGGCGTGCCCGCTGCCGCGAGGGTCCGACTGGGTGACGTACTCGACGTCGAGGCCGTACTGCGCACCGTCCCCGACGTGCCGACGGACCTGGTCCCCCCGATAGCCGATCACCAGGAGGGCGCGTCGGACTCCGGCCTCACGCCAGGCCTCAAGGTGGTAGTCGACGATCGGGCGGCCCGCGACAGGAACCAGGGCTTTCGGGATCGAATGGGTCAGGGGCTGTAGGCGTCGGCCGACGCCCGCGCACAGCAGCACCCCGTCCACCTCCCCCGGAGAGGGTACCCGCGTCGACGGGTCTCGCGGGCGTGGGTCGGTAGGGGTCATGACGGAGCAGGGGTCCGCTCA
>Ga0187818_10001305_pt1 | contig 10008 bp, 8 predicted proteins | sample NC_wetland_sal_i_14_FD_130581 | JGI IMG/M metagenome (GOLD analysis project Ga0187818, IMG submission 130581) | Wetland sediment microbial communities from Neuse River Estuary, North Carolina, USA - SO4_3 | ecosystem: Environmental > Aquatic > Freshwater > Wetlands > Sediment | place: USA: North...
AGCACATCGAGATCGTGCACCTCGCCCAGCAGATCCTGCAGTTCCTTCAGATCCTTGCCCCAGAGCGCGTGCTGGGCGGGCAGGAAGTTTTCCACCGTGTAGCGGAACCGTTTAATCCCGATGCGCAGCTCGTGCAACGCCACCTGCGAACGCGTGCGCACGGCGCGCTTGTGCAGGTCGTAGGCGGCGGTCCATTTTTCCAGCGCCAGATGCAAATAGACCGGGTTCCCCGGCCGCAGGCGAGCCGCACGCCGGGGCAATATCCGGCTCCATTGGCGCCAGCGTTTGCGGTCAAACTGATTCAGGTCTTTCCAGGCCGCCTGCTTGCACTCGGCCTCGCGCGCGTGCACGTGGTGGAGCAGTTTGATCGCGACAGGATCGTCTTGATTCTCTGTAGCGACGCGGCTTGCGGGTGCCCCATCCTTGCGCGTTCGTTGCGCAAGGGTGGGTGCGTCTCCCGCCGCTGCCGGGTCGTCGGCAACTCCCAGCTTCTCAATCCACTCCTGCATCACCTGCATGTCGCGCAGTTCGCCAAGCGCGCGGAAAAGTTTCCGGCCCGCCTTCTTCATGTCTTTCCAGGACGGGTCGGGGTCCATCGCCATTAGTCCATCGGCGAGTGACCGACAGCGCCGCAGGGCCACGCGCAGATCGTGCACTGGGTCAGCTTCAAAACCCGCCGCGGCGCGATCGCATTCCTCGAGCACCCGCTCCATCCAGGCGCGCAGTCCGAGCTTTGGTTTTGCGGTCGCAGGCTGCGGGCGGGGTTTCAAACTCGGACTCGGGCTGGCTCCCACCGTGGCTCCTTTGGTTGACGGGAACCATTGTCGTCTGTTTGCACGGAATGTTCCAGCTTTCAGCCGTCAGCTTTCAGCGGTTAGCACCCAAAGGACGGGCACGAACCCGGGGCACCGCGCGGATGAGCAAGGAGAGTTCCCTGATGCGACCTCGCCAAAGCTAAAAGATGCAGGGGTCCTTCGACTCCGCAGGGACTTCACTTCGTGAAGTCCCTGCTCCGCTCAGGATGACAATCTGAATAGGGTGGCTGGCAACTGAGAACTGAAGACTGAGGGCAGAGATCTCAGGTTGGCACCCAAAGGGCGGGTGCGAACCCTGGGCACCGCGCTATTGAGAACTGAAAGCTGACAGCTGAGAGCTGCTTTACGCGCTCAGCACCTTTTCACGTTCCTCTGCGTCGCGACGCTCTTCGTGGGCCGAGGCGGGCAGCGCGAACGCGAGCACCTCGTCAATGGTCTTCACGTAATGAGTCGTTAGTCCCTGCAACTGCTCCGGCGTCAGGTCTTCGTCGACGTTGGTCTTGTTGTCGGCTGGAAGAATTACGTCGTGCACGCCCGCGCGCTTCGCTGCCAGCACTTTTTCCTTGATTCCGCCCACGGGCAACACGTTCCCGCTCAGCGTGATCTCCCCGGTCATCGCCGTCAGCGGGCGAGTCTGCTTGCCCGTCAGCAGCGAGACCAGCGCCGTCACGATCGTAACTCCGGCCGATGGCCCATCTTTTGGAATTGCGCCGGCAGGCACATGGATGTGGATGTCGTGGTTGGCGAAGAATTCTTCGTCCACTCCCAATTCCTTGGCATTCGACCGCACCCAGCTCAGCGCCGCCTGCATGGACTCGCGCATTACATCCTGAATCTGCCCGGTGATGGTCAGTCCGCCTTTGCCCTTCATCTGGTTGGCTTCGACAAACAGTATGTCGCCTCCCGATGGAGTCCAGGCCAGCCCGACCACAACGCCAGCCCGCTTGGTGCGCTCGGCGATCTCGCCCTCGCTGCGAATCTTGATCCCGCCCAGAAATTGCTGGATGACCTCCTTGGTCACGACCAGCTTCTCGGTCTTTCCCTCCGCCAGCCGCCGTGCCTGCTTCCGGCAGATGGTGCCCAGGTTCCGTTCCAGGTTGCGCACACCGGCTTCGCGCGTGTAGTGCCGGATCACATAACTCACCGTCTCTTCGGGAAACTCAATCAGCTCGTTGGTGATCCCGTTCTCGTCAATCTGCCGCGGGATCAGATACTGGAAGGCGATGTGGATCTTCTCTTCCTCGGTGTAGCCCTGCAACTCGATGATCTCCATGCGGTCGCGCAACGGCTCGGCGATGGGATCGAGCATGTTGGCGGTGGTGATAAACAGCACTTTCGAAAGATCGAAGGTCACGTCCAGATAGTTGTCACGGAAGCTGGCGTTCTGCTCCGGATCGAGCGCTTCGAGCAGGGCCGAGGCGGGATCGCCACGGAAGTCGCGCCCCACCTTATCAATTTCGTCGAGCATGAAGACCGGGTCTTTCGTCTCCGCGCGCCGGATGCCCTGAATGATCTGCCCAGGCAACGCTCCGATATAGGTGCGCCGATGGCCGCGAATCTCGGCTTCATCGTGCACGCCGCCCAACGACAGGCGCGTGAACTTGCGCCCCAGCGCGCGGGCAATGGATTTTCCCAGCGACGTTTTGCCCACACCCGGAGGCCCCACAAAGCACAGAATCGGCCCTTTCATGGTGGGCTTCAAGCGCCGCACGGAAAGATAGTCGAGAATGCGGTCTTTCACCTTCTGCAGGTCGTAGTGGTCAGTATCGAGGATCTCTTTTGCCTTTGGGATCTCGATCTCTACGCCGGAAGTCTTATTCCAGGGCAAGATGGCCAGCCATTCGATGTAGTTGCGCGTAACCGAGTAATCGGCCGCCATCGGCGACATGCGCGACAGCCGCCCCAACTCTTTCAGCGCTTCCTTCTTGACGTCGTCGGGCATGCCCGCGGCTTCGATCTTCTGCCGAAGATCCTCGGTCTCGCGCTGGCCTTCGTCCTGTTCTCCCAATTCCTTCTGAATCGCCTTCATCTGCTCGCGCAGATAGTATTCGCGCTGCGTCTGCTGCACGCGATCCTGCACTTCCGACTGGATCTTGTTGCGCAGTTGCTGCACCTCAAGTTCCTTCGCCAGGTGGTGGTTGATTTTCTCCAGACGCACCCGCACGTCGGTCGTCTCCAGAGTGTCCTGCTTGTCGGCCGTGGAAAGCGACGGCAGCGAGGAAGCGATAAAATCCACCAGCCGCCCCGGCTCCTCAATGTTCATGGCCACCGTCGAAAGTTCGTCGGACAGGGTGGGTGAGCCCGCCACAATCTGCTGAAACAGCGTCAGCACGTTGCGCTGCAGCGCCTCGATTTCGGAATTCTTCGGCGGAATGGTCTCCGGAATCGAAACCACCTGCGCGCGCATGAACGGCGAGAGCTGCGCAAAATCGGCCAGCCGCACGCGCTCCAAGCCTTCGGCAAAAACAAACAGGCTCTGGTTCGGCATCTTGACTACTTTGTGAACTACCGCCAGCGTGCCCACGGTATAAAGGTCGCTAGGCTGCGGCGTATCTACGCGCGCCTCGCGTTGCGCGACCACGACAATGGTTTTGTCGTCGCCCAGAGAATTGATTAGCTGCACCGAACTTTCGCGCCCCACCGTCAGCGGCAACACGGCGTGGGGAAACAAAACCGTGTCGCGCACCGGCAGGATGGGCAGCGAACGTCCGGAGGCTTCGTAAGTCACAGAAGAATTAAGATCGCTCATGATTTTGTCTTGAGTCATTTCCACTCAACTTTGGATGAACCCTAGCTCCAAAGGATGCACCTCGGTTGCTAGGACGCTGAATTTTAGAACTTTTTCGGCTTTTTGCAATACCCGGAAAGGCTCCTCGCCCACATTCGGGTAACTGAAGGGCCGAGGGTGCCGCAGAAACGCGGGCCCCCAGCCCCCAGGAATCTTCCCCGCCCCGGAAACTACTCCTCACCCTTAGCCCGACGGCCTACTTGTGTTTGCCAAATAACAAGTGGCCACTGGCAATGGCGAATCAGAAAACGTGCTTCGCCAGCTCCCCTTTGAAGATCAGTTCGCGCAGAACCCGCTCATTGGCGGCATTCAGCTCGAAAATCTTCTTGTCCGCAGTGGCTTTTTCCGGCAGCGTAACCAGCGCGCACTTGGCCCGCACTTCGATGGCTTTCTTGACCCGAAGCTGGCGGAACACCATGATGTGATCCGCGCCTTCCATCACGTGCCGGACCTCATAGTCGCCGGAAGGCAGCAACGTATCCGCCACCCTGACCTTCTCAGTGAAATTCACCCGATAAATATTGCCCGCCTGGTTCTCTCCGGCAAGAGCGAAGACACCCAGGAAGAGAACGCAAATGGCACTAACAGACACAACTTGAACCCAACGCATGTCGATCACCTTCTTTCATATCCAGCCTATTCCGAATCGCCGAATGCTGCAATGCAGCATGTCACAGCGAGTTGTGATATGCGACCGGAAGGCTCCGGCCATCAGTTATTTAGAGGATTTGTATTGAGCCCATCCCGGAAGGACACGGCCTTTCGTGCTGCGCCTTGTTCATAGGGTTTTACACCTTCGGGTAAATCCCCAGCACCTTTACCAGTTCCGCCACTTCGCCCAGCCGATTGCTCGGAGCGCGTGTGCGATGGCCTACCGCGGTCGCATAGCCTTATAAAAGACGATGATGAGTGCGGTCCAACTCAGGATGGTTACAATCCAGACCACCACAGTTGTCCACACAGGCGTGATGCGGGGAGGCCTAATCTGAGTTGATAAGGGATGATGCTTAGCAAGTTCCGCACGAATCACCTCGAATCCGTTGACCTCTTTCGGAACAGAAATCCTCCTCTGAGGCTCCGTGCTCTCTACGACCAGCGCGCTTGGTCCATCGTAGAGCGCATCTATCTCGGAGAAGGCGATCCTGTCATCGGACCATCCCTCTCTTTTCCGAATAATTTCTTTGTCGGTCAGGGTGAATACCATCTGACGCTTAGCGCGTTGCACACCCAAATGAACTCCCAAAACATAGGCGCCTATGATCGCGCCAGCAGTCGTCGAAACCGCAAGCCACATGAGAATCTTGTACGCCGTCACATTTACCGGGAGAATGACAAGGGCAAAGACGCTCGTAACGATTATCAACAGCACGGGGCTCCATGCCAGCAGTCGAGTCCGGTTCTCGCGCTTTCTGCCCGATGGGTCAGCTTCGATCTTAAACACCCGCACGGATTGTTCCTGCATATCAGGAAGGACGCTCACGCCTTCGGGTAAATCCCCAGCACCTTCACCAGTTCCGCCACCTCGCCCAAGTGGCGCAGCGCATTGCGCGCATCGGTATCGTCGCCGCGCAGCAGGTCTACAAAAAAGGCGTACTCCCAGGGACGCCCGCGCAGCGGCCGCGATTCGATCTTGCTCAAGCTGATGTCGCGCAGGGCAAACACGCTGAGCGCCTTGAACAGCGCCCCCGGAAGACTCTTCAGGATGAAGGCGACCGAGGTCTTGTCGGCCCCGCGCGCCGCCCGCGCCTTGCCGCGATGAATCAGAAAGAAGCGAGTGAAGTTCTTCTTGTCGTCTTCAATTCCGGTCTTCAGGATCTTCCCGCCGTACACCTCCGCGGCTCGTTTGCTCGCTATTCCGGCTGCATCGGGCAAGCCCTCGGCCATCACGTGCTTCACGCTCCCGGCGGTGTCGTAGAACGGCTCCGCTTTCAATCGCGGATTCCTGGTAAAGAAATCCCGGCACTGGTCGAGCGCCACCGGATGCGAAAACACGCGCCGCACGTCGCCGAACTTCGTCCCCGGCAGCGCAATCAAGTTGTGCACAATGCGGAGGCGGAACTCGCGCACGATGTGCACGTCGCGGCTCAGCAGCAGATCGAGGTGCTCGGCCACGGATCCTGCCAGCGAATTCTCAAGCGGAACCACCGCCGCGTGTACTGCTCCCCGCAGCACTCGATCGAATACCTCACGCGATCGCGCGCAGGGCACCACTAACGCCCGCGGCGCCATCGCCCGTGCCGCCTCATGGCTGAAAGAGCCGAGCTCGCCTTGGATCGCAATCTTCATCCGGTCCCTAGTTCCTTCTTTGGTAGAGACGAGGCTCGCCTCGTCTCAGTGCGCACGTGGAGACTTATTCCGGCCGAGAGACGCGGCCAGCCGCGTCTCTACAGCAAAGATCCTTCTACGGCTTCCCGTCGACCGGCAGTCGCTTCTCCATCACCAGCGCATCCAACTGGTTCGAATAGTAGCCGCGCACGGTCTTTTCGACTGAATATCCCTTGCGTTTGTAAAAGCGAATTGCCGCCTCGTTGTCCACGGCGGTCTCGAGGGCCACGGCCTGGGCCCCGCTGTCCCGCAACCGGTTCTCGGCCGCGACCAGCAAGGCCGAGCCTACGCCCGAGCGCCGAGCCTGGGCAACGACGTCAATGGTAATGATGTGCCCCGTCCGCCGCCGCAGCTCGGCCACAATGAAGCCCACAATCGCAGGTGGGCGGCCAGGAGCCGCCTCTGGGCTCTTTACGCCCCCAGATGCGGTCGCCGCAGGAATCTTCGGCGTCCCGTTCTCTCCGGCTTCGGCCACCAGCGTGAAGGCTCCTGGGCGGCGCATATAGAAGGCCATCTCCGGACGCGAGTAGGCTAGTTGCGGGTCGAAGCAAGCTTGATCGATCCGCCACAGCGTGTCAAAATCGGCCCTCTGAAACAGTCGGATGCGGAACGGCACGCCGCCATTGTAGCGGGTCAATGCGGGAAGCGAAAAACGTCCGCCTGCAATTTCTCGGCTCCGATTTTTTCTTCCCGCCCACTTGCGCACTTGCATCGAACGGACGTAGGATTTTTTGGAGAGAGGGCAGCACGTGGGGCGAATGGTTCTGATTGACGTTGGCCTGGCAGGAATCGTCGCTTTGCTGTGGTACTGCTGGTTTGTCCGCTATAACCGGCGCCGCGCAGCGAACGTGCTGCAATGGGTACAGGCAGCCTGCCTCGGCAAAGGACGCCTCACCGATCTTCAATGGCAGGCCAGCAGCTCGCGGCTCCGGGCTACCTTGCATCTTTCTTCCCGCTGGTTTGACGACGCCCGCCTTACCATTCGGCTGCTGCCGCGCCCGCTGCCGGTAAAGTGGGCCCTGAGCCGCTGGCGCGACCAGCAGGAGACTCTGACCTTCGAAGCCGACATGGGGTTCCGCCCCGGCTTCCATCTCGATATCGTGCGTCATCGCTGGTCGGGGCAAACGGGCGACAAGAAAAAGACGCGCCGGTGGGCCGTCGCCCGGCCGGGCCCAGTCGTTCTGACCACAAAAGAGGATTGGCCGCTGGAGCTGACTCCGGTGGTCAATGCGCTCGCCACTTGGCGTGACAAGGATTTCGTCAGCGTACGATTCAAACAGACCTCGCCTCACTTTACCGCTACGGTTGCCCTCGACAACCTCTCCGATCAAAGGTCCGCAGCCTCCCTGCTCGGCCTGTTCCGCGAACTGGCGGCCAGTTCGTCCGCGAAACAACACTGAGGAACGGTCGTCGTTCGTCGTTTGCAATCCCCAGCAAATACAGATGATAAAGCCTGACGACTGACGACCGAAGACTGACGACCGGACTTCATCGGAACTTCGTGATCAGCTCTCCAAACGGATCAACTCGCACGTTCCACGTCCCCTGAAAAGGATTGTCAAGGTCGGTGAGCACGAAATGGGCAAAGAACAAGAGCATGGCAGCAATCGCTACCGACAGAATTCCGAGCGCGACATTGCGAAACGGATAAAAAAGCAGCAGGAACAATATCGTGCACGCGGTCAGCGACACGAACAGGACTAGAGTCCGCGGAATTCGCTTCACGCTGAGCGACAAACGCTCGTCCCGATGCGCGCTGGCCTGATTGGCAATATCGAGCAGTCGCTCATACACAACGCGCTCGGAGTCGTCTTCCCATTTGATGTTCGCCACGCTTCCAATCACATCATAGAAAAGCCGGTCCGTCTTTTCGCTCGTCCCTCCGTCGGCGAGCGCTTTCCATTCCGTCTCCACCACGGACCTGGCATAGATCTTCACGGCCCGTACGATCGGCTCACGCACCGCCTCCTTAAGACGATTGCTGAAAAGGAGCAGGTCCTTCAGTGAGCCGGACTCTTTCAGTATCTCGTTTTCGACCGATGTAAATTGACCCCAGATTACATAGGTCGCAAACGCATACAGCACGCTGTAAAGGGTGCCGATGATCTGCACCAAGGTGGCGAGTCCCTCGGCGTCGCCGAGAAAAAGCTTCTGAAAGCCCGCAAACCACAGAATGGCGTAAACAGCAGCCAGCGCAACCAGAATCTTCGCGCAGCGAGCGAGTATTTCGCCCGGAATGATGCCGAGCGTTCTCGCAAACAGTGTTTGGTCGTCAGAGTTGTTCGTCATCGCGATAGAAGAGTATAGAGCTGTCGTTGGTCGTTCGTCGCCAGTCGTCAGGTTCAGCTCGTTTGTGTCTGCCGGACTCTCCGAACGACTAACGACCGAAGACTGACGACGGTCTATCCCGGCTCCGCCACGAACCGGTATCCCACTCCGCGCACCGTCTGCAGATGCTTCGGCCGCGACGGGTCGTCTTCGATGTAGCGTCGCAGACGCACTATGAAATTGTCGATGGCCCGCGTGTCGGTGTCTTCGTGCAGCCCCCAGACTTCTTCGAGCAGCGCCTTGCGGGAGACGATGCGCCCTCCACTTCGGACCAAGTAGCGCAGAAGGTCCGCCTCCATCACGGTGAGATGGATGACATTGCCCAGGCTGCGCAGTTCAAGTTCGGCGAAGTCAATGGACTTGCCAGCAAACCGAAACGTATCTTTTTCCGCGACCGCCTCGGCGCCAGCGTCCCCGGCAGCGCCCCGTGCCGGCCCACTCCCGCCGCCTATCGCTAGGCTCTGCTTCATCCAGGTGCTGCGCCGCAGCAATCCCTCCAAGCGCGCGATCAGGATTGCCAGTTCAAAGGGCTTGGGCAGATAATCGTCCGCCCCGGAGGCGAAACCCTGCAGAACATCTTCGGGCCGCCCGCGTGCCGTCAGCATCAGGATTGGGACATAGTTCTTTCTTTCGCGCAGCAGCGAAGCGACTTCGAATCCGCTCTTGCCGGGCAGCATCACGTCCAGAACAACGGCATCGAAGTGCTCGTGTTTGGCTAGCAGGCGATCGAGCGCTTCTTCGCCATCGCCGACGACTTCGACCTCGTGTCCTTCGGCTCGCAGGTTGAAACGTAAGCCTTGTGCGAGGTGCGCTTCGTCTTCTACCACCAGCACTCGGCTCATGCGACTCTCCGCGGCAATTCCAGAGTCACGGTCGTTCCCCTCCCCGCGCCGTCGCTTTGCGCGAAGACGCGCCCCCCGTGATTCTTCGCAATTGAGCGCACGATAAACAATCCCAGGCCGGTGCCCTTCACTCGGGGACGGCCGCGCTGGCGCACGCGGTAAAAGCGTTTGAAGATGCTCTTCAGTTCGTTCTGGGGAATGCCCACGCCACGATCGCGCACGCGCAACACAATGTGCTCTTCATCGGGAGCCGCCAACTCGACTGAGATCTGAATCCCATCGGGCGAATACTTCACAGCATTGTCGAGCAGGTTGGTGACGGCTGTGTGCAACTCGTCCGCATCGCCCAGCACGCTTGCACTTGCGGGCTCAGGCAATGACTCCCGGTAGTCGAGATTCTCGGGCCGGAGATGATGACGCGCGCGCGCCAGTTCGACGCACTCGCCTACCACGGCATTGAAATCCACGGGCAGGCGCTGGGACGCCCGCTTCTTCTGTGCCACGGCGCCGGCTTTCAGCACTTGCTCGACGGTGCCCATCAGGCGCTCGGTATCCACGAGCATCAACTGGTAAAACTCGCGCCTCTGGGCCTCGTCCACGTCGCGGCGTTGCAGGGTTTCAAGATAAAGACGGATGGAGGCAATCGGCGTTTTGATCTCGTGCGTTACCGCGTTGATGAAGCTGTCGTGCTGCTCATTGCGCCGGATTTCGCGCACCAGAAAAATCGTGTTTAGAACCAGCCCGGTGACGATGGCTCCAAAGAAGATGAGTCCCAGGAAAACTTTGATACCGGCGCGCCAGTTGAGGATGATCCAGCCGCTGCCCACGGCGAACGCCACCGCCGCCAGGCAGACACCGAAAGTAAGAAAGAACGCAATCGCTTTGCGCCGGCTGGAGATTCGCACAGGGA
>Ga0187818_10001306_pt1 | contig 10006 bp, 10 predicted proteins | sample NC_wetland_sal_i_14_FD_130581 | JGI IMG/M metagenome (GOLD analysis project Ga0187818, IMG submission 130581) | Wetland sediment microbial communities from Neuse River Estuary, North Carolina, USA - SO4_3 | ecosystem: Environmental > Aquatic > Freshwater > Wetlands > Sediment | place: USA...
CAATTGCATCCAATTGAAGTACAAAACCGCCACATCCGTGCCGAGCGCGACCGCACCGAGCAGCGTCGCCATGACCAGCGTCATCATCACCGCTGCCTGTCCCTTAAAAAAAGCTCCAAGACTCTTCACAGCTTCCCTCCTTCACGACAAGAACCTGTCGTCGGGACCCGCCTAGCGCGCCGCAAGCCAGCCCATGGTCAACCCGCAGATATTTGCGGATTGATTTACAAACGGATTTGAACTCGCCCTGTTGGGCTTGTCAATGTTTCCTGAGCGTCTTTACCAACACGTGTGATACTAACCTTTCCTGGACTCTTCTTCGCTAATCATCACACGCATGCGGAATTGCTCCGCTAAATGATTGGGTTCGATTCACCGTACCGCCGCGTACGCCTGTGTTAAAGTGAAACGTCCCTCGTAGAGCGCCCGTCCACTAATTACGCCCACCACGCCTGACGCAAACAGGCCGCTCAGCGCACGCACATCGTCGATCGCCGCGACCCCGCCCGACGCGATCACCGGTACCGACGACAACCGCGCCGTCTCGGCGAACATTGCCACATCCGCCCCAGCCTCGGTGCCGTCGCGTGCGATGTCCGTAACGATCACTGCGGCAACCCCGGCCGCATGGAACCGTCCAGCCGCTTCGGCTACCGTAATTTCGCTGGTCTCGACCCATCCCTTGATTGCGAGCCTGCCGCCGCGCACGTCGAGCGATCCAAAGACCCGTCCGGGAAATTCGGCGCAAGCCTCCGCTATTAGTCCAGGATTAAGCAACGCCGCCGATCCAATCGACACAAGGTCGGCCCCCGCCGCAAAAGCTTCGCGCACCGCGGCCATCGTGCGCAGGCCACCGCTCACGTCGAGCCGGCATCTGACTGCGGCACGAATCGCCCGCACCGAATCCAGGTTCCGCGGCGCTCCCGCGATCGCCCCGTCGAGATCGACGACGTGGATCAGCTCGGCCCCTTCGCTTTCGAACGCCCGCGCCGTCACGGCAGGTTCGTTGCCGTAGACCGTCGCCCGTCCCATCTCACCCCGCACCAGGCGCACGACTTCGCCGCCTTTGAGGTCGATCGACGGGATTACTGTGAAGCGTTCGAATTTAAAGGGTCCCGCACTCACTTCGTTTGGATCAATCGTGCGATGCGCGGATCGCGCTCGCGCTCCGCACCGTCAGGAAAGCGTGCCCTTGGTCGAGAGCACACCCGCAAGCCGCGGCTCAAGCGCGGTCGCCTGGTCCATCGCGCGCGCCAACGCCTTGAAGCAGGCCTCGATTATGTGATGTGGGTTGCGCCCTTCATGCATCTTAAGGTGCAGGTTCATCCCCACCTCATCAGCCAACGCCTTCATGAAGTCATGCACCAGCATCGTCTGGAAATTTCCCACGCGCTCCTGCTGGATCGGCACGTTATAGGCCAAATACGTTCGTCCGCTGATATCCACCACCGCGGAGCATAGCGCCTCGTCCAGCGGTACCGTCGCACTGCCGAAACGTTTGATTCCCGAACGGTCTCCCAGCGCCTCGCGCAACGCGCGGCCGACCACGATCCCTACGTCCTCGACCGTGTGATGGTCGTCGATATGGAGGTCGCCGGCGGCCTCGACCTTCAGGTCGAAGAAACCGTGGCGGGCAAAGCTTTCCAGCATGTGGTCGAGAAAAGGAACGCCGGTGTGGATCTCGCCGCGTCCGCTCCCATCGATCACCACGACGCACGAGATCTGCGTCTCGCGCGTCTTGCGTTCGACCTCGGCGCGGCGCGGCGGCCCGGAAGCTTCCTCGCCGATATCACCATTGGCCTTGGCGGCCGAGACGCGAAGCACGCGCGATTTATTGCGGTTTTCCATTTTTCCGTACGGCGGCGCGCGCGCTGCGCACTGGTTCCCGCGTCATCCTGAGTTCGATCGCACGCGCATGGCCCTCGAACCCTTCCATCCGGGCCAGCCGCGCAACCTGCGGTCCCAGTTTCTTCAGCGCCGCCGCCGAGGCCTCGATTATACTGGTTCGCTTGAGGAAATCGTAAGCCCCAAGCGGCGAGGCGAAACGCGCCGCACCCCCGGTGGGCAAAACATGGCTGGGACCGGCAAGATAATCGCCCAGCGGCGCGGGCGAATTTCCCCCAAGAAACACCGCTCCTGCCGCCCGCACCTGCTTCAGCCAATCCGCCGCGCGCTCTATCTCTAGTTCCAGATGCTCGGGCGCAATCCGGTTGGCGATCGCGAAGGCTTCAGTCAGGTTGCGGACCACGACGGCGGCGCCGCGCCGTGCCAACGCACGCTGGACCGCCTCCGCGCGCGGCAAATCGTCTAGCGCCCGCTCCAACGCCTCGGTCACCTCCTGGGCCAGCTTGCGCGACGGCGTCAGCAGCACCGCTGCTTCATCACCCGATCCGTGCTCGGCTTGGGCAATCAAATCGGCCGCGACCCAATCCGCCCGCGCCCGCCCATCGGCGATCACCAGCACCTCGCTCGGCCCCGCCATCTTGTCGATATCGGCCACTCCGTAGACCATCCGCTTGGCCGCCTGCACGTAGGCATTGCCCGGGCCAACGATTTTGTCGACCGGACGAATCGTGGAGGTGCCGTAAGCCAGCGCGGCAATCGCCTGCGCGCCGCCGATCCGGTAAACCTCGCTGACACCGGCGATCGCCGCCGCGGCCAGAACGCCCGGACGGTCACCCGCCTTCGAAGCCGGCGAAACCATCACGATTTCACGTACACCGGCCACGCGCGCCGGAATCGCGTTCATCAGAACCGACGACGGGTACGCACCCATCCCGCCCGGCACATAAATCCCCACACGCCTCAGCGGCTGCACCATCTGACCCAGCCGCATCCCGATCCCGTCGCGGTAGCTGAAGGACTTGTCCAGCGTCCGGCGATGGAATTGCGCGATCCGCCGTGCGGCCAGTTCGAGCGCCCGCCGATCGCCGGCGGGCAGCGCCGCGCGCGCGGCCTTGAGTTCAGCGCCGCTCACGCGCAACTGATCCACCCCGATCCTGACGCCGTCAAAGCGCCGCGTCAGCGCCACCAGCGCGCGATCGCCGCCACCCCTTACCTCGCCGATGATCTTCGCCACCGCCTGATCGACCCCGCCGCCGCTCTCACCATGGCGCACGGCCAGCGCGTCGAGAAACTTCGCGCACTCCGGCGATCCGGAATCAAGCAGCCTGAGTGTCATCCGGATTTACTCTGAAGTCCGTTCGATTTGCGCGCCCACCGACCTGAGCTTTGCGTCCAGCGCCTCGTATCCGCGATCCAGATGGTAAACGCGGCTCACCTCGGTCAGGTTCTCGGCCGCCAGCCCCGCGAGAATCAGGCCCATCGACGCGCGCAGATCGGTCGCCATCACCGGCGCGCCGCTCAGATGCGCCGGACCACGCACCACCGCGGTCGCCCCCTTCATCACGATATCGGCGCCCATCCGCAGCAGTTCCGGCGCATGCATGAAACGGTTCTCGAAGATGGTCTCCGTAATCACCGAAGTGCCTGAACTCTGGGTCAGCAGCGCCATCATCTGGGCCTGCAGGTCCGTCGGAAAACCCGGATATGGCAGCGTACGGAGTTCGACCGGCCGCAAGGTGCCCGCGCGGGCCACGCGCAGGTCACCGTCGAGGTGCGTGACCTCGGCGCCGGTCTCTCGCAACTTGGCGATCACCGCGTCGAGTTGATCGGCGGGCGCGTTCCTGATCGTGAGATCGCCCCCCGTGATCGCCGCCGCAATCATCAGCGATCCCGCCTCGATTCGGTCGGAAATAACGCTGTGATCGGCGCCATGCAGCCGATCGACGCCCTCGATTTCGATCACGTGGGAACCGGCGCCCTCGATTTGCGCTCCCATCGCCACCAGCATCCGCGCCAGGTCCTGCACCTCGGGTTCGCGCGCGGCATTCTCGATCACCGTGCGGCCCTGCGCCCGCACCGCGGCCATCATGATATTTTCGGTCGCCCCGACTGATGGTGTGTCGAGCCACAGGCGCGCGCCCGCTAGATGCTCCGCGCGGGCCTCGACGTAGCCGTTGCGCAACTGGATCCGCGCTCCCAGCGCGCGGATCCCCGCGATATGCAAATTGACCGGACGCGCCCCGATCGCGCATCCGCCCGGCGTCGACACCCGCGCCCGCCCACTGCGCGCCAGCAGTGGTCCCAGCACCACGAACGACGCCCGCATGGTCTTGACCAGCTCGTATGGCGCGTCGTGCGATCTGATCTCGCGCGCTTGCAGTTGCAATGCATGCTCGCCGATCCAGCGTGACTCGACCCCAAGCCGGCCGAGCAAGCCGATCGCTGTGCTGACGTCACGCAGGCGTGGAATATTACGGATAATTACCGGCTCGGCGGTCAGCACCGCCGCCATCATGATCGGCAGCGTCGCGTTCTTGCTGCCGCTAAGCTCGACGCTGCCGCGCAGCGGCGCCCCTCCCCGGATGATCATCTTGTCCATAGGGCAGTCGCACTCACGCTAGCGCACGGGCCAGCCGCTCATCGAAGGTGGCCAGCGGACACCGCAAATTCCTGGCAACGTAAAGATAAGCCGCGTCATACACGGTCAGACCAGTGGCCAGAGCCAGCGACAAGAGGGCCTCTTTCGGCACCGGCAGAAGGGTGATGCCAAGGCTCAAGATCGTCCGCAAGGAATCAAGCGCCGAACCCGCTTCGGCAAGATTTTGCCGCACCTTCTTGTACGCAACGCTGCAAACCTCGTACGGCAGAAAATCCGGCGCGAATACCTCGCAGCCGGAAATCAGTTCCTTGGCCTCTGCCGCTCGTGATTCGCCAAAAGCCATCGCCGCCAGAACCGAAGCATCGACCACCTTAGCGGGCATCGCGATCTTCCCGTATCATTTGCACGCTGGTGTCGGGTGTATGCAGGCCAATCTTTTGCAACTCCCGCCAGACCTCCTCAACCGTTCGCTTCCCTGCTTCGGGAGCGAGCTTGCCTGGCTCGACCGCGTCCTCGAGCAGCTTCAGCAATTCGCCTTGAAGCGATCGATGATTCGCCGCAGCGCGCCGTTTGAGCTCGGCGACCACTTTGTCCGGCACGCGTTTGATTGAAAGATTGACCGGCATGGTTTCCAGCCGCCCCCCTTCGTCTACGGTTCCATTTTGGAGCCATTTTAGAACCCGTACCGGTGCCAGGCAACGCCGATTCTTCGGCATCTTAACCCTTACGGCGCGCAGCACACCGCGCCGGGTCAACTCGCGCGAACGACGCGCGTGACCCCAGCCAGATCCTCGATCGTCCCCACCTCGCTGAATCCGGCCGCGCGCATCAGCGCCGCGACCGCGGCGGCCTGCCCGGCGCCGATCTCGACCATCAGCGCGCCGCCGGGCGCCAGGTAGCGATCCGCCTCGCGCGCGATACGCCGATAGAAGTCGAGCCCGTCGACCCCGCCTGCGAGTGCGATTCGCGGTTCGTAACGGATAACCTCCGGCTGCAAGCCGGCTAAGTCTGCCTCACTGATATAGGGCGGGTTCGACACGATCAAATCAAAGCGGAGCAGCTGCGGACCGCCATCCATTGGCTCGAAGCAATCGGCCCGGCGCAGCTCGATCCGCGGCGCAAGGCCAAACCGTATCGCGTTGCGGCCTGCGGTTTCGAGGGCCGCCGCCGACACGTCCGTCGCAATCACACGCGCCCCCGGCGCATGGGCCACGATCGCGATCGCGATCGCTCCCGAACCCGTCGCGAGATCGAGCACGCGGCAATTCGCGCGTCCTGCGATCAATTCGAGCGCGGCCGCAACCACCGTCTCGGTCTCGGGCCGCGGAATCAGAACCGCCCGATTGACTTCGAGCTCGATCGAGTAAAACTCCTTGTGCCCAACGATATAAGCGACCGGCTCGCGTGCCGCGCGCCGCCGTATCATTGCCGCATAGCGCACCCTTGCGTGATCATCCACCGTGGCCAGTCCGGCGAGTACCGCGGCGCGCGTAACGCCCGCCGCCTCCGCCATCAGCAGTTCGGCGTCGAGCCGAGGATCCTCGATCCCCGCCGCGGCCAGCGATGCCGCTGCCTCGCCGATCAAGCGGCGCATGACGGCACTCCCCTTCCCGCCGGTCATTTCCATTGCGCCGCTCATGCGCTCAACGCATCCGCCTGCTCCTTGGTCGCAAGCGCGTCGATAATCGGGTCCAGCGCGCCGTCGAGCACCTGGTCGAGCTGATGGAGCGTGAGGTTCACGCGATGGTCGGTGACGCGTGACTGCGGGAAATTGTAGGTCCGAATCCGCTCGGATCGGTCGCCGGTACCCACCATCGATCGGCGCGTTTCCGCGATCTTCGCATCCTGCTCCGCCCGCGCCATCTCCAGCAGCCGCGCCCGCAGGATCTTCAGCGCCCGCGCCTTGTTCTTATGCTGCGACTTCTCGTCGCGGCATACGATCACCAGCCCGCTCGGAATGTGCGTGATACGCACCGCCGAGTCGGTCGTGTTGACGCTCTGGCCACCCGGCCCCGACGCCCGCATCACGTCGATCCGCAGGTCCTTTTCCTCGTTGATATTGACCTCGACCTCGTCCGCCTCCGGCATCACCGCCACCGTCACCGCCGAAGTATGGATCCGGCCTGACGCCTCGGTGGCCGGCACGCGTTGCACGCGATGGACCCCGCCTTCGAACTTGAGCCGGCTGTAGGCCCCGCGCCCATTGATCAGCGCGATCACTTCCTTTATCCCGCCGAGCCCAGTGCCACTCAGGCTCAGGGATTCGACTTTCCACCGATGCCGCTCCGCGTAGCGCGAGTACATGCGGAAGAGTTCCCCGGCGAAGAGCGAGGCTTCCTCCCCGCCGGTGCCGGCACGGATTTCGAGCAATACGTTCCTTTCGTCGTTGGGATCGCGCGGCGTGAGCAACTGTTTCAGGTGCTCCTCGGCCGCCGCTTGCTGGCGCTGCATTCCCGGTAATTCGGCCCGCGCCAGTTCGCGCAGCTCGGCGTCATCCCCCTCGATCAACGCCTTGTGACCGGCGAGATCCTCGATCAGCCTGCGATAGTCCCGGATCGCCTCGGCGACCTCGATCAACTGCGCGCGTTCCTTGGCCAGTTGCGCATACTCGCGGTTATTGGCGATCACCGCGGGATCGCTCAAACGGCGCTCAAGCTCCGCGAAACGTTCTTCAATCCCTTTGAACTTGTCCAGCATCACCTGGTTTCCGGGGTAAACTCACAAAATGTGCGCGTCAGCGTGTCCGGCTCGGACGGTTTCGTATCGGCTCTCGCAGCCGCGGGGCGCCACCGGATGCGCCCACGCCGCTCTCGCCCGTGTTCGGGAAGAGCCTGCCATACCATATCCCCCGCGCACCCGTGCGCTCGATGATGTCGCGGGCGGCGGGAGTTGAATGCTATTTGCGGCCGTATTTGCGATTGAACCGTTCAACCCGGCCGGCCGTGTCGACCAGTCGCTGGGTGCCGGTATAGAACGGATGGCAGTTCGAACAAACTTCGACGTGGATTTCCGGCAGCGTCGATCGCGTTTCGAAGGTGTTGCCGCATGAGCAGCTCACCACACAGCGGCGGTAATCTGGATGAATCTCAGCTTTCATCGCTTTACTCGTTTCGTTCCCTTGCAGGATACCATCGCGCCCGCCTCCGCACAATTGACCCGCCTGGACCGGCGCTGTCCTAAGGACGCACCCCTGAACCGCCCGGAATTGTTCTGTCCCGCCTCGGCGGATTACAATGGCGCTCGCGTCCGAAGCGTGATGCTTTATCGACGGTCCGAAACTGCGTTGACGTGGTCATCCATGCTGGCCGCCATGATTGTGGCGATGCTTTTTGCCGGCGGATGCGGTCTCCATGCCCCATCTGCGCCGCCGCCAGATTCGTCCACCACACTGGCGCCGCCCGCGCCGACCCTACCCGTTGCCGCCTCCTCATCTTCCGCAGCGCCGGCGTCTTCGTCCTCCGATGACGTCAGCGCCGTCACCCAGGCCAATATCACCCGCTACTTCGTGTCCAATCCTGGGCAATTGGGCTACAGCGAAGAGGCGCCACCGCCCCCAGGCGACGCCAAACTGGACAATGCCAAGGCCCGGCAATTCCCCCAATTCGCCTACCCGCTGGCCCGGCAAACACTCAAGGCCGCACAGGACCTCGCGCCCGACAAGCTCTCTCAACGCAGACTGCCCAATGAACTAAAGCCGGTCGTGCTGACCGCCGTGATGGATCCCGTGGGCAGGCTTACCGAAATTGAGATCAACCAGCATTCCGGTGACAACGCCGTCGACCACCTCGTGATCGAAGCTTGCAAGCGCGGTCTCTGGGCGCGCAATCCACCGCCGCAGGCGCTCGCGAGCGATGGCAACTATCGCTTGCGGATCGAAGGAATCATCAGTAACTACAGCGTCAGTTGGCACGGTTTCGTGATCTACGCCACCCACGTTGGCCTCTCAATCTTGTAAAAGGCAACTCCCGACCCTTGCAACGATCCCGAGCAACGCGAGCAAAGCCCTGAAAAGCAACGCGAGCAAAGCCCTGAAAAGCAACGCGAGCAAAGCAGTGAAAAAAGCGAAGCGAGCAAGGCGGTGAAAAACAAATTTTGCGCCGGCATAATCTCCTTGCCGCGAGTTCTGCTAGGATACGGCGGGTGAAGACTTCCGCCCGCTACAAACCCCGGCCGGGATTGTCCATCCCGATCGTCACCGTGCTCGACCGCAGTGGACGGGTACTCGCCGACGAGCAGCGCGCAGTGGTCCGTTACGCGCTTCAGGAAGACGCCGGCGCCGATATAATCTTTGCCGCCGGCACGACCGGCGAATGGGATCGGCTCGACAATCCGCGCCGCCAACTGGTCGCGCGAATCGCGGTCGAGGAATGCCGCAAAGGCGCTCGCGCCGGCGCCCGCCGGGTCGAGGCATGGGCTGGCATAACCGCGCGTTCGCGTGTCGAAACGCTCGAAAACTTAACACATGCTCTCGAAATCGCTGCCGACGCGGCCGTGGTCGCGCCGCTTTCTATCACCGACGTCGACGATCCGGTCGAATTCGTCACCCGCGACATCGGCACGCTGTTTGACCGCCGCGGCCGTGCCCTCCCGATTTTTCTCCACGACAACGCCGACACCACCGCGCCCGGCCGCGCCGCCCACCTTCATACCCGCGATGTCAAAAAGATGAGCCGGCTCGCATACGTGCGCGGCGTCAACGTGACTGCCAGCAAGGCCGTGCTCGGGAATTACACTCGCGCCGCATCAGCCTTCAAGCGCAAGGGTGAATTCGGCGTTTACTCCGGCAACCCGTACCTGATCTTCGACCTCTTCCGCAGACCCAGCGGCTTGCGCGGGTGGACACGCCATTATTGGAACCGTTACCTGACCCAGAACGCGCTACCGCTCGGAATCGTCGCCGGCGCCGCCAACCTGATGCCGCGCGAATGGCAACGCACGTGGCAAGTATGCCGTGCCGGCGATGACGCGCTGATGGAGCGTTACGCCAGCGTGCTCGAACCATCGCGCGAAAGTTCGGACTTCGTCCGCGCCCGCAAACCGTACCGGGCCGCCATCGCATGTCTTAAGGCCGCGCTCAGCGACCTCGGCGTATGCTCCAGCGATGCGGTCGCACCCGGCACGCCGGCGCTGGAGGAGGCCGAGCGCCGCGAATTCCTGCGCAGCTTCAGGGATCTCCGGCGGCGCGCAGCCGCAACGCTCGAGCCCGAGTGGCTGAGCGAATGGGCGGCGCGGCGGCCGGCGCTTATGCGGGCACGCCGTGATGGCTGAAGCCAGGCTCGACGTCGCCGGCTGCGGCAGCATGGTCGTCGACCTGTTCCGACGCACTCCGCGCATCATCGGCGCTGACGAAAAAATCCTGCTCGACGCCGACCCCTCCGCCACCGCGACCGAAGAACTCGCGGTCGGCGGTGTCGTCCTGAACCATCTCGGATGGGCGCGGGTGCTCGGGCTTGAGGCCGGAATTTTCGGCAAGATGGGCGACGATCGCTACGGCGAGTTTCTGCGTGCCGGGATGAACGCGCTCGGCCTGCACCACCATCTGACGCTCGACGGCAGCGTCAG
>Ga0187818_10001307_pt1 | contig 9999 bp, 7 predicted proteins | sample NC_wetland_sal_i_14_FD_130581 | JGI IMG/M metagenome (GOLD analysis project Ga0187818, IMG submission 130581) | Wetland sediment microbial communities from Neuse River Estuary, North Carolina, USA - SO4_3 | ecosystem: Environmental > Aquatic > Freshwater > Wetlands > Sediment | place: USA: North...
CGCTGGTACATTGATTCCAAAACCGGCTACATCCTGCGCGAGAAATACAAAGGCATGGGACAAATGGGGCAGTTCGACGGCGAAACCGATCTTTCCGATTGGCGTACCGCCGACGGCCTGACCGCCCTACCTCCACAAGAACAAACAAAACGGTCAAGACACCAGCAGTTCGGAATACAAGAGGCTCGAGATCAACCCCGCGGTGGACCCGAAGCTCTTCGCCAAGCCGGCAGGGACAGGTGCAAGCCACTAATCACCAGCAATATTGAAAGAACGGCTATATTGAGTCCATGGACTTGGCCGATATTCGTCGGCTCGTAATTGTGGCTATCTTTTCCGATGATGTTCTCTTTGGCAGACTTGTGCTCAAAGGCGGAAATGCAATAAGCCTCGTATACGGCTATGGCAGTAGGGGCTCGCTCGACGTGGATTTCTCGATAGATGGAGATTTCGAGGATCTGGACGACGCATCGAAACGAATTTCTGCTGCCTTGACCGATCGGTTTCGCGCGGCCGCATACGTGCTCTTCGATTACAGCTTTACCCCTCGTCCCCTAACTGTGGGTGCCAAGGGTGATAGGTGGGGCGGGTACCGCGCGCAATTCAAAATCATCGAACGCGACAAGTACGACAAACTGAACGGAGATGTTGAAGCCGCCAGACGCAGCGCCACAATAATCGGCCCCTTCCAGAAGCGTACTTTCACAGTAGACCTCAGCAAATGGGAGTTTTGTGTCGGCAAAGCCTATGCTCAGCTGCAAGATTATACAATTTACGTATACACACCGATCATGTTGGTTTTGGAGAAGATTCGGGCGATATGCCAGCAAATGGGCGAGTACGACCTCCGGACAGAGAAGTCTGCTCGGGCACGTGACTTCTATGATATTCACGTGCTCGTAAATGAGGCCAACGTTGATCTATCGACACCGGAGGCACGCGAGTTGGCGAGGCAAATATTCGCTGCTAAGAATGTCTCGCTCGAACTTCTTGGCAAGCTAGCAAATTATCGGGAATTCCATCGGCCAGACTGGCCGTCAGTTCAAGACACAGTCGGTGAGGACTTGGAGCCCTTCGATTTCTATTTCGACTTTGTACTCGAAATGGCGAAAGGCCTAGAACCCCTTTGGAAAATATAAGCGCCAGAGGGGACTGTAGTCTCGATCTCTAATATCATGGGCCAAGTAAAAGTCAAAATTGAGCCCGAGATCACGCAGACGTTCGTACCTGCTGGGCTCATATCCGGCCCTTTCCATGTAGAAACCGATCGCTTGATGATATGGATACATGTAATCAAGTTTCTTGAGTGTCGCGATCAGCGTGTTCACGGAGAGCCGATCTTTTGCTGACTTGTAAGCCTCCAAAATCTGGTAAATGCCACCAGCATAAGACGGTCGGACCGTGATGTCGATTAGTGTCCTTTCGATCCCAGTAACCTCAAGCGTCTCACCGGTCGGCGTCTGCAAAGGAACAACCTCCAGCCTTCCGGTGTTCTTTCCGCTGAGGAGCACAATTGACGACTGCCTCACCTCGAAGGAATATTTGGACCTTCTCTGTGGCCGGCTGAACGCGAGCTCCAGTGCTCCCTGTGTTAATGGCGCAGCGGAATGAAACTTAGGGCTCTGTTCCTTGTTGACGTATATGGTCTTGGGAATCTGCTGAGTTAAGCCGTGGAGAAAAACCGCGCTTCCATGTGACAGGTAGGCACCGGGTCGGAGCGAAGCAGCAATTGCGAAATCCGAAACCTCACCCCAGGCGTATCGAATCATAACCTGTGATTCGGCTCTGATCTCTACCCGTGCTAGTCTGCCTCGCTCGGAAAGGAACCTGACAAAGTGGTCTGTCGAAATGTAGTCGGGGAGATTCCACTCGGATCGAGATGAATACAAGAGCGAGGTGAGCTGACTGTAGGTGTAAACCCGCTTCGGACTGGCGTCCAGCGCCTCGAATATTCTTGGTGCAGCTACTCCAATCCTGGCGGGCTTTCTTGGCACACTCTATGTCTCCATCGCGCCATCAGCGTTATGGGGTATATATACCACATAACGCTGATGGCGCATAGGCTCTGAGTGCTTTAGGTATATATACCTTAAGCACGAAGATCAACCGTATTTCGTGATTTAATCTGCTGATTCTTAAAGGGTTTAAGTGCCAAAGTGCGTCATTTTCGATTTAAGGTATATATACCTTAAATCTCCTAACTAGCTCTTGTTTCCATCTCTATTCAGAGGTCTGAATTCTGTCGACAAGAACGACGACCCTCGCCTAGTATGTCCGAAATTCTCTAGGCAGTTTTTTCCGAGAGCCTCGAAGTGAAGCTGTTGACATTTTATTGCGTCACCTCCACTTTCTCTCTCGCATCCACCCCCGCTCTCGCCCAGGTCACCACTTCGCAATACAACAACCTGCGCACCGGCGCCACGTTCAACGAGAAGATACTGACAACGCAAAACGTCAACTCGAAACAATTCGGCAACCTCGGCGCCTTCAAGGTAGATGGTGCAGTCTACGCGCAGCCTCTCTTTATCCCTTCCGTCGAAATTCCGGGTAAAGGAACCCCCGATGTCCTTTTCGTCGCCACTGAGCACGACAGCGTCGACCCCGGCGCCACGCCGTCGATCTCGGCCAACGGCAACAAGAACGCCATCGTGTGGGCTGTCACCACCAAGTCCTGGAACGGCCCCGATAACAAACCGGCGGTCCTCTATGCCTTCGACGCCACCAAACTGGGCAACCCGATCTACACCTCAGAACAGAACAGCCAGCGCGATCGCGCCGCGCTGGCCACGCGTTTCGTCATCCCGGTGGTGGTCAATGGACGAGTCTATTTCGGCACCAGAAGCGAAGTCGAAGTCCACGGCCTGTTGAAATAGCGGACTCGGCGCAATTTGCCAGATCACTATTTCCTCGCCTGCTCGTTCAGCAGGGCCACCGACCGCTTCTCGTCGATCAGGTGTCGCCGCCCGTCTTCACTGGTAGTAGCGCCTCGCCGAATCAACTCAATCGCTTGCGCCGGAGTGAGTGCGGGATCAAGCGCAAACAGTTTGGCGGCGAGATTCACGACATTTGGCGTGGCCATGGACGTCCCCGACAACTTTAGCCTCGCGCCTCCGGGGACGTAGCTCTCCACCTCGTAGCCATCGGCGTCCACGAGCACCGTGTCCCCGTAACTGGTGAACGAGGTTTCATCCCCAGCCTGATTCACCGCGCCCACGGTGATCAGATTGGGCAAGTGCAGCGAAGCCGGGACATCGCCGCCAAACCCCGCGTTGCTGTCGCTATTCCCAGCCGCGGCGACGTAGAGTGTGTTGGGCGCATTCTTAATAGCGGACTGGATCGCGTCCCGCCAGATGGCGTAAAGGTCCGCGGCGCGCTTCTTGCGCTCGGCCGGATCGGTTCCACCGCCCGTCTTCGAGAGCCAGGTCTCAAATTCCGGAACGTTGTCAGACCAGCTCATGTTCACGACCCGCACGTTCCGCGTCTTGAAATATTCGGAGATTTGCTGGAAATCCGCCCCCAGTCGCCGCGCCCATTCTTCCGTCGGCGGAAAATGAAGATCCGGCAGGTTATCGTTGAAGCGAGCCACAACCAGGCGTGCCGCAGGATTCCCCCGCACGGCGATCCCCGCGCAATGCGTCCCATGCACGTAGAACGAAATGACTTTCTCCAATTCGAATAGTTCACGGAACTGATCGGCCGATAAAGTCCTGACCTTGTTCTGTAGTTCTTCCGCCTCGGGCGAGTCGATCCCGTTTCCCAGATCCTGGAATCCTTTCACTTCCCCGCGAAAGCCCGGATAAGCTTTCTCCTGCTCCGGGGTCAGCGGATACAGCCAGGTCGTCGCGGGGCCTCCCTTGTCGTCATAGGCAAGTCCGTGCGTACCGCTGGCTGTCGGCTGCGGGTCGGTAAAGAGTTGGTCCGGATACAAAGAAACGTCGATTCCGGAATCCCAAATCGCGACCAGCACCGGCGTCAATTTCTGATCGCCGCCCAGCGTGACCTCGCGCGCCGCCCAGATGTCAGGTTTCACGACCGTGTGAGCCGCAATGTAGTGCTTCAAAACATCCGCCAGGGGCGTTTCGATCGGGATAAAAAAATGTACATCCGCCCTCAAGCTGATCAGTTGCCACGCGTCCCGGTTATCCAGTGCTCCGGATTTCTGCACTGAGGGGTCCAGATCGGATTTTGCCTGGGCGAGGGCGATGGTTTTCGTGTAGATTCGCGCACCCGCATAGGTTTGCTTGATGTCATCCTGCACCACATCCCACGGGAGCGCGTTGATCGCATCGCCGGCCCGCTTCCGAAACGATTCCTCAAAAGCCGGGCCGCCTGTGCTCTTCGCATCAATCGCCGCCTGTAAGAAGGCTCGATCGATGAGACCGGTAGTCAGCCTCGCCGATGGCTTTTCCTCCTCAGCCCGTAGCCGGTCAATCGTCTCGAGTGCCCCCGGGTATTCACCGGCGAGTCTCTGCAGATCGATCTCGGCGTGAAGCAGGGTTCGCGTCGTCGCCTTGTCGGCGATGTCATAGTCGCGAAAGATGCTGTCCAGGTCGGCCCGCACCTTCGCTGCGAACGCATTGAAGGTCGCATCGTCGGCCTCCAGCAGCTCTGAAGCCAATCCCTTCATCGGATAAGTGAAGCGCGGGAGATCATTTTCGCTGTTGACTTTTTTCTTTGCGCTCGATTGCGCTTGCGAACAAAGAACCAGCAGAAGGATGGACGCGGCCACACCGCAAACAAAACTAAGACGCTTCAGCATCGGGCACCTCAGATTGAGATTTCCAAGCGGAACTTCTGGAGCGAAACCGGCCTAAACTCTACACCGGCAGCCTCCCCCAGGTACAGGCAATGTGCGGGAGGAATTCTATCGCGCAGAAAAGGCCAAACGCCAACTCGGGGACCCGATTGCAGTAAGAATCAGCGGCCCACCTGGCTATGTTCGCTCTTGACAAGGTCTCTTGCGGGAGGTATCGTAGGCGAACAAAAGGCGAATCACAGATGTCTTCCCTGCCCTTGCTCCCCTTGCCCGGCAAGCCCCAACTGGTGGGCATCGCACGCCTCGCTTCCGAGGGCGAATCCCTGCGGGAAGGCCACAATGTCCAATACTTCACTCTTCCCACCAGGTCCCTGCTCAACCGTTGCGTCAGCCGCCGCGCCATGCCCTTCACCTGGACCATCAATCCCTACCGCGGCTGCGAATTCGGATGCCGGTACTGCTATGCCCGCTACACCCACGAGTTTATGGAAATGCGCGACGGCCTAGATTTCGAGCACAAGATTTACGTCAAGCAGCACGCCGCCGCTCTGCTTCGCTACGACCTCCGCCGCGTCAAGCCCGGCGAAGCCATCGCGCTCGGCACAGCTACCGATCCCTACCAGCCCGCGGAGCGCCGTTACGAAGTCACCCGCGGCATTCTTGAAGAGTTCGCCGGGCATCGCGGGTTCGAACTCGGTATCGTCACCAAGTCCGATCTCATCGTCCGCGATCTCAAACTGCTGGGAGAAGTTGCTCGATCCAACAAACTGTCGGTCCACATCACGGTCACAACGCTCAACACCGATCTGGCGCGAATCCTAGAACCTCGCGCCCCGCGTCCCGATCTCCGCCTTGCTGCCGTTCGGGCGCTGCGCCATGCCGGGCTGAGCGTCGGCATCAGCTGTTCGCCCGTTCTCCCGGGGATTACCGATTCGCCCCGGGATCTCGAATCCGTCATCCGCGCCGCAGCCGAGGCCGGTGCCGATTACGTCTTCGCCAACCCGCTTTTCCTGAAACCGTGTTCGGCAGCGGTGTTCCTCCCCTTCCTTGAGCAAAACTTCCCGCACCTGGTCGAAAACTACCGCCAGCGTTATCACGACCGATCCTTCCTCCCACCTGCTTACGCAAAACGCGTTTCGCAACTCGTCAAAAGTCTGCGCGCGAAATACAAAATCACCCGCACCCATCGCCATGACGGCCCCGTTTACGCGACCAAGTGGCCGACGCTGTTTGACGAGCAGTTGAACCTGTTTTGAAAAGAAGATTGGGGAATTGGAGAATTGAGCAATCGGGTAATTGCGATCGCATATTCTTCACTCCGTTTCCTCTATAATTCTCTGTTTCCCATGGCCACTTCCCCACCTCCCGGACAGCCCGCCCAGCCCGTCACTTTTGGCGTGCGCTTGCAACGATTCTGGCGCCGGGTCACCGAAGGACTCGAGCTCAGCCAGCTCTGGTCGCAGTTTGAATCCGAGGCGCGAGCCAGCTATCACCTCTACTCCAAAGACGTCGCCGCCAAAACGCCGGAGGGCCTCACCCACGGCGGCCGCCGCCTGCACGTCGTCAAGGAGTTCTTCTGGGCAGTCTTCGAAAAGCTGTCGCCCGCCCGCCGCGTGCTTCTTTTGCTGGCCCTGATTCTTCTCGTGCTTCCTTACTTCGGCTTCAACTATACGGGGGACGCCGGCAAAGTCTACGCCGGGGAGTTCGATCTCCACTTCTGGGGAGGACTGCTCCTGCTGATTCTCCTCGTGCTCGAGATCGGGGATCGCGTCGTGATGAAGCGCGACCTGCAGATTGCCCGCGAAATCCAGACCTGGCTTCTTCCCGGCGCGCCGCCGCAGATTCCCGGGCTCACGCTGGCCTACGCCACACGCCCCGCCAACACGGTCGCCGGCGATTATTACGACGTCTTTCCTCGCCCCGGCAAAACGCCCGAGGGAAACCGCGTTGTCTTCGCCGTCGCCGATGTCGCCGGCAAGAGCATTCCCGCCGCCATCCTCATGGCAACGTTTCAGGCCAGTCTCAAGACACTCTCCACCGCGCAGGTCGCCTTGCCCGAACTCGCCGCCAACATGAACCGCTACGCCTGCACCAACAGCCAGGGCGGATTGCGCTTCACCACCGCGTTTCTCGCCGAATACGATCCCGTCCGCCGCACTTTCGACTACATCAACGCCGGCCACAACAATCCCATCCTGCGCCGCGCCGGCGGCCAGATCGAGCGCCTCGACGTCGGCGGCCTTCCCTTCGGCATTCAGCCCGAAGTGCACTACCCCTCCGCCACCGTGACGCTCGCGCCCGGCGACTGGCTGATCATCTTTACCGATGGCTTAGTGGAAGCGGTGAACGCGCGCCAGGAAGAATACGGCGAGCCGCGCGTGTTGAGCGTGATCGAAGCGGGAAAATCGGATGTGCCCGACGCGATGCTCAAGCGTCTCATGGCCGAACTCGATCTCTTCGTCGGCACGACGCCCCAGCACGACGACGTCACTTGCATGCTGGTTAAGGCGGTATGAGCGAGAAATATCTCTGACCTTAGCTGGCTTTATAACCGAAGAACATCTGGGTGTCAGCTGCGTTCCTTCTGGCTTGATCGAGATTGGAAGATATTTTCTGCGCGAGTTCCTCGGCTGCCTGCGCTTCCTGCAAACGGCCGGCGTGACGCAGCGCGTCGGCCAGCAGCAGAAAGCCCACATCGCTGGGCTCGACTTTCATGGCCTGATTCAACCGCGCAACGGCCCGAGAAAAATTGCCGTCGCGCTCCGCCAGCATCGCGCTGCCCACCAGCGCGGGCGCGTCGTTGGGATTCTGCTGCAGCCCGCTCTCATAGCTCTTCTTGGCCTGATCGTAGTTCCCCATCTGGACATATGCCGAACCCGTCTGACTCCAGGCCAAGGCGCGGAGCTTCGGATCGGCAGCGCTTCCGGAAACTTTCTGATACTCCTCGATCGCGCCCAGAAAATGCCCGTTGCGCTGCTGGTACAGGCCAATTTTCAAAAGCTGATCCGGGGGATACTGGTGGAACTGTTCCGAAGCAAGAAACTCGCTGATCGCTTCATCCGGTCTGCCCTCGGCATTCAGCACCATGGCTAGGTTGTCGTGCGCCATATAATTGCGTTCGGTGACGCTCAGCGTGTATCTCCACAGGGTCTCACCGTCGTGCCAATGACTCAGCTGCCGGTAAGTAAGAACTCCCAGCGTCACCAGCACAAGGACAGTCGGAACTGCCACCAACGCTTTTGAGACGTGCTTTCGATCGACTGCTCCGGCGATTGGCCACACCAGCATCACAAAAAGGCCAATCATAGGGAGGTAGGCGTAGCGATCGGCCATTGCCTGTTCGCCGGTTTGCACGATTCCGATCACGGGCACCAGCGTTCCCACAAACCACAACCATCCCACCAGCAGATACCGCAGGTCGCGGCGCCAGATCACAACTGCAGTGATCAGCGCGAGCAGTGCTGCCGCCCCGGCCACCTGCCACATCGGAGGAGCGCCGGTATGGGGATAAATCGGAGCCAGCCGCACCGGCCAAAACGTGTGGCCGATATAGCGCACGTAACTCACAATCGCGTTCCCCAAACGCGCCGAAAGCGGATACTCGCTCAGAGTGCGTATCGCGCTCTCCTTGCGCTGCGCCACGACTGTAATCACTGAGAACGCGGCCGCGAGAAGAAACAACGGCACTTTTTCCTTGACCAGGTAGGAAAATGAGCGTGGAGCGCAGGCTGCGGCAGCATTCGAAGGCGCGGCAAACATTCTGCCCAACGGCCAGTAATCCCAAAGCAACAACACGCAAGGCAGGGTGAGAATCTGCGCCTTGGACATCAGCCCTGCGGCAAAGAGCAATACCACCGCAACGTACCGCCCGGTTCCTCCGCTCTTCGCGTAGCGGCCATAGGCCCACAGTGCGAGCAGAAAAAAGAACATGCTGAGCACGTTCTTCCTCTCCGAGACCCAAGCCACCGACTCCACGTTCTCCGGATGCAGGGCGAACAGCGCTGCGACCAACAGGCTCGCCCACCCCGCACCCGTAGCCTCCAGCAGAATCAGGAACAGCAGAACCGCGCTCGCCGTGTGCAAGAGCAGACTGACGTAGTGGTGACCCGCGGGATTCAGGCCGAACAACTGGCAATCGAGCGCATGAGACAGGAACGTCAGAGGATGGTAGAAACCCATGTGAACCGCGCCAAATGCCCACTCCACGGTGCTCCAGGTCAACCCCGCTTGAACCTGAGGGTTGCCCGTCACGTACGGGACATCGTCGGAATACACAAATTTGCAGTGCGCCACGGGATTGTAGAAAGCCAGCGTCGCCACCACCACCACCAGGCAGGAAATGAAAACGTTCTTTTGCGGAGACCAACCCGCGCCGTTCGTTTCCGGAATCGAATTGATCTTCTGCTGCTTGCGTAGCTTGGCGGCTGACGACAAAATTCCACCCCCATTTCCAAAAGTTGAATTATAACTTCACCCAGTTGCCTGCCCGATTGTCGCCGTCAACACCGCAATACTTTCGTAACCCAAAAAGCGGCGGCTCGTCCAGCAGCTCCGCAGTGAAGTAGTCGCCGGGATTCGCCGCCTGGCTCGCGTGTCCGGCGACCTGCCACGTTCACGTGAATATTTTTTCGTTGCTCCGCCGCAAGTATGCGCGGCTCCGTGTATAGCCGAGCGGGAAGCGTCCACGCTCGACTGATCTGCGCGTCAATTTCGAATGCATCTTTGAAAATGTCAATCAGGTTGACGCCGTGAGCCGGAACATCTACGGCAAGACGCCGGACGATCTGCCAGCATGGATTCCGGCTCCGCAATTTCGCTCGCAAGCCGCGATTTCTCCATCGTTCTAAATCGGAACTCGGTAGTTTCAGACTGACACGATTTGTCAGTCAGGCAGACGGTTTTTGCTAGGGTGACGCTCCGGGGACTGTCCAACCAGGGACTGAAGTTTGCCGGTGCACTGAAAATAAAGTGCTTTTCTGAAGCCACCCGAAACCAAAGTAACTAGCGGTTTTGGTCCGCCAAGTGCAAACATCGGGATGACTGCGTCATCCGTGACCAGACAATTTCACAGTTTCAACACACGAGGGGAAAAAGAGATGCGGAAACAGAAGGGTTTCTCACTGATCGAGCTGCTGATCGTGGTGGCCATCATCCTGATCATCGCAGCTATCGCCATTCCAAACTTGCTGCGCGCCCGCATGGCGGCCAATGAGTCGTCTGCTGTCGCCTCCATCCGCACCATC
>Ga0187818_10001310_pt1 | contig 9991 bp, 7 predicted proteins | sample NC_wetland_sal_i_14_FD_130581 | JGI IMG/M metagenome (GOLD analysis project Ga0187818, IMG submission 130581) | Wetland sediment microbial communities from Neuse River Estuary, North Carolina, USA - SO4_3 | ecosystem: Environmental > Aquatic > Freshwater > Wetlands > Sediment | place: USA: North...
AGGGAGCGCCGGTGCCATCGACCACGTGGGCGCCGGAAATGATGAAATCATAGCGAGGCTGTTGTGCGAAGCTGGGGCCGGCAAAAAACAGAAGCGCGACGAGGATCAGCGAGCAGGCAAGACAAGTGTTCTTGGCCATGAATGACCTCAAAGAAATAGGAATGCGGGGATGATACACCATCGGTGCAGCCGAGCTTGCGAAAGAGAGACAAGATCAGGCGTGGGGGAGAGGCAGGCACCGAAGGGCGGTTTCGATCGAACCAAGTGTGGCACTTGCTGAGCGTGGTCGCCTATAATTTGGGCGACCCGTGGCGACGCGGGACGCCATCGCGCCGGAGAGTCCGGGCAAACAAGCGGCATATCTCCAAAAATTTAAGAAACTTAACCCTCGACCTGCTCATCACATATGTATCGGCGGCCTCAAGCGATGAATCTGCACAGGAGGTTCAAGAGCATGAACATTTTCGGACGTGCCGCAGGGTTCTCCGCCCCTCGATTGAGCAAACAGATTTTCGTGTCCCTGTTGTCGTTGACTTTGTTGTTCGCCACTTGGCCTCAAAACATGATGGCCGCCCAAGACGCACAAGCTCCGGCGCAGCCCGCGCAGGCTCCGCCCTACGCGCAACAGACTCCCGAACAGTTGCAGCGGTTGGTAGCGCCAATTGCGCTGTATCCGGATTCGCTGGTGGCGCAGATCCTGGCGGCGTCCACGTTTCCCGAAGAAGTCGTTGAGGCTGACCGGTTTGTGCAAGATCATCCCGACCTGAAGGGCCAAGCGCTGGCTCAAGCCGTGGACCAGCAGCCCTGGGACCCGAGCGTTAAGGCGCTCACCGCATTTCCCTCCGTTCTTGGAAATATGGACAAGAACCTCTCCTGGACGTCGTCCCTGGGCGATGCTTACTACAACCAGCAACAGGATGTGATGGATGCCGTGCAGGTGATGCGCCAGAAAGCGGAACAAGCCGGCAATCTGAAGAGTACGCCGCAGCAAACCGTAGAGACGCAAGGCCCCACGATCGTCATTCAACCTGCCAGTCCGGATGTCGTCTACGTCCCTGCCTATAACCCGTGGGCGGTTTACGGATATCCCGTAGTGGCGTGGCCGGGATGGTATCCATATCCCGGAATCTGGTTTGGCGGCCCGTACCTCTCATTCGGAATCGGATTCGGAATCGGATTCTTTGCGGGATTTGGATGGGGCTGGCCCCATTGGGGATTCGATTGGCATAACCACTACGCAATTTATAACCATAACCGGTACTACTCCCGCAGCAGAACCTTTTACAACCGCAACACCTTCTACCGGGGAGGAGGCGCGCATGGCGGGTATAACGCCGGCCACGGTGGCGCTCCTGGTCACTCCTACGCGGGGAACCGGCCTCCCGCCGGAAACGTCGGCGGCCACGGCGGAGGAGTTTACAACCGTCCCGGTGCAACGACTCATCCTTTCGAAGGAAACACCCAGGCCGCTCGTGGATACGCTCAACCACATGGTCAGAGCGGCACCCACTCGAGCGCCTTCAGCGGCTACGACCATGGCGGACAGGCAAAGAGCTATTCGTCACGCGGAAGCGCCAGCTTCGGTGGCGGAGGATTCCACGGTGGCGGTGGTGGATCTCACGGCGGTGGCGGGCACCATTAATTCCATTAATTGAAGTTTCGTTATGTTTCTGGCAGGTCGTGAAATTCAAGAATGGAGAAAAGCCTTATGCGGCGAGCGAAGCTGAACTTCGACAAATTTCATTGGGCACATCTTCCTAAGCTTGCAGCGGTCGCCATGCTTCTGACCGGATGCTTCCCCGTCCGTTCCGTGGCGCAGCAGCAGGGCCAGAAAACATTTTCATCGCCGGAAGATGCAAGCAAAGCGATGTTTACGGCGGCGCAGAACAACGACGAGAAGGCGATGCTCGAAATCCTCGGACCGGACGGAAAGCAAATTGTTTCGTCGGGAGATGAAGCCGAGGACGCACAAAGCCGCGCTAATTTCGCCCAGCGATATCAGGAAATGCACCGTTTGTTGAGAGAGCCAGATGGAACTGTAACCTTGTATATCGGCGCCAAGAATTGGCCCACGCCCATACCGATCGTGAACAAAGGGAATGTCTGGTATTTCGACACCGAAGCGGGCAAAAAAGAAATTTTGTTCCGGCGCATTGGGCGGAATGAATTATCGGCCATTCGCATTTGCCAAGAGCTCGTGACGGCGCAAAAGGAATACTACTCCCTGCAGCACAGCGAGTATGCCCAGAAAATCTTCAGTGATGAGGGGCAGCACGATGGCCTTTATTGGAAAGTTGCTAGCGGCGAACCCGAGAGCCCCATCGGACCGCTGGTGGCATGGGCCGTTGCTGAGGAGTATGCCAAGAGCCGAGGCGAGGCAGCGGTTCCTTACCGCGGTTACTACTTCCACGTTCTAACCAGCCAGGGGAAAAATAGCCCAGGCGGCGCGAAAAGTTACGTCGTGAACGGCAAAATGACCGAGGGTTTCGCCTTTGTGGCCTATCCGGCGGAATATAGATCGTCCGGCGTGATGACGTTCATCGTTGGCCCGGATGGAGTGGTGTACCAGAAGGATCTCGGCAAGAAGACCGACCCTCTCGCCAAAGCCATGAAGGAATACAACCCGAGTTCCGGTTGGGAAAAGGTCGAAGACCTCCAGGAAGAGACTGCCAGCGAGCAGCAAACCAAGTAAAAGACATTCTGTCATTGCGCCCGCTCCAGCGAAATTGGCTCTAATTTCTCACGACGCACACCATTCTCAATTGCTCAAACGGAAGGATCTCAGCCGAAACAATGTGCAAGACGAAAAGTTGAGATCCTTCGACCCCGCAAAAGGCGCGGGGCCTCACGATGACAACGTTTTGCTGAGCTAGGGTACGTTCCAATGCCAGCTTCCGGAAAATCCCGGTTAGGGCGTCTGCCGTTTGGATTGGATCAGGCGCGAGCGTGGGGCAAGGAGCGGAGGACGGCAAAGTAGTGGCACGTGCTGCCGCCGAGGACGAAGAGATGCCAGACAACGTGGCTGTAAGGGAGGCGCTTCCAGACGTAGAAGATGACGCCAGAGGAATAGAGAAGCCCGCCAGCGAGTAGCCAAAGCAGAGTGACGGTGGGGACACGCGTGAGCAGCGGCTTGGCGGCAACAATGACCAGCCAGCCCATGGCGACGTAGACCGCCGTGGACAGATACGGAAAATGGTCGACGAACCAGAACTTGAAAAGAATCCCCGCGACAGCCAGTCCCCAAACCACGCCAAAGAGTGACCAGCCCCACGCGCCGCGTAAATTCAGAAGCAAGAATGGTGTGTAGGTCCCCGCGATCAGCAGGTAGATCGCCGAGTGATCGAAAATCTTCAGGGCACGCTTCAGGCGGGGCGAGATCACCGCGTGATAGAGCGTGGAAGCGGTGTAGAGACAAATCAGGGTGGCGCCATAAATGGAGCAGGCGACGATGTGGCTGGCCGTGCCGCGGAGGATGGCGAAGACAAGCAGAATGACGAAACCGGCAATGCTAAGCAGCAGGCCAATTCCGTGGGTGATGGCGTTGGCGATTTCCTCCAGCCTGAGGCGCCTAGAGATCCGGGAAGTAGCCTTACCCATGCCTATCAGAATGCGCTGAGGGGCCGCGGGTGACAAGTGGCAAGTATGACGCGCGTTACATAAGTGCGTGACGCCGCAAGCGCCATCACTTCTTTTCGTAACGCTCTTTGTAGAACTCGATCTGCTGTTGCAGCTGTTCCCTTGATAGTCCCGCGGTCCAATTGTGGTAATAAGACTTCTTCACCTCGGAGGTCACACCGGGCATAAGCTTCTCCGCCTCCGGAAGGAATTCCGTGTAAAAGATTTTGGCCACTTCGTAAAACCCATGCCACTGTGTGTAGTCCGGGCCCATCATGGCGGTGCCCATGCGCGCGCGACGGCCTGCGTGGTGCCAGAGTTCGTAGTAAGTCCACTTGATTTTTGTGTCGAAGGGAGTGGCCGTGATTTTCTTGGAGTAGTAGAGCTTGTCCATGATGAGTTTGGCCGGTTTGGCGAATTTTTCGTTATATAGGTCGACGGTCCCCTCATATTGCGCATAGAAATTGTCGATCCAGCCGGAGGCATGGCAGTTCGAACAGACATCCATCATGCTCAGCCGGCGTTGCTCCCAATTCTCCAGTTTGGTGGAGATCACCGGCCGCAATGTCATGCTGATGCGATCGCCGACGTCGTGAGTGACAGCTTGGTTCGGGGTCGCAGACATATGGCAGGTCGCACAGGTGGGCGCAGCGGAATAGTCCTTGCCGACCACCCATGACTTCGACTCCAGGTTCATCTTGGCGATGTTGGCGTGATATTGGATGCCATGTTTTGATTCGTTGTAAATCTCGATCTGCGGGTGATCCGGCCGGAGGTGACATTTGCCTCAATTTTCCGGCATGCGCGCGGTTGCGGCACTGAAAGAGTGGCGCCCGTGGCAAGCGGCACACGTGCCCTTGCTGCCGTCGGGATTGATGCGGCCCATGCCACTGTTGGGCCAAGTGGCGGGGTCAAATTTTCCCCCGCCGAGGTATTTCACTTCGCTGCCGTGGCATTGGCGGCAGCCATTGTTTGCAGCGGGTCCCCCTTCCACGATTTCGCCGAGCATGTTGTCCAGCGAGCCAATGAATTTGGTCGCGGCGGCATGGCGGCTCTTTTCGAATTGCTTCAGTTCAGCAGCATGGCAGCGTCCGCAATAGTTCGGCGTCACAATGACGGCAATCTTGTAGCCATAGTGTTCAAACGTGGCCGGATCGCCAGCCGCGGCCTGGTGACAAGAGTAGCAATCGACTCCATTTTTTGCGTGCGCGCTGGATTGCCATTGTTCAACGATGCCTGGCGTGGAGTTGCCGTGACATTCCAGGCAGGCTTTGCCCGCCTCCGAAACTTGCGGATTATCCGCGAACGCGAACGGGGAGACGAAAAGCACGAGAAGGGAAGGGATAGCCTGAAATTTCATAAGGCCTCCAGACAGGACACTGCCGAGCGCGCGCGAGGGTGTGCTTGCGGGGATTGTATACCCCTCGAAAAGGAAGGGAAGAGACGGTGGTCACACGAGGAGGTGTCTCAGAAACGCCGCGCTGCGCCGCTAAAAGCCCGGAGCCCCGGTCGACGCGGGCCGCATTTCCGGCGCGTTCACGCCAAAGCGGAGTTGCGCGAACCAGGACTGGCTGAGAGACATGAAACCGGTGTAGAGATAGCCCCACACGAAGAGGAGGAGGAAGGGCACGGTGGCATAGTTTTCGTTGACGATGGCGTAGGCGACCGTGAGGGCAAAGTATAGGCCGAGCGCAATCTCGAAATAGGGCATCCAGCCGGATTTGTTCCTATATTTTTTCGCCGCGAAGGTGCCGGATTTGCCCTCAATCTTGAATTTTGGCGTGCGCGCGAACTCCGATTGCTTGCCGAAAATGGCTTCGAGGACGGCCTGCGCGTTGCGCACGCTCAAGCCGATTCCCGTGGCCATGACGAACGGCATGTAAAGAAAGGTGTTCATCCAGTTTTTAGGGCGCAACTCCTTTTGCGCCGCGAGATAAAAACTGGAGATGGAGCAGGTGGAAGCCAGGAACAGCGGGAGGTCGATCACCAGCATCTGGAACCAGCCCTGATAAAAACGGACAATCATGGCGGGAAGCAGCATGGTGGAGAGAAGCACCATCAAGGGATAGGAAATGTTGGCCGTAAGATGGAAAAACGCCTCGGATTTGACGTGCCAGGGAACATCCGCGCGAAACACTTTGGGAAGGATTTTTTTTGCGGTCTGCATCAAGCCCTTGGCCCAACGCGCTTGCTGAGCTTTGAAGCCGTTCATATCCACGGGCAGCTCGGAAGGACACTCAATTTCCGGGAGGTACAGGAACTTCCAGCCTTTGAGCTGCGCGCGATAAGAGAGGTCGGTGTCTTCGGTCAGCGTGTCGTGTTCCCAGCCGCCTGCGGCATCGATGGCAGCGCGGCGCCAGACGCCGGCAGTGCCGTTGAAGTTGAAGAAGGTGCCGCGGCGTGAGCGGCCGCCGTGCTCGATGACGAAGTGGCCGTCCAGGAGAATCGTTTCAACGCGCGTAAGCAGGGAATAATCACCGTTAAGGTAGGTCCAGCGGGTCTGCACCATGCCGATGTTCGCGCCGCCATCGGGATTCAGGAAATGGGGAATCGTGCGGCGCAGGAAATCGGCCGGCGGAATAAAGTCCGCGTCGAAAATCGTGACGAACTCGCCCTGTGCGGTCCGCAAACCGTTCTCGAGCGCACCAGCCTTGTAGCCCTCGCGATTCGTACGATGAATATAGACAATGGGAAGGCCTTGCGCGGCGTGACGTTCGACGCAGGCGCGCGCGACATCGCGAGTTTCGTCGGTGGAGTCGTCGAGCACCTGAATGTCGAGAAGTTCCCGCGGGTAATCGAACTGCGAAACCGCGTCGACCAGGCGTTCGATGACGTAGCGCTCGTTGAAGATGGGAAGCTGTATGGTAACCTTTGGCCAGTGAACGACGGGCGGCGGTTGCGCAGGAATATTTTTGCGGAAGATGTAGTAGTTGTACAGGAGCACGTAGCGGTGCATGCCATAAGCCGCCAGGATAATCAGGACGAGGAAGTACGGGATCATCATGGCCAGGTCGAAGGCGTTGGCGTGATAGACCCCGCTGAAGGTCCGATCCGTGAGTTTGTGCCAGTAGTGGCCGAGCGGATTTTGCTGCGCCGCGATCAGAAGTGGGGTGAGAGTCAGCAAGTCTGAAATTTCTCCGAATGCCTTCCGAAACCAATCGAAATCGATGGAGCTGGGTCTGGCCGCTGGCGGCAGGTATCGTTTTGGAAGCGTTGTTCCTGCGCATGCACAGCTTGTATTACCTGAAAAACCACGCGATCGGCTTTATCGAGCTGGCGCTGGCCGCAGGCATTGTCTACCTGGTTGCGTTGTACGGATTTGCTCAGTCGCGGGCCACACGCGCAACCACTATTCTACTGTTTTTTGCCGCGATTGCATTCCGCGCGACCCTCTGGCCGATGGAGCCCACCCTTTCCGACGATCTGCAGCGCTACCGGTGGGAGGCGAAGGTGCAAGCGGCGGGATGGAATCCATATTCGATTGCCCCGAATGATCCTCGGTTGGCGTCGCTGAGGGACAAATATTACGAAATCATGCCGGGGCGCGAAATTCCAGCAATCTATCCGCCGGTATCCGAACTGGTGTTTCGAGTGACGTGGAAGTTTTTTCCGGGCCCCGTAGCATTCAAGGCACCGTTTGCCGCAGCGGATGTGCTGGTGCTCTTGGTGCTGGCCTGGATGTTTCGGGAAGAGAAGGACCGCAATTTCCGGCTGGCCGTTTATGCGTGGAACCCGCTGATAATCGTGGAATTTGCCGGCAGCGGGCACAACGACGTTCTGGCGCTGCTGGGAATCGTCTGCGGACTGGCACTGGTGAAGAAATGGCCGTCGATCGCTAGTGTGCCGATTGCGCTGGCGGCGATGGCAAAGGTGTTTCCGGCGGTGCTCCTGCCGGTGTGGATCCGGCGCGCGGGATGGCCGGGGAAAAGAGCGGGCTGGTGGGCAGCAGGACTGGCGACTGTGGCGGGGCTCGTAGTCTTGGCACCGTACTGGAATGCGCTCGGGGCGTTTCGCACCAATATGACTTATTACGAGGCGACCTGGAAGAATTACCACGCGAGTTTGTATACCGTCATCCACTGGCTAACCGGCGGCAAGACAAAAATTCCGGCGATTGTCGGCCTGGCCGTGAGCTGGGGGTTAGCCTTCTGGCTGGCGTGGAAGAAGGTGGAGCCGGCACGCGCTGCGTACCTTCTGATCGGCACGATTCTGGCATTCGGGCCGAACGGCTATTCGTGGTATTTCACGTGGATCGTGCCATTGCTCTGTTTCTTTCCAAATCCGGCGTGGCTGATGCTGACCGTGCTGCAGTTTCTCTCCTATAACGTTTTGATTGGCTACGGAATTCTCGGCGTCTTCCAGTTTGATCCGCTGATGCAGTGGCTGGTGTATGCGCCGTTCTATCTTTTGTTAATCCTTCACTGGATCTATTCGCGGAAACGCGCAGCGCGGAATTTGTTTCCCGGCGTACACACTTCGCCAGCCATTCCTGAGAGATAATGACCGCCACGACCATGGCGGAACCAACGCAAACAGAAACGAACCATCACGGGTCGCTGCGCGAAATCGCAAAGGAATTTCTGCGACTGGGCTTTGTAGCCTACGGCGGACCGGCAGCGCACATCGCCATGATGGAAGAGCGATTTGTCCGTCGGCGCGAGTGGGTTACCCGCGAACGGTTTCTGGATTTGGTCGGAGCGGTGAATTTATTGCCCGGGCCGAGTTCGACGGAACTGGCCGTTTACCTGGGCGAAATTCGCGGTGGTTTCGCAGGGCTGATCGTCGCGGGAGCGTGCTTCATTTTGCCGGCGGCGGTGCTGGTGGTTGGTTTGGCATGGGCGTACGGGAGATTCGGAACCGTGCCGCAGGTGGCGGGACTGCTTTTTGGTATCAAGCCGGTTGTGGTGGCGCTGGTCGCGCAGGCAGTGTGGAATCTGGCGCGAACGGCGCTGAAAAACGCGTGGTTGGCAGTGCTTGCGGCCGCGGTAGTTGCGTTGGCCCTTCTGAGCGTGAACGTTTTGCTGCTGTTGATTGGCGCAGGCGTCCTCTGGATGCTGATACGCGAGGGGCGAAAACTTGCAAAATCGAATGCAAGCAATGTGAGTGCCCTGGGGCTGCTTGCGGCGAGCGGGGGCGGGGCGGCGGGAATCGTGCCGCTGTTTCTCTATTTCCTGAAAGTGGGCGCCGTGCTGTTTGGAAGTGGCTACGTCTTGCTCGCCGTGCTGCGCGCGGATCTGGTAGTGCGGCTGAAGTGGCTGACCGACGCGCAGTTGCTCGATGCGATTGCTGTGAGCCAGGCAACGCCGGGCCCGTTTTTTACCGTCGCTACGTTTATCGGGTACCTGCTAGGAGGCTGGCGCGGCGCGGGGCTCGCAACTGTTGGAATGTTTCTGCCCGCGTTTGTGTACGTAGCGGTGACGGCCGGATTTTTGCCGAGGTTGCGCAAGTCCCCGCTGGCCAGCGCCTTCCTGGATGGCGTGAATGCAGCCACGGTGGCGCTGATGGCTACTGTTGGCTGGCAGTTTGGGCGTGCGGCCCTGATAAACGTAGCGGCCATTGTGCTAGCGCTGGTGAGCGCACTGCTGGTTTTCCGCTTTAAGGTAAATTCCGCCTGGCTGGTGCTCGGCGGAGCGCTCGCCGGAATCCTGCTTCAGATTCTCGGCAGGATCTAAGAAAAAAATTCATCACATTCTGGAATGCCTAGATCAGGCGACGAGGACAATCTTGCCAAACGCACCGGGAGCCAGGACGTCTTGATGGGCAACCGGAGCATCTTTCAGCGGAAGCTCCTTGCCGACAATCGGGCGCAAGGTGCCGTTTTCCAGGCCTGCGGCAATGGCGGCGTGAATTTCCGCGCATTCGGCGTCCGTCGCGGCCCAGAGCGTGAATCCGCGAACGGAAGCGCGGCGACCCATCAATTCGCGCGGATTGATGGTGATTTCCCCGCGATTGCCAATCACGATGACACGGCCCCGCATGGCGAGGAGCCTCAGGTCAGTAGCGAGATTCACGTTGGCGAGCATCTCAAGGATGACGTCGATGCCCTGGCCGCCGGTGACCTTCAGAATTTCTTCGGGATAGCCTGCCTTGGTGTGATCGAAGGCGTAATGCGCGCCTTCTTTTTTGATGAGATCCAGGCCGCGTTGCGTTCCGGCGGTGCCGAATACTGTCAGACCCTGCGCGCGCGCGAACTGCACGGCGGCAAGGCCGACGCCGCCACTGGCGCCATGGATCAGAAGCGTTTCGCTGGCGTGGGCTTTCGCGTGGTGGTGCAGCGCGGTGTACGCAGTGCCGTACGGGACCCATAGGCCTGCGCCTTGGGCGAACGAAATTTTCTCCGGCAGCAGGTAAACCTGGGACTCCAAGGCAAGCGCAT
>Ga0187818_10001311_pt1 | contig 9989 bp, 3 predicted proteins | sample NC_wetland_sal_i_14_FD_130581 | JGI IMG/M metagenome (GOLD analysis project Ga0187818, IMG submission 130581) | Wetland sediment microbial communities from Neuse River Estuary, North Carolina, USA - SO4_3 | ecosystem: Environmental > Aquatic > Freshwater > Wetlands > Sediment | place: USA: North...
CGCGCCGATCACGTGGGATGTTATGGAGCGCAGATGGTCAAGACTCCAACCCTCGACGCGCTGGCGCGCGACGGCGTGGTGTTTGAGCGCGCCATTTCGCAGGTTCCGCTGACCTGGCCTTCCCATGCGGTGATTCTGACCGGCACTTACCCTTTTCAGAACGGCGTGCAGGATTTCACCGGGCAGCCGCTCGCTCCACAATTTCGATCGGTGGCCCAGGCGTTCAAACAGGCAGGCTACGCCACCGGAGCCGTGGTCAGCGCCTTCGTGCTCGACCGCAGTTGGGGCCTGGCGCGTGGCTTCGATTTTTACGATGATGCGTTTTCAGCGACGACCTTCGAAAAGAAGGATGTCGGTCTGGTGGACCGTCGCGCCGGGGAGAGCGTAGCCCATGCCATCGCCTGGTTGAAGAGAACTCCGCGACGCCCATTTTTTCTCTGGCTGCATCTCTATGACCCGCACAGCCCCTACGATCCTCCGGAGCCCTACCGCTCCGAGTACCGCAACCACCTCTACGATGGCGAGATTGCCTATGCCGATCACGAACTCGGAAACCTGATGGCCTGGCTCAAGCAGAACCGGCTCTATGATTCGTCGCTCATCGTCGCCCTCAGCGATCACGGCGAATCTCTCGGCGAGCACGGCGAAGATGAGCACGGCTTCTTCCTCTACAACGCCACCGTGCACGTGCCCCTGATCATAAAACCGCCCGTGAAACCGCCCGCCGGAAGCGGCATTCGAGCGGTTCGCCGTCCCGTGCCCGTGGAAACCACGGCCGTCGCCCCGACGCTTCTGCAACTGGCCGGCGTGAAGGGTTCGACGGATTCGATTCACGCACAGTTCCAGGCGCAGGCATTGTTGGGAACTTCGTCAGGGCCTTCGTCAGGAACTTTGTCAGGAACCAGCCAGCCGCCAAAAGATCCGGCCTATAGCGAGACGTTCTACCCCTTCAGTTCTTTCGGTTGGAGTCCGCTGCACGCCCTCGAGAGCCAGCGTTTTCACTTCATCGAGTCGCCCAAGCCGGAGTTGTACGATCTGGAAGCCGACCCCGGAGAAACCAGGAACCTGGCGGCGCAGCAACCTGCCACCGTGGCCGTACTTCAGGAGCAGATGCAAGCGATTCTGGCCCACAATCCCTTCACCCACCAGGATGCAGGAGCCGGGAATCTGAGCCCCGACGCGCAGGACAAATTGCACGCCCTGGGCTACTTCGGATTTCGCGCCGCAGTTTCCGCCGACTCGCTCAAGCAAGGCCTCCCCGATCCCAAGGACAAGCTGTGGGAGTTCAATTCCATTCTCAAAGCCGAAGACGCTTTTCAGCGCAAAGAAGACGATCAAGCCGAGGCTCTTCTCACCGAGGTCCAGCAAAAAGATCCGCAGATCTACATAATCCCCTTCCTGCTCGGCGAGTCGGCCTTGCGGCGCCAGAACTGGGACCGCGCCGCCGATCAACTGCAGCGCTGCCTCGTATTGAATCCGAATTTCGACAATGCCATGACCGGCCTGGCGCGGGCTCTAGCGAAGCTGGGCCGCGTGGACGACGCAAAAAGCTGGCTCAGCAAAGCCTTGCAGAGCAATCCCCAGAACTACCGGGCCTGGTATCAGACGGGCTTGTTGCAGGCCGCCAACGACCCCGCCGCGGCCCAGTCCGCGTATGAAAAGACGCTGGCCATCCAGCCTAACTTTTTTGCAGGCCAGCGTGAACTGGGGATGCTTCTTTTTCAACAGCAGAACTATGTCGCTGCAGCGCCACATTTGGAGAAAGCGATCACGCTCGGATTGGAAGATGCGCGGCTGCACAACTTCCTCGGCATCTGCTACAGCCGGATGAACCGTCTCCCGTTGGCCATCAAGAGTTACCGGTCGGCGCTGAAACTCGATCCGTCGATGGCGGACGCGCACTTGAACCTTGCCTATGCTTTGCAACGCGCGGGCGATGCCACCAAGGCACAGTTGGAATACCGGGCTGCTTGCCGGCTCGAAGCAAAATACTGTGGGGCCGTTCCGAAGGCGAATCGTTAGATCCCGCCGCTCGATTCAACGGTTCTCGGTCTCCAATTTGTGAAGGATTTCCCGGCATTTGGCGGACAGCGGATCGTCAGGCGCCAGCTTCAGAAAATCTTTCAGCTCGCTCACAGCTTCCGGCTTCTTGTTCTGCGACAGGTATAGATTCACGAGCGCCAGATGGACCTTTTTCATCTTCGGGTCCAGGCGCAGGGCTTCTCGCAACGCCCGCTCCGACTCGGCCGGTTTGTTCATTTTCTGATAGACCGAGCCCAAGACAAACTCGCCGACGGCGGAATCGGGCTCCCGCCGTAGACCTTCCTGAACCTGGACAAGAGCTTCCGCGAAATGGTTCGTCAGCAGGAAAACATTTCCCAGGTTGAGGTGAGCTTCGGCATCACTCTGATTGAGCCGGATCACCTCTTCGAACTCGTGTTGGGCCGCGGGAAAATCGGACTTGTCCAAGTAGGCGCGGCCGAGTTCATTGTGCGCGGGATAGAAATCCGGAGCGAGTACCAACGATTTCTGGAAGTGACGCGCGGCGCTCTGAACATCGCCATCGCCAGTCGCCTTCAGGCCTTTCTCGTATTCCTGCACAGCTTTCCGGGGAAACTGGCGGGAAAGCTCGTTGACGTCAATTTGGTTGCGATTGCTGCCGGCCACCCGCGTTCCAGCGCGCTTGTTTTCCGCCGGCGGGCGGGGATCAAGGGTGATGGAAACACGAACCGCGGTCGTGATCGAAAGATTGAGCGTTGCTTCCTGAGTCACGGGAAGGTAGTCGTCATCCTGAATGTTGATGGAGTACACACCTTCGGGGAGGGCGTAGAACCCGAAGTGCCCTTGGCTATCGCTATAGGCGCTGTTGATATTAGCGCCGTGGGACTGCAGGTTGACGAGAATTTGCTTGGGCGGAAGTCCCTGGCGGGCGATGCGGATTTCGCCAACGACGTTGCCCACCTGCGATTGTTGCGCGGAGCAGGCAACGGCCAAGAACAGCGCAGCCACCTGGGCGGCCGACAACCGGAAAAGGAAACTTGAAACTCGCCCGAGCCGCATGGAGCGCCCCAGCCATTTTCACAAAAAACTTGGGGCTTGCCAACGTCCGGCAAGCCCCGATTCACCACTTGGCAATCTGGCTAGAAGCTCAGCTTCACACCGAATTGCAACTCCCGCTGGTTCAGCGTGCTGGCAGCTTGGCCGAACGACCCATCGGTGATTTTGTTGTGCGCCGGCGCATCCGCCGTCGCCAGGATGAAATTGGCCCGGTTGAACACGTTGAACCCTTGCGCCTGGAAGTTCAGGTTGAACCGTTCGGTGATTTTGAAGGTTTTACCAATGGTCATATCCGCGTACCATTGTCCGGGCCCGACGAAGGTGTTGCGCCCCAGGTTACCAGTACAACCGAGGCACGGAGAGGAGAAGATGGTCTTGCGGTCCAAACCAATTGCCGACCAACCGCTCGCCCATCCCTTACGGCTGCTGCCATCGTAGCGTGCCATTGTGGAGTTTGGACGGTTGTCCGCAACTCCATTAAGGTTGTAGTCGCCACCCAGGTTGACGCACGTGCCGCCCGAAACGTCAGCCGGGCTACACGAGCCGTCGGGATTGGTGCCGCTTAAGTTCGCTGGCTTTGAGATAAAGGGTTCCCAGTGCGCGCCGCTTTGGAACGCCCAGATCCCACTGTACTGCCATCCGCCAAGAACTGCCCCAGCGAATCCGTGTGCAGGCCCGGGAATCTCATAGACATAGTTGAACACCATACGGTGCCGAATGTCGAAGATCGAGTGTCCGCGATCCAGACCCGGAATCGTCTGGTCCGTGCTGTACCCATCTCCGGCAGCCGCCCCGTTGGCGCCGGTCGCGGAGTTATGCCAACCGGAACCGTTGTCGATGGAATGGCTCCAGGTGTAATTCGCGTTCAGAAGCAGCCCGTGGCTCATCTGCTTCTTCGCCGTGAACTGGAGGGCGTTGTAGCTCGAGTTGACATCGTTCTGCCACTCGCGCATGGTGCCGTAGTTCGGGTTCAGGCGGCCAACTGGGTTAACCGAGTTTGGGTTCGGCAGGCCGTTAGCAAGATTCGTATCATTCTGCCCGCAGAGTTTTCGCCCGAAATTGTCCGTCACACATCCGCCTACCGGCAATCTTCCGCCCGGGAGGGCGTTGAGATTCTCGGAGCGGAAAAGTTTATGTCCAACGGTGCCAACGTAATCCGCTTCCAGAACCAACTTAGTCGCCACCTCACGCTGGATGCTGAGATAGGAGTTGTAGATGTATGGGTCAGACACGCCTTGAGGTTGAATGATTCCGGTTAGATAGGCCGTGTTCGAATTCGCTGGATCCCATCCCACCAGGTTTCCGTAGGCTTGGGCGCCAGTGCCTTGCCCGATATTCGTGGGCGGACCGGTATACGTCGGTGTTGCCGGACAGTCCGGGCAACCTGGGCCACTTGCCGGGGCTATGTAGGGTCCGTACACAACGGTTTGTGACGGATTCCCGGCCAGGAAGTTGCTTCCCAGGTTGAACGAATAGTACGGCAGGTTCCAGCGGGAGTTCGAGAGCGGGTTATATAGCGTGCCCTCAAACGAGATTCCGAAGCCGCCTCGTAACGACGTCTTGCCGTCCCCAAATACATCCCAGGCGAAGCCAATCCGGGGACCGAAGTCCTTGCTGCGTCCCGCGCCGAGCGATGAAGCCGGGGCAAATCCGCCCGGACCGCAAACACCCGCCAACTGCGCTAGAGGGATATTTCCGGAAGCGGCCGTGCAGTCGTAGCCTTTGCCATTGATCGTTCCAGTTGTTCCTCCCGGAACGTTAGCCTGCTGCAGCCAACCTTGCCCAGTAGCCAGGTTGTCGATCACCTGGTTCCCAGGCCCCCTGATAAACGTGGTAGCCGCGTTCCCTTCCTCGTTGTGACGCTGGTATTTATCCCAACGCAACCCGAGATTCAAGGTCAGGCGCTTGGTGACTTTCCAGTCGTCCTGGAAGAAGAGACCGGCCTCGATGTTCCGCCAGTGACGCTCGTTCGACTGCAGAAAAGCTTGCGGGTTCGGATTGTACGACTTGCACGGCGGTGTGCAGATGCCGGGATCTACGCCAGCCGTCTGCGAGTACGGCTGATCGATGGCGAACATCATCATGTCGAAGAAGTAGTACGACGGGCGGGCAACGTTGAACACACTGTTTTCAATGTTACGCCGAACGTCGCCCCCGATCTTGGTGCTATGGTTCCCGCGAGTAATCGAAAGCATGTCGGAGTACTGGTAGATGTTTTCCTTAAAAAACTGCGGATAGCCGGCGTAGCTTCCGAACCCGAGGCTGCCGTCGTCGAAGCCGATCTGCGGCACTCCGGAGGTGGCACTCGAGATGTTATAGCTGGTGTTGTTCTGGGTGTATCCGGCGCGCAACTCGTTCAACACGGATGGACTAAAGGTATGCACCCAACTTAAACTGCCCGTGGGCGAGAGCTGACGCGCCGGGTTCAAAAATCCCCGTGCGCCCTGTGGCTTCAAGGGGCCGTAAGAGTCGGTCGAACGATACCAGTTGTAGCTCAAAGCGAAGCGGTTCGCGGTGCTCGGGTCGTAGTCAATCTTTGCCGACCACTCCCTGCCGTTGAAGAGATTTCCGAGCGTCTGGGTCTGCGTTCCGAACGACGCTACCGCATTGTCCAACATCTGAGTATTTCTGTTCGCAATAAGTGCAGCCGTCTCGTAAGGAGCGCCCGCCGCTCCCAATGGGGTCGTGCAGCCCACGTCGTCCGTTGCCGGGTTGTACCCAACCATTCGGGCGACCAGTAGAGGTATATGGGTTGCTCCATGGGGATCCCCGGCGAAGAGACTGTTCGAGGGACAGAGATAGCCGGCAATGTTACTTCCCAAGTACCCCCCGATCGTATCGCCACTGATCGGCGTGCCCGCATGTGGCGACGCGAAGTTCTTGTACAAAAGACTCGAGACCGAGTTGGGGAAAGTGCTTTGCACCAGTTGCGAAAAGGCGGGATCTTCCTGCTCCACGGTCACCGCCGGCGCGCTCGCGTTGAAATGATCGCCCTCAATGGCGCCGTAGTAGAACAACTTATCTTTGATCAGCGCTCCACTTAGCGAGCCCCCATACTGGCTGAAACGAGTAGCGGGCTGGGGATTCCCAGCACCCTTGTCGAAGAAATCATTGGCATCAAACACATCGTTGCGGCCGTAGTACCAAGCGCTGCCATGGATGGTGTTCGTCCCCGACTTGGTGACCAGGTTGTTGATGGAACCGGCGCTGCTGCCGTACTGAGCTGACATGTTGAGCGTGAGTTCCTGGAATTCCTGGACCGTGTCCTGAATCGGGGTGTTGACCACGCCGCCGCTCAGGCCCTTGTTGTCAATGCCGTTAATCAGGAAGCCGTTAAAATTCTCGCGAACTCCGTTGACGACGGTGCCGTGACCATTCTCGAAGTCAACGCCATTGACATTGACCGCGCCGGCCGACAACTGCATCAGGTCGTATACGTTGCGGCCGTTCAGCGGGAGATTCGAGAGCTGCGCCGAGCCTACCGTGCTCGCCAGTTTCGAATCCTCAGTGTTCACCGCAGCGGCTTCGCCGGTGACCTCGACCAGTTCTGAAGCCTTGCCGATTTGCAGCTTGAAGTCCACGTGCGCGATGACGCCAGCATTCAGCACGACGTTGTTGTCTGTAAACGTCTTGAAGCCGGCGGCTTCGGCCGTCAGTTTGTAGGTACCGGCCGGGAGTTCCTTCACCGTGTAGTTGCCGCTCGAATTGCTCGTGGCGGAAACGGAAAGGCTGGTTGCCGGGTTTGTAACCGTAATCTTGGCGCCCGCAACGGCGGCGCCGGTTGGATCCAACACGGTACCGGTAAACTGGCCGTTCTCGACCTGGGCGAATGCGCTGAAGGTTAGGGCCAGTACGGCAAACACTGTTAGGCAAAACTGCAATCTTCTCATTTACTTACCCCCTGGAGACTGTGGCGCGTGATGGGTTGTCGTTAGCACGTATGTACGAAACTTCTGTTGCGAACTCGATCCTGCGAATCTTCTACACCGCAAACCCGAAGCGCCCAAGCTCCAGCGCTTCAAACTCGTGACTTTCCGCTCTATCTTACTGATAATGTTGACGTAACCTGATAAAAGGCTCGAAAAACAGCTTGCCTCACTCCGGACACGTCGATAGATAGTGCTTTCGAAGTAGATTGGCACTTCTTGCTCCAAACGACCATACCTTTATTTTTCAAATACTTACTTGGAATTGTCCGCGATTATCTATGAGGAACGGAAGGCCAAAAGATTTCAAGATACGTAATTCAGTAGATTCATCACCTTTTGGCTCTGTCTTTCAGTGCTTCCTCTCGATGACCCCACTACCCTCTCGGACGACGAGTTCCTGGTCCGCAGCCTCCGGCCCCAGTTTGTCGACCTGCCCGCTCGGCCACCGAATCACGATCGCCTCGACCTTGGTCGCCGCGCCCAGTCCGAAATGGGTGCGCGGATCGCTCGAACTCTCAAAGCTGCTTCCGGCGCGAACTTCCGCATAGCGGGTCGATCCTTCGGCCGTGAGCTCAATCCTGGCGCCAAAGCCGTCGCGGTTCGATTTGCTGCCGATGGTCTTGATCCGCAGCCAGTGCCCGGGAGACGGAACTTCGTTGCGCAGCAGCACGGGGGAACCATCCATATTGGTGAAAAGGAGATCCTGGCGGCCGCGATTCCAGAAGTCGGCAGTCAGGGCGGCGCGGCCAATATATTTTTTCGAAAGCGCCGGGCCAGCCTTCTCGGCCATCTCTTCGAACTTTCCGATCTTTGATTGGTAACCCAGATTGTGGAAAAGAAACGGCCGCTCGGCATAGCCGATCCCGAAAGACTGTCCTTCGACCTGCGCGTCCACGTGGCCGTTGGCCATGAAGATGTCGGGCCAGCCATCGTTGTCGAAATCGAAAAATTTCACGCCAAAGCCAAGGTACGGGTAACCGATGGCGCCGATGCCCGCCTCGCCCGCCATGTCGGTGAACTCGCCGTTGTGGTCGTTGTGGTAGAGGTTCTTGGTGTCGTCAGAAAAGTTGGTTTTGACGATGTCGGGCCAGCCGTCGCGATCATAGTCGGCCGAATCAATGCCCATGCCCGCCTGCTCGTGTCCGTCGGAACTGTAGGCCACACCCGCCTCGGCGCCGACTTCGGTGAATCCACCCTTGCAGTTGTTGTGATAGAGCAGGCTGGGCGAAGAGTCGTCGGCGATGTAAAGATCGAGGCAACCATCCTTGTCGTAGTCCAGCCACAACACGCCCAGGCCGTAGTAGCGGTCGGGGTCGATGTTGAGCTTTTCCGTGACGTCGGTAAAAGTGCCGTCACCATTATTGTGAAAGAGGCGATCGCGCGCCCCCTTCAGTCCGCGCGGGCCGCAATTCACAGGGATGCCGCGGTACTGGCAGAACGGGCCAATGCCGAAAGGCGGCAGGTTCTTCATATCCACATCGACGTAATCGGCAACGACCAGGTCGAGATAGCCATCATTGTCATAATCGCCGAAAGCTGCGCTGGTTCCCCACTCGGTCGGGTTGGCGACGCCGGCTTTCGCGGTGACGTCGGTGAAAGTTCCGTCGTGGTTGTTGTGATAGAGCGCGGAACCGTGGAAACCGGTGATGTAGACGTCTTCCCATCCGTCGTTGTCGTAGTCGCCAATGGCCACGCCGTATCCCCAGCCGCAAAAATTCAGGCCCGATTTCGCCGAAACATCGGTAAACGTGCCGTCATGATTGTTGTGATAGAGGCGCGGCGGATGGCACTTGCCGGCGAGGTAGTCTTCGATGGAAGATCCATCCACAAGCAGAATATCCATCCATCCGTCGTTGTCGTAGTCGAACGCCGCCGCGCCGCCGCACTGCGTTTCCACGATGTAGAGCTTTTCCCGGCTGCCGCAGTTCAAGTGAAAATCAATGCCGGCGGCGCGCGTGACGTCAACGAACAGCGGTGGATTGGCAGCGGAAGTTTTCGCGTCGCCCGGCTTTTGCGCGGAGCGAGCCGGCTTGGCGGCTGGACCTTTGGTTGCCGGTGCAGGAGGTTTCGGCGCCGTCTGCGCATTTGCCCACAGAATCCAACCGCCGTTTATTCCCATCGACAATGCCGCCAACAGGAAGGCCGCCGCGACCGCAACCCGCAGTTTTCTCATGCGCTGAATCGCTCTCACTGATCGCGCCCGGTGGCCATTCCCGCCGTGGCCGGTTGCGCCTTCTTCAGCTCCGCGAAGCGTACTCGTTCCGCTCGGGCCTCGTCGGTCTTGCCGAGTTTTTCCAGGACGCGCGCCAATTGATAGTGCGGCCTCGGATCCTTCGGGTTCAGTTCTACCGCCTTCCGCAAAGACGGCTCCGCCTGAGCCGCCTGCCCCGCGAGCGCCTGCGCCTTGCCCAAGTGGTACCAGACGTCGGGATTCGGTGCGTCCAGTTCGGTGGCCCGCAGTAGATAGGTCACAGCCGCCTCATATTTTCCACTCTCCAACAGCGCATGCCCCAATTCGAACACCACCACGGGACTCTCGCCCGACTGGCGCAGCTCCTCCTTATACTCGCCGATGGCTTCGTCGTTGCGCCCGAGGCTGAAGTAGGCGAATCCCAGATGGTAATGTCCGAGTTTCATCGCCGGGTCGAGTTTCAGAGTGGTCTTGAACTCTTCGATCGCCTGCAAGCTGCGATTCGAGTTCAGATACGCTCGCCCCAGCAGCATGTGAGCAAGCGCTTTCGTAGGATCGAGCTTCGTCGCGGCTTCCAGTTCGTCCGCTCCTCTTACGTAATCCTGCTGGCTCAAGAACACCAGCGCCAGGTCGAAATGCGTCGCGGAATCCTTTGGGTTCAGGTCGCGCGCTCGCGTGAGCTGCTCCTGAGCCTGCTCGAGATCGCCCGTTTTGAAGTAGGCCACGCCCAGGTAGTGACGGAATTCCGCATCGCGCGGCCAGCGCGAAACCGCCTGTTGACCCAGCAGGACGGCGTCGCGCAACTGACCCGA
>Ga0187818_10001313_pt1 | contig 9978 bp, 10 predicted proteins | sample NC_wetland_sal_i_14_FD_130581 | JGI IMG/M metagenome (GOLD analysis project Ga0187818, IMG submission 130581) | Wetland sediment microbial communities from Neuse River Estuary, North Carolina, USA - SO4_3 | ecosystem: Environmental > Aquatic > Freshwater > Wetlands > Sediment | place: USA: North...
CTTGAACACTTTGATGTCGCCCCGCTCCATTTTTTGGCCATTTACTTCCACAGAGCCGAGGGCCACCACGACGCGCTCTCCGCAACTGGCAGCGGCCGCCGCGCACGGCGCGCTATTTTTGAATACTCGGACGAATTCATTTTCAAGCAGGGGACTCGACGGAACGGCCTGCAGAAAAATCAAGGCCACAAGTGTCAGATTCATCGTCGTTACGCCTTTCCATATCGTTGTTGCCTTGCCGCGCGTAGTGTACAGCAGGGAAGCCTTAATTCACCATGCGCCGAACGCTTTCGAGCGCCTGACGAGCCAGTGTATAACGCGGCTCGATGGCCAGCGATTTTTGAAAGAGTTCGCGGGCGCGGTTGATCATGCCTTTGGCGAGATAGACGCGTCCGAGGTTGAAGTAAGGAAAGTGCCGCGGTTCGTAACGCCTTGCCGTCATGGCCTGCTCGAGCCACGGAATGGCCTCGTCATAGCGGTCGAGGTCGATCAGGTACACGCCGATATCGTTGTACGGATTGCCGAAATCAGGATCGATCTCGATGGCGCGCTTACATTCCACGATCGCTTCTTCAATTTTTCCCTGGAAGTGATACGTCCAGCCGAGAAACGTGTAAGCCTCGGCGGTGGGTTGCAGCGCCAGGGATTCGAGATAGAGCTCGACGGCGCGGTCGTATTCGCCCGCCATCTGCGCCGCAAACGCCTCTTGGAAGCGCTGGTTCGCCTGCTTCTCGCGATCCGATGACATGGCTCATTTAGAGCACAGCGCTGGAGGCGTGTCAATTGTTGGCGGGTTTCAAGGGGACATACGTGTGAGATGCGATTCAGAAAAAAAACTGCCCGCCCCACAAACGGGCGGCCTCTACAAAATCAAGTGCGTCGAAGCGGTTTTGAAGAGGCCACTCCGTCCCGCGCTGTTCGGGGCGGAGTGGGCAGGTTTTCGCCGAGGATTACATTTTCATCATTCCGAATCCGTCGATCTGCACATCGAGTTGGTGGTTGATGCGGATGCCGTAGATGCCGTCGGTCTTCGCGGCCGCCCCACTCTTTGGCAGCGTGGTGACGACCGTGCCGTTAATGACGAATGCGATCTTGTCGGCCGTCACGCGCACTTCAAGGGCGTTCGTGGCTGTTCCGTCGGCGCCGGGCTTTTTCACCGCCGCGCTCGGCGTTTTGGGTGACACTCCTTGCGTCGAGGACCCGTCGCGGCGTTTGATAAGATACGTCCCGTCATCCGTAACCATGAAGTACAAGTAGCTTTGCCCAGCGCCTTCGAGAGCGTTTCCGCCGAAGATGAGCCCGTAGTATTCGTCGTAGCCCGTCGATTTGATCAGCTTGAATGTGCCCTTGAGCGTGTAGTTTCCGGTGATCGTGTTGGCCGGATTCCAGTAGATCGCCGCCATGGGGTTTGTGGCGTGGAAGCCCGATCCGCTGACCACGAATTTGTTGGCGCCCGGTGCATCCGGGTCGGATGCCTCTGAGCTGTGGTCCGTGTGCATCTTCCATCCTTTTGGCGCTTGCGCGAACGCCGGCGCAAGGGCGAGCAGTGCAGCCAATACGAATCCTACGAAATGCTTCATCTCAGTGCCTCCTCAGGGAATGGCTTCGCCAAATCATACTCCCGTTCCGAGCCGGTGTGGCAACTCGGTTTTTTGTAGCCCCAACCTTCAGGTTGGTATTTAACAGTTGAACGGACGCCCGCCTGAAGGCGAGCGCTACAAACGAAGTGCAACGGCCCCGATTGCCATTTCTTTCTGCCACGCAAATGGAGGAAACTGCGGCCAGGTTTATTCGCGTGCTAGAATTCCGGGGTGTCCAGACAAATCATTCGTCCTGCCCGCACGATCAGCGGCTCGCTCGAAGTTCCCGGCGACAAATCCATTTCTCATCGTTACGCAATGCTCGCGGCGCTTGCCGAGGGGCCAAGCGAGATCTCGCACTTTTCGGCCGCGGCCGATTGCCGCAGCACGCTCGATTGCTTCTCGCGACTCGGCGTGAAAATCGATATTCAGGGTGAGCACGTCCACATCGCCGGCGCCGGCCTCGGCGGGCTGCGCAAACCGCGCCGCACGCTCGACGCAGGAAATTCGGGCACGACGATGCGCCTGCTCTCCGGAATTCTGGCTGGACAGGAATTCGGATCAACCCTCGACGGCGACGCTTCCTTGCGCCGCCGGCCCATGCGCCGCGTGTTGGACCCGCTCGCGCAGATGGGCGCTCGAATTCATGCGCGTGAGGGAGGGTTTGCTCCTCTGAAAATTGATGGCACGCGGCTCTCTCCGATTGAATACGTGCTCCCTGTGCCAAGCGCTCAGGTGAAGTCCGCCGTCCTTCTCGCCGGATTATTCGCAGAGGGCATAACTTCGGTAACGGAACCGGTGCGCACGCGAGACCATACGGAACTGGCTCTCGCTGAATTTGGCGCACGCCTCGAACACGAGGGTCGCACAATCCACGTTCATGGACGGCCGCGCCTGAAAGGGCGCCCGCTCGCGGTTCCCGGTGATCTTTCGTCCGCCGTATTTTTTCTGGCGGCGGCGATGGTGCTTCCGGAATCGAATCTGGTGATTCACAACGTAGGGTTGAATCCCACGCGTTCCGCCGTTCTCGATGTCTTGGGTTCGATGGGCGCTCCGGTAAGCCTCGTTTCCATTCGCAGCGAACATGGAGAGCTTGTCGGCGACGTTTCCGTGCGCCACGAACCGCTCAAAGGAGGTTCGATCGAAGGCGACGCCATCGCGCAGTTGATCGATGAGCTTCCGGCAATCGCCGTGTTGGGGCCTTACACCGAGCAGGGAATTGAGATCCGTGACGCGGCCGAGTTGCGCGTCAAGGAAAGCGATCGCATTGCCGTCCTGACGGAAAACCTCCGCCGAATGGGCGCGCAAGTCGAAGAGCTTCCCGACGGGTTGCGCGTGGCGGGTCGTTCCGCAGGCCGCTTGCATGGCGCTGAGATCGAGCCGCACGGCGATCATCGCATGGCCATGGCGTTCGCCATCGCCGCGCTTGGAGCGGAAGGCGAAACTGCAATTCGGGACGCCGAATGCGCTGCGGTATCATATCCGGATTTTTTCCCCACGCTCGAGCGGCTGGTCGAGCGATAGTCGCTTCGGAAAGTGACCATGGCGTCAAGATTTGTGTGAATTGTCTGTAACAATGCCTCAATCAATCATTAGGGATTCCGCGTCATTTAGAACGCGCGCGTACGTCCTTTCTTGACACTCCGTTGCCGCAGCGGTTAACCTCGCCTGCGAATGCATGGAAGACTTCGAAGGATATTGATTGCTCTGCTGATCTTAGCGGGGGTGGTGGCGCTCGCCTATCACTCGCGCCATAAGATTCATTTGGCCGACTTCACGTGGAGAAAATTCATCCACAGCGTCGGCCAGGCGAATATTCTTCTTCTTTTGCTCTGCCTGGTTGGGATTTACGGGTGTTATGCGGTCCGCGCAGTCCGCTGGCAGCGTTTCTGCAAATATGTTGGTCCCACTACTTTCTTGAATACCTACGCCGGGACGCTAATGGGCTTCGCATCGATCTTTGTTTTGGGGCGAGCCGGCGAGCCCGTCCGGCCCCTGATCCTCGCTCGCAAAGAACGTCTTCCTGTGGCCAGCATGTTTGGAATTTTCTTTTTGGAACGTTTCTGCGATTTCTCTGCGGCCGCGGCCCTTGCTTGCCTCGCCTTGCTCGTATTTCCCAACCGCTTGTCCGATGCCGGCGCGGATATGAATTGGGTGGATAGCGCGCGGAACGGCGGATGGCTGTTGCTCGCCGCGATGACTGGCCTGATAGTCATTCTGGTCGTTTACCGTTTACACGGAGCGGCGATCGTGGACCGCGGCCTCGAACGGTGGCACACAGTGGGCGGTTTCCGGAGCCGCTTTGCTTCGGCGATCTCGGGAATAAGCGAAGGGCTGCAGGCCATCCGGACTACATCTGACTTGTTGGCCGCTTTATTTTACACGGCGTTACATTGGGTGCTTGCGAGTCTGATTTATCTTGGAGCCGCCAAGGCATTCGGGGAGGCCTTCCAGCACAGCGACATGAATTTTTCAGGCGCCATGCTGTTGCTCGCCGTGACGCTGGTTGGATCAGTGCTGCAGCTTCCCGGGGTGGGCGGGGGAGCGCAAATCGCCAGTTTCATCGGCTTGACGAAAATTTTCGGAGTCGAGCAGGAACCCGCGGCAGCGATCGCGGTGGTCCTGTGGATCATCACGTTTGCGGGATCCACACTGGCAGGTATCCCGCTGTTGATCCACGAGGGATTGTCCATGGGCGAATTGCGACAACTGGCGCGCGCCGAAGCCGAGGCGGAGGAAGCTGGCAAGCACGTCACCGTTCCAGGGGCGAATGGCGCCAGGCCTTTAGGCGGGGTCAAGGAAAAGTTGCGAGGAGATTCAACACGGTGAAGTGTCCTTTTTGTTCGGTCATGGAAGACAAGGTCATTGACTCGCGCGAGGGCCGCGCAGGCGATCTGATTCGCCGCCGCCGCGAATGCCTGAAGTGCGGCCGCCGCTACACGACGTACGAGCGCATCGACGAAATCCCCTACATGGTGGTCAAGAAGGACGGCCGCCGCGAACGGTTCGACCGGCAAAAAATTCTGCAAGGCTTGCTGAAATCGTGCGAGAAACGGCCCGTGGCCACGGCAAAACTCGAGGCGCTGGTGGACGAAGTGGAGCGATTTGTCCATGAATCGTCCGAACGCGAGCGCAAGACGAGCGAGATCGGCGAACTCCTGATGAATCGAATCAAGAAACTCGACAAAGTTGCGTATGTCCGCTTCGCCTCAGTCTATTTGGACTTCAAGGACGTGAAGGAATTCATGTCCGAATTAAAAGGCCTGCTGAAGGACCGCTCGAAGAAGTAACTGAACGCTTGGCAATCGTTCGACCACCTAAAGGGCAAGCATCCAGTGAGCCCGGAAGACTCCGGGCCCACTGAATCAAGCGAGAGGGACGACGCCGGGTTACCCGACTCGCAAGTTGTTTTCCACCGAGAAGACGCCAGGAACGGAATTTGCGAAGATTCCCGCCATATTCTTGTCCATCTGATTCATGACCACGCCTTCGAGAGAAACATGGCCATTTTTCACGATGATATGGACTTGCGGGATCGCGCCCATGGTGTACCGTCCCAGGTCCGCTCGCGAAAAAATGGCGCGAAATTCGGCCCGGCGAATCTGATTATCGAACGGCGAGGGTGGAAGCACCTCGATGTCGTTCACCACGTTTGTGACGCCAGGAATTGACTTTACGAATCTTCCGGCGTCGTCCTTGGTCGTGGCGTGCTCGCTGATTACCTGGCCGCTCAAAATCACTTCGGTGCCCTTTACCTGAAAAGCCAGGTGGTCGAACACGCCGTACCAGGGGAGCATCGCCAGTTCGTGTTGTACCTGGTTGGGGATCGCCGAAATATTGGGCGTCGTCGAAGTCCCCGCTCTTGCTCTTGGGACCCCCATACCGAGGCTCATCCCCCCCACTAAAATCGTTGCAAATAAAAATCTTAGAAGACTCGCACGAGTTCCCATGGAAGTCCTCCCTTCCAAGGCCACATCAGGCCGGCGTTTCTTACAACCCTACACTCTACTTAGATGCGACCATTGCTTGAAAAGCAACCTGGACACACAGCTCGTCAAACGTTTCCAGATGCGGCGGGCTGGTCTGGTAGGATGGCAAAAGTTGGCGGGTTGTTTGCTGCCTGCCAACGGCGGAGAGGAATTGGGAAAGAAAGCCATCTGGACGATTGCGCATCGTGGCGCTTCCGGACACGCACCGGAAAATACGATGGCGGCGTTCCGCCGCGCAGTGGAACTGGGCGCACGCTTTTTGGAAACTGATCTGCAGATCACGCGGGATGCGCGCGTTATCGCCATCCACGACTTCACGCTGGATCGGACGACGACCGGTAAAGGCCAGGTCCATTTGCTGACGCTCGAGCAAATTCGCGCTCTCGATGCCGGTGGCTGGTTCAGCGACGGCAGAGCAGGCGCGTTTTCCGGGGAACGCGTGCCCACGCTCAAGGAAATCCTCGATTTCGGGAAAGAGAATGACGTTATTTTTTATCTTGAAATCAAGTCCGGCCCGGCGTGGGGAATTGAGCATGCCGTAGTCGCGGAATTACGCGACCAGAACGCATCCGCGCGGGTCGTGATTCTGTCGTTTGACCCAGGCACGCTCGATTCGGTTCGCCGGCTCGATAGCACTGTGATGACCGGATTCTTGTGCGAGCACCCATCGGGCGATTTGGTCGAGCGCACGGTTCGCGCGGGGGCGCGGCAGCTTGTCGCGCGCGGCGACCTCATTACACCCGCCGTGGTTGAGAAGGCCCATCATGCGGGTTTGCAGGTGGTGGCCTGGACGATCAATGAGGCAGACCAAATGCGACAATTGATCGCGACGGGCGTGGACGGTATTATCACGGACTATCCCGACCGGCTTCTGAGCGTCATAGATGCAACAAATTAAAAAGCTGAGATTCGTAACTCCCAAGCTCCAGCAAGACAGGCTTCAGCTTCTCGATTTTCGGGCTCAGCTTGAACAAAAGTGAGACAGACTGAAGTCCGCCCTACACGCTTGCCATTCGGAAGAGTGCGACAAATTGAGAGACTGTAAGCTGTTCCGCGCGGGCATCCGGCGATAGGCCGGCCTCCTGTAGGACATCCTTGACACGGGCCCCCAGCCGCGCTTTCAGGTTATTGCGCAACGTTTTCCTCTTCTGTGCGAAACATTCCTTTACGAAATCGAGGAATCCATTTTCATCCTCGACGGTATTTTTCGCGCGGGCTCCAGGCATGTAAAAGCTTACCAGCGCGGAGGCAACTTTGGGTGGCGGCCGGAACGCTCCCGGGGGAATACGAAACGCGATCTCCGGCCGGCCGAACCATTGCGAAACAACCGAGAGGTATCCATAATCGCGCTGTCCCGGGTGCGCGACAATTCTTGCCGCGACCTCAAATTGGATCACGACGTGAATCGCCGCGATCCACTCCGCATGCTTAAATAGACGATGCAAAATGGGCGACGTAATGTAGTAAGGCAGATTTCCGTAAACGGAAAAACGTTCGCCGCTCGTCAGTTTCCGCAGATCAACTGCCATCACGTCGCCTTCGACAACTTCCACGTTCTCTTGCGGCGCAGTGACTTCGCGCAACCGCCTGGCAAGCCGCGGATCGAGCTCAATGGCGATCACTTTGCTCGCTTGTTGCGCCAGGCGCATCGTCATTTCCCCGTGCCCCGCGCCGATTTCCACCCACACATCATCGTCGATCCGAACCGCGCGCGCGATCCGTTCCTGCCAGCTCGCGTCGGTGAGAAAATGCTGTCCCAATTTCTCAGGTGACATAGCAGGGAAGTGTACCAAGAGGGGAGGGCATTCACAGCCCTGACAGCTTTTCCCGACTTCTCAGGAATGCGCTGGACCTTGCCTCGGAATCCTGCAAGTTTTAAGAGCCTGCCGTCTGACTCATTGCCGCTGTCATGCGCTTCCGCATTTCCTCGGGTGAAACGTCCTCAACATGAGTCGCAACGGTCCACATGTGTCCGAACGGATCGAGCACCGACCCCGAGCGATCGCCGTAGAATTGGTCTTTGATCGGCCGGAGCAGCTTGGCTCCGCTTTCGACCGCTTTCTGTATCACCGCGTCGACATTTTCCAGATATAAGAGCAACCCCATGGAGAACCCGCCAATCGTCTGTGGGCTCATAACACCTGTCTGCGGATTCTCATCGGCTAGCATCACGATGGAGTCGCCGATTCTCAATTCCGCATGCATGATCTTCCCGTTCGATGCTGGCATGCGCATGATTTCCGTTGCCCCGAAGGCGCTCTTGTAAAAATCGATCGCGCTAGCCGCACTCCTGACATATAGATAGGGAGTGACGTTGTGATACCCCTCGGGAATTGCTTTCATGCTGCTCATGGTCTCACCTCGCTAGATAGGAAGCAATTCGCGGGCAGCAATTCGCCCGTCCGCCGGAACCGGCAAAGTAAAGAAGTCTTGATTCTACATCCAAAGTGTTTCGGATGTGTTACGCCGTGCCGGCCGAATGATCGCAAAACATGTGTCGTAAGCGTTCTTGACGGCGGCAGGCTCATTCAGTACGTTGGAAGCTTCGAATTCGCTATGAAAATACTCTTTGTCGCATCGGAAGGGCTTCCATTCTCGAAGACGGGGGGCCTGGCGGACGTGATCGAGGCGCTACCCAGAGCCCTCGCTGCCCTCGGCAATGAACTGACGGTGCTGCTTCCGCGTTACCGCAACACGCGGGCGGTTCCTGTCCCCATGCCGACCCTCACGATTCCGATGGGGGACACCCTGCGTTTCCCGCGAATCGAGGAGGGTGGAGCACGGCACGGAGTCCACTATTACTTCGTGGATGACCCGGAATATTTCGATCGCGAGCAACTGTATGGCGTGGCGGGACGGGATTACCCCGACAACGCCGAGCGTTTTGCGGAGTTTTGCGGCGCAGCCATCGAATTCTGCAAACACGTTTGGATGCCGGATGTGATCCACTGCCACGACTGGCAAGCGGGCCTCGTGCCCGTGCTGCTGCGAACGCGTTATGCGAAGGATGAAGCGCTGAAGGAATTACGTGTCGTCTTCACGATCCACAACATGGGCTATCACGGCGCGTTTCCACGCGAAGTGATGAAGAAAATCGGTTTGCCGGAAAGCTTATTTGCCATCGACGCGATGGAGTTCTATGGACAAATCAATTTCCTAAAGGGCGCGCTGATTTTTTCCGACTACCTGACGACGGTGAGCCCGAAATACGCCGAAGAAATAAAAACCGCGGAGTACGGCCATGGTCTCGACGGCGTGGTGCGGAACCGCGCGGACCGCCTTACCGGAATCCTGAATGGCGTGGACTATGCGGCGTGGAGTCCGGAGCGCGACAAGGTTATCGCCGCGCGGTATTCGCCGAAAGATTTGTCGGGAAAGCTGGCGTGCAAAAAGAATCTGCTCGAAGTGTTTGGCTTGCCTCCGGAAACCGTGAACAAGCCGGTGATCGGCATCGTCTCGCGTTTTGCCGGGCAAAAAGGTTTCGACCTGATCGAACAGATTGCGCCCGATTTGCTGTCCGAGGACCTGGCCATCGCCGCTCTCGGCGCCGGTGACGTGAGGTACGAAAAACTGCTCCGCGAACTGGCGAAAGCATATCCGGCAAAATTCAGCGTGAAAGTTGCCTATGACAACATCCTTGCGCACAAGGTCGAAGCAGGCGCGGATATCTTCCTCATGCCCTCCCGGTACGAGCCGTGCGGCTTGAATCAAATTTATAGCTTAAAGTACGGTACAGTGCCTGTGGTGCGGGCCACCGGCGGCCTGGACGACACGATCGAAGCCTACGATCCGGCGACCGGACGCGGCACGGGATTCAAATTTCAGGCGTATGACGGTCCGTCCCTGCTGGCTGCGATCCAGCAAGCTCTTTTGATTTTTAGGAACGAACCGGAAGTCTGGCGCCGCATGCAGTTGAGCGGGATGGCCAAGGATTTTTCCTGGCAAGTTTCCGCGGCAGAGTACGCAAACGTGTACGAGGCGGCCTGGAAATCCGGAAACCAAAAAGTTGAAACTGCATCTAAACAAGCTGGGGCAAAATCGGATAAGATATCGCCGGTAGTTCCCATAGGAAAGGGTTCACATGGCAGATAATGTCAGCAACGTAACGGACAGCACGTTTCAGGCGGAAGTCATCGAGGCGAGCAAGACTCAACCCGTGATGGTCGATTTCTGGGCGGAGTGGTGCAGGCCTTGCCTGATGCTGGCTCCGACCGTGGCGGAGGTCGCAACCGCCTATGCGGGAAAAATTAAAGTCGTGAAGTTAAACGTCGACGAAAACACCAACTCCGCCGGCCAGTTCAACATCCGAGGCATCCCGACCCTTCTCATCTTCAAGGGCGGGCAGGTTGCCGAGCAAGTCGTTGGTGCGGTCCCTCGCGACCAGATCGAGAAAGCCGTTCAGCGCCACC
>Ga0187818_10001316_pt1 | contig 9960 bp, 6 predicted proteins | sample NC_wetland_sal_i_14_FD_130581 | JGI IMG/M metagenome (GOLD analysis project Ga0187818, IMG submission 130581) | Wetland sediment microbial communities from Neuse River Estuary, North Carolina, USA - SO4_3 | ecosystem: Environmental > Aquatic > Freshwater > Wetlands > Sediment | place: USA: North...
CCTACAGGTATTGGACCGTCCTTTTTCAGTGGCGCTTTTGGTGACCCTGATCGGGACGGGACAATATGTCGCTTCGGCACCCATCGGCATCGCGTTCATCTTTTACTTGCTCTACTTGGTTCCCGTGCTGCGACTTCTGGCCCCATTGACTGAGTCCAGGCTTCGGATTCTTCTATACGTCCTGGCCGCATTCTACGCACTTGGTGGTGTGTACCTGCTGACTCTGCTTCCGCCACTTTTCAAGCGTGAGCTCTACGCCCTACTTGTTCTTGCCGCTTTGGTTAGTCTTGCCTGGCTCGCGCGTCCATCGAGGATAGGTCCACTACTCGGTCAGAACCGAAAGGTGCGAATGCTCTTGCTTGGAATCTGCGCGGGTCTCGCGCTACTGGCCGCATCACTCGTGGCAAATGTCGTCGGATTTGTTTCCCTGGCTCAGGTTCTGGGGCTGAGTGCCTTAGTTGGATCCTTCGTGGCCGCTGCTCTTTATTGCGGCGTCCGCGTCTTGACCCTAATTCTCAGTACCGTCCTGCACATGAACTGGGCGCGCGCCCTGCTCGAAATGAGGACGGCTGCCGTAGGACGCTGGAGCGGCCGCCTCTTGGCTCTTGCAGCTTCGTTGTTGTGGATAAAGTCCATGTTGCGACTGCTGACCATCAATGAAAGTGTGATGGGCGCCCTATCCGGTCTATTCCAACGCCCCATCGGCTTTGATCGGGTGCATTTCACCCTAGGGGGCGTGCTCGGACTTGTACTCATCCTACTAGGCGGCTACGCTCTCGCAAATGTCTTCACGTTTTTTTTAAAGACGGTTGTGCTTCCAAAATTGCCGTTGCAACGCGGCGTGCCGTACGCCATCTCAACGATCACCTATTACGCCCTCCTCTTGCTGGTAGCGCTGGCCGCTTTGTCCGCCTCCGGTGTCGAACTGAACAAGTTTACGGTGCTCACAGGCGCCCTTGGCGTTGGTCTCGGCTTCGGCCTGCAGAATATCGTGAACAATTTTGTCTCCGGATTGATCTTGCTTTTCGAGCGTCCCATCCACGTCGGCGATACAGTGGACGTCGGCGGACTGGTGGGCATGGTTCGGCGGATCGGGGCACGCTCTAGCACAATAGTAACTTTCCAGGGAGCGGAAGTGATCGTGCCTAATAGCAACCTGATCTCAAACCAAGTTATCAATTGGACCCTGTCGTCACAGTGGCGGCGCATTGACGTGCCCGTCGGAGTTGCTTTCGGCACCGATCCCGAACGGGTGATCAAGCTGCTCGTGGGAGTCGCCGAATCACATCCAGGAGTCTTGCTCGTGCGCCCACCCATGGCTTTCTTCCTGGGATTTGGCGAAAGCGCGCTAAGGTTTGAGCTGCGCTTCTGGTCCGATCAGCAAGACACGTGGTTTCAACTCCAGAGCGATGTGACCGTGGCAGTGGCCAAAGCCTTAAGAGAAGCCGGCATCGAAATTCCATTCCCGCAGCGAGTTCTCCACGTTCGTAGCAGCGACGCTTCGGTGGCAGAAAACGTGGCCAGCAATGGCGTAAGTCTTACATCTTCGACTGACGCGACGGAACGGCGTGCCCGCGCGTAGCGACATTTAAGCTTCGCAGAAAATCGGACGGGTCGGAGGAATTCTCTTCGAGACTCGTGCGTGTCCCATACGTTGAACGGCTAACTAGGAGGTATCCGGGAATACGTGACCGAAAGGCGCCTGCACCTGCGATTCTATGCGGATTTCGATAATACGGCGCAATGCGTATTGACCATTGGCCGAAACCTTCAGTCGCTTTGTTAGCGGCCTTGTTGCTTTTTCCGTGCGCTTCACCGACACCGATAGACGACGTCTTCTCCGCTAGGAGGGGCTCACCATGTCTCATAGTAGTCTTACACGTCAGCTAAGTGCTTGGGGAATACCCGCAGTTTACGCTGGAATCGCAATGGCGGCTGCTCTGACGTTTCCACGTTTTGAGAGCCGCATTTTTCCTGGGCTTGTCTCCCCAATCAGCATATCCGCTGCGACGGCAATCTACTCTGCGATCGCATCGGGCATGATAGCCCTCACGGGCATCGTATTTTCTTTAACCTTTGTGATGATTCAGTTCAGCGCCATCGCTTACTCACCGCGCCTCGTAATGTGGATAGCGCGTGATCCAGTGATTTCGCACGCCCTTGGGTTATTTACCGCCACCTTTCTCTATGCGATCGCAGCACTCGTAGGGGTCGACCGGAACGGTTCAGGGAAAGTTCCGTTTGTCAGTGCCTGGCTGGTGGTTGTTCTCCTACTGGCGAGCTTGGTGATGTTCATCAGCCTAATCCAGCGGATCCGTTTGCTCCAGGTCAACCGCATGCTGATTTTCACGGGCGACCAGGGACGGAAGGTGATAACGACAATCTATCCATCAGAGAAAACTCTGGCTGCAGTCACTGAATCGGACGATTTTCGTGGATTGCCTCGCAGCCAGACGCTGATTCATCACGGACGACCCCGCTCGATACAAGCGGTCGATGTCGCTGCTTTGGTGAATCTAGCGAAAGTGGCCGGCGGGGTCATCGAAATCGTCGCCGCGGTTGGCGACACGGTTGTGGAATTTACGCCTTTCTTGCGAGTGTATGGAGCAGAGCGACCCATTGATGAGCAAAAGCTGCGGGATGGGATTGCAATTGGGGAAGAACGTACTTTCGAGCAAGATCCCAAGTACGCGATCCGCCTGCTGGTGGACATCGCCATCAAGGCGTTGTCACCGGCGATCAACGATCCGACAACAGCGGTGCAAGCGCTTGACCAGATCGAGGACCTGCTGCTGCGCCTGGGTCAACGGCATCTGGAAATTGGAACCTATCGTGACAGCGACGGCAAATTGCGACTCGTGGTTCCATTTCCCACGTGGGAGGATCTCATTCGCTTGGCCTTCGATGAGATTTGTGCGTATGGCGCGACCAGCGTGCAGGTTATGCGACGCATGAACGCGCTCGTTGCGGATCTGACGCAGGCTGTTCCGGAAGCACGCCGTCCGACCCTCAAATACTGGCATGCGCGATTGAAAGCTACAATCGCACGTTCGTTCGCGGATAGTGAAGAGCGAATGGAGGCCTTGAGCGAAGATCGGCAAGGGCTTGGCGTACCCCGCCAGCCTCCATCCGGGAGTTCTTAGATTCTTCGGTGATTGTGAGGACCTGCGATTGGTCCAGTAAGAGTCAGGCTAAGTCCCAACAAGTTTGAATGCAAAGGTCGAAGGAGGCGCGCCGGGAGAAGTCGGGTAACCGGACAAAGTGCCGTGACGTCCTACGCATCTCATCGGAGGCAGAAAATGGCAGCTACGCAAGAGGACAGCGAGTCCAACCAGCCAAAGTGCTACAGTTCCTAGGGAAGCGTAGTTGACTGTTGGATTGCCAATTCTTTCACGCTCATCACTCGAATTATGGCTGCGGCGGCTGCGCATCTCACAACTTGGTTCTTATCCGACAGATGGCCGGCAAGGGTATCCATTAGACGCGGATCGGCCTGCTGTGCTAGTGCGTCCAACGCGGCGACGCGCACCTTCCAAGCCCTGTCGGAAGCTGCGTGGACCAGCGCTCTCTGTGTCTCCGGGTCTTGGTCTGTCGCCAGTTTCCGGGCGGCTTCCACGCGAATCGGGCCAGCGTAGTCCTTGGACAGAACTTCATACATCGCCCATCCATAACCGGCGTAAGGGGCAAATCCAGCAGCTACTCCAAGCATCATCAGCGTCATCGCCTTACGATCTTTGAGTAGCTGTTTCTCCTCTTCAACTGGCCCTTCCCCACTCTTCCGCTTCCTTATTAGCACGTCGCGATAAGTGGCATAACCGCTCGAATCCCCAAGTGAGAGCAACGCACTCGAAGCAGCAAGAGCTACTTTAACGTTTTTATCCTTTACCGCTGCTTTCAATAAGGGAATGGAGCGACTCGAGCCGAGTCGTCCAAGGGTGAGTGCCGCTGCTGCACGTACGTCAGGTTTCTTGTCGGAGATCGCCTGTTCAGCAAGCTCAATGGCGTGCGAATTTCCGGGCAGCTGTCCGAGGGCGCGAACCGCATCGACACGCTCCTTCGTGCTGTGGCTGTCGTGTCCCTTCTCAAGGACGTCCCAAGCCCTTTGCGCGGGATTTTGGGCCAGCACGACTCCACTGTCACTGAGCAACACAACAACGAGAAACCCCGCAGTCGCGATACGCATTGGCGTTTACCCGATTGCAAGATTCGTTCGTAATTTCGTACACACGCTTATGAACATGAAGATCAAGGGGAGCTTAAGGGCATGGCATGAACTGAAAGACTGTCAATACTGACAGGACAGACCTTGGCCACCAGCCGTTCGAGTGCGCTCACAAATCGTGAAGCGCTGCCTGTCAGAAATGACAGTTTATGCAATCAGATAGCTTATCTAGCATTCCGACCCCTGTGGGGACCCATGGCAATTCCGCGAGTCATGCTGGCGGATGACCACACGATGCTTGTCGAGGCGTTCCGCAAACTCCTGGAGTCTCAGTGCGAGGTCGTGGGCACAGCATCCGATGGGCGCGCGTTACTGGAAACTGCGCCGCGGCTCAAGCCCGACGTAATCGTTGTAGACATCGCTATGCCACAAATGAACGGCTTGGAAGCTGGGTTACGATTGAAAAAACTCATGCCTACAGCAAAGCTCATCTTCCTTACCATGAACGAGGATCCTGGCTTGGCAATGGAAGCAATGCGCTGCGGAGCATCCGGCTATCTATTGAAGAGCTCCGCAAGTTCGGAACTGATTCGCGCTATCCAGATGGCGCTCAAAGGAAAATCCTACGTTACACCGCGGATAGCTAGTGGAATGCAGAAGGCGTTCATTAACAATCCGCGGCCAAATACGCGGGACAAAACGTTGACGCCTCGGCAACGCGAAGTCGTACAACTGTTGGCCGAGGGAAAATCCATGAAGGAAGTTGCCAGTGTGTTGCACGTGACTCCACGGACTGTAGCTTTTCACAAGTACCGCGTCATGGAAGAGCTTAATCTCAAGACGACCGCTGATTTGATCCAATTCGCAATCAAATCACGGATCCTCGTATCTTGAGTCCGCACCTGTTCGGCTTCCGAGCACGAGGGTGCTGCAGAGAATACTTTGTTTGCTCGCTCCCTTTGCCCACAGATTTGTCCCGCACACCTCGATGACGAAAGACAGCTCGAGAGGGCACACATGGTTTCTGACCTACCTTAGTAGGTTTGTGTTATCGCGATTCTCCGGTCCGGTCTGTCACTTTTGACAGTTTCTGAGAGGGAGCGTGCGAGCTAACTTGGCGCTCGTCGAGGAACATCAAGCCCTGGGATTACCTGAGAAACGCAATCTCAGGAATGAGGAGAAAAGAAATGAGAATGAGAAGTGCAATTGTGTTAGGGATGATTTTGCTGTTTGGAACTGCTGCCTTCGCTCAGGACTATGCCAAGGTGGAAGTTCCTCTGGGCTACTCCTACATGCGATTTAACCCGGAGAACAGCGACGTCGTCAGCGGCTTTTCCCTAAACGGCGGAGGTGGCGGTGTCACTGTATTTGTCAACCACGCGTTTGGGATCACGGCGGAATTCAATGGCTACGGCAGTCTCTCAAAAACCTTTGATTTCCCTGCGACAGCGAATAGCCCATGCCCAGCGGGGTGCACTGTGACCGCTAGCGGCGACCTCTTTACCTACAACGTAGGCCCCGTTTTGAAGTACCGCTCGCAACATTTCGAACCCTTCGTAGAGACGCTGTTTGGCGGAGCCCACTCCAATACTTACCAAAATCTGCTCAAGGCTTGTGCGCTCTCTTGCACCACCAGTTTGAGCCCCAGCAACAATGCGTTTGATTTCATCATTGGTGGAGGGATCGACATTCCAGTGACCAAATCGATCGCTATCCGGCCGGCGCAGTTTGATTATGTGCTGACGCGGTTCGGCAACAGCTTTACCAAGGGCAACCAAAACCAAAGCAACTTCCGCTACGGAGCCGGAATCGTTTTCCGGTTTTAACGGAAAACGGAAGCCAGCGTTGATTCAACCGCGTGCAGGGACTGCGGAACGCGACGAAGCGTCGGTCCGCAGTCTCCTTTTCTTTCTGAAGGGCCTTAAACTCGAACCGGATCAGAATTTTCCTGGCCATAGATTAAGTTACCGTTTCAATTGAGAAGTTCGCTTCGCTGGTATTTTTGACAGTTCCCGCAGAGATGGTTGCAAACCTATCGTGTCTTTACTCCGAGCCTCAGAAAGGGGTCCGGTTCGAGATACCTCCTCCCCGTGAGGCGAAGCAGAGATGCTTCAAGAAGTACTCTTTCCATCTCGACCGGACCCCTTTTCGACCGAAGGGGTCGGTTGATCTGGCAGTCTCTTGGAAAGTTTCGAGATACCAAAGATCACGGTGAGCACCGGCGCCCAGAATTATCCCTGCCTCAGAGGACTGACGAGACCACGCCCACCACACTGATGTCGGCAGACTCAGTGGGCACGCCTGTGCCGTTGGCGCTGTCACTTTTGACAGTTTCACGGGTACGCCTATGGGACTAGCGTTTTGCAAGCGGCTCACAGCGAGTTGGCTGCATTGGGAGGCACATTTTATGAGATGTCAAAAGGGCAAAATATTTTGCGGGGTCTTAGGCGCAATAGTTTTGCTCAGTTCTGCAGCTGTTGCACAAGAACTCAAAACGGGAAAACTGAAGATCTCGGTTTCTCCCAAACAGGCGTACGCATTCGTCGACGGCAAGGCGATTGGCCCCGGCAATCGAACGATTAAGCTCGAAGCAGGAACGCACCATTTGGTTGTGGCGAACTATGGTTTCAAATTTGTTGAGCAGGATGTCTCGATAGATTCGCACCAAACTGTCCCTTTGGATATAAAACTGGAACCCGCCGGCGGGGAAGTAGCTGGCCCGCGCGGACGCATCCAGATTGAAGTGGGCATGAGGCGAGCAGGCGATGCCGCCGTTTTGCTAAACGGCAAAAAACCACAGTATTTTGTCGGGCATGTAGATGAATTTAATAACGAAATCGGTTGGCATCAAGAATTGATCGTTCCGCCCGGCACCCATCAAGTAACAATCACGAGATATGGCAAGGAGCTGTGGTTCGGATCGGTGACCGTAGCGGCCGACCAGCGCGTGATTTTGGATATCTCGAACGGAAAACAAGTAACGAAGGCTTGGCCGCGCGGCTCCAAAGAGCTGGGCACAACCGTCCCACGGTTTCACGCGGGCATTGCAAGTGCCACGGTTGTTGTGGCTCCCGTGGCCGGAACAGTTTCAGCCAATCCATCCAAAATCGATTGCAACCAAAAGACTCTGTTGGCCTGGATCTCCGGCGAGACCATTGATGCCGACATGAGTGGCATGAGCCCGGTTCCAACGACAGGCGAGAAAACCGTTTCGCCTCGGCAAACCACGGTCTACGAACTCACAGCGATAGGGCCTGGTGGTGTCACAAAGCCGGGCACGACATTGGAAGTCAACCCCGTAGTGCAATCCTCGCTGAACGCTTCGCCAACGGAAGTCCGGTATCGTCGTATCGGCGACAAGGTCATCGAACAGGGAACAACAACACTCACTTGGTCATCATCCAACTCCGACGCGGCCTCTCTTGATCCGCTTGGCTCCGTTGACGGCGGCGGAAGCAAATCCATAACACTCAATCCGACACAGACTGGAAACGGCCCCGTCGACGAAGAATTCAAGTACACATTGGCGGCGACCAATGCATGTGGCGGCTCCGACACGAAGACGGTCGCAGTGCACTTGAAAGGTTCCATCGAGCCGATTCCGGCAGTTCTGCTCCGCAGCATCTTCTTCCCAACCGATTATCCCACGAAGAAATATCCGGAGCTTGGACTCGTTCGCAGTCAGCAAGAAGCATTGACAAACCTTGCCGCCGGTTTCAAACAGTATCTCGAGTATGATGCGGATGCCAAACTGTCGCTGGGCGCGTACGCGGACGAGCGCGGTCCGAATAAATACAATCAAGCGCTGTCCGAATTGCGGGCTCAGCGCGTAAAGGAGTTTCTGGTTTCACAAGGAATCGCGGCCGATAAGATCGACACGTCAGCCTATGGCGAGGAGAACCCACTTGACAAGGCGACGGTCATCGATTTGCAGACGCGGAACCCGAATCAGCCCCAAGAAACACGCACACGCGACTTCCGCGCAACTTGGCTCGCCTACAATCGCCGCGTGGATATCGTTTTGCTTCCCACAAATGCTGAATCCGTTCGTTTCTATCCGAACCAAGCTGCAGATTCAGAAATTCTTTGGCAAAGACCGAAGCCGGCGCGCAGCGTAGTTGAAAGTAACAAGTAGGAGTTTCAAGAGAGCGTCTGTTCCTGAGTTCCTGAGTGCCCCCCCACGCGGCCCGCTCTGCAAAACACAGGGCGGGCCGTGCTCTTGAAGATTGGTTCGAGGTTCTGTGTGAACGCATCATCCGGTAATTCGCAGCGACCTTGGAAGGAGCTGTTGCCCCTCCTGGCCTGCGGATTGTATGGGATGCTGGGAGGAACGGAGTTGGCGGCACAAGAGGCCGTGGTCCGCGAAAGTCCAACCTTTCGATCGCAGACAACTGAAGATCACACTCAAGACCCAAGCAGGTCCGCCCAACAGAACGCTTCTCCTGAAAACAAGCAGGATGGCGGGGCGTTCGTCATTGCTCCGCTTCCGATTTCCAGCCCGGCTTTAGGTTCAGGAATCGTGCCTGTTCTTGCCTACATTTTTCCGCTTAGCAGGGGCGACAAGACTTCTCCCCCCTCGGTGGTTGGGGCGGCAGGTCTGGTCACGGACAACGGCACCCGTGCTTTCGTCCTGGCTGGCGAACTCTACTTTAAGGAAAACACTTATCGGACAACTGCGGTCTTCGCCCGAGGGAATCTAAACTACAATTTATACGGCCTTGGTGCCGGCGAGTCGCAGCCCAGGTTGCCTCTTAATCAGACCGGCCAGGCATTGTTCGCGGAGTTCCTCCGCCGTCTTGGATGGAAATTCTTCCTGGGTCCACGGTTTCTCTGGGGCAGCTCGTTCATCACCCTCCGACCCGCTAATCTCGAGATGGTTCCATTGCCACCCGACGTTGGACTCCATACCGCTCTGACAGCAGTAGGTTTCCGACTGCAGCGCGATACTCGCCCTAACCGTTTTTATCCGACTGGCGGAACTCTATTAGACTTCACCTCGGACTTCTTTTCTCAAGGCTTGGGTAGCAAATACTCCTTCCAGAGTTACAAATTCACCTTCAACAAATACTGGAGTGTGGCGAAGCATCAGGTTCTTGCTTACAACGGGTTCGCTTGCTTTACAGGAGGGCAGCCTCCGTTCTACGGAAACTGTATCTACGGAACAAACAATGAATTGCGGGGCTATGTTGCGGGACGCTATCTCGACCGTTACATGATTGCCACGCAGTTGGAATATCGCCTGGCATTGCCCAAGAGGTTTGGCGTGGCGGGGTTTGGAGGCTTGGGAGAAGTAGTGCCCGGCGGTAATCAGCCCTTTAGGACCAAGAACTTCCTTCCGAGTGGCGGCGCAGGCGCCAGGTTTCAAATGAGCAAGAAATATCACGTGAATCTTCGCGCTGACTTCGCACAAGGCAAGGACAGTCATACTTGGAGCATCGGTGTCGGTGAGGCCTTCTAGTATTTTCGTGCACACATTCGTCATGAGATCCAGACCTGTCAATTTTGACAGGTGCAACGAATCCTCCTAACCGCTACAAATCCACCCGATGTGCGATCTCACTCGATGCCCCTAGAATCCAGACCAGAATCGATGAGGACAATGCAATGCTGCCCGTCCAGGATACTTCCCTGTCGCGAATTCTCAAGTCGGTCATGCTGTTTACGTTTTCCATTTCGCTCTTGTTTCTGCTCGCTCCCTTGGCTCGGCCGCAGCAGCACAACATGGACAACATGCCCGGAATGAAAATGGATGTTCCTTCTTCGCCCGAAGACCCCGCGCAAGTGGAGAAGCGGCTAGC
>Ga0187818_10001318_pt1 | contig 9952 bp, 8 predicted proteins | sample NC_wetland_sal_i_14_FD_130581 | JGI IMG/M metagenome (GOLD analysis project Ga0187818, IMG submission 130581) | Wetland sediment microbial communities from Neuse River Estuary, North Carolina, USA - SO4_3 | ecosystem: Environmental > Aquatic > Freshwater > Wetlands > Sediment | place: USA: North...
CGCCGAACGCCACCGAGATCAGATTGAGCGACCCGATCGCCAGCGCGGCGAACGCGGCAGTGAGCGCAAGGCCGGAAGCGAGTGTCGTCAGGATCGCGCCGACCAGCTTCACCGAGCGCAACGCGGCAAAGAGGATCGCGCAGACCAGGACGACCGAAAGGACGGTCGATCTGAGCGCGCCCTCGCGCAGCGTCGCGAACTGCTCGTCGTCGAGCGCCACCGGACCGGTCAGGCGCAGCCGCACGCCGTGCGCCGGATCGAGCGCCAGCGCGCCGGCCAGCCGGCGGATCTCGGCGCGCGCCGGGCCGCCCGCTTCGAGCGCGGCGAAGTCGAGCACCGGGCGGGTGAGGACGAAGCGGCGGCGCTCGCGCGGCTCGGCTGCCCGTCCGGTCATGATCTGCTGCCAGGAGAGCGGTTCCGAGCGGCCTTCCAGCACCGCTTTGACCGCATCGGCGATCGCCGCCAGGGTCGGGTCGAGGCGATTGATGGCGGCTTGATCCGCATCCTTGGCCGCGCCCGCGACAAACAACGCCAGCGTGTCGAACAGCCCGCGCAGGCTGGGATCGCGGGCGAGGGTGCCGATCAGCGGCTGCGCCGCGATCAGCTGCTCCGAGAGGGCCTCGAGCTCGGCGACCGACAGGAACAAGAGGCCGTTCTTATCGAAAAACGCCCCGCCATCCGGCTGGCGCACATAGCGAAACAGCTCGGGCTCGGCGCGCATCCGGTCGGCCAGCCGGCGCGCCGCGCGATCGGCAAGATCGCCGGTCTCTCCATCGATGACGACGACGAGCAGGCTGTCGTTCTGCGGAAACGCCTGATCGAGGGCGACCTCATTGCGGCGCCATGCCACATCGCTCGGCAGCATGTGCTCGATATTGGTGTCGATCGCGAGATGGCCGACCGCGTAAAAGCCGCCGCCCGCCGACAGCAGCAGGATGGCGGCTACGATTGCCGCGGCATTGCGGCGGGCGAAATCGACGACGCGCCCGATCCCGGCGGCGATCACCCGTGCCGCCCAGAAATAATGTGCTGGTTTGGACCGCGGCCGTCCCGGCCGCATGCGGGCCGGAGGTCCGCGGTCCCATGATCGCGCGGGCGGTTCATGTTACGCTGCAACGGTAGCGAGGCGCGAACAAACGGGCCCGCGTCAACGCAAATTCTCGCGGCGCGATGGCAGAATTGCCGCGAAATCTCCGAGTTCTCGTCACAAAGCGGACATGCTTTGCCGCGATGCTGCATAGAATATCGCAGGCAAGGAGGGGACCATGGCCGGACGCAGAGAATGCTGCAGCTATGAGCCGAGCCTCGAAGATCTGCTCGATGACGAGGTCATGGAACCGGTCTTGCGCAGCGCCGGGTTCGATTCGCAGGGCCTTCGCGACATGATGGTCGAGACCGCCAGACGGATCGACGACCGCGCCACGCGCGACCAACGCGGCAGGGACCGCTAGATCGCCGGCGGTCATGCCGGAAATTCGATCCGCACCCTGAGCCCCGGGTGATTGTCGGCAAGCGTCACAATTGCCGCATGGCGGCGGGCAACCGCGCGCACCAGGCTGAGGCCGAGCCCGTTGCCCGGCGTGCTGCGGCTCGGCTCCAGGCGAACAAACCGATCGAAGACCGTCTCGCGATCAGTTTCCGGGATGCCCGGCCCGCGATCGGCGACCTCGATCGCGGCATGGCCACCGCTCTGCCGCACCGCGATCGCGATGTCGCCTCTACCATGTTTGGGGGCGCCATATTTGAGGGCATTGTCGAGCAAATTGGCAACGGCTTGCGACAACAGGTGCCGATCGCCGCGAATCATGGTCGCGGGCTCACTGTCGAGCCGTAGCGCAAAGCCTTTCTCCTCGGCCAGCGGCTCGTACAGCTCGACCACCGCCCGTGCGACCTGGCCGAGGTCCAACTTCTCGTCGGCGCGATCCCCGGCGCCGGCCTCGGCCGCGGCGATGCTGAGGAGCGCGTTGAAGGTCGCGAGCAGCCGGTCCGCCTCCTCGATCGCGGCGCGGATCGCCTCGCTGCGCGCGCAGGGGTCATCTGGGCCGAACAGGGCCAGCTCAAGCCGCGCCCGCAACCGCGCCAGCGGCGTCTTCAAATCGTGCGCGACATTGTCGGTAACCTCGCGCATCCCGCTCATCAGCCGCTCGATCTGATCGAGCATGCCGTTGAGATTGGCGGCAAGCTGGTCGAATTCGTCATTGGTCCCGCGCCGCGGCACCCGGTCGGACAGATTGCCGGCGATCACCCGCTCGGCGGTCCGGTTCACCTGCTCGACCCGGCGCAGCATGTTGCGGCTCATCACCGTTCCGCCAGCGAGCCCGATCCCGAGCGCGACCAGCCCGGACCATAAGAGCGTCGCTTTGATGCGGTCGCGAAAGGCCGTCGCATCGCTGATGTCGCGCCCGACTAGCAGGCGATAGCCGTCCGGGATCGCGAACAGCGCGCCGCGCGCCGGGTGCAGCTCGGTCTGGCCCTTCACCGGGACGTCGATCTGGAACGACAGCGAGCCGGAGCGGAGCGGCACCCCGGTCGGCCAGCCGCTGATGTTGCCGGCGAGCGGCTGACCGTCGCGGTTGGTCACCAGGTAGAGCATGCCGTCGCCGCGATCGCCGGCGCTGCGCGCCGCGACGATCTGCACGAGGCCGCTGAGGCCGCGCTGGGCGTATTGCTCGGCCAGCCCGGTGATCTCGGCATCGAGGGTAGCCTCGGTCTGCCGTTCGACAAAATCGGCGCTCGTCCAATAGACGAAAAACAAGACCCCGATGACCGAGATTGCGAAGACCAGGAAATAGAGCCCGGCGAGCCGAAAGGCGTGGGTCCGAACCAGCCGCCGGGCCGCCCGGAACAGCCTCGCGGCCCTCGGGCGCGCGGCCGCCATTTTTTCGGCAACCCGCGCGACACCGGGCTCTGCGGCCGCTGCGCTCACCGGCACGTCAGCTGGTTTTCGCAGCTCAGCGACGCTATCTGCCATCAAGCGAGGACCTCATGCCGAGAGCGTCCTTCGAGACGCCCACCACGTGGGCTCCTCAGGATGAGGTTTTTTCATAATGCTACCATAACCTTAGCCTCATCCTGAGGGGGCGCGGAGCGCCGTCTCGAAGGACGCGGGATCGTGTTGCAGCATTTCTCCTGTCCGGCAGGGCTCACTCCGCGGCGCGCAGGCAATATCCTGCACCGCGCACGGTGTGAAGCAGGGGGTGGTCGAAGTTCTTGTCGATTTTTTGTCGCAGCCGGCTGACATGCACGTCGATCACGTTGGTCTGCGGGTCGAAATGATAGTCCCACACATTTTCCAGGAGCATCGTCCGGGTCACGACATGGCCGGCATTGCGCATCAGGTATTCGAGCAGCTGGAACTCCCGCGGCAGGAGATCGATGGTCTTGTCGCCGCGCTTGACCGAGCGGGTCAACAGATCGAGCTCCAGCTCGGCCACGCGCAATCGGGTGAGGCTCGGCGCATCGGCCCCGCGCCGCAGCAGCGCCTCGATGCGGGCGAGCAGTTCGCTGAACGCGAACGGCTTGACGAGATAATCATCGCCGCCCGAACGCAGTCCCTTGACCCGATCGTCGACGCTGCCCAGCGCAGAGAGGATCAGCGCCGGGGTGCGGATCTCGGCGCCGCGCAACGCGCCCAAGAGCGCCAGCCCGTCCATGCCCGGCAGCATGCGGTCGAGAATGATCGCGTCGTAGCTGCCGGAGGTGGCGAGGAACAAACCGTCCCGGCCGTCGCCCGAATGATCGATCGTGTACCCGCTCTCGCTCAGCCCCTTGATCAGATAGGCGGCGGTCTCGCGATCGTCTTCGATAACCAGGAGCTTCATCGAGGCGTGTCGCTCCCTCTGCTTCGGGGTCCGTTCGGGGCCGGTGCGCCGCGCGATCGGATCGCGCTCGGCACCCGCTCTGTTAGGGGCTTGCTAAGAATTGCCGCGCGAAATTGAGCCGCCGAGGCCAGCGGTAGACTTGGAACTAACGTCTCCGCCTCCGTGTTGAACTCCAGCACCTTTTTGGCGATCGCGATTTAGGGGCCGCCGGTGTCAAGCCATGGGGTTCAAGTGGTTGCGCCACACGATGGAAGCAAGCCGATCAGCATCCTGATCGTCGAGGATGAGGCGCTGATTGCCAGCTACATCGAGGAGGTTCTCGGCGAATCCGGATTTCGGATCGTCGGCATAGCCGCCTCGGGCCCCGAGGCGCTGTCATTGGCGGCGGAAGACAGCCCTGCCCTGGCACTCGTCGACATCCGGCTGACCGGGCCGATCGACGGCATCGAGCTGGCCTGCCAGTTGCGCGACAAGTTCGCCGTGCCGGCAATCTTTCTCTCCGGGCTGATCGACCCGCAAACCGCCGAACGCGCCCGGGCAGCCCAGCCGCTCGGCTTTCTGCCCAAGCCGTTTCTGCCGAGCCAGATGTTCAACGCCATCCAGCGCGCCTTGGACCTGCCGGGCCGATAGGCAGGTCGCTCGCCTGTCGAGCGTCCGGGACGCCTTTGCGGCGGAACGTCACAGCCCGCCGGGCGATTTCGTCTTGACCGGGGCAGAAGCAGCGACAATCTATTGCGTACCAATTCAGTCCGAATTGGCCCGCAACGATCGCCCCGAGCCCCGCCAGACCGATGATCATCCTTTCCAAGCTCGCCGATTACGGCGTCATCGTCGCGAGCCACCTCGCCGCCCATCCCGACCGGCAGGCGACCGCAGCGGCGATTGCCGCCGCCACAAGATTGCCTCCGGCAACCGTCGCCAAGCTCTTGAAGGCACTGGCACATGCCGGGCTGGTCAGCGCGACGCGCGGCGCCGCAGGCGGCTATCGCCTTGCCCGCCTTCCCGCCGCGATCTCCGTCGCCGAGGTCGTCGCCGCGATCGACGGCGATATCGGCATGACGCAATGCTCGGTCCATACCGCCGGATGCGAGCGCACGACCTATTGCCCGACCCGGCCGCATTGGGCGGCGATCAATCGGGCCGTCGGGACCGCGCTGTCGGCGATCTCGCTCGAAGAGATGATCGGGCCGATGGCCTTTGCGCCAGCGGCATTTGGCGTGCCCGCCGCCCGACACGCCAGCATTTTGATGGACGAGCAGCCGCGATGAGCGCCCCCCTCGATACCCAAGAGACGATCCGCTCGCTCGCGCAGGAGGGCTACAAATACGGCTTTGTCACCGATATCGAAGCTGATACCGCGCCGCCCGGCCTCAATGAAGACACGGTGCGCTTCATCTCAGAGAAGAAGGGCGAGCCGGAGTGGCTGCTCCTTTGGCGGCTCGCCGCGTTCCGCGCGTGGCGCGAGATGACCGAGCCCGATTGGGCCAAGGTCAACATCGCGCCGATCGACTACCAGGCATCGACCTACTATTCGGCGCCGAAGCAGCAGGCCGGCCCGAAATCGTTGGACGAGGTCGATCCCGAGCTGCTGGCGATGTACGAAAAGCTCGGCATCCCCTTGAAGGAACGCGAGGCCTTGGCCGGGGTGGCGGTCGACGCCGTGTTCGACAGCGTCTCGGTGGCGACGACCTTCAAGAGCCAACTGGCCGAGCTCGGCATCATCTTCTGCTCGTTCGGCGAGGCGGTGCGCGAACACTCCGAGCTGGTGCGCCGCTATCTCGGCAGCGTCGTGCCGCAGAACGACAATTTCTTCGCCGCGTTGAACTCGGCGGTGTTCAGCGACGGGTCGTTCGCCTACATCCCGCCGGGCGTGCGCTGCCCGATGGAGCTCTCGACCTATTTCCGCATCAACGCGGCGAAGACCGGCCAGTTCGAGCGCACCCTCCTCATTGCCGACAAGGGCGCCTATGTCAGCTATCTCGAAGGGTGCACCGCGCCGCAGCGCGACGAAAACCAGCTGCATGCCGCGGTCGTCGAGCTGGTCGCGCATGAGGATGCGCAGATCAAATATTCGACCGTGCAGAACTGGTATCCGGGCGACGCCGAGGGCCGCGGCGGCATCTACAATTTCGTCACCAAGCGCGGCCATTGCCGCGGCGCCCGCTCGAAGATCTCGTGGACCCAGGTGGAGACCGGCTCGGCGATCACCTGGAAATACCCGAGCTGCATCCTCGAAGGCGACGATTCGATCGGGGAATTCTATTCGGTGGCGATCACCAACAACCGCCAGCAGGCCGACACCGGGACCAAGATGATCCATATCGGCAAGAACACCCGCTCGACGATCATCTCGAAGGGGATCTCGGCCGGGCACGGCCAGAACACCTATCGCGGCCTGGTGCGGGTGCAGCCGCGCGCGCAGGGGGCGCGCAACTACACGCAATGCGACTCGCTCCTGATCGGCGACCGCTGCGGCGCCCATACCGTGCCCTATATCGAGGTGCGCAACCCCTCGGCCCGGATCGAGCACGAGGCGACGACCTCGAAGATCAGCGAGGACCAGCTGTTCTATTGCCGGCAGCGGGGCATCAGCGACGAGGATGCGCTGTCCTTGATCGTCAACGGGTTCTGCCGCGATGTCCTCAAAGAGCTGCCGATGGAGTTCGCGGTCGAGGCGCAAAAGCTCCTGGCGGTCAGCCTCGAAGGCAGTGTGGGATAGCCAAGTTGAGCGTCATCCCGGCGCAGGCCGGGTCCTACGGTGGTGCGAGATGATGCATTTCCAGAGAATTTCGATTGCGGTGCGAGGCAGGAAAGATGCGGCCGGTGGACGAGTGGATCCCGGCCTGCGCCGGGATGGTGGAGTGTCGTGATGCTCGAAATCCATAACCTGCACGCCCGGCTCGCCGATGGCCGGGAGATCCTGAAGGGGATCGACCTCAAGGTTGCGGAGGGCGAGGTGCACGCGATCATGGGCCCGAACGGGTCGGGCAAGTCGACGCTGGCCGCGGTATTGGCCGGGCGCGAGGGCTACGTGGTGACCGAGGGCGGCGTCCGCTATCTCGGCCGTGACCTGCTCGCCATGCCGGCCGACGAGCGGGCACGCGAGGGCGTCTTTCTCGCCTTCCAGTACCCGGTCGAGATTCCCGGGGTCAACAACACCTATTTCCTGCGCGCGGCGGTCAACGCCCAGCGCCGTCATCGCGGCGAAGCTGAGCTCGATGCCGGCCAGTTCCTGCGCATCGTGCGCGCCAAACTGAAGCTGCTCGACATCGGCGACGACCTGTTGCAGCGCGCCGTCAATGTCGGGTTTTCCGGCGGCGAGAAGAAGCGCAACGAGATCTTCCAGATGGCGATGCTCGAGCCGCGCCTCGCAATCCTCGACGAGACCGACAGCGGGCTCGATATCGACGCGCTGCGCGTCGTGGCGCGCGGGGTCAACGGGTTGCGCGCGCCGGACCGTGCGATCGTGATGATCACGCATTACCAGCGCCTGCTCGACTACGTCGAACCCGATCATGTGCACGTGCTGCAGGACGGCCGCATCGTGCAATCGGGCGACAAGGGGCTCGCCGCCGAGCTGGAACGGACCGGTTACGGCACGTTCGACGAGTTGGCCGGCGACGCGGCGTGACAGCGATGAGCGCGATCGTCGATTTCCCGGTGAAGCCCGAGGCGCGGCCTTATCTCGACGCCTTCGAGCAGAACCCGCAGACCGAGCCCGGTCCGCTCGCCCGGCATCGCCGGCGCGGGCTCGCCCGCTTTGCCGAAACCGGCTTTCCCAGCCGCAAGAGCGAACGCTGGCGCTATCTCGACCTGCAGCCGCTCGCCCAGCATCCGTTGCTGCCCGCAGCGGCGCCCTCTGCCGGAGTGCTCCAGGCGGCGCACGAGCATTTGACCGGCCTGCTGCTGCCCGGAAAGGGGCCGCGCCTGGTGCTTGTCGATGGTTATTTTGCCCAGGATTTGTCTTCGCTCGCCATGCCGGAAGGCGTGTGGTTCGGACCGACCTCCGCGGCGCTTGCCGAACGAGCGGAGCTGCTCGACGAGCTTGCCGCAGAGCCCCGCGGCGGTTCCGAGCACCCGTTCCTCGCGCTCAACGCCGCGTTTTTCGCCGGCGGCTATGTCCTTGAGATCGCGCCGGGAGTCGCGCTCGACGACCCGATCGAGATCATCCACCTCGGCTCCGGCGCCAGGGCGAGCTCGTTCCATACGCGCAGCCTGATCAGGTCGGGCGCAGGCAGCCGCGCCAGCGTGCTCGAAGTCTATGCCGGCGAGGGACGCTATTGGCGCAACGATTTCGTCGCCATCCAGCTCGCCGACGGCGCCGAACTGGCCCGCACCGCGGTCATCGAAGAGGCGGCAGAGGCCCTGCACCTGGCACGGATCGACGCGACGCTCGGCCGCGCGGCGTCTTTTGCCGGCTTCGCCCTCATTCTCGGCGGGCGAACCGTGCGCCATGAGGCGAGCGTCGCGATGGAAGGCGAGAACGCGCGCTGCCGGCTCGACGGGGCCTTTATCGTGACCGGCCGCGACGAGGCGAACATCGTCACGACGATCGACCACCAGGTCCCCGGCGGGCAGACCCGCGAGCTGATCAAGGGCGTCGCGGCGGGGCGCGGCCACGGCGCCTTTCAAGGCAACATCATCGTCCGCGAAGACGCCCAGAAGACCGACGCGCACCAATTGAGCCGCAATTTGCTGATCGGCGCCCGCGCCGCGATCGACACCAAGCCCCAGCTCGAAATCTATGCCGACGACGTCAAGTGCAGCCATGGCGCCAGCATCGGCGACCTCGACGAGGCGGCGCTCTTCTATCTAGAGGCCCGCGGCATCCCGGCCGAGGAGGCGCGCCATATGCTGATCGACGGCTTCCTGCGCGAGGTGGTGGAAACCGTCGACGATTTCGCGACCCGCGTGCATCTGCTGCGGCGCCTCGCCGGGCGCCTCGGCAGCTTGGAGGAGTGAGAATGGCGTTCGACCCGCGCCAGCTGCGCCGCGAATTCCCGATCTTCGAGCGCAATCCCGGCCTGGTGTTCCTCGATTCCGGCGCCAGCGCGCAGAAGCCGCGCCAGGTCATCGACGGCATCGCCGAGTTTTATCGCAACGACTATGCCAACGTGCATCGCGGCGTTTATCAGCTGAGCGCGCGTTCGACCGACCGGTTCGAAGAAGCGCGCCTCAAGGTGCGCGCCTTCCTCAACGCCGCCGACGAGCGCGAGATCGTCTTTGTGCGCGGCGCGACCGAGGCGATCAACCTGGTCGCCCACAGCTGGGGCCCCGCCCATGTAAAGCCCGGCGACGAGGTGGTGATTAGCGATCTCGAGCATCACTCCAACCTCGTGCCGTGGCAGGTGTTGTGCGAGCGCGCCGGCGGCCGCCTGGTGGTGGCGCCGACCGACGTGACCGGCGAATTCGACCTCGGGCAATTCGAGGCCCTGCTCTCGCCGCGCACCAGGCTCGTCGCGGTGACCCATATCTCCAACGTCACCGGTGCGCTCTTGCCGGTGGCGCGCATCGTCGAGCTGGCCCATGCGCGGGGCGCCCTGGTGCTGGTCGACGGCTGCCAGGCGGTGCCGCGGCTGCCGGTCGACGTCCAGGCGCTGGGCTGCGATTTCTATGTGTTCTCCGGGCACAAGGCGTATGGACCCACCGGGACCGGCGTGCTCTACGGGCGCTGGGCTGCGCTCTCCTCGATGCCGCCCTGGCAGACCGGCGGCGGCATGATCAGCAACGTCACCTACGAGAAGACCGAATTCCAGGAGCCGCCGCACCGCTTCGAGGCCGGCACCCCCGATATCGCCGGCGCGGTCGGGCTTGCCCAGGCGATCGACTTCATCGAGAGGATCGGCCGGGCGGCGATCCACGATCACGAGGCGGCGCTGACCGGCTACGGCGTCGACCGCCTGTCGCGCATCCCCGGTTTGCAGCTGGTTGCCGGCGGGCAGCGGCGGCTCAGCATCCTCTCCTTCAACCTCGACGGCGTGCACCCGCACGATGTCGGCACCGTGCGCGACCAGCACGGGGTCGCCGTCCGGGTCGGCCATCACTGCGCCCAGCCGCTGATGGACAAATTGGGCCTCGCCGGGACGGTGCGCGCCTCCTTCGGGGTCTATAACGACAAAGCCGATATCGAC
>Ga0187818_10001320_pt1 | contig 9946 bp, 5 predicted proteins | sample NC_wetland_sal_i_14_FD_130581 | JGI IMG/M metagenome (GOLD analysis project Ga0187818, IMG submission 130581) | Wetland sediment microbial communities from Neuse River Estuary, North Carolina, USA - SO4_3 | ecosystem: Environmental > Aquatic > Freshwater > Wetlands > Sediment | place: USA: North...
CATCAATCCGCAGGATGCTAAGACTCGCAGCAGCAGCGAGTCGCGCTTCCGCTGGAAGCCTGCACTCGGCGAATCCCTCCTCTACACGGGGATCATGCACACGTTCGACATCACCACCGAGGCTGGCACTCGCGACGCCCTGAACGGCCGTTGGTTCACTCACTATATTGACTCTGTTTCCGAACTCCGAGGTTGGAGCGACGGTGACACCTTCATGGCGCCCTATGTCGGCCATCCTATCGAAGGCTCCGTCTTTGGATTCATCGAGCGCCAAAATGACCCAAGGTTCCGGCTCGTGCAGTGGGGCGACGGCCGTGATTACTGGATCAGCATGCTGCGTTCGATGGCTTACTCCGCCGTCTGGCACACGCAGTGGAAAATCGGGCCCGCGAGCGAGGCGTCTATAGGCAACGTGATGCTGCATGCTTCGCCGGGCTTTATTACTCTGGTGGATACTCCAACCCTCGGCTTCTGCACCATGCTCGCCGAAGATGCCGCCGACCGCTACCTGATCATAGGCCTGGAGAACCGCACGACGAATCGCACCATCATCATCCTGACGCGGACCTTTTTGAATCCCGGCCGCACGTTCGCCAATATGATGGCCTTCCGGCCCCCTTGGGTCCGCGACACACGCCTCAATTTATTCAAGGAGAACTATGAGCTTCGCAAGATGCTTGTGGAGGATTACAAAAATGGAAGCGGTGAAAAACCCTTCGAATATGTGAAAAATGGCTGGATGACACCGGGAGTTGAGTTCATCCATCCCCGCCCCAAGGAAGCCGACATCGAACTTACCGCCTTCCCCTATTACGAAACATTCCTCGGCGGAGGTTCTTGCATTGGCGGCGGCGGTACGGGCGCCGCACGGGTGAATCCCAAGCTCCAAGTCATCACCGAAGTGAGCGGCTGCCTGATCATGGACATGCACTATTTCAATTACAGCGCGGACTCGCTCTTTTATGGCGGAGGATTCCGCTGGACCCCAATGGCTGCTCACCGCTTCTCTCCCTTTGGGCAGTTCATGTTTGGCGGGAGAAAAGTGACCAGAGAGATCGACGATCCCGCGCTGAAGAAGGAACTGCTGACTGAGTGGAACAATGGGGACGGAACCCTGGGGCATTTTCCGCTGCGGAGCCAGTGGTCGACGGAGACCGCCCAGAACGGTCCAAGCATCGCTGTTGGAGGCGGGTTCGACGTCGTAGTCACGCGACCTTTCGCGTGGCGCGTCCTCAATCTCGAATACACTCATTCCTGGATGAACGACGTCGCTCAGATCAAGCCTCAAGAGGGTCTGAAAATTTCCACCCAGGCGGTGGTTCGCATCGGCACTTGGTAAATTTGTTTTTCGAGTGCGGCGGCTTGCCGCCGCTTTTCCGAAGCCTTCGTAGGGGCGCAGCATTGCTGCGCCCCAGGTCCGCACAATTGTCCCGCTACAGGCGGCCCTCTTTGGCCTAACCGCAAGCACGAAGGCCCTAGCCAAACAGAGGTCCAGCAAAGCCGAACCCCTACCGTAAGGTATCGCAAATGCCGCACCCAGCTGTCGTTACGATTCGATCTAGACCTCTTCGTTGAACAATCGTGGCTGGCCTGCGGCGGCCGCAGCGGGTTTTCGTCGTGCAATTCCCACCACCCCCAGCACGGTTAACTCGGTCAGCGCGGACCGCGGCACGAAAATCCGGTCTGTATTCGAATTGAAATCCGGCGGTGTCATCTGCAACCCATTGTCCTGGAAGGCCAGCAGGTCATTCGGAATCACGCCTTCCAGGCTCTCCCCGTCCTTGAACCGTAAGCGTACCCACAGCCCGTCTAGCTTTGGCCGGCTCAGGAAACTCTTCCTCTCCATCTCAATTTCTTCCTCAAGGTCGCGCACAAAATAGATGGCGCGCACCTTTTCGAGCGGTATTTCTTCGTGCTCCCCCTCACGCGTTAGGAGGTCAACCGCCTCCGCTTGTGTCAGCCTGGCGGGGTTCAAGTACCCCCGCAACAGCTTCCTTTCCAGAAGCTCGATGACGACTTTCTTGTGGGTAGAGGCTGGGGGTTTTGTCTTCAAACTGGGTTCATCCGTCGAAATTCACGAAATATTTGCTTCTCGCGGCTGAGATATGTTATGTTAAGCACGATTTTCCTGTCAACTCATTGTTTTTACTGGGTTTAGGTCCCTGAGAGGGCCACCTTTGACCGAAAAGACGCAAATCCTCAAAACGGCCTCCATTATTTCCCTAGTCACTGTTGTTAGCCGCGTCCTCGGTTATGTCCGTGACCAGCGCATCTCCTTCCTGCTCGGTACCACCCTCTCCGCAGATGCCTTCGTCCTCGCTTACCGCCTCCCCAATCTTTTCCGCCGCCTCATCCTTGAAGGCACCGTTGCCGCTTCCTTCATCCCCGTCTTTACCACCTACATGCGCGACACTTCTTCCGAAGAACTGTGGGCCTTCGCCAATCGTCTGTTTTGGACCCTCGCTTTAGTTCTCGCCGTGATTACCGTTCTTGGTGTGATTTTCTCCCCCGCCGTCATCCAGACGTTTTCCTCCCCGCAGGATCGCGAAACCAGTTATGGCGAAGCCATCGCTCTGAATCGCATCATTTTTCCCTATCTTTTCTTTGTTGGGCTCGCTGCCCTCGGCATGGGCATTCTCAACTCCTTTCACAATTTTGCTCTTCCGGCATCCACCACGGTCCTCCTCAATCTCGCCATCATCATCTTCTCCACCGGCATGGTCTGGCGCTACTTCCAGAGTCCGGCGACCTCCCTGGCCGTCGGCGTTCTGGTCGGCGGAGCACTGCAGTTTCTGATTCTGGTGCCTCAACTGGTCCGCCGGGGCATGCGCTTCGATTTCGGTTTGTCCTTTGTCCATCCCGGCATCCGCAGTGTCGCAAGGCTGATGTTCCCCCGCTTCTTCGGCATGGGCGTGGCGCAAATCAATTTTTTCGTGGACACATTCTTTGCCAGCGCACCACGCATGCCTCGCGGTAGTCTCGCGGCGCTGTACGTTTCTGACCGTGTGATGGAACTCGTGCTGGGCGGCTATGCGATCGCCGTCGCCACCGCCATCCTGCCTATGATGTCGCATCAAGCTGCCGCAAACGATTACGAAGGGCTGAAGCGCACCCTCACCTTCGCCGTTCGTATCGTCGCCTACATCACCATACCGGCTGCCGTCGGCCTCATGATCCTGCGCGAGCCCATCATTCGCATGCTCTTTCAGCACGGCCAATTCGTCGCCGAATCCACGCGCCTCACCGCTCGCCCGTTGCTCTACTATGCCGCCGGTTTGCCTGCGCTGGCCTGCGTCAAACTCATTGTTCCCGCTTTTTATTCTGCCCGCGACACTAAGACTCCCGTCATCGTCGCGGTAATCTCTTTCTTCCTGAACATCATCCTCAACATCATCTTCCTCCATTTCCTCTTCCGCCGTTTTCAAAACGGTGGCCCAGCCCTCGCCACGGTTCTTGCCACACTCTTTGACTTTTTCACCCTTTTCTTTATCTTCCGTCTGCGCTATGGCGCGCTCGGCACCGTGGCGATTTTTCGCTCCATTGGCAAAATCTCGCTTTGCGCCGCCCTCATGGGTGTTGGCTGCATGATCGGCAATCACTACGCCAATTACACGCTGCAATCGGCGTTCTTTACTCAGTTGCTGGTCTTCCTTGCTTTGATTGGCGGCGCCACGTTCCTCTACATCGGCCTCACCTGGCTGTTCCGTTGCCCGGAGATCGAAGAAGTCTACGGTATCGCCACGCGACGCGAGACTGCCGAAGAATTGGCTGGTTCCTGATGGAAATCACTGCTGCCATCACGGGGTTCCTCACTCACGTCCGCGTGGAGAAGGGGCTTTCCGCGAATACTGTGGTTGCGTACCGCCGCGATTTGCTGAAGTTCGAAGCCTTTGCGAAAAAGCGCAAACTCTCTCTCAAGACGATTAGCCGTGATGATCTGGTCGATTTCCTCGCCAGCCTGTACCGGCAGAAGCTCGAAAGCCGCACCGTGGCTCGTCACCTGGTCACGCTTCGCAATTTTTTCCGCTTCGCACAGGTGCAAGAGCTGATCACCGAAGATCCGTCTCTGAACCTGGAATCCCCCAAAATCCGCCGCTCTCTCCCGGACTATCTCCGCCTCGAAGAGGTGGAAAAGCTTCTGGCTCAGCCGGACGAGAAGACGCCCATCGGACTCCGCGACCGTGCCATGCTGGAGGTCCTTTATTCCAGTGGGCTGCGTGTCTCGGAGTTGATAGGCCTGCGCCTCATGGATCTCGACCGCTCCGCGGGCTACGTCCGCTGCATCGGGAAAGGCGATAAGGAACGCATCGTTCCCATCGGAAAGAAGGCTATGGCGCTAGTCGATCGTTACCTCCGCGATGCGCGCCCAAAGCTGCTTGGAAAGGGATCGTTAGCGAACACGACCACCCTCTTTCTGAACCGGCGTGGTGGTGGTTTCAGCCGCGTCGGGGTCTGGAAGATTCTATCGGCCTATGGCCGCCAGGCGGGTTTGCGCGTGGCGCTCACGCCCCACATGCTCCGCCACAGTTTTGCCACCCATCTTCTGGAACGCGGCGCGGATCTCCGTTCCGTCCAGTTGATGCTCGGGCATAGCGATATTTCTACAACGCAGATCTATACCCATGTTGTGGAGGAACGGTTGAAGCAGATTTACAAGGCTCATCACCCCCGCGCATAACGCTCGGGAAAGGGACTCATCGCGGGTGCGGCTCTGCTGCATGGTCCGCCCACCCTAATCTGGAAGGAGTGCAATGCCTGATTACATGTTCTTGCTCGAAAGCCGGCTCTCACCTGAGCAGCGCGCCGCCATGCTTCGCGTCCAGGAATTGGCTGCTGCCATGGGCTTCAATGTCTATCTGACCGGCGGCACGGTTCGCGATCTCATCACCGGCGCAACCTTGCGGGACCTCGACTTCAGCGTCGAAGGCAATCCCTCGAAGATGGCCCGCGAACTGGAAAAAGGCGGCGCCAAAGTCCTCCTCGAGGACGAAAAGTTGCGCCACGTGGAGATTCTCTTCGCTGGAGACGTGGATGGCAGCCTTTCCGCCGCGCGCGACGAATACTATGTCCGCCCTGGCACGCGCCCGGAAATTCGCTGGTCCACCATCATGGAAGACTTGCGCCGCCGCGATTTTTCCCTCAACGCCATTGCCATCTCCCTCAATCCCGCTTCGCGCGGCCTTCTGCTCGATCCCACGAACGGTCTCTCCGATATCGAACATGGGGAAGTCCGCGCTCTCACGATTCACAGTTTCACCAACCAGCCCGCGCGACTCCTTCGCGCTCTCCGAATCGCCGCGCGCATGGGCTTCAAGCTGGAATCGCGCACTCAGGAGTGGTTCAACCTCGCCATTGAGCGTGAGCTACAGAAAACCATCACTCCCGAAGACGCCGGGCAGGAACTTCGCGCCCTCGCCAAGGAAGAGCGTCCGCACCTCATTTTGAAAGAGTGGGATGAACAAGATCTTCTCGAGCTTGTCCATCCGCTGATCGCCAAGAAGCATCCGGATTACGAGGCCATTTCGCGGCTTCTCAAGGTCCGCGATGAGCTCTTCATGGCGGGCTTCCGTCCGCGCCTCGCCACCCCCATGATGCTGGCCATCCTCGGCCGTTTGAAGGACCGCGAAGTTGGCCATGTGCTTTCTAAACTGGGTTTCCGCGCCGCCGAAATTGACGTCATCGAAGAGTTTCCGGAGAAAGCTCTCGAAATCCAAAAAGACCTTGCCGGCAAAAAGACCAAGACGCCGATCGAGGCCTATCAGCACATTGAAAAGCTTTCCTTGGAGTTCATTGCCTATCTCCTCGCGGAATCTAATAACTCCGCAGCCGTATCCAAGCTGAAGGCCTATCTCCACAAATGGCGGCCCATCCGTCAGGCGCTGACCACCGTTGTCAACGAACTGGAAACGCTGGGCATGCCGCGTGGCCCCAAATTTGATCATGTCATCGACCAAGTCTTCGCCGCTCAACTCAATGGCCGCGGCAAAACCCCCGAAGAGCGTGAAAAAATGCTGCGCAAGCTTTCGGGCATCAAGGAAGCTCCCAAGAAAAAGGAAAAAGAGAAGAAGCCGGCCAAAGGTGGAGAGAAACACGCCCCCGCGGAAGCCGCTCATCCGAAGCCGAAAACCGCCGCCGAAAAACACGCCGCCAACGAACGGGTCAAAGCCGGCATGAAAGCCGCCGCCGCCCGCAAAAAAGCCAAAAAGTAGGCGCATTTCATGGTAGGGGCGCAGCACGGCTGCGCCCCATGTCCGCACGAATAAGTCGTGTCTCTCTCCAGCAAGCATGAAGAGCTCTGTCATCCTGAGCGCGGTTATTGCGCGAAGGATCTCAACGTCAACTTAGAGTCGGCTGTTCCCAGCGTGAGCCTCTGCGCCCCAAGTTATCCACAATCCCGTTCGCAATTCTCCTTTCCTCGATTTACAATGAAACTCCATGGGCCAGCCGCAGTTTGTTCACTTGCATGTCCACACGGACTTCAGTCTCCTCGATGGTGCGTGCGAAACCACCGAGTTGCTCGATGAAGCGTCCCGCCAGAAGATGCCCGCCGTGGCCATCACCGACCACGGCAACCTTTTCGCAGCAGCTAATTTCTTCTATGAAGCCAGTAAGCGCGACGTCAAGCCCATCATCGGCTGCGAGGTGTACGTCGCCAAGGGCAGCCGGCTCGACCGCGGCGAAAAAGCCGGCCCGCCCACCGAGGACCGCGACGAGTTCGAGCCCGGCACCCGCGGCAGCAACCACCTCGTCCTCCTCTGCGAATCCCTCGAGGGCTATCACAACCTGATCAAGCTCGTTTCTGCCGGCTATCTCGAAGGCTTCTACTACAAACCGCGCATCGACTACGACCTCCTCAGCAAGCACTCCAGAGGTCTCATCGCCCTCTCCGCCTGTCTCCGCGGCCCCGTCACCGAAGCTGTTGTCGAGGAAAAATTCGATCGCGCCCGCGAAAACGCCTATCGCCTGCGAGACATCTTCGGCAAAGGCAATTTTTTCATCGAAATTCAGGACCAGGGCCTCCCCATCGAGAAGGGCGTCAACACGGAACTCCTCCGTCTCTCCAAGGAGACTGGCATCCCCGTCGTGGCCACCAACGATTGCCACTATCTGCACCACGAAGACGCTCACGCCCAGGAAGTCTTGCTTTGCATCCAGACCGGCAAGACCATGAGCGACGCCCATCGCATGAAGTTCGCCACCGACCAGTTCTACTTCAAAACTGCCCAAGAGATGGCTCAGGTGTTTCGGGAAGTTCCCGATGCAATCAGCCGCACGGTCGATATCGCGGCGCGTTGCAACGTCAAGATCGAGCACATCCCCAATGCGCTTCCCGAATTCAAGGTCCCTCCAGGCCACACACCCGGCAGTTATTTTGAAAAAGTAGCCCGCGAGGGTTTCGCGCAGCGCGTGCCGTACCTGGAACGCCTCGCCAAGCAGAATCTCCTCCGGAATCCGCTTTCCGAGTACGAGCGCCGGCTCACCTCTGAAATCGAAATGATCAAGAAGATGCACTATGAGGGTTACTTCCTGATCGTTTGGGATTTCATCCATTACGCTCGCGCCCAGGAAGTTCCTGTTGGCCCCGGCCGTGGTTCGGCGGCGGGCAGCCTGGTCAGCTACGCTCTTCGCATCACCGACGTCGACCCGCTCCAGTACAACTTGCTCTTCGAGCGCTTCCTCAATCCCGAGCGTGTCTCCATGCCGGATATCGACATCGACTTCTGCATGCGCCGCCGCGGCGAGCTCATCGATTACGTCACCCACAAGTACGGCCGCGACAACGTCTCTCAGATCATCACCTTCGGCACCATGGCCGCCAAAGCCGCCATCAAAGATGTGGGCCGCGCGATGGACATTCCTTATGGCGAAGTGGATCGTCTCGCCAAGCTCATCCCCAACACGCTGGGGATCGAACTGGAAACGGCGCTCGGGGAATCGCCGCAACTAAAGGCCGCGGTGGACAGCGACGAAAAGCTGAAGGATTTGATGAAAGTGGCGCTGCGGCTGGAAGGGCTCTCGCGCCACGCGTCTACGCACGCCGCAGGTGTCGTGATTTCTCCACAACCGCTTACCGAGTTGGTTCCGGTTTACAAGACGAACCGCGATGAAATCACGACGCAGTACGACATGAACGCGCTCGAGCGCATCGGGCTCCTCAAGATGGACTTCCTCGGCCTGACCACGCTCACCGTTCTCCACGATACCGTCAAAATGGTGGAGCGAAACCGCGGCGTCAAAGTCGAACTCGACAGCCTGCCTTTTGACGACGAAGCCACCTACAAGCTTTTCGCCCGTGGCGACACCACCGCCATCTTCCAGTTTGAATCCCACGGCATGCGCGATATCCTGCGCCGTTATCAGCCCACGCGCATCGAGGACCTCACCGCGCTCAATGCTCTCTACCGCCCCGGCCCCATTCAAGGCGGCATGATCGATGACTTCATCAACCGCAAGCATGGCAAGACCAAAGTAAACTACGAGCTTCCCCAGCTTCAAGACATCCTCGAAGAAACCTATGGCGTCATCCTGTACCAGGAGCAGGTCATGCAGATTGCCAACTGCCTGGCCAGTTTCTCTCTGGGTGAAGCCGATATCCTCCGCCGCGCCATGGGCAAGAAGAAAAAAGAAGAGATGGCCGCCCAGCGCGCCAAGTTCCTTGCCGGATGCGAGAAAAACAAAATTCCGGAAAAGAAGGCCATTCGCATCTTCGATCTGATGGAAGAATTTGCCGGCTACGGTTTCAATAAGTCCCACTCCTGCGCGTATGCGCTGCTCGCCTATCAAACCGCGTATCTCAAGACCCACTATCCCGTGGAGTTTATGGCCGCGCTGCTCACTTCGGAAACCGGCAACGCGGAAAAAGCCGTCAAATACATCAACGAAGCCCGCGGCATGGGCATTTCCATTCTTCCACCCGACGTCAATGAGAGCGATCTCTTCTTCACCCCGGTCGGCGATTCCGTTCGCTTCGGCATGGCTGCCATCAAGAACGTGGGCGAAAACACCGCTAAGGCCATTCGCGAATCACGCCTCAGCCAGGGAGAGTTCAAGTCCCTCTACGATTTCTGCGAGCGCATCGAATCCCGTTTTTTGAACAAGCGCGTCTTTGAGAGCCTCATCAAGTCCGGCGCAATGGACTCTCTCGGCCCCCGCGAAGGTATGCTCGCCTCCGTTGACGACGCCATCGCCGCCATCCAGCGCGCTGCCCGCGCCAAGGAGTCCGGCCAGCACGGCCTCTTCTTCAGCGGCGCCAGCAGCGAACCCAAAGTGCACTTTGAACTTCGCGACGCAGCGCCCTGGAGCGAGGAAGAACGACTCGCCAGTGAATACGCGATGCTTGGCTTCTACGTCTCTGGCCATCCGCTGGAAAAATATGCCTCGCGTCTGAAGGATCTCGGTGCGCTCTCGCTCGACGAAGTGGAAGGCCAGCGCAACGGCAAGGAGATCACCGTCGCCGGCCTGATTGTCGGCACGCGCCCCATGCGCTCCAAGAAAGGCGCTCGCTGGGCTATCTTCACCTTGCAGGATATGACCGGCGTGCAGGAGCTTCTCACGTTTCCCGAAAGCTTTGCGCGGCTGGAAAGTATTCTTAAGCCCGGCCAACCGCTGCTCCTCAAAGCTCGCGTCCAGGTGGAAGAAGCTGGCACACGTCTCTCCTTGCAGGAGGCGCGGCGCTTGGAAGCCATTGCGGAGACTGCCGGCCCCTCGGAATTTCGTCTCCGGCTGGACCTGCAGAGTCTTAATGAGGGAGCCCTCGAGCAACTCGAGGATCTCTTCGCCAAGGCTGCCGGCCCCAGCACCGTTGTCTTTGAGGTCAAAGCCCACGATGGTACTACTGCTGTTGTCCAATCTCAGCGTAAGATACGGGTCACGCCAGACTTTATCGCTGCTCTCGAGCGGATCTGCGGCGACGAGGGAATTCAGAGGATTTCTTAATGTGCGCAGC